>FWPU01001827.1_pt1 | contig 61558 bp, 52 predicted proteins | sample 2228361 | NCBI WGS metagenome assembly FWPU01 (sample SAMEA103939777, study PRJEB20133) | metagenome
GGTCGGATGTATGAGCCTATAAGAGGCGCAGCTTGACAAACATCATAGACTTCAGAATGACAGAGAGTGAAGAACAGGGTTACATAAAACATCATATCATTGCTTCGCCTGCCGTCAGGCAGGCGAAGCAATCCCCTGCGACCCGCGATACCTGCCCCGTGTCATTGCGAGCCTGCCCCCAGGCAGGCGAAGCAATCCCCTGCGGCTGACGGTAAGCGGAGGAGATTGCTTCGTCGCATCGCTCCTCGCAATGACACTGGACTTATTCCATCTGCACGCCGGGTGCGGTTGCCAGCGCCGGAACCTCATTCTTGATGGGCGGAAGGCTCTTCAGATAAGCGAAAATCGCTTTCAGGTCGTCGTCGGTCAGGTTGGCGTAATGGTGCCAGGGCATGATGGGAGCCAGAGTCCGTCCCTGACCCCAGTGCTTGCCCGAACGCATCGCGTTGATGAACATCTGCTCGTCCCAGATGCCAATGCCGGTCTCTTCGTCGGGGGTCAGGTTGGCGGCGTACGCCACTCCCCACGGACCGATGAACGCTGTGCCTGTGGAAGCGACCATCACACTGATGTTATCCGGCAGTTTGGCGGGGGCAGAGACCTTCACATCGCTCGGGTGCCCCGACAGCAGGCGCGTCGTGTCCGGCTCACGTCCCGTGGGGGTGAGTTTGGACGGCGTGTGGCAGTCGTTGCACGCCATCACGGTGACCAGATATTTGCCGCGTTCGATTTGCTCCTGTGCGGACGCGCTCGACTCGGCAGGCTTTTGCTCTTCCGTCTGAGCCGAGCGGGGCGCGGGTTGACATCCTATGAGCCATCCGAGAACCGCCGTCGCCCCAAGCGTCATCGCGAACATCTGCCAGCCTCTCTTTCCTGCTCTCAACATCTACTCCTCCTCTTGAACCGATTGCTAGCGAGATTGTCTTCCGTGCGTTTAGTATACCTAAACATTATGGACAAGTGAGAATCAGCACAAATGGCGCACCCGAGTGTCTACACGACGTGGATAATCAGCTCTGCCAGCCCGGTCAGGCGCCGCTCGCTGACGTCTACATCCACCGTCAGTACCCACTCTCCTGGTAGAGTGGTGTCGGGCACGGATAGCCTCACGGGAACGCGCGTTTCTCTACCTGAAGCGGCAAGAAACGCGGTCTCCACCGGCTGAGCGCCCCAATCGCGAGGGGGATTCACCGTGCATCGGAAGGCTCGTTCGAAGGAGGCGTGGTTGGTCACCACCACCTCGAACTGCGCCTGTTGACCGGCTGACACGCTCTGCTCATAGGGGAAACAAAACACCCAGCTGGGGTCCAGTCCTTCATTCACATTGTCCCAAGGAAGCAGGGGGCGCAGGAGCTGTTGCCGTGCCCTGAGTTGTGTTCGCCATGCACGGTAGACTTCCGGTGAGGGTGAGAACGCCTCCGCCACGTGGCAGTTGAACAGCATGTCGGGCTGTATCTCCTCCAGCAGTTTCAGGCAGAAATCGTAGCCCACGCCCTCTCCGAGCAGGTTGCGGTTGAACGCACAGTAATCGTCCAGCCCTGTGGGCGTGAGGGAGTCTCCGCAGAAGAAGAGGCGCAGTCCGTGCCCTTCCACCAGCAACGCGCTGTGATACAGGCTCTGTCCGGGGAAGTGGTACGCCGTGAGCGTGAACTCGCGCCAGCTCCACCGCTCGCCATGCTTCACCACTTGATCAACCTTTACCTCGGCGGGTGACAGGCAGGGCAGACGCCATGCGGTGGGGCGAGAAACTACCTGCGCGACCGACTCCTCGGCGATCACTGGGCAGGCGAACCGCTCCTGAAACTGGGGAATGGCGTCCACGTGGTCGTCGTGGTAGTGGGTAATCCACAGCGCGTCCACGCCCCGAATCCGTCCGCACCGGAGCCACTCTTCTACCTGCTGGACGACCTCCATACCCCCACAGTCCATCACCAGCAGGTGTCCGTCCTCGCTTTGCACCATCCAGCTGGTTCCCACATGGTGCAGGAAGTCCGGTGGCGGCTGAGTTGGCGCAAAGGCGACGGGTTGAGCGGTAGATGACTGCTCTCGCATCAGGTCAGGGAAGTAGTAATGCAGGGCACAGGTGGACAGATAGTTTTCGTACACCGCCTTCAGGTTGTTCTCCAGCAGGTCGATCGCCCTCTTCGGTTCACGGATGATGTTGCCGTGCGAGGGAACCAGCACCTGTGCACCGGCAGACTCGATGCGACGCAGGCTCGCAATGACCTCCCGCCATGCGCTCATGAAGCCGTGATAGTCTGACAGATGACCAAAGCCCTTTTGCAGACTGTACAGCTCCCATATCTGCCCCTCGTCATACAGGAGGTCACCGCAGAAGGCGATGCGCTGTCCGTCTACGTCTACCAGATAGGTCATACTGCCGTCGGTGTGTCCTGGGGTAGAGAGGCAGGTGATCCGGGCGGGGCGCCAGCGGAGGGTATCGCCGTCCACGAAGGTGCGATGGACAGGCACGGGTTCCGTGAGCATCATCTGCGGGCGGAAGTGATAGAGGTGCCAGCGATTCTTGTCGTCGCGCCAGTAATCCTGTACGTCCTCAAACAGGTGTCTTTCCGCCTCCGGGGCGCCCGTCCAGCCTCCGCACTCCAGCACGCGAAACGCCCCGCTCGCCTGGTCGCGGTGGTGATGTGTGAACAGCACGCCGTCCACGAAGGGGATGTCGTACTGTCGCAGACTTTCCACCACACTGCCGTCGCCCACATCGATGAGCAATGCTTCGTCGCCGCGGTGGATGACGCCCACGTTGACCGCGCCGCGGTACACGAACAGGTGATGGCTGAGAGTGGTCAATATCAAATGGTTCATGGCGTCCTCATAGTAGCCCAAAACCCGCAGGATGTCAAATCTGTTCGACGGCGATAAGCGTTTACATTTTCGGCGTCTGCCCGTATAATAACGGTTAAGATGTTCTGCCGAAGAGGGTTTGCTGGACGATGAGTGAAGGTTTGATAGCGGGCTTTGTGGTACTCCTGCTGGCGCTTCTGGTAACGGAAGCGGCGACGCAACCTCTGCGATATCCCGCATCTCGCAAGTCCGATGTGGTGGACAGCTATCACGGAACCCCTGTACCCGATCCCTATCGCTGGCTGGAAGATACCGAATCCGCCGAGACCAGAGCGTGGATCGAGGCGCAGAACGCCGTGACCTTTCCCTACCTGCGTGCCTTGCCCCATCGGGAGCCGCTGAAGCGCATCCTGACGCGCCGGTGGGACTACCCGCGTATGGGGATACCGTTCAAGCGCGGCAGGCGATATTTCTATTTCAAGAACGACGGACTGCAGAATCAGGCGGTGCTTTACTGGCAGCCGACGCTGACGGGCAAACCCCGCGTGCTGTTAGACCCTAACCTGCTATCGCCGGATGGTACCATCTCCGTCTCTAACGTGGCGGTCTCGGAAAACGGCAGATGGCTGGCTTATGGGCTGTCCGAAGCGGGTTCCGATTGGCAGCGCATCCGCGTGCGCTCGGTGGAAACGGGCGAGGACCTGGCGGATGACCTGCAATGGGTGAAGTTCTCCAGTATCGCGTGGACGAAGGACGGCAAGGACTTCTTCTACTGCCGCTATCCGGAGCCGCCTGCAGATGCCAACCCCATGTGGCATCCCAACCTGAACCAGAAGGTGTACTACCATCGAATTGGCACGGCGCAGTCGGAGGACATTCTGATTCTGGAGCGACCAGATCAGCCCGAATGGCGCTTCTCCATCGTCGTCAGCGAGGACGGGCGCTACGCGGTTATCGGCGTGACCGAAGCCGGTCCGAAGAATCTGATCTATTTCATCGACCTGGAGCGTCCAAACCAGCCCGACGTGAAGGCGCCCGTGCAGGCGTTGATAGACCGGTGGGAGGCGTCTTACCAGTTTCTGGGCAACGACGGCACGCTGTTCTATTTCCGCACCGACCTGGATGCCCCGCGCGGCAGAGTGATCGCCATCGACCTGCGCCATCCCGACAAAGCGCACTGGAAAACGATCCTGCCGGAGGGCGAGGATACCCTGCAGGCGGTCACGCTGATGGGCAAGCAGATGACTGTAGTGACTCTGCATAACGCTGCCAGTCAGGTGCGTGTGTACACGCTCAGCGGTGAGCTGGTGCGGGAGATTGCCCTGCCGACGCTTGGATCGTGCAGCGGCTTCGTGGGCAGGCGCAGTCAGGACGAGTTCTTCTACGGCTTTACCTCCTTCGTCTATCCATACACCATCTACCGTTACGACGCCCGAACGGGTGAGAGCACCGTCTTCCACTCTCCACAGATTGAGGGACTGGACCCCTCGCAGTACGAGACCAAACAGGTGTGGTATCGCAGTAAGGACGGCACGCGCGTGCCCATGTTCATCACCCATCGCAAGGGGCTGAAGCTGAACGGCGAGAATCCCACTCTGCTGTACGGCTACGGCGGGTTCAACATCTCGCTCACGCCCTATTTCTCGGTCAGCAATCTGGTGTGGCTGGAGCAGGGGGGCGTGTTTGCCGTGCCGAACCTGCGCGGCGGAGGCGAATTTGGCGAGGAGTGGCATCAGGCGGGCACGAAACAGCGCAAGCAGAACGTGTTCGACGATTTCATCGCCGCGGCGGAGTACCTGATTGACCATCGGTACACCTCTCCGCGCAAGCTCGCCATCCGCGGCGGCTCGAACGGCGGTTTGCTGGTCGGGGCGGTGATGTGCCAGCGTCCGGAGCTGTTCGCGGTCGCACTGCCTGCGGTGGGCGTGATGGATATGCTCCGCTACCATCTGTTCACCATTGGCTCGGCGTGGAAAGAGGACTACGGTACCAGCGACGACCCCGAGATGTTCCGCGTGCTGTACGCGTACTCGCCTTACCACAATCTGAAGCCGGGTGTGCGCTACCCGGCAACGCTGGTCACCACCGGCGACCACGACGACCGTGTGATGCCCGCCCACTCGTTCAAGTTCGCCGCGCGACTGCAGGAGGTTCAGGCGGGTGAGGCTCCGGTGCTCATCCGCATCCAGACGCGCACTGGGCACGGCGCAGGCAAGCCCACCTCGCTGATTATCGAAGAGGAGGCGGATGTGCTGGCGTTCGCCATGTACCATCTCGGCATGGAGGTTCCCCAAGAGTGATTATCGACGCGCACACCCACATCGGCGACCTGCGCTCCGCTGTCAATATGCACCGTAAGCCGATCCTGATGGAAGACCTCATTGCCCGCCTGGATGACGAGGGCATCGACGCGGCGATATTGCTTCCGTGGCCCGCCTCGCCAGAGGGGTTGCAGTTTCCGGGTCTATTCCAGCCTCAGCCGGATATGCTGGCGCAGATCCGGGAATGGCAACGCTATCCAGAGCGTATCATCCTCTTCGGCAACGTGGACCCGCGCTGGGGCGGCAACACCGCTCGCACCGATTTCTCCTACCTGTTCGAACGGTTCGTGCAGATGGGATGTGTGGGCATCGGGGAGATCGGTGCCAACCTGCCTTACGACGACCCGCGCGTGGTGAACCTGTTCCAGCAGTGTGGGGAATGGGACTTTCCCGTTACCATCCACGCGACCGGCGTCGGGGAGGGGCAGTATGGATTGATCGATCAGCCCGGATCGCCACACCTGCTTCGTCTGCTGGAGCAGGCACCAAACACCACCATCATCGGACACGGACCGGGCTTCTGGGCGCAGATCAGCGCCGATGTCACCGCGCAGGACATGCTGGGCTACCCGAAGGGACCAGTGCACGCAGAGGGGATGGTACAGAAGCTTCTGCGCGATTACCCCAACATGTACGCCGACATCTCCGCACACAGCGGATACAACGCTCTCACGCGCGACCCCGAATACGGCGTCCGCTTCCTGAACGAGTTTCAGGACAAACTGCTTTTCGGCACAGACGTGTGTTTCGCAGACGACGAAGGCAGGATGCCCCATCTGAACTACCTGAAAGAGCGCCTTGCTTGCGGGGACATCTCGCAGGAGGTGTATGATAAAATCACCTTCGGGAACGCGCTAAAGATACTGAAACGCTGGAAGCCACCCGCATAGGAGGTGCAAGCGCGCAGGGGAGCCTTGATGAGCAACGCACACAGCGGCTACACTTTGCAGGCGATTCACTGGAACCCTCCGGGTGTGCCGGTGTCTCTGGACGAAGAGGGCGCGCTATCAGCCTTCGGAAGGGAAGAAGGTAGCCTGTGGATAGACATCCATGCGCACGATGCCTCAGGCAGTTTCGATCTGCTGACCACGCGCTTTGGCTTCCATCCGCTGGCGGCAGAGGACGCGCTCAGTCCCTACGAACGCCCTGCGCTCCAGCGGTACGATGAATACCTGTTCCTCACCGCACATGCTGTGTACCCAGGCGACGACGAGGAGCTGTACTGCGAGGTTGCCTTCTTCCTCGGGAAGCACTACCTCGTCACCGTGCATACCGAACCGGTGCCGCTCATTCCGCACTGGATGGAACGATGGCAGGCTCAGCCCGAGAAGGTGGGCAGGACGCCCGCGCATCTATTGCATCTGCTTCTGGATGCCATTGTGGACGACTACTTTCCGGTGGGCGACGCGCTGGAAGAGAAGGCAGACGAGCTGGAGGGCGCCATCTTCAACGGAGCCGGCGAGGTGCAGGTTGCAGACATCCTGCAGGTGAAGCGCAGGTTGCTGGAACTGCGCCAGCACATTACACCGCTCAGGGACGTTCTGAACGCTCTGCTCCGGCGCGATATGGAGCTGATTCCCGTTGAGATCGTGCCGTATTTGCAGGATGTGTACGACCACACCCTGCGCATCGCTGAGCTCGCCGATCTGAACCGCGACATCATCGCCGGCGTGCTGGACGCTCACCTCTCGGTCGTGTCGAATCGCCTGAGCGAAGTCATGCGCATCCTGACGGTCATCTCCACCATCCTGATGTCGGCGGCGCTGATTGCCGGTATCTACGGCATGAACTTCACGCACATGCCCGAACTGCAGTGGCGGGCAGGTTATCCCTTCGCGGGAGCGCTGATGGTGCTTATCGGCGCGGTGGAGCTGTACATTTTCAAGCGCAAGGGGTGGATTTGACATGGCGCGATTTGTGCTGACCCGGCTGGCGCAGGCGGTTCCCACTCTGTTACTCATCTCGTTCCTCACCTTCATCATGGGCTTTCTCGCGCCGGGTGACCCCATCCGCATGATTTTGGGGGAGCATTCCGACCCGCAGGCGGTCGCGGCGGTGCGGCACGAGCTGGGGCTGGATCAGCCATGGTATGTGCAGTATGGACGCTTCGTGTGGAACGCGGTCAAAGGCGATTTCGGCATTTCGCTGTACAACCGGCGCCCTGTGGGTGACATCCTGCGCGAGTCGTTTCCGGCTACTGCCACGCTTGCGGTGCTGGCGATTCTGCAGGCGATCACGATTGGTATACCCGCTGGCATAGTGGCGGCGGTGTGGCACAACCGCCTGCCCGACCGGCTGAGCATGGCGGGGGTGGTGCTGGGCATCTCGGTGCCCAACTTCGTACTGGCGACGTTGCTTATCCTGCTGGTGTCTGTGCGATTGGGGTGGTTGCCCGTGGCGGGGCGGGGGGCGCCGGAGTATCTGGTGCTGCCGGTGCTGGTACTGAGCGCGCGCCCGTCCGCCAGCATCGCCCGCTTCACGCGCACCTCCATGCTGGAAGTGCTTCAGCAGGATTATATTCGCACCGCTCGCGCCAAAGGAGTTCCCGAGCATCTGGTCATACTGCGACACGCTCTGCCCAACGCGCTCTTGCCGGTGGTGACGGTGGTGGGCAATGCGTTTGGCTATCTGCTGACAGGATCGTTCATCGTGGAGACGGTGTTCGCGGTACCGGGGGTGGGCTACAAGTCCATCGAAGCCATCCTGCGCCGGGATTACCCGGTCATTCAGGCAACCACCCTGCTGTTCGCCTTCCTGTTTATTGTGGTGAATCTGCTAGTAGACATCATCTACACGCGCCTCGATCCAAGGGTGCGTTTTGGCAGTCAGGCTTAACGCGGAGGAGATGCACGATGAAAGTGGCTGTGGTATCTGCGCCGAGGCAGGCGCGGCTGGAAGATCGCCCGGAGCCGCACGCGGTCGGCGACTTCGTGGTGGTGAAGGTAACCGTAACGCCGATGTGCACCGAGTATAAGGCGTATCGGGACGGGCACTACTGGGACATGTTCGGGCACGAGGCTGCCGGCGAGGTGGTTGAGGTTGCCCAACCCGGAAGGGTCCAGGTTGGTGACCGCGTGGTGGTGATGCCGCAGTATCCATGTGGGAAGTGCAGTTACTGTATATCTGGTGACTACATCTACTGTCTGAACAACCTCGACCCTCTACGCGAGACCGGCAATGCGTCCGGCGTCTCGACCTACGCCCAGTATGTGTTGAAGCAGGACTGGCTTCTCATCCCTCTGCCCGACGACATCCCGACGGAGCACGGCAGTATGGCTTGCTGTGGGCTGGGACCGACGTTCGGTGCGATGCAACGGATGGCGGTGGATGCCTTCGATACCGTGCTTATCACTGGAGCGGGTCCGGTGGGACTGGGCGGGGTGGTGAACGCGGTATTTCGTGGAGCGCGTGTGATTGTGGTGGAACCGCACCCCTTCCGTCGGCAGCTGGCGCTGGAATTGGGGGCGGCTCATGCGCTGGACCCGAACGACCCCGACGTGCTTGGGCAGATTATGGACCTGACTGGTGGCAAAGGCGTGGACAAAGGAGTGGAGTGTGCTGGCACTCCACAAGCGCAGAGGCTGATGGTCGATGCCGTTCGGCGGCGCGGTCAGATAGCGTTCGTTGCGGAGGCTGGAGAGTTCACCGTACATGTCAGCAACGATCTTCTGCGCAAGGGATTGCTGGTGCATGGCATCTGGCACTGGAACCTCGCCGACGCGCCCCGCATGTTGCAGGTCATTCGAAAGTGCGGGCATCTGCTCGACAGGATGATCACCCATCGATTCCCGCTCAGCCGCGTTCAGGAAGCTTGGGAACTGCAGCTGACCGGCAACTGCGGGAAGGTGGTGCTGTATCCGTGGAGCGACTAGCGATGCGGAGGTTGTGGAGGACACATCCTCTGGCTCTTGTGGGGTTGGTCTATCTCATCCTGCTGGCGGTGGTGGCACTGCTTGCGCCCGTTATCGCGCCGTACCGCTACGATGAGCAAAACACAGCTGCCGTTCTGGAACCGCCCTCCCGCCAGCATCCGCTGGGCACCGACGAACTGGGGCGCGATGTGTTCAGCCGGCTGGTGTATGGCGCGCGTGTATCGCTGACAGTGGTTCTGCAGGTGGAACTACTGGAGGTGTTGATCGGCGTGACGCTGGGCTTGCTGGCGGGTTACTTCCGGGGGCGACTGGACAGCCTCATCATGCGTTTCACCGATATGATGTTCGCCTTCCCCGACATCCTGCTGGCGATACTGATCGTGGCGATCCTGGGCCCCGGCTTGCACAACGTGTTCATCGCACTGGCGTTGACCGGCTGGCCCAGTATGGCGCGGGTGGTGCGTTCGCAGACGCTGGCATTGCGCGAGAAAGAGTTCGTGGAGGCGGCGCGCGCCATCGGTCTGAGCCACGCCCGCATCCTGTGGCGGCACATCCTGCCCAACCTGTTGCCGACCGTTATCGTCGCCGTCACGGTGGACTCGGCGGGCATCGTGCTGGCGGAGAGCGCGCTGAGCTTTCTGGGGCTGGGTGCGCAACCGCCTGTGCCCTCCTGGGGACGCATGATCGACGACGCCCGACAGATGATGCGCAGTCATCCCATGCTGGTGGTGTATCCCGCCGTCACGCTTTCGCTCACGGTGATGGCGCTGAACTTCCTCGGTGATGGCTTGCGCGACCTGTGGGACCCCCGACGCACGGTGAAGTAGGGTAAGCATATTCCTTTCGGCAAGAGGTAAAATAGAGTTATCCAATCGCATCAAGGAACCTGGGATGAGTGTCCATCGCACGGATTTTGTGGTGATCGGCAGTGGGATTGCTGGATTGACCTTCGCCCTGCGGGCGGCAGAGCAGGCAGAGGTAGTGGTCATCACCAAGAAGGAGCGCAGTGAATCCAATACCAACTACGCGCAGGGCGGGATTGCTGGAGTATTGTCACCAGAAGATACCTTTGACCTGCATGTTCAGGATACGTTGAACGCGGGTGCGGGGTTGTGTCACGAGGATGCCGTGCGTGTGCTGGTGGAGGAGGGACCGCGCCAGATCCGCCGGCTGATCGATCTGGGTGCGCGCTTCGATATGGAGCGGGACGCTCAGGGCAACCCGGTGCTGGCACTCGGGCGCGAGGGCGGGCATTCGCGCAACCGTATCGTGCACTACGCAGACCAGACCGGCTGGGAGATCGAGCGCACTCTGCTGGAAGCCACGCGCCATCACCCTCGCATCACCATTCACGAACACTTCTTCGCCCTGGATCTCATCATGCAAGACGGAGAGTGCGTGGGAGTATGGGTGCTGAACACGCACTCGGACCAGCCTGAGGCGTTTCTGGCGCGAGCGGTTCTTCTGGCGACAGGCGGGTGCGGGCAGGTCTATCCGCACACGACCAACCCTCCGATCGCCACAGGCGACGGCATCGCGATGGCATGGAGAGCCGGTGCGTGCATCGCCAACATGGAGTTCATGCAGTTTCATCCCACCACTCTGTACCATCCCGGCGCGCGCAGTTTTCTCATCTCGGAGGCGGTGCGCGGAGAGGGAGCGGTTCTGCGCCTGCCTGACGGCACGCCGTTCATGGAGCGATACCACCCGATGAAGGACCTGGCGCCTCGTGATGTGGTAGCGCGCGCCATCGATGCAGAAACGAAGCGGCTGGGCATTCCGTGCGTCTATCTGGACATCACGCATCGTCCGGCAGAGTTCCTCAGACAGCGCTTCCCCGTCATCTACAGCAGGCTTCAGAGCGTGGGCATCGACATGGCGCGGGAGTGGATCCCGGTGGTGCCTGCAGCGCATTACATGTGCGGGGGCGTGCAGACCGACCTGCACGGCAGGACATCGCTACCGCGCCTGTATGCGGCTGGGGAAGTTGCCTGCACCGGTGTACACGGGGCGAATCGCCTCGCCAGCAACAGTCTGCTGGAGGCGCTGGTATTCGCGGACAGGGCGGCGGTCCACGCTGTGGGGGCAGGCTGGAGCGCGCCTCCGCTCGAATCGGTACAGCATCCACGCACATTCGCTGGCGAGCAGAAGCCAGCGATGGGCGAGCCGGTGGATCTGCGCCCGTGCCTGCACGAGGTGATGCAGAAGAAAGTGGGTATTGTGCGTCAGATGGCGTTTCTGGAACAAGCGGCACAGGAGCTACATGAGCTGGAGCAAAAGGCGCACGCGCTGGTTCGGAAGACGCCCCACCGCGTGGAGGCGTGGGAGGACTGGAACCTGAGCACAGTCGGGAACCTGATAGTTCAGTGTGCGGTGCGCCGTCGCGAGAGCCGGGGGTTGCACACGCTGGTGGACTACCCGGAGCGCGACGACGCGAACTACCGGCGCGATACCGTATTGTGTCGCTCTGACCTGAGTTAGCCGACCTCCTCCAGCCTCCACACGAACATCTTCAGCGGGAGGTGTCTGGCGCTTCTCTGCTGGCGCAGGACGTTCAGCCCTTCGCGGATGCGGGGCACACACTCCGGTGACGTCGCGCACAATACCACGCTGTTCCAGCCGGGCCATACCGGTGTGTTCTCGCGGGGTCCGCTCTCTCCCCTGCCGGTAGCGTCGCGAAGCACCGTATAACCCGGTGCGCCAGCTTCGGTGAGTATCTCGGTAATCCGCTCGGTCACACCCGCGTCACATACAATCAGCACCATCTGCATCTGTTCCATCAAACGCCCTCCCTGCTGAAATCTGCTACGGGGGAGGGATGCGCTTCCGCACATCCCCCCGAGGCAAAACGCTGGTCTACACGTCCTGAAGCGAACCGGACAGGTATGCCTCGTAGGCAGAGAGGTCCAGCATTCCGTGCCCGGACAGGTTGAACAGGATCACCTTCTTCTCGCCCGCTTCGCGTGCTCGGATCGCTTCGTCCACCGCGGCGCGTACCGCGTGTGCGGATTCTGGCGCAGGGATGATGCCCTCCGTTCGAGCGAAGGTGACCGCTGCCTCGAAGACCTTCGTCTGGGGATAGGCAACCGCCTCGATCAGCCCGAGGTGATGCAGGTGGCTGACGGTGGGCGCCATACCGTGATAGCGCAGACCTCCTGCATGGATCTTCGGCGGCATGAAGTCGTGCCCAAGCGTGTACATCCACAGCAACGGCGTGGTCATCGCCGTGTCGCCGAAGTCGTAGCGCAGTTCGCCCTTTGTCAGCGACGGACACGCGCTCGGCTCTACCGCCACCACCCGGTACGGCTTGCCCTCCGTGAGCTTTTTGTGCAGGAAGGGGAACGCCAGCCCCGCGAAGTTACTCCCTCCGCCCACACAGCCGATAATCACGTCCGGCTCTTCGCCTGCCATCTCCATCTGCTTGATGGACTCCAGCCCGATTACCGTCTGGTGCATGCAGACGTGGTTCAGCACGCTGCCGAGCGAGTAGCGGGTCTTCTGGGAGTGCAGGGTATCCTCGATCGCCTCGCTGATGGCGATGCCCAGGCTTCCGGGGCAGTCGGGGTCTTCCTTCAGCAGTTTGCGCCCGAACTCGGTGTTTTGGCTGGGGCTGGGATACACCGTCGCTCCCCACGTCTCCATCATCATCTTGCGATACGGTTTCTGGTAGTAGCTCACCTTCACCATGTAGACGGTGCATTCCAGCCCGAACAACCGGCACGCCAGCGACAGCGCGGAGCCCCACTGTCCGGCGCCTGTTTCGGTCGCGAGCCTTTCGATGCCCGCCACCTTGTTGTAGTACGCCTGTGCGACGGCGGTGTTGGGCTTGTGGCTACCGGCGGGGCTGACGCCTTCAAACTTGTAATAGATATGCGCTGGTGTTTGCAGAGCCTTTTCCAGCCTCACCGCGCGAAGGAGCGGAGTGGGACGCCACAACGCATAGATCTCGCGCACCGGTTCCGGAATCTCCACCCACCGCTCCGGGCTGAACTCCTGCATCACCAGATTCTCCGGGAAGATGGGAAACATATCATCGGGCTTGATCGGCTGTTGAGTCGCCGGATGGAGTGGTGGAGGCATTGGCTCCGGCAGGTCGGTCAGGATGTTGTACCAGTGCGTCGGAATATCCGCCTGGCTTAGAGCGAAGTGTATCGTTGTGCTCACGGACAATCCTCCTTACTGATTGTGGTGTCGTTTATGGCGCCGGCTGTTCCTGAGTTCCCGGTGCTTTGTTCGCTGTAGCCGCCTCGCCCTGAAGTATCTGTTTCAGTTTCTGTTGCTGTTCCGGCGTCAGAATCCTGTTCACTTTCTCGTCTATCTGTTTGCGCAGTTCTGCCAGCTTTTCCTTCTTCTGCTGTTCGTTCCAGCCCTTCTCCTGTGCTTCCTTCTCGATCGCGCGAATGGCTGCGCTTTGCTCGCGCATCACCACCAGCAGTTGCTGGCTTTGCTCTTCCGTCAGCCGCAGTGCGACGGTCAACCGATCTACCAGCATCGACTCGGGATCGAGCTTGCGCAGTTTCTCCAGCTGTTGAGGAGTCAACACCGATTCCAGCTTCTTCTGCAGGCTTTTGCGCAGTTCACGCAGTCGGTTCTGTTTGTCCTTCGGCGACTGCTGGCTGGTCATCAGCTCGACATAGCTCTTGTTGTGCTCGGCATAGATCTGGCGTACCTTCGCTTCTTGCTCGGGTGTAAGCACTAGCAGTCTGACCATCATGGACAGTGGCGGGAGTGCCGGATCGGGGGCGGCGGTGCGCGTGAAAGACTGCGACGCCTTCGCGTTATCAGTGGGCTTCGGCGTATCCTGTGCCACCGAAGCAGTAACAAAGACACTCATTGCCAGCACGAACAGGCATACCATGCGTAGGCTTCTCATCGTCGACCTCCTTCCGCAAAGGGAAAGTGTGGCTACAAGGCTAAGTGTATCATACATCAGGGGGCAACACAACAGCAAGATTAACGAAGGGACGGCATTGATGCGGATCGCCTACTTTGACTGCATTTCGGGCATTTCGGGCGATATGGCACTGGCGGCACTGCTGTCGGCGGGTGCATCCGACGAGACTTTGCGCAGAGTGTGGTCCAGCTTGCCCATCGCTGGCTGGAGCTACCAGATACAGAAAACAACCGTTCACGGTATTGAGGCAGTGGATGTGACCATCGCTTCTGAAGAGGGGCAACCCCACCGCCACCTGAGCGACGTGCTGGAGCTGATTGAGGGCAGTTCGGCGTCGGCGAGGGCGAAGCAGTGGGCGAGGGAGGTGTTCCACCGGCTGGCGCAGGCAGAAGCGAATGTGCACGGCACCACGCCCGACAAAGTGCATTTCCATGAGGTAGGGGCGGTGGACTCTATCGCGGACATCCTCGGCGTGTGTGTATTGCTGGACGATCTCGGCGTGGATGCCATAGAATGTTCGCCTCTGCCGATGACGCGCGGACTTGTCAAATCGGCGCATGGAGTCATCCCTGTGCCTCCTCCGGCGGTGCTGGAACTGTTGAGGGGTGTGGAGGTCGTGCCAGACGACGCCGTGCAGGGCGAAACGGTGACTCCGACCGGCGCGGCGTTGATGGCGACGCTGGCTCGGCGATTTGGCGGCTTCCCGCGCATGAGGATCGGGCGCGTGGGCTACGGAGCGGGCAAGAAGCGGTTTGAGAACCGTCCGAACCTGCTTCGGGTGGTGCTGGGCGAAGTCGTTGCCGACCTGCCGAGCCAGGAGACCGTGCTGATTGAGGTCAATCTGGATGACATGAATCCCGAGTGGTTCCCCGTTGTTCAACAGAAACTGCTGGACGCGGGCGCGCTGGATGTATATCTATCGTCCATCGTGATGAAAAGAGGGCGTCCGGGCACGCAGTTGAGCGTGCTGTGCGAGCCTGGCAAAGAGATGGATATGATAGCCGTGCTGTTTGCGGAGACCACGACCTTTGGTGCACGCTTCAGCCGGTGGCAGAGGCTTTGTTTGGAGCGACGCTGGGAGACGGTGCAAACGCGCTACGGAGAGGTGCGTATCAAAATTGGACTGTGGAACGGCAGGGAGGTCACCGCATCTCCTGAGTATGCGGATTGTGCGCAGAGGGCGCAGGAGTGTGGAGTGCCCATCAAGGAGGTCTACGCGGAAGCGGCAAGGGTGTATCGGGAACGACGAGCATGAAGGCAGGTGAGCGACTACAGGGTATCGTCATCCGCGCCAGCGCGGGCAACTACACGGTGTTCCACGAAGGGCGCGAGGTGCTCTGCACCCTGCGGGGCAACCTCAAGAAGGAGCTGGTGATGACAGAAAGCGCCAGCCGTGCCCCGCGCGTCGTTCAGGCAAAGCGTAAACGGTTGACCAATCCCGTCGCCGTCGGGGACACCGTGTGGTTCCACTTCACCACGGGGCATCAGGGCGTCATCACGGAGGTGGAGCCGCGTCGCTCGGCGGTGGTGAGGTTCATTCCCCGCACCAAAGAGGTGCAGGTCATCGTGGCGAATATCGACCTCCTGCTGGTGGTATTCGCCGTGCTGGAGCCTCGCCTGGACCCATGGCAGTTAGACCGCTTTCTCGTTGCCGCCTACGCCAACGGCTTGACACCGGTCATCGTGGCGAATAAGTGCGACCTGCCCATCGAGCCACAAACCGAGCACCATCTGCAGGTGTATGCCCGCTGTGGCTACGAGGTGATACGGGTCAGCGCCGAGCGCGGCGATAACATCGACCGCCTTCGCGACCGGCTTCGCGGGCTGATTGCGGCGGTGTGCGGACCGTCCGGGGTGGGGAAGAGCAGTATCCTGAATGCGCTTCAGCCGGGGCTGGGGCTGAAGGTAGGGCAGGTGGGCGAGGTCACGCACAAAGGCAGGCATACCACCACCCTGGCGCAGCTGTTCCGCCTCGGCGAGGACAGCTGGATCGCCGACACGCCGGGTATGCGCAACTTCGAGCTGTGGGCGGTGGATGCCGAGACCATCTGGCAGGCGTTCCCGGAAATCCGCCCCTATCTGGGAGAGTGTCGCTTTCCGGATTGCCAGCACGACACGGAGCCGGACTGCTCCGTCAAGGAAGCGGTAGAGGCTGGCGAGATTGACCGTCGCCGCTACGAGAGCGCTCTGGCTCTGGCGAAGGAGGCAGGTGAAAGTTCCACTGCTCGAACATTCGCCTGATGTGCGCGTCGCCGGTGATTTCCGCCAGCGTATCCACGATGCGGGCGTCCTTTTCACGGTCTGACAGATCTTTCAGCCCCAGCTTGCCCTCCCGATTGCGACGGAACAGCTCCGCCCAGACCTTGTCGCCATAGCGCTGGGCGATGGTGAGCATGATTTCGTGCGCCATCGCTTCTCCCAGCATCCGCTGGCTGGACGACTGCCGACGAAATTCCTCTTCTGACCACTGCAGGGGGGTGGGCGCGCTGGTAAACCGCTTGCGGAACTGCATCCAGCCGGGGCGCAGGGCGCGCTGGTACCACACATCGGGAAAGGCGGTGTTGCCCGCCAGCTTGCCCTGCTCCTCGATATACAGCACTGCCGCGGTGTGCAACCAGTGAGGCAATCCTTCGCCCACGCCGCTCAGAAACACCCATTTCAGTTCGTGCGCCTCCACGCCATCTCCACCCGCCTCGTAGCGCAGGTTGTAAGGTCCTACGCGCCCTGTGCAGGCAATCCATGTTTCCGGGCGCGGACCGCCCCACGTCGCCCCGCCGTATCCGGACAGCTGAGCAGGCGCGGTCAGCGCAACGAAAAGGGCATCTTCCGGCTCGTATCCGCCCACCACCTGCCGCTCGCGGTCGTAGATGCGCATCAACAATGCCATATACTCCGGCAACCAGCGTCGGTAGAAGGGCGTGTCGGGAATGTAGACGGTCATCCTGCGGTAGCTTGCCGAAAGCCAGCGGGTCTCCAAGCGCGGGTGCTTCGCCGTGACGACCGCTACACGGTCGGTGGGCAATTGGAACCGAAGCACCAGACCGTCTCGCGACTGCGGTTCGGGAACCAGCGTTTCCACTTCCTGCGTGCCTTCGGGCAGATGCACCTCCACAGGCATCTCACCCTGCGCCTTGCCCAGCCCGGCGAGGCAACGGAAATAGAGACGCTCCTTGCGCTCAGGCGCGTAGCGGGTCATCGGCACGTTGTAGCCCGCGTCCAGCCAGCGGAAGCGGACTGTGGCTTGCGCGTCGGCAGGCTGAAGCAACAGTACCTGCGCATGACGCAATTCCAGCCTCGACAGATACTCGTACACCGGCGGCATCAGCGAGTATCGCGCGCCTTCCACCTTTAGATTCTCCGCCGTGAAAGGAACCGGCACAGCCACCGCACCTTTGACGGTGACCTGTACTTCGGCAGAGCCGTCGGTCTGGAGGCGGTATGTCCATCGCTGTTCGGGCGTGGCAGGTTTCTCAGGTGTCAGGAGGAGGCTCATCGCTACGTGGAACGCGTCATCCACGCCGTCGCGAAAGCCCTCGTGCCACAGGTTCAGCCGGTACTCGCCCGCCAGGAGGCGCGCTTCGATGAGGGGGAACGGCTGCGGTTCCTCGCCGTTCATCTTCCAAACCGCCTGCCATCTGTTGCCTGCTTTGCGCTCAAGAGTTGCCCACAACGCCAGCCCACGGGTATCGAGGCGCATCTGTATCCACCAGCCCGACCTCTCCGCGGGCACGGTAAAGCGCACCTGTGCCTTCTGCCGATCACTGTAGGAATCGGTGGGTTTCAGCTGCACCCGCCAGATGTTGCCGATCAATGCGTCGACGGTAGGGTCTGGAGGTAGGGGCGGAGGCAACTGGAACTCGAACTCAGGCAGGTTGCCGTCCAGCTGGCGATACAGCTCGGCGATACGCCGCTTGGCGTGCCGACGCAGGAGCATGTTCGCCCAGGAGATTTCCACCAGCCGTTTCCACGCCTGCAGTTCGACGCGAGGTTTCCCTGCGCTCTCTGCCATCTCCGCCTGCAAACGGTAGATGTTGGGATGGCTTTGGTCCAGCCGGAGCGCCATCGCCAGCCGTTCGCCCGCGTCGGAAGCTTTGCCCACGTGCCATAGCGACCACGCCTCTTGCACAAGCCGTTCCGCCCGCGCCAGCCTCGCCATCTCTTGCGGATAGTTCTCCAGCACCATCTCTGCCGGAGCCTGTACGCGCCACGCCGAATTCGCCCGGAAACCGAGCTGTTCGGTGAAAGACTCTATCTCCGAGGTGGCGTAGTAGTGAACCTGCACGCTCTCGTGAGGAGTATCTTCTAACAGGTAAGGCAGGCTGGTCAGGGGGTGCGCATCTGGAGTCGAGAGGTCTCTGATCTCCCCGCCGATATATACCTCATCGCCGAGGTTGCCGTCCCCGCCGTCTTCCACACGGATTCGCAGAGGTGCATTCCCGCGCAGGGGTATCTCTATCCGGTTCTCCATGCCGTCCCCAGAAACAAGCAGGCGCGTCCTGGCGAGCAGGGTATCGCCTTCGTAGAAGGCGAGGCTGATCGTTGCCCGCGGCGTCTTGCCTTCACGCAGGGCACACCATGTCCGAAGGAGGTATCGGGATTGCGCAGGCGTGGTTGGTATCGCCGCGAGTGTAGCGCTGAAGGGGAAGCGATAGGTCACCAGCACTTCACCGTTGGGGGCGAAGCCTGCCGGGTAGGGTTTGCCGTTCAGGATCGGCAGGTCGTCGTCCGTTGATGACGATAGCAGTTCTATCGAGTGCGGGTTCCACTGGCGGAGGGGTACTGCGCCCTTCGCCGTGCGTGCTGTGACAGCCGTAAACACAGGATGTCCGAACAGCCTGCCGCCCTTGCCTGACGAGATGCGAAGTTGCACGGTGCTCTCCGGCGCGATGGATACCGGCAGACGGCTCACTTGCTTGCCGTTCACCCATATCCGCGCGCCGTGCGGGTTGCCCTCCAGCTTCAGGAAGCGCAGGGTGTGCGCAGATAGCCGTTCCCGTTCCTGCTTCTGGCGCTCGCCGTCACGCCACTGCTCGTGCCAGTTCGTATACCTCATGCGCGAGCCGGAGATGGTGCCCAGTCCTCTGCAATAGGTTTTGCCTTGCAGTCTCAGCGGCTGTCCGACGATGTTGCGGTCCTTGCGTGTGGCGATCCACTCCGACAGCACCTGCTCGTGCAGGTCGCTCAGCCAGATAGTGGTTTCGCCGGTATCGTCCTGAATGCGGGCATCGCACCAGTTGCCCCAGTCGCCGCCGTGCCCATCACCGGTATCGGCGACCTCCAGTGTGAATGTATCCTCCGGGCGCAGGGGGATGTGGATGCTGATGGGATTGTCGCCGGGCTTCATGACGGGGCTTTCGTACACCTTCTCGTCGCCGACGAACACGCGAAAGATAGCAGAGCCGGGGCGCCCCTGCACCATGTCGTCCACGCCGATGGTAGCGCGGAAATGCCAGCGCTGTTCGGCTTGCGCGGGGGAGAGGTACACCACCAGCGTTAGCAGAAGTATCGCACCGGATAGAAGCCTCCTGCGCTCTCTCATCGATACCGACTACTCCAGAAATACGGGTTGTGTCCACGCCTGGCGTTTGCCGTCGCCAAGTGCCTCGATGCGGGCATACACGCGCGCCTTGCTGAGCGAGAAGGTCGCGCTCGACCCTTTGACTCTTTCCAGTACCTCGCCATGCAGGGAGATGAGCCTCAGCTCGGTGGCGTTGGCAGAGCGCACGTGCCAGTAGCTGCCGTTCACTTCGATATCCTCCAGCACGACGCCGGTGGAGGCGTAGAAAAGCCCTGTTTTCAGAGCATCGATGACCTCTACCTTGCTTCGCTGGCGCACGTTCACCATGTTCCACGCCGAGCCGATTTGCAGGACGCGATGCGTGTCCTCATTGGCATAGCCCCACACGCGTCTGCCCTCCGAGAGCAACCGGTCCCACCGGTCGATGGCGTAGGGACTGCCTTCCAGATATTCGATGACATTGTTGTAAATCTCGATGCCGTGATAGCGTTCCAGAGCCTGCAGGTGCGAGCCGCGCCAGTGGTTGAAGTCATCACCCCAGTTTGGATGGTTGAGTATCACCAGCCCGCCAGCCTGTATGGTGAGGTCGATCACGCTCTGGTAGCTCAGGTCATGGGGCAGGGTGGTGGTGACGTTCACCCGCAGGATATGTTGCTGGGCGCTGTGTTCCACGCCGGGCAGGAAGAGGATTTGCGGGTAACGCTGTTCGTTGGGGGATGCTATCACGTCGTGGTCGGTGAGCGCAACGTAGTCGTACCCTTTGTGCAGGAAGGCTTCCAGAGTTTCGTCGGGGGGAAGTTCGCCGTCGCTCAGGGTGGTGTGGGCGTGCAGATTGCCCTTCAACCAGAGCGGGTAGCGTTGCGCATAGGGATTGTAGACGATACTCATTCAGCCTCCTCAGAATGTTTCGGCTCGGCAGGGGTTCCTCGCCATCCAGGATGTTGCCCCTTACCCTGTAGAGGGTGAACGCCTTATGAGACCCCTCTCCCGACCTCTCCCCGACGCAGCGAGAGAAGTTCCCCCTTCCCTGCGAGGGAAGGGGGGGCAGGGGGTCAGGTCAAACCACCTAAAGCTACTTCAGCCTGTTTTTCTGCTTGATAGCTGCCAGCTCCTTCTCCGTGACCGCCTTCACCGAGCCGTCCGCAAACGCCACAAGGTACTTCTTGTCCTTGTGCGGTACCGAGTCGAAAATCACCGGAACCTCGCTCAGCTTGGGATACATGCTGGCAGGTCGCCAGGTGATGTGCGGGTTGGTGCGGTATTCCTTGCGCGTGACGGGGCAGGTCAGCACATACTTATCGGCAGCGTAGGGTTGCAGTGCCTCGCTCAGTTTGGCTGGGGTGGTGGCTGGAGGATAGACGTTGTCCCACTCCTCCAGATACATCTGCAGGGCTTTCAGCGCCTTCTTCATGTGGGCACTGCACTTCTGGCTTTCCGGCGACATCTGCGCCCACGCCAGGGTAAACACGAGGGCAGTGGCGCCAACCACTACCGCGATTCGTCTCCAGTTCATCGTCGTACCTCCTGTTGCGTGCTCCACAGGTATAGACGGGAGCAGAACATCTCTTGTTTCGCTTCTGCTACCAGACAATTAGCCTTGCAGGGCGTGAAGTCCTGCCTGTTGCTTTCCTGGCCGTGCCGTTGCCCATGAGCAGACGGATGGACTATAATAGAGTGGGCATCGAGAGGAGAGTGGAATATCGCGATGGCGAAAACGAAGGGACAGGACGGCAAAGGCGCGGGCGAGCGCGTGGTGCTGGTGAACCGCCGTGCCTACCACGATTACGAGATTCTCGAAACATTCGAGGCGGGTATCGCCCTGGTGGGCACGGAGGTGAAGTCGGTTCGCGCGGGCAAGGTGAACCTTCAGGACGCTTACTGCAAGGTGGAAAACGGCGAAGTGTGGTTGTACAACATGCACATCAGCCCCTATTCGCACGGCAACCGCTACAATCCCGACCCTGTTCGTCCGCGCAAACTGCTTCTGCACAAGTGGGAGATACACCGCCTGATGGGCAAGGCGGAGATGAAAGGGTTGACCATCGTTCCGCTGAAGATTTACTTCAAGCGCGGCTATGCCAAGGTGGAGATTGCCATCGTGCGCGGCAAGAAGCTTTACGACAAGCGCGAAGCCATCGCCGAGCGCGACCGCCAGCGAGAAGAGGAACGGATGATGATTCACCGACAATAACAGTAGAGGCTTAGCGAAAGTGGTGATGTTCCGGTGATAGGCACGCATATCGGCAAGTATCGCATTGTGCGCCAGCTCGGGGTAGGGGGTATGGCGCACGTGTACGAGGCGCAGGATGAGCTGATCGGGCGTACAGTCGCGCTGAAGGTTCTGGTGTTGCCTTCCATCATCAGCGAGAGCGAGCGGCTGGACATGGTGCGCCGATTCGAGCGCGAGGCGCGTTCCGCGGGCAAGCTCGCCCATCCGAACATCGTGACCATCTACGAGGTGGGCAGTGCCAACGGCATGCACTATATCGCGATGGAGTTCATGCACGGCAAGACGGCTCGCGAACTGCTGAACGAGGAAGGCAAACTGCCGCCTGACCGCGTGTTGAGCATCGTCAAGCAGGTGGCAAGCGCACTGGACTATGCACATGCGCGAGGGGTCATCCACCGCGATGTCAAGCCCGACAACATTGCTCTGCTGGAAGACGGCATCGTCAAACTGACCGATTTCGGCATTGCCCGTCTGGCAAACGACCTGGTGCGCACGCAGGCAGGCATCATGGTGGGGTCGCCGGCGTACATGTCGCCGGAGCAGATTGTGGGCGAGGAGGTAGATGGTCGGTCGGACGTCTTCTCGCTGGGCGTGACTACCTACGAGTTGTTGACCGGCTCCAAGCCTTTCGAAGCCAGTACGATTACCGCCGTCATGCACAAGATCATCTACGAACCGCCCGCGCCTGCGGAGGAGCTTTCCCCGGCAGTGGAGCGCGTGTTGCGGAAGGCGATGGAGAAGGACCGGGCAAAGCGTTATCCCTCGGCGCGCGCGTTCGCGGAGGACCTGGGTCTGGCGATGCTGACCTCCGGCGCGAAAGGCGATGCGGATATCTTCCATGCACGCCCCCATCCCTCTCCAGAAGTGGAGAGGACTGTTATCACGAAGCCGCCGGAGGAGGTGCCTGCACCACGTCGTCGCCGCAGGTGGGCGATTCCAGCGGCGGTGGTTACTGCGGTCATCGTGCTTGCGGCAGTGGGCACATGGGCAGTCGTGACCGGCAACGACGGGCAGTGGCGACAGTATCTTCAGGAATGGGGCGTGATTGGGGAACCTCGTCCTTCGGAGGTATCGGCGGCGTCGCCCGTGCAGGTAAGTGCGAAGCCCGTCACGCCGGTTATCCCCTTGAGCGATTTCGAGCTCGGCGCCGGCGGCTGGTCGGGCGAGGAGAACACAACCGTCATTCAACGGGTGCGTGGAGGCGCCAGCCACGGCGCATACTGGCTGAAGGTGAAGAGCGTGGTGATAGACTACCAGCCCACGCTGACGGTGTTCCTGCATCCCGAATCGTCCGACTGGTCTCGCTTCGGCGACACGCTGGCGGTGGACATCTTCCTGCCCGCGCAGGTCAGTGCCGGTTGCCATGCCACTGTCGTGCTGGTGGACAGTCGGGATCAGGAACACCGCCTGCCTCAGCCGGTCACGCTCCGCCCGGGCATGTGGGTCAATGTGGAATGGCAGGCAGGGGTTCTCCTGCAGGATGTCAAAGAACTGAAGATAGAGGTCGATTATCTGCCCGCCGGTGAATGGGGCTGGTTTGGGGTGGACCACCTGCGGGTCTATCGCAAGCAATAGGAGGGAAGGATGGCGGAGTATTTCAACCTGCCCATGCTGGGGCAGACGATGGAAGAGGGCACCATTACCAAATGGCTGAAATCGGAAGGGGACTACGTTCGCCGCGGTGACATCATCGCCGAGGTGATGACCGATAAAGCGAACCTCGAGGTGGACGCCACGTTCGAGGGCTACCTGCGCAAGATTCTGGTGGCAGAGGGCGAGACGGTACCCGTGAACGCGCCCATCGCCATTGTCAGCAAGACGCTCGATGAGGATATTTCCCATCTGTTGGCCACTGGCGAGCAACCCGTTGCGGAACCTGTCGCCGCGCCGGTAGAGGCGAAACAGGCGGTTCAGTCCGCTCCGGCGCCAGCGCCTGTTTCCGCGGGGGCATCTGTGGGTGAGGAACGGATATTCATCAGCCCACGCGCACGCCGGCTGGCGCAGGAGAAGGGTGTGCCGCTGGGCGCGCTGGCTGGGCGGGGCACCGGACCGCAGGGACGTGTGCTGGAGCGCGACGTGGAAGAGGTGTGGAAGGAGCTGATGACCACACGCCCGCGCGTCACCCCGCTGGCGGAGAAGGTAGCGGCAGAGGCGGGCGTGGACGTCAGCGCGGTGCCCGGCACGGGCGTCGGTGGGCGTGTGACGCGCGAGGATGTGGTACGCGCTACCGCACCTCCTGCACCAACGCCGACTACCCCGCCTGCTGAAGCGCAGGTGGTGAAGCTGACCGGCTTGCGCAAGCTGGTGGCAGAAAACGTGGTGAAGGGGTTCTTCTCCGCGCCGCCGGTCACGCTGGTCATGGAAGTGGACATGACCGAGTGTGTGGCTCTGCGCGAGCAACTCCTGCCCGAAGTGGAAAAGGTGTACGGCACTCGCCTGACGTATACCGACCTCATCGTGAAGGCGGTGGCGCGTGCCCTGCGCGACTTCCCCATGATGAACGCGACTCTGCAGGACAACGAGATTCTTCTGCATCCCGACATCCACATCGGCGTGGCGGTGGCCGTGGAGGACGGTCTGCTGGTACCGGTCGTCAAACACGCCGACCGCAAGACTCTGGGCGAGGTGTCGAAAGAACTGCGCGAGCTGGCGGAGCGTGCCCGCGCCGGTAAGAGCACCCCCGAAGACCTTTCCGGCGGCACCTTCACGGTGACCAATCTGGGAGCATACGACGTGGAGCTGTTCAACCCGGTGCTGGTGCCCGGGCAAACAGGTATTCTGGGCGTTGGGCGCATCGCCGAGAAGCCGGTGATACGCGAGGGTGAGGTGGTCGCCCGCCACCTGATGAACCTGTGCCTGACCTTTGACCATCGGGTGGTGGACGGCGCGCCGGCGGCACGCTTCCTCCAGCGGGTGAAACACCTGCTGGAGGCGCCGATGTCTATCCTCATCTAACGGGTATCAGTCAGAGTGTGTTTGAAAAACACGTAGCACGGGCATCTTGCCCTTGTTGAAGACGCACCTTATTGCTCATGGGCGGGGACGCCCGTGCTACGGACGTGGGTTCCACATACTCTGAGTAAAAGGAGACAACCGATGACCTTTCGAGAGATGAACCTTCGAGTGTTTCGGGGTGAGCCGCTGCCGCACGTCTTCTTTCAGCCCCGCATCGAGCCGTGGTACGCGTGGCACAAACAGTTCGACCGTCTGCCAGAGCGCTACCGGCACATGAGCCTGCTCGACCTGTTCGACGACCTGCATGTCTCCATGCGCTACGTGCACTACTACACCGGTATGCCTGACCCTGTAGTGCGACGATTTGACCCACAGGTGAAGTTGCGTCAGCACTGGGACGAGCGCGAGGGGTGGGTGACCTATGAGACACCCTACGGTGACCTGACCGAACGCTATGCCCGCACGGTGGACGAGACCTGGCGCGAAGTGCAGTTCCCCGTTCGCAACCCCGACGACTTGAAGGCACTGCGCTGGCTGTATCAGCACACGACCTACACCTTCTCACCGGAGAACTTCCAGCAGGGCAGTGACTATATGGGCGAGCGGGGCGAACCGCAGTTCTGGGTGCCCAAAAGCCCCTATCAGGCGCTGGCGCAAATCTGGATGCGGCTGGAAGACCTCATTTACGCGCTGGCGGACTGTCCGCAGGTGGTGGAGGATACCATGCGGGCGATTGACGACTCATACGACCAGCTCTACGAGCAGATTATCGCCAGCGGGATGGTGCACATCGTGAACTTTGGGGAGAACGTACACGACAGCCTGCTGTCGCCGCGCTACTTCGAGTGCTACCTGATTCCCTTCTGGGAGAAGCGGAGCGGTCAGCTGCGTCGGGCGGGTATCTTCACGCACATGCATCTGGACGGTTACTTCCGCTCGCTGTTGCCCTTCCTCAAAGACCTGCCGTTTGATGGCATCGAGGCGCTGACCCCTCTGCCGCAGGGCGACGTCTCGGTGGAAGAGCTGAAGGAGCATCTCGGCGACAAGATACTGCTGGACGGCATTCCTGCCATCCTCTTCCTGCCTCCCTTCACGCGCGAGCAGTTGATGGAGATGGTGGAGAAGCTGGTGAAGCTCTTCCATCCGCGTCTGGTGCTGGGCATCTCCGATGAACTGCCCGAAGGTGGGGGAGAAGAAGCCATCGAGCGGGTACGGATGGTGGCGGAGTGGTGCCTCCGGCAGGGGACGGGTTGAGCGGCCTCAACGGACGCGGGTATATTCCCGACATTGCCTTCGTGCGGCGCGACCGGGAGGCGAGCCTGCTTGCCGATGACGGAAAGATACACGGTAGCCCGGACCTCGTGGTCGAAGTGCTATCTCCTTCTTCACGCCCGCGCGACCTGTTGACCAAGATGCAGGGCTACCAGCAAGCGGGCGTGCCTTACTACTGGGTGGTCGACCCCGAGAACCTGTTCATTGCCGAATACGAGCTGACACCCGAGGGCTATGTGCTGAGAAGCCATGCCGAGGGGGAGAGTGTCTTCCGCTGTCGCCTCTTTCCGGAGCTGGAGATACGGCTGAAGGAACTGTCGATTTAGGTACGTGGGCGTCTGCTCATAGGGCGACCTCCGCGAACACGTTGGTTTGAAACCCGTCCCACCCTTTATTGTCCTCCCGCCACTCTTTTCACAATCTCCAGCACCCAGAGGGTGGTTTTCTCCAGATCGGAAATACGGCAACACTCGTCGTGGGTGTGCACCTTGTCCATGCCGGTACTGAGTACGACGGTGGGGATGCCTTTGGCGTTGTAGACGTTGGCGTCACTGCCGCCGCCCGCCAGCTTCGCCTCATAAGGTAGCCCCAGCGCCAGCGCACTCTCGCGGGCGACCTGCACCACCGGCGAATGCTCGCTCAGGCGATATGCCTCGTAATGGCGGGAGGTTTCGACCTCCACCTGCGCGCCCATCGCCTGCGCCTCCTCGCGGAAGCAGTCCAGCATGTGCTGAATCTGCGCCTCCAGCTTCTGGGTGTTGTGACTGCGCGCCTCGGCCCGAATCTCCACCTCCGGACACACCACATTGGTCGCCTGACCACCGTGAAACGTGCCGATGTTCGCGGTGGTCTCCTCGTCGATGCGCCCCAGTTTCATGCGGGCGATGGCTCTGGATGCGACCACAATCGCGCTGATGCCCTGTTCGGGTGCCGCGCCTGCGTGTGCCGCGCGCCCGATGACCTTCACCGTCAGGTGGTCATGCGTTGGGGCGCCCACCACCACCTTTCCCACCGGCGGACCGGTATCCAGCACGAAGCCCATCGTGGCGTTCACGCGCTCGAGCGGCAGGTGCTTCGCGCCCAGCAAGCCAATCTCCTCTGCCACGCTGAGCAGGAGCCAGATGTCGCCGTGTGCCAGGTTGTTCTCCACGATGCACTCGATGGCTTCCAGCAGGGATGCCATCCCCGCCTTGTCGTCCGCACCCAGAATGCTCGTGCCGTCGGTGCGGATAAGGTCATCTTCCACAATGATTTGCACGCCGGGGTTGGGTTCCACTGTGTCGAAGTGCGCGCTGAAGAAGATGGGCGCCAGTCCCTCTTTGTTGGCGGGTAGACGGGCAATCACGTTGTCCGCGTTGCCGCCGATGCGTGCGCCAGCATCGTCCCGCTGTATTTCCAGCCCCAGTCGTTGAAGGCGAGGCAATACGGCATTGATCACCTCCGCCTCCTGCCTGGGCGGGCTGTTGATGCGACACAGTGCGATGAAGTCGTCCACCAGTCGTTGTCGGTTGACCATATCAGTGCTGTCTCCTCAGCGGGTGATGGTGATTTTGCTCAGCCCGCGCGGTCGATCGGGGTCGTAGCCTCGCGTCTCCGAGAGGTGGAACGCAAAGAGCTGCCCCACCACGATATATACCAGCGGACTGATGCGTTCGGCAATATCACAAGGTAGAACCACCATGCGCGTGGCTAATCGCAGGATTTCGGGATTGCACGACACCACCACGATTTCGGCTCCCCGTTCGCGCAGTTTGGCGGTGAGCTGTAGCATCGTCGCGTAGGCGTTACCGTTGGGCGCGTATACAAAGCAGGGGAAGCCGGTATCCACCACGGCAATCGGTCCGTGCAGGAAGTCGGCGGCGGAGTAGGCGCGCGCGATGACGTAGCCGGTCTCCATCATCTTCAGCGCGGCTTCGTGCGCGGTGCAGAAGTTGTACCCGCGCGACAGCACCATGCACGCGCTCATGTAGCGGTAGCGCTCGGCGAGCATCTCGATCTCTTCCTCCATCGCCAGCACCTGCTCCATGCCCTGCGCCGCCTGTTCCAGGTCCTCCCCTATCCGGCTCCTGCCCACGAGCGCGTCGATGAGCAGGCAGATATTGGCGAGGGTGGCGGTATAGGTCTTGGTGGCGGCGACACTGCGCTCCTCCCCGGCGTGACACAACAGCACGTGTTCCGCCACCTGTGCCAGCTCCGAGCTGGGGTCGTTGGTGATGGCGGCGGTCAGTGCTCCTGCCGCGCGGGCGGCAGAAACCACCTCTACCACGTCCTGTGCCTTTCCCGACTGGCTGATGCCCAGCACGAGCGCGCGGGAGAGGTTCAGTTGACCGCTGTACAGGGTGAAGATGGACGGCGCGGCGGACGCCACCGGAATGCCCACCTCGATCTCCATGCGATATTTGGTATACAGCGCCGCGTTGTCGGAGGTGCCTCGCGCGCTGATCATGGCGAACTGGATGCCTCGCTCGCGGATCGCCTGCGCCAGCGCCTGCGCCGAATGCACACCCTTCTCGGCGACGGTGCGAATCACCTGCGGTTGCTCGTGTATCTCGCGGTGCATGTGGTGTTGCTCTGCCATCGTTCTGCTCCTTCAGATTCAGAATCCGTCCCACGCCCAGTACACAGCGGGCTGTCGGGGGAAAAGCACGTTCAGCAGGGCACGGGTGTGCGCAGGGATGGGTACTGGCAGTTCCTCCGCGCCCACCAGCCCGAAGACCAAACCGAGAAACTGCGCCTGCGTCAGCACGACCTCAGGCAGTGCGCCCGCATCGCGCGTGACCCCGTCGCCGGTGGCTTTCAGCCCCATTGTACCCTGAGGCAGTCGGATGCGCACCGTGCCCTTCGCGCCCACCATCTGCACCCGCCGCGAAAGCTCGGGCAGGAGCTTGTTCACCAGCGGCTGGAGGCGTATCACCCTCAGCATGGGCAGATGCTCGCGCCACGTGAGCCGGTGGAACAGATGGCGCACGACGCTCATCAGCACGGGATCGCGCGGGATGTGCAGATGGACGGTGGATATTTCGCGCTCCACAGCCATCCGGGCGACGTGTAGCATCAGCGCGAACACACATTCGCTGTACGCAGGAAGCCATCCCACTTCGTTGATGGATAGTCGGTCGCCCATCGGTGCTACGATGTAACCCACCAGCTTACCTGCCGCTTCCGCCACATACACATCGGAGGGCGTTCTCTCGTCCCAGCCCGTCCAGCCGCGCAGGTACGCTGGCGAGCGCACCACCGTGAAACTGCGTCCCGCGTTGCACTGCTCGTAGCAGGCACACAGCGCGTCGAGGTCGGCGTCCGCCAGCGGGCGAATGCGATATTCGCCTTCGGGTGAGGGCAGGTCGGGGCGAATCTCGGCGGAGGCGGTCTGTACGGGCAGGCTGTCCCAGCCCAAGCGCGCATAGAAGCCGTGAATCCCCGTGAAGAGCATGGAGAAATCGAAGCCTTCGTTCTCCATTACTGTGATGGCGTCGCGGAGCAGCTGGGTGGAGTAGCCTTTGGAGCGGTACGCCGGTACCGTGCCCACATTGGCGATACCGCCCATGGTCAGCGTCACCTGCCCGACGCGCACCTCTCGCCGCACAATCTGCACTGCAGACACCATGCGCTTGCCCTCGAAGGCACAGCGGGTGTATTCAGGCTGAAACCACGGGTCGCCGATGAAGTATTTGCGGAAGTACTCACGCGGTGTCTCGTCGAAGGCCGCGTCCCATACATCCAGGCACGCCTCGAACTCGTCGGGGCGGATGGCGCGAAAGGTCATTTCCATCGTGATTTACCCCAGATGCATCGCTTCGCGCACTTCCTGCATGGTCTGCGAGGCGACGGCGCGCGCCTTTTCCGCACCCTCCTTCAGGATGCGCTCCAGCTCGCCCGCCTTCGCCAGCAGTTCCTGTCTGCGGTGGCGCAACGGGTCCAACGCCGTATTGAGATTGCCCGCCAGCTGCATCTTGCAGTCCACACACCCGCGCTGACCCGCCCGGCATTCGGCTTCAATCGTGGCGACCTCCTGCTGGCTGTATATCTGGTGCAGGGCAAACACCACACAGCCCTCCGGGTGACCGGGGTCGTTCTTGCGGATTTTCTGCGGGTCGGTGAACGCCTGCTTCACCTTACGGGTCACGGTCTCGGCGTCGTCGGAGAGGTAGATGGCGTTGTCGTAGGACTTGCTCATCTTGCGTCCGTCCAGACCGGGCACCCGCGCGGCGGGGGTCAGCAACGCCTGCGGCTCGGGGAAGACCTCGCCGTACAGATAATTGAACCGGCGGGCGATTTCGCGCGTGAGCTCCAGATGGGGTAGCTGATCCTCTCCTACCGGCACCACTTCCGCCTTGTAAATCAGGATGTCCGCCGCCTGCAACACCGGATAACCCAGCAAGCCATAGGAGACCGACTCGATCTGCAGGTTTTCGCGCTTCTCCTTGTAGGTGGGCACACGTTCCAGCCATCCCAGCGGGGTAATCATCGAGAAGAGCAGGTGCAGTTCGGCGTGCTCCTTCACGTGCGACTGCACGAAGATGGCGCACTTTTCCGGATCCAGCCCCGCGGCGATGTAATCGATAGCCACTTCGCGCACATTGTGGGGTATCTCTTCTGTGCGTTCCGCGAGGGTGGTCAGCGCGTGCCAGTCCACAATGCAGAAATAGGACTCGTATTCGTGCTGAAGCTTGACCCAGTTGCGCAGTGCACCTTCCAGGTTACCGAGGTGCAGGACTCCTGTCGGTTGCATTCCGCTGAGAAGGCGGGGTTTAGCCATCGAACGCGTGTACCTCCTGACAGACTGCTTAGCCACACGCCATTATAGCCAAAGAGCAGGGGGATGCGCAAGGGCTACGTGCAGACGTGACGATACGAAGGCTCGAGTGGCGTCGAGGCTAGCTGAGGGGCAATACCTAGAATACCCAGAAGCAGTTTCGCTGTTTGTCGTATATTCTTATTCCAATCCGCCTGCTAACCTGGTCCGGCAGTATCATGTAGAACTCATCTGCTCCACTCAACAGGTCGGCAGGAGGCTTAGCTTCTTCGTTGAGAATATGGGTGCGTACATAGTCGAGATGCTTCGTTGCGTAATCCATCACCTGAGAGAACAACGCTGTCGGTACTCGTTTGCTGGAAATCTCCACTGTCTCGCCTTGTTGGTAACGAGCCAGCTCCTCAGGCGTCAGCAACTTCAGCAACTCCGGAAGCAACTTCTCCGTAGCCTTTTCGCTGGGCGTGCGAGAATCCAATACTTCAGCCATCTGCTCTTCTTCCTGACGCTTCGCCTCCTCTGAACGACCAATCGCCACCTCCTGAGCGCTGTTCAACAACACCGTCAACGCCTCCAGCACCTCTGAAACGGACGCTCCCTTCCACCGCGCCAGCACCCGCACATCCTGCAACTCACGCTCCACCCGCACAACCCAGCCCGTCTGCTTCGCCAAGGACTGCACCAGCCGACCCACGCTCACCCCATTCGCCTCCACATCCACACGCACCACCCCAGCAGGCGACCTCTGCACCTTCACCTCCACCTTGCCCTCCGATGGACGGGGAATGTAGCCCTGCGCCACTGACTGACGATCCAGCAAACGCCGATACGCCCAGCGAGGCGAGCGCAGGACGGTCGTGTGGTTCACCGGGATGACCTCTCGCTGAAACATCTCGGCGATTTCGCATAGGGCACTGCTGACCGGTTTATTCTGGATGTCCAGATTGGCGAAGGGTTCGTGGACGAGGTGCAGTTCTGCCAGCAGGTTCAGGTCGGTTTTGGCGAGCAGGGCTTTGCAGATCTGGGGGAAGGTGGCGTTCTGCAGGTTCAGGCTGATGTGTGGCTCCACGGAAGGAGCCTGCGCCTGAGCGAAAGACACCGTCAAGGTAACGAATGCGATGAAGAGCGATCGTAGTTGCTTGAGCATCGTGTTCAACCTTCCATCGCGATTGATGTTTTGATTATAGCATTCGTAGGAAAAAATGCAAGTCAGCCGGCTATGCTGAGATGATAGGACAAGCTTGAGGACCTCAGAGGAGGTCTTATACGGCTTGGCGAAGTAGCGAATGCACTCCATTTCTGGGAGGATGAGCAATGCGCATTGTACCGGTAACACGCTGGAGCCTGCTGTTGCTCGTGGTATGTGCATTGTCAGTGCCTGCCTATGCCAATATGGGCACGGCGCTGATGTTGCTCGGGTTCTTCTGGGTGGTGTTTCTCAACCTTTTCATCGGCGTGGGGGAGGCTTTGCTGATTCACCGTCTCGTACGCCGTTGGAACCGCCATCCGTTCCTGACTATGGTTGTTGCAAACTATGTTTCCGCCGTCGTGGGGCTTTTTGCGCTTGGGATAGCGAATATTCTCATGCCTGCTCGTCCGATCTTCTACCTGCCGTGGCTGATGGGGGTTACCTATCTGGTTTTTTTCTGTTGACCGTGTTGCTCGAGGCGCCGTTCGTGCTCAGCTGCGCCCTTCTGCGGTGGGCAGAGTGGAAACGTGCCCTGAAGCTGAGCGCAGTCGTCAATCTGGTGTCTTACTCGGTGCTGGGCGTGCTTGCCTTTTTTGTCAGTAACTTCTCTATCCTGACCAACGCCCGCCTGATGCCCGACCTGAGTTTCGTCCACACTCGGCGGGCTGTTGTCTACTACCTCGACCCGATAGGCGCGGCGGTCTGGAAGGTGCGGCTGGACGGCTCGCCACCACAGCAGGTGCTGAAACTGCAGGAGCCACCTGAGGAGCACGACGTAGTTTCGCACCCTGACCTGTATCCAAACTACGACAATGCCAGCGGCAAATGGTATCTCTACGCGGGCAATCAGCGGGTTACCGAGCTTTCCGGGCGGTTCTGGAAGCCGGATGACGAGGGGCGTAGGCGAACTTGGTACTCGGTAGACCTGCGGGAACCCGACTCGCGCACGTTCAAGGTATGGACGGGCTTCTGGGCGGGTGAGGGGCTGAGAATTGATTGGGAGTCGGGTGAACGTCTGCACCTCGGTCTCGAAGTTCCCGGTTTCGCCTGGCCGGTGCGCTCTGCAACCGTTTTGCCGCATGGTGAGATAGTATTCCAGCTCGAGCGGCAAATCATGATCTATCAGGTTCCCACCCGCCGGCTGGGTTGGATTGCCGACGGCTACAGCCCACTGGTGGTGCTACAGGAGGCAACGGGCAACCGGTAACCTTGCCGGAATCTTCGCAAGATTTTTCTCACCAGGCGCAAAAACCGCTTGACAAACAAGGCAGACGGTGTTACCATAGAATTGCGTAAACGATTACGCAACATCTTCAAGGAGGTTGTCGACATGCGACGACGCGCTTTCACACTGATCGAGCTGCTTGTGGTGATCGCGATTATCGCGATACTGGCAGCCATTCTGTTCCCGGTGTTCGCGCAGGCACGCGAAAAAGCCCGCCAGACTTCCTGTCTGTCCAACCTGAAGCAGTTGGGGCTGGGTATCGTGATGTATGCTCAGGACTACGACGAGAAGTTCCCGAATGCAGGCAGCTGGGAGTGGTGGGAGTGGCAGGCAGAGCATGATAACCCCGCTTCGCATCCAGGTGGCATTGTGTATCGCCTGCGCCCCTATGTGAAGAACATGGGTATCTTCGCCTGCCCAAGCGACAACGGCGCGCCTCTCACGTGGTGGGGTATCAATGTGCCGAACATGTGGAGCCCCGCGTGGACGGGTATGACCAGCTACGAGTACTACGCCAAACCTGCGGCGCTGTTCTGCTGGATGCCCGCACTGTGCGACAACGGTACCCGGCGGTGTGACAACGGATTGTCCATCTACGTGATTACCAATCCCGATAGCTGCTCCGGGTACCATTCGGGCGACAGCCGGTCGCTGGCATCGGTCACCAACCCCGCCGAGAAGCCGACCATCGGCGATCTGGTGTACTACCACATGACCATGCAGACCGCCGCGCAGTCGCGCAAGAACGCTGCGTACGCAGATGGTCATGCCAAGTTCCAGAACGGCGACAGGCTGGATTACTTTGAGCGTGCAGCGCCGCTGTAAGGAGCAGAACCATGTCACCGCTCAAGCGTGAGGTGAGTCCGCTCACGGTCATCGTGGTACTCGTGCTGGTGATCGCGGCAGTGGTGGCAATCGGGTGGTGGGGCAGTCGCCCCAAGAACCCACCGCCGCCCGGTATGCAGCCGCCGCCTCCCGAGGTTCTGGAGATGATCAAGCGATCAAAGGAATCCTGGGAGCAACAGCAAAAGAATATGCCACGGTAGAAGACTCTGGTGTCCGAACCGTTCGCGGTTCGGACACCGCGTTCAGGTGAGTGTCGTTCATGAGGAGACCTCGTGCTGATATGGATACCATCGCCCGCGAGGTCGGGGTGTCGAAGACGACGGTCTACCGTGCTCTGCACAATAAGGGCAGGATACACCCCGACACGCGCGAGCGCATCTTGCAGGTTGCCAGAGATCTGGGATACCGTCCCAATCTGGTGGCGCGCAGTCTGCGAGTGCAACGCACCTCCACCATCGGAATGGTGACTATCGGTCTGACGGGGTGGTTCTACGCGCATATTCTGGAGGGTGTGGACAGCGTTGCGCAGGCGAACGAGTACGGTGTGCTCATCGCGTGCTCCTACGGTTTCCCCGACCGCGAACGTGAAATCGTCGAGATGCTGTTGGATAAGCGAGTGGACGGGCTCATTGTGGCGCCGGCAGACCCCGAAGAGAACAGAGCATTCTACGAGCAGCTGATGGAGATGCAGGTGCCTCTGGTGTTCATCGACCGATATGTGCCGGGATTGCCTGCCGATTTTGTGGCAACGAACAATGAACTGGGTGGGTATCTCGCGACGCGACACCTCCTGCAGATGGGACGAAGGCGTATTGTTTTCGTGTCGAACGGCTCGCGCGAACGACGGGCAACGTCGGTTATCGGGCGCTACGCCGGTTACGTGCGAGCACTGGATGAATGCGACGTTTGCGAGAAGATCGAACTGGGACCCGGCTTGCCCGACATCCTGCCGGAGGAAGAGTACGCCTACAACGCCGTCAGCCACTATCTGGCGCAGGGCGGTACACTGGACGGCGCGTTCGCGGTGAACGACGACGTGGCTTACGGAGTCATCCGCGCCCTGCAGGCTCACGGCTTGCGCGTGCCGGAGGACGTGTCGGTGGTGGGGTTCGATGATCAGGATACCAGTAAGTTCATCTTTCCTCCGCTCACCACCGTGGCACAGCCCATGCGAGCCATCGGCGAAAAAGCGGCGACACTTCTGCTCGAGCGTATTACCCAGGGCACCGCTATGCCTCCACAACAGGTTCTGCTTTCGCCACAGCTGGTGGTACGCCAGTCTTGTGGAGCGCACCTGGGTAAAATTTGAGTTTTTCGCGCAGGCGCCCTGCAAACCGTTGACAACGTCTTTGCCCCGTGATATAATGACTGCGTAATCGATTACTCAACCGAAGGAGGTTCACACAACCATGTCACGACGCGGCTTCACGCTGATCGAGCTGCTTGTGGTTATCGCGATTATCGCGATACTGGCAGCCATCCTGTTCCCGGTGTTTGCGCAGGCACGGGATAAGGCACGGCAGACCGCCTGTCTGACGCACATGCGACAGATGGCAACTGCCATGGCGATGTATGCGCAGGATTATGATGAAACCACTATCCTGCTGTGGTGGTTCCCTCAGCCGGACGGTACCGCTATCCACTGGCCCCAGCGTATCTACCCCTACGTGAAGAACAATGGCGTCTTCCTGTGCCCCAGCGCGCCGAGGGTGAACCCGACCGATATGACCAGCACGGCGAATGGCGCAGCCGGTCCCGCCTATGCAGGCAACTGGCATGTGGGATGGGGTGTGTCGCTTGCAGCGTATGAGCGTGTGGCAGAAGCCATCATCATTGGTGAGACGGGTGTGAACGACTGGTTCGGCAACGGCAGTCTGATACGCGCTGCTTCGACCATGAACCCGTGGCACCACAATGACATTGGTGGAGGATACCCCGACTGGGCGTCGACGCGGTGCCAGCAAAGGTACGACGCTTTCCATCCGTATGCCGCTTCTCGCGGGCAATCGGGCTTTGCTATACACTGGCGACACGCGAACGGTGCGAACTTCGTGTTCGCGGATGGGCACGCGAAATGGATCCGCCAGCCAGGTCTGAAACCTGAAAACTTCTACCCGGGCACGCCGCCAAGCTACGCGTACGAAGACCCGAGCAACTGTTCTACGCTGTAATCTTTTGAGGGTCAGACGGGGTACCCCGCCTGACCCTCCTTTTCTCACTTCGCTTCAGCAACCCTTGACATTCTGCGCTTTTTCAGGCAAACTATTCAATGAAAACCTCTCAGGGGGAGGGTATCTGTGCAAACTCTGGTCGTCGTTGGGTTGAGCCATCGCACCGCCTCCCTGGAAACACGCGAGCGCTTTGCCTTCGAGGGCGAAGCTCTGCGGGAAGCTATCGAGCGACTTCGAGAGCGCGGTGTGGATGAAGCAGTTATCCTGTCCACCTGCAACCGCACCGAAATCTACGCCTGCACCCCGTATGAGAACCTGCTGGTCGATTTTCTGCACGAGTGGGAAGGACTGCCGTCGGGTGCGCTGGATGACTATCTCTACATCAAGCGAGGCGATGCGGTGGTGGACCACCTTTTCCGGGTGGCTGCCGGGCTGGATTCGCAGGTGCTGGGCGAGTCGGAGATTCTCGCTCAAGTGAAGCAGGCCTGGGAAAAGGCGCGGTCGGCAGGCTCGGTAGGTGTGCTGTTGAACTCGTTGTTCCAGCGCGCGGTGGCAGTGGGCAAGCGCGTGCGAGCGGAAACTGCGCTGGGGCGACAGGTGGTGTCGCTGGGTTCACTGGCGGTCCGGGCAGCGCTCCAGCAGAAGCCGGATATACAGAATGCCGTGATCATCGTTATCGGCACGGGCACAATGGGCAGGCGCGTGGTGAAGGACATCGCTGAGTTCGGTCCGAAAGCGCTGTACATCCTCAGCCATACCTTCTCATACGCTGCCGCGCTCGCCAGTGATACAGGCGCCACGCCGCTGGCGCTGGGTGCGTTGCAACAGGTGCTGTCGGAAGCAGATATTATCTTTACCGCAACCACGGCGCCGCATCCCATTCTCGATGTGACCTGTCTGTCGCCGCTGGAAGACATCAGGGCGAACCGTCCGCTGGTCATCCTGGATCTCGGCGTGCCCCGCAATACCGACCCGGCTGTGCGTCTGCTGCCCTTTGTCAGGTTGTATGACCTCGAAGACCTGAAGGCGGTTTGCGACGCCAACTACGAGGCGCGTGTGCGTGAGGTGCCTGCGGCTTTACGCATCATCGAGCAGGAGATAGACGACTATCTGACCTGGTGGCAGACACGCGGGGCGGCTCCGCTTATCGCCGCGTTGCAGGAGCGAGCCGAGCAGGTACGCCGACAGCAGCTGGAATGGGCGATGAACAAGCTGGGCGATCTCGACGAACATCAGCGGCGGGTGATCGAGCAGATGAGCAACCGAATCGTCAAGCAGATTCTGCATCAGCCCATCTCGGAGCTTCGCAACCTGCTGGATGAGGACGGCGCGTTGCCCCTCTTCGCGCGGTTGTTCGGGCTGGAAAAGCAGGAGCCCGCCTGTCCTGCTGGCGCCGTACTGGAGGAGGAAGCGTGAACTGGCGATGGTCGGGACGCGCCCTGCGCATCGGTTCCCGCGGAAGCGCGCTGGCGCAGGTACAGACGGCTTCGGTGGTACAGATGCTTCGAGAACACTATCCCGACCTGCATATCGAGACTGTCATCGTCCGCACCAGCGGCGATCGGCAACAGCGCGAAGTGGTGGGAGCGTTCGTGAAAGAACTTCAGGAGGCACTTTTGCAGGGGCAGGTGGACGTGGCGGTGCACAGCCTGAAAGATCTGCCAACGCAACCGGTAGAAGGGCTGTTGCTGGCGGCTGTGCCCCTGCGCGCGGACGCCCGGGACGTGCTGATTTCCCATAGCGAGACGTTTGCCGACCTCCCGGCGAATGCACGGGTCGGGGCGGGAAGCCTCCGCCGGTCCGCCCAGCTGCGTCGTCTGCGCACTGATTTGCACTACCTGCCGCTGGTGGGCAACGTGGACACTCGAATCCGCAAACTGCGTTCCGGTGACTACGATGCCATCGTACTCGCCGCGGCGGGGCTACAGCGTCTGGGCTTTCTGGAGGCGCCGGAGGATGCCGTGCTGACCACACCCGAAGGCGATGACCTGCATCTGTATCTGTTCCCAACCGAACAGGTTTTGCCCGCGCCGGGGCAGGGCGCACTGGCGGTGGAATGCCGCGCTTCCGATGAGGAGGCTGTCACACTGTTACAGCCGCTGGACCATCGGCCATCGCGTCAGGCGGTGACGGCGGAGCGCGCTCTGCTTCACGCACTGGGTGGCGGCTGTCGGGTGCCGATCGCAGCGCACGCTACTGTGCAAGGCGCGGTATTGCGCCTGAGGGGGATGGTGCTATCGCCGACCGGTGACTGTGCGATTGCTGACGAGATAGAGGCGGAACCTGGTGAAGCAGAGCGTGCTGGGGAGGAGCTGGCACAGCGTCTATCGAGCCGAGGGGCGGCGGAACTGCTGGAGCGGGGAAGATGAGCCTTCCATTGCAGGGAAAGCGCGTGCTCGTAACGCGCCCGAAGGAGCAGGCGGAAGAGATGGTCGCACAGCTGACCGCGCTGGGTGCGGAGGCTCTCGTCCTGCCCACCATTGTCGTGCTGCCCCCGCAGGACTGGCGCCCTGTCGACGACGCCATCCGTTCGCTGGAGCAGTTCCACTGGGTGGTGTTTACCAGCGTGAACGGCGTGCGCAGTTTCGTGGGGCGAATGCGGGATCTCGGGGTATCCGTTGACCTGCTGAAGGAGCGTCGGCTGGCGGCTATCGGTCCGGCGACCGCGCGGGTTCTGGAGCAGGAGTGTCGTGCACCGGACGCCATGCCCGAGGAGTTTCTGTCCGACGCTGTGCCCGATGCGCTGGGCGACGTGGGAGGACTGCGCATCCTGCTACCGCGAGCCGATATTGCCCGCAAAGAGATGGCGGAAGAGTTACGCCGCCGTGGGGCAGAAGTGGTGGAGGTGGCAGCGTATCGGGTACAACAGGAGTCGGAGGTGGCGCGTGAAGCCGTGCTCGCCCTGCCGAAGCCCGACTTTATCACGCTGACCAGCCCGTCCACGGTGCGATCGCTGGCGCGGCTGCTGGAGGAGACAGGGCTTGCCGAATGGCTGGATAGTGTGCCGTTAATCTGTATCGGACCCATTACCGCCGACGCGGTGCGCGATCTGGGCTATCAGCCTGCCCGCGTGGCGAAGGAGCATACGATACCCGGCTTGATTCTGGCGATACTGGAAGAGGCGATGTGCCATGCTGACACGACATCAAACCCTTGATGCAACCTACCGGTTGCGCCGATTGCGCCGTACGAAAACGCTCCGCCGGATGGTGCAGGAACACACGCTGTCACCAGACGATTTTATCTACCCCATCTTCGTGCAGGAGGGCGCGAACCGCCGAGACCCCATCGGCGCGATGCCGGGGCAGTTCCGGTTGAGTGTGGACCTCCTTCCGGCTGAGGTCGAGGCGCTGTCTCGACTGGGTGTGCCTGCCGTCCTGCTGTTCGGCATCGCGGGCTACAAGGATGACCGAGCCAGCTATGCCGTTCGTCGCGACGGCGTGGTTCCGCAGGCGATTCGCGCCATCAAAAAGGCTAATCCTGAGCTTGTGGTGATGACCGACGTGTGCGTGTGCGCCTACACCGAGCACGGGCACTGCGGAATCGTGCGTGAAGATGGGTATGTGGACAACGATGCGTCGCTGGAGATTCTGGCAGAGATGGCTCTGGCGCACGCCGAAGCCGGAGCGGACGTGGTGGCACCCAGCGCGATGATGGATGGACAGGTGCAGGCAATCCGCGAGAGGCTGGACGACAACGGTTTCACCGAAACCGCGATCATGGCGTACTCGGCGAAATACGCCTCGGCTTTCTACGGACCGTTCCGCGAGGCGGCGGACTCCGCCCCGCAGTTTGGAGACAGGCGCAGTTACCAGATGGACCCGCCCAACGCGCGCGAGGCGGTGCGCGAGGTGCTTGCCGACGTGGAACAGGGCGCGGACATCGTGATGGTGAAGCCGGGGCTGGCGTATCTGGACGTGGTTCGCATCGTGCGCGATGCGGTGGATGTGCCGCTGGCAGTGTACAACGTCAGCGGAGAGTATTCGATGCTGAAATCTGCTGCCGAGAAGGGCTGGATCGACGAACGCGCGGTAGGGCTGGAGATGCTGATGGCATTCCGCCGCGCGGGAGCGGACCTGATCATTACCTATCTTGCAAAGGAGGCAGCACAGTGGCTGAAAGACAGTTGAACCATTACGGCGTTTTCGCCTTTACCGACCGATACTGGCAGTCCGAGTCGTCTCAGCGACGCGCGATTCTGAGCAGGACTCTGGAGCAGGCAGGGCAGTTGGGCGAACGTGTGTATACCTACTCCATCTTTCCTGCTCGACCGGAGGCAGACATCATGCTCTGGAGCGCGGTCATCGCCGAGGGCAACGAAGTGGCGAGGGATTTCCTCCTGCGATATGCGAAGACGACGGCAGGCTGGAGGGAATACCTCAGACCGGTCAACACGCTATGGGGGTTCACCCGCCCGTCGATGTACGCACCGGGTAAATCGGAGCAGGAACTCAGTCCCTTCGATGAAGCGCGCCGACCGTATCTCATCGTCTATCCCTTCGCCAAGACCTCCGAATGGTACCTGATGAGTAAGGACGCGCGGCAGGGCATGATGAACGAGCATATCAAGGTGGGCAGGCAGTATCCACAGATTACGCAACTCCTGCTCTATTCCACGGGACTGCAGGACCAGGAGTTCGTGGTGGTATACGAGACCGACGACCTGCCGCTCTTTTCAGAGCTGGTGAGCGCGCTCCGCGCTACCGAAGCGCGGCGTTACACCCTGCGCGATACGCCTATTTACACCGCTATCTATCAGCCGATGGACGACTTTCTGAACACATGGGGGTAAGGCAAATGCTGGATATCAATCAGCGACCGCTGTTGGTATACTGGGAACTCACGCGGGCTTGCGAGCTCGCCTGCCGGCACTGTCGGGCGGAAGCGGTTCCCAACCGTCATCCCGACGAGCTCACGACAGAAGAGGGCTACCGTCTGCTCGACCAGCTGATGGAGTTCGGCAACCCGCTACCGCATATCGTCATCACTGGTGGCGACCCGCTGAAGCGTCCCGACCTGTGGGAGCTGGCAAGTGCCGCGCGTCAGCGCGGTTTCACCGTCGCCATCACGCCGAGCGGAACCTATGCCTTGACGCCCGAAATCGTGAGGCGTTTCAAGGACGAGGGCATCTGGATGATGGCAATCAGCATCGACGGCTCCACCGCCGAGCGACACGACGGCATCCGGCAGGTGCCCGGCAGTTTCGAGCAGACCGTACGCGCGGCAGAATGGGCGCGTGATGCGCAATTGCCCATTCAGGTGAACACGCTCGTTTGCGAGCAGACCGCCGATGACCTCCCCGCCGTGTACGACTTGATTACCGATTTGGGCGCGGCACGCTGGAGCCTGTTCTTTCTCATTCAGGTCGGACGAGGGAAGGGGCTGGAAGAGATCAGACCCGAACACAGCGAGCGCATCTGCCAGTGGCTCTTTGAGAAGGCGAGCGAGGGCAGGGTGGACATCAAAACGACGGAGGCGCCCCACTATCGACGAGTGGCTCTGCAGAGCGACCTCGCGAAAAAGCCGAATCGCGTGGCAGAGACAGTGCGCCGTGGTTTCGGCATCCGTGATGGCGCGGGTATCATGTTCGTGTCACACATCGGGGATGTTTATCCGTCGGGCTTTCTGCCACTGCGGGCGGGAAATGTGCGCGAGCGAAGCCCGGTGGAAATATACCGCCACGCCAGCCTGTTCCACTCCCTGCGCGACACCGACCAGCTCAAGGGCAAATGCCGATACTGCGACTACCGTAAGGTGTGTGGAGGTTCCCGGGCACGTGCCTTCGCCTATACGGGTGACCCGCTGGAAAGCGACCCGCTCTGTCCGTATGTATCGGAGGAGGCGCGTAGCCGGGGATATAGCGCCCCGGCTGGTGTTCACAGCTCGTAGGAGTAGTAGACGGCGACACCGTGCGCGCGAGCGTAGTCTTCCGCGTCCGGCTCTGAGGTCATGTGCGTAATGAGTACCGGCAGTATCTGCGGGTAGACGCCTTCCAGCGCGCCGATCGTGCGGCGGAGAAACCGGTCGATGTCGTTCTTGGAGAGCTGGGATTTGCTCTCCCCGACGACCGTCACCGTTTCTCCGTTGCGCTTTGCTGTGCCGAACAGGTTCACCTCGATACTGCGTCCGGTCTTATCCTGCACCCACTGCCTCTTCAGCCCGCCTTCTACCTGCAAGCCGTAATCACGCAGAAGCAGTTCGGGCAGCTTCTTGATCGCCTCGTTCTCCAGTATGTAGCCTACCGCCTGCGATAGACCTCCCATCTGCTTCTGCACGTCGCGAACCGTCTCGGCAAGGGCTGTCAGCGCCTCCTGCGTACGCCGGATCGCCTCTGCCATCTCCGCAAAACGCTGGTCGGTCTGTTTGCGATACTCTGCCAGCTCTTCCTGCGTGCGGCGCTGAGCCTCTGCCAGCTGTTCGAGCCGCTCCTCTGTCCGCCTCTGCGCTTCGGCGAGTTGCTCAACCCGCTCCTCCGTTCTCCTTTGCGCTTCGGCGAGTTGCTCAACCCGTGCCTCCGTTCGCCTTTGCGCCTCGGCGAGTTGCTCAACCCGCTCATCCGTTCGTCTCTGCGCTTCTACCAGCTGTTCTAACCGCTCGGTCAGCCGGTCGATCCGCTCGTCAGTTCGCTTCTGCGCTTCGACCAGCTCGCGGAAACGCATGTCGGTCTCGATACGCGATTCCCGGAATGCACGCTCCAGCGCTTCGATGCGCTCCAGCACCTGATGCCCGATGGCGACCTCGGTAGCCAGCAGGAGGACACGCGCCATCCTTTCGGCATCAGGCTTCTCGTACATCTCCGCCAGAAGGGCGACAATGTCGTTCACGGTAGCCATTCTGCTTCATCGCCTCCTGCCTACATTATACCTGTGGGGTATAATGTAGGCAACAGCACGGATTTGGGAAGGGGAAATGACCAGACAGCGTTCGGAAGACCTCTATTCTCGCGCTCAGCAGCTGATGCCAGCTGGTGTGAACAGTCCGGTGCGCGCTTTCCGCGCCGTCGGGGGAGTGCCGTTCTACATCGCATCGGCAAAGGGCGCGTTCCTGACCGACGTGGACGGCAACCGTTACATCGACTATATTTGCTCCTGGGGTGCGCTGATACTGGGGCACAGCCATCCTTCGGTGGTGCGAGCCATCCGAGAGGCGTTAGCGCGAGGCACAAGCTACGGTGCCCCACACGAAGGCGAGATTCTGCTGGCGGAGGAGATTACACGAAGCCTGCCGTGGGTGGAGATGCTTCGCTTCGTGAATTCGGGAACCGAGGCGGTGATGAGCGCGGTTCGGCTCGCCCGTTCGGCGACGGGGCGCCCCAAAATCGTGAAGTTCGAGGGCAACTATCATGGACACGCCGACTACCTGCTGGCGAAAGCGGGCTCCGGCGTGGCGACCTTCGGCTTGCCGGATAGCGCGGGCGTACCTGCCGAGTTCACTCAGCATACGCTGGTGGCTCCCTACAATCATGCTGAAGCGGTCGAGAAACTGTTCAACGAGGTGGGCGACCAGATTGCGGGTGTGCTGGTGGAGCCGGTAGCCGGCAATATGGGAGTGGTGCTACCCGCGCCGGGCTTCCTGCAGTTCCTGCGAGAAATCACGCGGCGACACGGTGCTCTGCTCATCTTCGACGAGGTGATGACCGGCTTCCGTGTCGGAAAGCACGGTGCAGTGGGGGCGTATGGTGTGGTTCCAGACCTTGTGTGCCTTGGCAAAGTCATCGGCGGTGGGCTGCCGGTGGGCGCGTACGGCGGTCGGCGCGACCTGATGCAGATGGTGGCGCCGCTGGGACCCGTGTATCAGGCGGGAACGCTATCAGGGAACCCGCTGGCGATGTCTGCAGGTCTCGCCACACTCCGCGAGATGACAGATGACAGATATGCCGAGCTGGATGCGCGCGTTCAGGCATTGCAGGATTCCTTGAAGGAGATTACCCATCGGCTGGGTGTGCCGGCGCAGGTGAACCGCGCAGGCTCGATGATCAGCGTCTTCTTCACCGAATGCCCGGTCACCGACACGCAGTCCGCCATGAGTACCGACCGGCAGCTGTATGCGCGGCTGTTCCACGCCCTGCTCAAGCGGGGTGTTTTCTTGCCTCCGTCTGCGCTGGAGGCATGGTTTGTCAGCACGGCGCACACCGACACGGTGATCGAGCGCACGGTGAAGGCGTTCCGCGCCGCATTGAAAGAGGCACTGGCAGGATGACAGCAACGTTCAACGACCGTTTCCTGCGAGCCTGTCGGCGTGAGCCGGTGGATACCACTCCCATCTGGCTGATGCGTCAGGCGGGGCGTTACCAGCCAGAGTATCGCAAACTGCGCGAGAAGCATCCCATGCTGGAGCTTTGCACCGTGCCAGAGCTGGCGGCGGAGGTCACGCTCCTGCCACTCAGAATGTTCGATCTGGACGCAGCGATACTCTTCTCTGACCTGACCATCCCGTTTCTGGCGATGGGCGTGCCCTTCACCCTGAAGGAGAACGTGGGCCCCGTCGTCGCTCATCCGGTGCGCAGTGAAGAGGACGTGAACAGCCTGCGCGTGATGGATCCTGCGGAAGACCTGCCTTTCGTGGCGGAGAGCATCCGCATCCTGCGGCGCGAACTGCACGTTCCGCTGATCGGTTTCACGGGTGCGCCGTTCACTCTTGCGGCGTATCTGGTGGAGGGCGGTCCGTCGCGTGACTACAGTCGCGTGCGCGCGATGATGTACAGCCGCCCGGACCTCTGGCAGAGACTGCTGGACACCCTGGCGGAGAACATTACGCGCTATCTGCGAGCGCAGATTGAGGCGGGTGCGCAGGCGGTGCAGCTCTTCGACAGCTGGGTGGGTGCGGTCAGCCCAAGAGCGTACCGCCAGTTCCTCTTGCCTGTCATGCAGCGGATTGTGTCAGCATTGAAACCGCTGGGCGCACCTGTCATCTACTTTGGCACGGGTACGGCGAGCCTGCTAGAGCTGATGCGCGATACGGGGGCGGATGTGATCGGCGTGGACTGGCGCGTCCTGCTGGATGAAGCGTGGCAGAGGCTCGGCTACTCGTGCGCGATACAGGGTAACATGGACCCGGCGGTGATGCTGGCTTCTCCAGACACGGTGAAGCAGGAGGCTCAGGACGTGCTTCGTCGGGCGAGCGGACGTGCGGGGCATATCTTCAATCTGGGACACGGCGTCCTGCCCGATACGCCCGCGGAGAATGTACGGGTCCTTATCGAAACGGTTCATCAGGGGTTTCGTGAGGAAGGATGAGCGTTCCGCACGTGGTGATTGTCGGCGGGGGAATAACGGGGCTGTCTGCGGCGTATCAACTGCAGAAACTGCGCCAGCAGGCGGGCACTTCTTTGCGCGTCACCCTGCTGGAAGCAGAAGACCGTCTCGGTGGCAAGGTTGGTACCGTGCATCAGGAGGGCTTCCTGATCGATACCGGTCCCGACTCCTTTCTGGCACAGAAACCGTGGGCGGTGCAGTTATGCCGGGAGCTGGGCATGGAGGGGGAGATCATCTCCCCATCTGCCCGCCGGTTCTTCATGCTCATCGGTGGCAAGATGCACGCCGTTCCCTATGAGCTGGTGTCGCTCGTCCCGTCCCGACCAGAGGCGCTCTGGAAAGCCAGTTTCATCTCTCTGTGGGGCAAACTGAGAGCCAGCCTTGAAGGATTGATCCCCGCTCGCCGCGACCTATCGGACGAGTCGTTGGGCTCGTTCATGCGCAGGAGGTTTGGCAGGGAGTTCGCGGTGAAATTTGCCGAGCCGCTGATGGCGGGTGTTCATGCAGGACATCCCGATAGACTGAGCATGTCAGCGGTGTATCCGATGTACTGGGAGATGGAGCGCAAGTACGGCAGCCTGACGCGCGGGCTGATGCACCTGAGACGCCAGAGGCAGTCGTCGGGTAAGGGTAAACAGGAGCAGTCGCCCTTTGTTGCTTTACGTTACGGCATGGGCAGTCTGGTCGAGCGGCTGGTGCAGAGCCTTCGCGAGGTAGAAATGCGTCTGTCCACTGCCGTCACAGGTGTCGATCCCCTTGCAGACGGTCGGGTGCAGGTGCGTGTTCAAGGGGCAGAGCCTTTAGAGGCGGATGCGGTCATCCTCACGACGCCCGCTTACACCACCGCCGACTGGCTCCAACCGTATCTGCCGGAGACGGCACGCCTCCTGCGCGAAATCCCGTATGCCTCCACCGCCGTCGTGTCGCTGGCGTATCGAAGGGAAAGTATCGAGCATCCGCTGGAGGGCAGCGGTTTTCTGGTTCCGCGCACCGAGCCGTTGCCCATCACGGGCTGTACGTGGTCGTCCAGCAAATGGGAAGGACGTGCGCCCGACGGGATGGTGTTGCTGAGAGTCTTCATCGGCTATGCAGGGGCGGCCGAGATTGTGGAACAGCAGTGGGATGACCTGCTGGCTCGCGTGGCACATGATGCACTCCAGCCATTGCTCGGCATTCGCAGTGACCCCGTGATGACTCAGGTCAACCGATGGCTCAAGGCGATGCCTCAGTATGAAGTGGGGCATCTCCAGCGGCTGGAACGGATAGAGCGATCGTTAACCGCGTATCCGTTCATTGTGCTGGCAGGCTCGGCGTATCGCGGCGTCGGTGTGCCCGATTGCGTGAAACAAGGCAGGGAATCTGCCGAGCGGGTGTGGCAGACCATCTGCTCCACGCGCCTGTAGCCCCACTTATGCGCCCACCAGAGCGATCAGCCGTTCGTCTTCCGGACGGGGAGGCACCTCGTTGTAGTGGCTGTCCCGCTCTATCGGGATGCGCCCCGCTTCCAGAATCAGGTCAATCAGTTGCTGGCGGGTGAGCACCTGCTGTCGCTCGCCCGGCGCCTCATCCTGATAGGTAATCTCGTACTCATGTACCGTGCCGTCCACGTCGTCGGCGCCATACCACAGCGCCACCTGCGTCACCGCGGGCGTGTTCATGATCCAGAAGGACTTGATATGCGGGAAGTTGTCCAGCATCAGCCTTGCCACCGCGATGTTGCGCAGGTCGTCGTAGCCGCTGGGGTGGGGGATATGTTCCAGCTCGGTGCCTTCAGGGTGGAAGCTGAGCGGGGTGAGTGCAAGGAAGTGTCCAGTCTCGTCCTGCAGGTCGCGCAGGCGAATCAGGTGTTCTACCCGTTCCTCGATGGTCTCGATATGCCCGTAGAGCATAGTCGCGTACTGGTTCAGCCCCACTCGCGCCGCCGCTCGGGCGACCTCGCTCCACTCCTCACCGTCAATCTTGCGCGGGAACAGCTCGTCGTGAATGCGTCTGGAGAAAATCTCCAGCCCTCCGCCGGGCAGACTGTCCAGCCCCGCCTCTTTCAGCGCGCGGAGCGTGCTTTTATAGTCCATACCAGCAACTTCGGCAATCTGCACGATTTCCACCGCCGTGAAAGCCTTGATGTGCACGTTCGGGCGTACCTCTTTCACCGCCTGCAGGATGTCCAGATAGTACTGGAAGGGCAGTTTCGGATGAATACCCCCCACGATATGCACTTCGGTAATGGGCACATGCAGATACTGACGCAGGCGTTGCTTCACCTGATCTGGCGTCAGCGTATAGGGCGCGGGACCACCCTTCTTGGCGTAAAACGAGCAGAACTTGCAGAGCTTGTTGCAGAGGTTGGTGTAGTTGATGTGCTGATTCCGTACATAGTATGCCTTATCACCGTGCATGCGCTCGCGCACGATATTCGCAAGGTAACCGACCCCGGTCAGGTTGGGAGTACGGTAAAGCAATCGCCCATCCGCCTCGTCCAGGCGGGCGCCTGCCTGCATCTTTTCGTAAATCGGCATCAGTTCCACGCCGAGAATCTGCTCTACCTTCATCGACGCTCCTCTTGATGGATGAACTTCGGAATCATTATACCTGCTAATCGTCACCCATCATCCCGAAGTTGCGTACGAGGATGCCGAAGTCGAACAGGGTCACCTCCTCATCGCCGTCGAGGTCGGCGTTGGGGTTCCAGTTACTATCGCCCGGCGCGGTGCCAAACGCGGCGACCAGCTGACCGAAGTCGAAGAGGGTTACCTCGTTATCGCCGTCGATGTCTCCGTTGAAGAGCAACCATGTGGCTGTGACTTCTCCAGCCAAATTCACGTTCACCCGCTGGCGCAGCCAATGCGTGACCTTCACCGCCACACTGCCGCTACCGGCAAGCGCCGTTTCCACTGCGAACCGCCCGCTGTTGTCCAGTGTTGAGTTGAGGCTTTCGGAACTGCTTCCCTGCGCCACGCTTATCTCTACCGGCAATCCGCTGACGCTACCGATATAGTCCTGCAGACCGACCGCGCCCTGCAACAGCACCTTGCGCACCTCCAGCGTGGCGTCCCGCGCTGTGCTCAGGTACGCCGAATCCCCGGCAAATTCGGCTCGCAGCGCCCGACTGCCGAGAGAGGCGTTCAACGGCACAGTATAGGGAACAGTGGCTTTGCCGGTTGTGTCTGTGCTTGCCGAGCCGACCGTGCTTCCCGCTACCTTGAAGGTAACCGTTCTGCCCGCAATGGGTGCGCCGTTATCCTGCCTGCGAAGGACCGCCTGCAGGTCGAGGGTCTGCCCGCGCCGCGCCAACTGGTTATCCAGAGCGATCTCCGCCGTCGCCCGGCTGATGGTCAACGTGCCCGTTCCGCTGGACGGGTTGGCAGTGCTGTCGCCCTCAAAGGTGACCGACACCGGCTTGCTTCCGATGGCGAACGATTCGGGAATGGTATACGCTCGCGTGGCGACGCCTGCCGAGTTGGTCACCGCACTGCCGACAGGCACGCCGTCCACACTGAACAACAGAGTCTTGCCGGAGATGCCCGCCAGCGTGTCCGTGCGCTGAAGGGTCGCCGTCAGGTTCACCGTGCCGCCCAGCGTGCCCGAAGCGTTGTCGACCAGCAACCGCGTGGTGACGAAGCTCGCGGCGGGCAGTGGCATTCGCCATATCCCACGCCCGTAAGTGCCCACGTACAGGTAGCCGGTGGTGGGGTTTGCCCGCAGGTGCAAACATGGCGTGCTGGGCAACCCGGTTCCGAGCCTTGCCCACACGTTGCCCCCGTCGGTGGTCACGAACACGCCCGTGTCGGTCGCGGCGATCAGCATATTGGGCGCAATGGGGTTCACAATCAGGAAGTTCACCGGGGTGTCGGGCAGGTTGCCGGAGATGTTCGTCCACGACGCGCCGTAGTTGGTGCTTCGGTACACGTGTCCTGAGCCGAATCCCTGCAAGCCCACGTACACCGTGCCCGGGTTATTGGGGTCGACGGCGATACCGCCCACCGAGCGCTGTGGCAAGCCTGCATGGCGTGCAGTCCACGTCGAGCCTCGGTCGGTACTCACGAACACCCCGCCGTCGTCCGAACCGGTATAAATCACGCTGGAGTTGGATGGTGCGATGGCAATCACCGATAGCGTACCGGAACCTCGCGTCAGGTCATTGCTGATACGGCTCCACGACCCCCCGCTGTTGGTAGACCGGTACAGGTACATCGTGCCCACGTAGAAGGTGGAGGGGTTGTTCGGGTCGTTGATGAGCGGGGCTGACCAGGGCGAGCGCGGATCGTTGCTGCCGTTGAACACGAAGTTCCAGCTGCTCCCTCCGTTCGTGGAGCGGTAAACAAGCGCATAGTAGACCTCACCCAGCACGGTGCTGGGGCTATTCCGCTGGTATGCCGCCCAGAAACCGTCTCCACCCAGCGTGATGGAGTAGGTGTTCGTGCTGGAGCGTACCTGTGTGCCGTTATCCTGAGAGCCTGCGACCAGCCGGTTGGGGTCTGTGGGATGCACGTCGAAGGCGTAGAACTCCATCGTGCCTCTACCCGTGTTCAGCGGGGTGCGGGTGGTGCCTCTGTTGCTGGACACGAACAGTCCACCGTCGCAGCCGATATAAATGGTGCTCGGATTGGTTGGGTCAAACTCCAGAGCGTGCTGGTCGACGTGCGCATTGGTCAGACCGGAGCCGTTGATTCTCGTCCAGCTGGCTCCGCCGTCGGTGGTTCGGTAAAGCTCCACCTCTCCCACGTAGGCGATATCGGGATTGCCGGGGTCTACGCGCATTACCAGATCATACCACGACTGCCCGCTACCGGAAGGGGCATTCGTGACCTGTGTCCAGCTGTTGCCCCCATTGGTGGTGCGCCAGACGCTGTGGATGCGTGCCCCCGCCAGGACCGTCTGCCCAAACACCACCCAGATGACGCTGGGGTTGCTCCGGCATACGTCCAGCTCGATACGCCCTACACTCGTGCCCAGCGGTAGAGCGGTGTAGCGCGTCCATGTGCTTCCGCCGTTGGTGGACACGTATACGCCGTTGGAGGAACTGCCCCAGATGGCTCCCAGCGCCGCCCACAGGATGTTCGGATTGGTGGGGTGCATGCGCAGGGCAGACGCTACCCCACTGAGCGTACGGGTGAAACTGCTCCCGCCGTTTGTGGTGAGATAGATGCCGTTATCGGTACTGACGATCCAGCGATTGCGGTTGGTGGGGTGGATGATGATTTCATTGATTCGCTGACCGGCGAAGGTGCTCGCGCCAATGAGCGTCCAGGTATTGCCTCCATCGGTAGAGCGGTAGATGCCCACGCCCCCCAGCGTGTTTCCTGCGTAGTACTCCTCGCCCGTACCCAGGTATACCGTTTCGGGGTCGGAGGGATCGAGGGTAAGGCATCCGACGTACTGGGCTGCGAGGAAGTCGGTCAGATTCGTCCAGGTGGAGCCGCGGTTGGTGCTCTTCCACACGCCTCCTTTGGACACGCCGATATAGATGGTGTTGGGGTCGTTCGGATGGATGGCAATGGCATTGACACGCGCGAGCCAGCTCTGGTTGGTGCTGTCCGGCCCGAAAAACTCCCACGTGAGTGCCTGTCCTTGCAGACCCTCGCCCTGATAGATGGGCATCTGTTGCGCCTGCTGGTGCGCGTTCAGCCACGCACCGGGCGGGACGTCATTGTTAGGGAAGGCACGTCGGCTGTAGAACCATTCGAGACGCTTCCACGGTTTCGGCATCCCGTAGGGGTCGAGTTCCTGAGCGCTGACGAGGCTGGATAAGCCCAGCAACATGGCGAATAGGAACAAGAGACGCTTCATCGAGTTCACCTCCCGGCGAGGGTCTTGCCTCGCTCATCGCATCGAGATGCCAGCGGTCGATGAGACAGGATCTATCAGGACTCGCTGGAGCCGAGGCGCATCAACGCCTCGTTCACAATCCACCGCTCCGACTCCGGGATGCGGGTCTGGATCTGTTCCAGCAGGTCAGCCGCCTTCGGGCTGTTGTTGCCTGCCAGCGCCAGCAGTGCCCAGTGGCGCGTTTGCGGGTTGGGCGAGTTCAGCGCGCTCTGCAGGGCAGAGATACTGGCATCGCCCATTGCCGACAGCGCCCGCGCGGCGAGGTATGCCACTGTGGGATTACCGGCTCCCAGCTTCGCTACCAGAGGCTGGACTGCCGGCGCGCCCAGCACGGCGAGTGAAGCAGCCGCCGATTCGCCCACACCGCCATCGGGGTCAGCAAGAGCCTCCAGCAGGTACGGTACCGCTGACGGTTGTCCGGTTTGCCCCAGCGCGGTTGCAGCAGACCTGCGCACGCGATAGTCGCTATCTTTGATCGCTATCGCGAGCGGTGCCACCGCCGCGGGGTCGTTCATCCCGCCCAGCGATTCCGCCGCCAGCCGGCGCACCTCGGGGTCTGGACTGCGAATCGCTTGCGTCAACGCCGGAACGGCAGCCCGACCGGCGCGCGCCAGCGCGCCCACTGCTGCGGACCGAACCACGAGGTCTTCGTCGCTGAGAGCGCGCACCAGCGCAGAAACTGCCTGTGGGCTGGCAATCTTGCCCAGAGCCACTGCCGCCTGCGCCCGCGCGTCGCCATCATCTTCCGGATTGTTCAGTGCCCTCAGCAGAGCCGCCTCCGCGGAGGGATGCGCGATTGCCGCCAGCGCGCCGATGACCACCCGGCGTACGGCAGGCGAGTCATCCTGATGCTTTAGCAGGGCAGGAACCGCGCGCGGGTCGCCCAGCTTGCCAAGCAATTCCGCCACCGCGATACGCAGTGCTTCATCCTTGTCGTCGATGAGTGGCAATACCTGCGGTGTGCACACCTTCCCGATACGCGACAGGGCATCACTGGCGGCGGCTCGCGAACCGCTATCCTTCAACGCCTCTACCAGTTTCGGCACGATAGGCTCACCGAGCGTTGCCAGTGCTCTGGCTGCGCCCGCCCTCACGTTGCTGTCGGCATCCTTCAGAGCATCCAGAACAGGCTGGGTGTGCTTCGGTACCAGGGTAATCAAAGCCTGCGTCACACGCTCGCGCATCTTGATCTCGGGGTCTTTCTGCAGGGTCAGCAGGGCTTTGGTGGCTTCCTCCGTTCCCAGTCGCTCAAACGCTTCCGCTGCCCTCATGCGCTGTGGCAGTTGACGCTGTTGCACAAGGTCATATAGAGAATCGTGCGTCGCCAACGCCTTCGCCGCGGCGACCTGACGCTCCGGCTCCGTGCTGACCAGGTCGTCTACGGTCTTCTGGGTCTGCACGTTGCGCCAGATGGTCCAGCCAATGATACCGCCGATAATGGCGATCCAGATCACCCACCGCAGAGCTGCCGCTCGGTTCATCTTCATGACCTCTCTCGAAACAGGTTACTCATGAGTATATACGCTGAAGGCAGGGACGGAATCCTGCTGAACGATGCCGTGACGCCTGAGGCAGGAAAAGTCTCCCGTCAGCTGTAAGCGATATGCGGTCGAACGATACACAGAAGGAGGAGAATGATGCGAAAAATCACCATTGTCGGCGCTGGCGGATACGTGTTTCCCATCCGGCTGACCGTGGATATCCTTTCGTTCCCAGATCTACACGATTCTACCATCTACCTGTACGACATCGACGGTGAGCGACTTGCCCGCACCAGGCGGCTGATCGACGGCATCGTGGAGCGCAACAACCTGCCCACGCGAGTGGAGGCGGGGCTGGACAGGCGAGAGGCTCTGCGCGACGCGAACTACGTCATTGTGGCGTTTCAGGTCGGCGGCGTGGAGGCGTATAAGTGGGATGTGGAGATACCGCGCCAGTATGGCATAGATCAGTGCGTGGGCGATACGCTCGGACCGGGCGGGGTGTTTCGCGGCTTGCGCTCTATCGCTGTCTTCGAAGAGATTGCCCGTGATATGCACGAGCTCTGCCCCGATGCGCTGATGCTACAGTACGCCAATCCGATGTCGATCAACTGCTGGGCGCTGAACGAGATGGGCATCAAGGTGGTCGGACTCTGTCACAGCGTGCAGGGAACCAGCCGGATGCTGGCGCACGAGCTGGGCGTGCCGTACGAGGAGGTCTCCTTCAAGTGCGGGGGTATCAACCATCAGGCGTGGTTCACCGAGTTCCGACACAAGGGGGTGGACGTGTACCCCCGCCTGCGCGAGGTGATGTTCGCCAGGTATCCGTCGCCGCTAGAGGTGGACTCGTCCACCAAACTGCCCACCAGCCGGTTCCAGCAACGCGGGCTCGACCACAAGGTCGAGGACGAGGTGTATTATCACGAGCGAGTGCGCACCGAGATCATGCGCACCTTCGGCTACTTCCACACCGAGAGCTCGCATCACGGCAGTGAGTACGTGCCCTGGTTCCGCAAGAACCCGGACATCGTAAACGCCTACATCCCTGTGCGCTGGGACTATTATGAAATCTCCTGCTCGTATCAGGAGGAGAGCCATCAGGAGTATCTGCGGCAGCTGTGCGAAGGACCTCTGCACACCAGCGAGGAGTACGGCGCGTATATCATCCACTCGTGTGAGACCGGTACGCCGACCGTCATCTACGGCAACGTGCCCAACTGGGGCGCGCCGGGCACCGACCCGAAGCAGTCCCGCTCGCATATCATTTCCAATCTCCCGCACAACTGCTGTGTGGAGGTCGCCTGTCTGGTAGACCGCAACGGCGTTCAGCCCATTGCCTTTGGTGACCTGCCTCCGCAGTGTGCGGCGATCAACCGACAGAGCATCAATGTGCAGGAGCTGGCGGTGCTGGCGGCTCTCCATCATGACCGGTCGCTGGTGTATCAGGCGGTGGCGATGGACCCGCTGACGGGCGCATTGCTCACCCTGCCGCAGATTCGGCGTATGGTGGATGAGATGTTTGAAGCCGAAAAACAGTGGCTACCTCAATTCGCCTGAGCTGAACGGGGTGTACCTCCCTGTTTTAAACAGAAATTTAACATTCGCAGGGCATAAATAGCGCTGGAAAGTGATGCAGGGAGGTACACAACGCATGAGCAACCGATACCTGGCAGCACAGGTGATAGAGGATACATGTCCGCACTGCGGAAGGAACCTGGCGATGCAGACGGAGACCCAGAATGCGCGCACCGTTTATCTGGTCACCTGCACGAGTCGCCGGTGCGGGTTTCGCCGGGTGAAGCGGGTATTCCGCGTGGTGCGGACGGCGTAGAAAGCAAACAGGGGGCGGGTAACCCGCCCCCTGCGATTATTCCTGTTTGCATGGAGCCGACGGGCGGACTCGAACCGCCGACCTACGCATTACGAGTGCGCCGCTCTACCGACTGAGCTACGCCGGCTCATAAGAAATTGGTGCCGCGGGGCAGAATCGAACTGCCGACACCAGGATTTTCAGTCCTGTGCTCTACCAACTGAGCTACCGCGGCATCCTTGAAAGTGGCGGGGACGACGGGGCTCGAACCCGCGGCCTCAGGCGTGACAGGCCTGCGCTCTAACCAACTGAGCTACGCCCCCGCGGTTGTGAAATGCATGGTGGGCGAAAGAGGGCTCGAACCTCTGACCTCTTCCTTGTAAGGGAAGCGCTCTTCCAGCTGAGCTATTCGCCCTCTTTGAAGGAACATTTCCCACCAGCACCGTATATTATTCCAAAAATCTTGCGATTTGTCAACGGGGTGAGCGCCTTTCCTCGCCCCAAGACACGAAAAAATCTCAGCAACAGGAGGTCTTTCCATGCGCAAGTGCTGGACTCTGCTCGCTCTGGCGGTAGCGCTGGCTGCCGTCCTCCCCACAGGCGCGCAGGAGGAAACGGGGATCAACAACCTGCGCGTGCGTGCCGGAGTGTTCTTCCCGCAGAAGTCTGACTCAAGAGATGCCGCAGGTAAAGCATGGTTCACGGCAGGGGTGGAGTACGGCTTCCAGCAGATTGTGGAGCCGGGCTTCGAAGGCAAACTGACCCTCAGCGCAGACTACATGGGCAACAAGGACATGCAGAACATCCCCGTGCAGGTGAACTTCCTCGGCACATACGACCGATTCACGTGGACGATCGGCGCGGGTATCGGCTTTGCCAAGAACGTCGTCGGGGATGCCAAAACCGGCATGACCTACAGCGTGGGCATCGGTGCGGAGATCGGCAACACGTCGGTGCCGCTGGAGCTGGGTGTCATGTGGCGCGGTATGACCAACGTCGGCAATCAGCTCGACGGCGTACAGGTGCACCTGCAGGTACGCTTCTAACGACCGATCCGGCATTCGGCGGCACGCCCGCCGAATGCCTTCTATCATTCCCCATTGGTATGGTGCAAGAGCTCGCTTACGGTCACCACGCGGTACCCTTGTGCCTCCAGCGCGTTCAGTAGCTGGGGCAGGGCTTGCGCGGTAGCGTGGCTTCCGCAGTGCATCAGCACGATCGCTCCCGGTTGCATGTGGCGCATCACGCGGTCGGCGATCATCTGCGGGGTGATGTCTTTCTTCACGCTGTCCCAGCTATCGATCGTCCAGTAGATGGTCAGATAGCCCTCTTCTGCAGCTATCGCGCGCACACGCTCGTTTCGGGCGCCAAACGGTGGGCGAAACAGGGGCTTCGTGCTGACACCGCACACCTGCAGAGCAATATTCTCAGTCCGGCGTAGTTCCTCCCGCATCTGGTCTTCAGTCAGGCTGGGGAAAGCGGGATGCGACCACGAGTGGTTGCCCAGCTCATGCCCGGCATCGGCGATCATGCGAGCCATTTCGGGATAGCGTTCGATCCATTTGCCGGTGAGGAAGAAGGTGCAACGCAGGTTTCTCTGCGCCAGCGTGCGCAGAATCTGCGGCACCGGCTCGGCAGAACTGCCCGCATCAAAGGTGAGCGCGACCAGCTTGCTGTCGGTTTTCGCCCTGTCTACCTCGCGCGACGTAATCGCAAGGTGCACCGCGTGCGGCGGGCTGGCGACAGTATCCACATCTCCGGGCATCTGCAAATTCGCCGTCTCTTGCCGTTTTTCGGGTGCGGTCTGGCGCGGTTGTCTTTGCTGGCGGCTGGACGGCTGGGAGCCACTATGCTGGGCGGACGGCGTCGTCGTTGGGCGGGGGGGTTCCTCAATGGCTGGGGGCAAGATGCGCGAAACGATCACCGCTACCGCCAGAATGCCAGCGATAACCAGTATCAGCTGGAAGAAACCCCAGACAAACCGCCCCACAGGCTGGGGGCGGCGTCGTGATGATGTGCGTCTTCGCGATGCCATCGCTCTACGGTGTGGAAGCCACTTTGGGCGCGGTCAGCTGACCTCGCAGGTATTCCACCGCCTTCTGCAGTTGCAGGTCGTGCTCGCGGTCTTCGATGTCGGTCATCTCTTCGCTCTGTTTGACCACGATGTCCGGCTGAATCCCACCGCGATGGATTTCATTGCCCTCGGCGTCCACTTTGCGGTTCAGGTCGTAACCGCTGGGCGTCAGGTATTTCGCCGTTGTGATGGCTACAGCCGAGTTATCCTGCAGCTGGAAGATGGTCTGCACCAGTCCCTTGCCAAAGGTGGTTTCACCGATGATGATACCCCGCTTGTTGTCGCGGATGGCGCCCGCCACGATCTCGGATGCGCTGGCGCTCCACTCATTCACCAGCACCACCAGCGGATAAGGTTTGATGGCGCGCCCCCGCTGAGCGTAAAGACGGGTAATCTGTCCATCCTTCTCCTGAATCAACACGACCACGCCATTGTCGATAAACCGGCTGGCGACGTCCACCGCCACATTCAGCAATCCGCCGGGGTTGTAGCGCAGGTCGATAATCAGTGCACGCAGTCCTTTATTCTCCAGCTCACGCACCTTCTGTACCAGCAGCTGGTCTGCCTTCTCGTTGAACTGTTCCAGCCGAACGCGCCCGATGCCCAGCTTCTCGTCTTCCATGTATGCGTAGGCAACTGGAGAGGTGATCAGATCTCTCACGATAGTAATGTGCAGGAGGTTGGACACGCCTTTCCGTCGCAGGGTCAGTTCCACTTTGGTGCCGCGCGGACCGCGGATTTTCTTCACCACGTCGTCCACCTTCATACCGGCGACCGATTTGCGGTCCACCTCCACAATCACATCGCCCGATTTGATCCCCGCTTTGTCGGCTGGACTACCCTCGATTGGACGATAGATCACTATCTGCCCGTCTTTCTCCTGCAGCTGGGCGCCGATTCCAAAGAAGTCGCCGCGCGTATCTTCCTGCATGCTCCGGTATTCGGTCGGGTCCATGAATCGGGTGTAGGGGTCGTGCAGTGCCGATAGCATTCCCCGGATGGCGGCGTAGGTCAACTGCTTCTCGTTAATGGGCTGATAGTACTGGTTACGCAGTTGCGATAGCGCGTCCCAGTACAGCCCGACGGGCCAGAGGTAGCTCTGCTCGGCGTTTTGCTCCATCTGCAGGGCAAGGCTGACACGCTGGGGTACCGTCTGGGCGGCGTACAGCGCGCGGCGCAGACCACCCGATGTCATATCAGGCAGGAAGAACCCCGCCAGAAAAGCCAGTGTGATCAGCAACGGCACCAGCCCGGATAAAGAGAAACGTCGTCTGCGCATTTCGTCCCTACCTTTCTATGCCCGTGTGGGTGATCGTTGAGAAAGCAGGCTGACTGCTTTCTCCAGCGCCAGGTCATGCCCCTGTGTTGGAACGGTCGGGGCAGAAACGGTTGGGTAAACACCTTTGCCGTGAAAATCACCGCCAGCCAGCGTCAGGAACTTGCCGGTGGTCATGGTCATCGCAGAGCCGTCGGGAAGTGGCACGAATGTCTGCACCAGTGCGTCCCCAAAGGTGCGTTCGCCCACCAGCCTGGCGCCAGCTTTGTCACGCAGAGCTACCGCCAGCACTTCCGCCACATTTGCCGTGCCCCGGTTTACCAGCACCACCATCGGCGCCTTCACGCGCGGGGTGCCGCTGACCGCGATAGGTTGCCGGCGTTTGGTTTCACCCTGACGCACTTCCATCAGTCCGAAGGTAGGGCTCTTCACCAGCATGGCGGTCACCTGTGTGGCGGACTCCACAGTGCCACCCGGATTATTGCGCAGATCGATGACCAGTCCGCGCAGGTTGTTCCCCAGCCCCGTCAGCGCGCGCTTCAGGCTTTCGGGCGTCTGGGAGTTGAACTGCGTAATACGCAGGTAACCCACATTACCCGCCATCAGCCGATAGCTCACAGGCTCCACATTCAGCACGCCGGGCGTTACCTTGACCTTCACCGTATTGTTCCCACGGCGCACGGTCAACGTCATGGCACCCTGATCCTTATTGGTCAACGCGATCATCGCCTTGCGCAGGTCGAGACCGGCGCGAACCTTCTGGCGTGCCTCTTCCAGTGCCTTCACCAGCTCGTTGCCGCGCGCGCCCGATCGCTGAACCTGCCGGAACGGGTCGTAGGCAATGACCCACTTGCCGTCGATTTCGGTGATCACATCACCGGGCAGAAGTCCTGCCTTTTCTGCCGGACTGCCGGGCAGGGGGGCGATGACGGTAAGCTCGCGTCGCTCCACATCGTTCGTGACCTTGCGCACCACCGTGAGGGCGGCGCCGATACCATAGTAAGTGCCCCTGGATGCCTCCTGCAGGAGACGAGCCTCATCGGGCTCCAGAAATCGCGTGTTGGGGTCGTTGAGCGATTGGAGCATTGCCCGCACGGCGCCATACGCCATGGGTTTCGCCTTGTCAGGGCTGTATTCCACGTGCTGTTTCTCCACGTACTTGAATACACTGTAGAAGAGCTGCATCAGGTCCATGCTGACAGGCGATGCGCTGTCGCCTGGCGCAAGAGCCACTGTGTAGCTCTGCTTGGGGGAATACTCCTGCAACGAGCTGAGGCGAGCGCCCGGGTTCGCGTTTGCCACCGGCAGGGCGGCTATCTGCTGGCGCAACCACCATCCGGCGCCAAATGCGATCAGTGTGAAAACAACCAGGAACAACCAACGACGCGGGGCACGTACGTCCACCGATGTACCTCCATTCTATCCATCCAGTCTGCAGAAGCAGGCGGGCTTAGCTCTTCTTTCTTATATCGGTATTATAGCACCGCTCGTACAGGCGAGTCAATCGCGCGCGTTTCGTCAAGGCGGACATATCCTCAGAACTTGATGCCCAGCTTGAGGCGCGCCTCGTACTCGGTCTGGTTGGGCTGGAAGATGCGATCGCGCTGGTATGTGGTCAGATTGCCCTCCAGGCTGATGTTGAACACATCGCTGAGCGCGTAGCGATAACCCAGCCGATAGGTGTGCGTTGCCAGCTCGGACGCACCCTGCTGACGGTTCAGCCGATAGCCGGTCAACAGTTCCATCAGCGGCGAGAAGCGGTAAATCAGCGCCACGTCTGCCAGAGTGATGCTGTCGTTATTCAGCAGGTTGCGGCGTATGCCCATGCTCCCCTGCAGGGTCAGCGTGCTCAGGTTCGCCTGCAGTTTCAGCTCCGCCAGTTCCTGTTGCTGGATGTTGCCCTTCTTATCTTCGGGGTTGCGCGTGTAACTGCCCGTCACGCTCAGCGTGCGCGAGGGCGTGATGTTCAGCGCCAGTCCCCACGTCTCGGGCGGAGTGTTACCGTCCAGCAGGCGCAATCGGTGGCTCGCCTCCAGTTGCCAGGTGCGGTTCGGGGCGATCTGGGCACGCAGGGTGCGCACGTAGCCCTCCCGCTCGCCGGCATAGTGCCCCTGCACGCCGGTCTCCACGCGAACTCCTTGTAGAGGCTGGAGTGCCAGCAACACATCCTGCGTCAGCAACGAACGATCGCCCGTGGTCTCCATCGTCGCGCCGGTTTCGATTTTCAGCGTCGGAGCTGGCGTAGAGAACACGCGCAGGATGGTAGCGGTAGCGCGATCTCCCAGCTCGCCGTCGCGCTGAGTGTAACTGCCGAGCAGACGATACGAGGTGCCCGGTTTTGCCTCCAGCCCCAGACTGAGCTCGGTCTGCTGACGCCCGCCTATCTGGTCGTAGCGGATGCCAGTACGCACCTGCAGGGAGCTGGCAGGTGAGGTGGTCACCCCCAGCGCAGCGGTCGAACGCTCGGTGGTGCTACGATTATTCGCCGTCCTCTGCTGTTCCAGCAACGCCTGCGCCTGCGTGTTGGGGGCAACCTGCACCTGCGCCGTCAGTCGGTCGGTGGTCACCTCCGAACGCCCCTGCAAAAGACCCTCCTGCTCCTGAATACGTCGCTCGATACCCGCAGATACTGCGCCCCGCTGAACATTCAGCGAAGCCGCCGTCGTAGTGACTGCCGCAAGCGGGTTCTCCTGCGTGAGATAGGACACTACCGCCTTCACGCCCTCCGTCGGGCTGTACGCCAGCGCCGCCGAGGTGCTTCCGGCTTTCGCACCTGCCGAATCGCTGTGCTGGAAACCCAGCGAGAGGTTCAGCCGCTGGTTCAGCATCATTTTCAGCGATGTGCTGAAAGCGTCGGTGTCGGGCTTGACCTTCCACGCCTGCGCCCCCGAGAACTGACCCCCTGCGCGCAGGTAGCTCAGCGTCCACTCGGCAAGATCACTGCGCGACGATGCCTGCAGACGGATGCCGCTCTTCTCTTCCAAACGCGCCGGAGCATTGGGATCGGTCAGGAAAGTAGCAGATATGCGGGTGTGGCCCGCTGGCAGCAGTTCACCCGTCAGCCCGAGCAGGGTGGTCTCTTTGCCTGCCTGTCCCAGCGGGGCGGAGTACGTACCGGTGAGCGCCAGTCTTCCGCGCGCGGCGTTCAGCAGTTCCATATCCAGCGGCATCTGCACCGTTTGCGGATTGCGCTGAGCTGTGCGAGCGTCTATCTCATAGCTGACCTGCGCCATGCTCTCTTTTCGCAGGGGCTGGTGGAACACCAGCGTGCCCGCGGCGTAATCGATGGTATAGTCCTCATCCCTGCGCAGAGTTCGTCCGTCCACAACCACCCGCTCACTGCGGGCGCGCACGCCTTTCCATGAGAGCAGATAGGGACCTCGCGTGTTGCGTCCGATGAACACGTCAGTGCAGGAGAGGTGCGAAGAATCCATCCCCGACAGCGCTGCAGGCGTGTTCGCCGTCTGCAGTGCTGCTGGCAACGGCAGTGCCATGAGCACCAGCGATATATATGCTGTCAGGAAGGCTGTTACTCGCATCGCACTCCTCCTTTCACCCTGTATTATAGACGGTTTTTTCAGCGAATGCATTACACTCTGTGCAGGCTTCGGGTTCCACCGCAAGGCGTCGCCGGAGCGGATGTTACGCAGGTCACAAATATCGATCGACCAGGTTGCGGAGGCTACGTCTTTCCTCATAATTAGATCTCTTCGTAACAGATGAGTGATTAAACATCTTCCAGCCTCCTCTTCTTCTTTGCATACGCAGCATCTAAATCCTCTGCTAATG
>FWPU01001828.1_pt1 | contig 61549 bp, 48 predicted proteins | sample 2228361 | NCBI WGS metagenome assembly FWPU01 (sample SAMEA103939777, study PRJEB20133) | metagenome
CTCGTCATAGCGGAAGGCCTTCCCGTTGGCCGCCCTCTCCTCCCCCACCCAGGCCCACCGCAGCCGGCCCCAACTGTGGGCCTCGGCGGCGTCCCCCAGGCAGTCGTCGTAGCAGAAATGCACATCCGGCTCTACCCCCGGCAGGTCCTTCAGCAGCAGGCGGTTCATCCCATCGTAGGAAAAGAGAATCCTCTGATACAGGGCGTCGGTCTGGGTGATCAGGTTCCCCCGGGCATCATAGGCATAACTCCAGTGGCCCATATCGGGGTCCACCATCTCCGTCTTGCGCCCCAGCATGTCGTACGAGATCGTCGTTTGGTTCCCCAGCGCATCCTCCACCCCCGTCAGCAGGTCGCGCACGTCGTAGGTGTAGGCCGTCACCGCATAGGGCAGGGCCGCCCAATCGGGGGCGGCAAAGGTGCCGCTGTACTCCTTCACCCGCACCAGCCGGCCCAGGGCATCGTTCTCCCGGATGACCATGTGCGCGTTCTCGTCAATCGTGGCCACCCACCAACGGTTGTAGAAGGTGCGCACGGCGCTCCCGTCGGGGTGGGTCACCTGCTCCGTCCGTCCCAAGGGGTCGTAGGTCGTCGTCGTGCGCGGCCGTGTCCCCGGGTCGAGGTAGCCGGTCTGGGCCGGGGCAAAGTAGGGCATCACCTCCGCCGCCACCCGCCCCAGCGGGTCGTAGAGGGTCGTCTGGAAGACCTCCTGGTCCATGTCCTCCCGCTGCACCTGCACCACCCGCCCCAGCCCGTCAAAGTAGCGCTCCTCGTCCACATACTCCTGGTCCTGCGGGTCTCCCTGGGCCCCCTGGCCCGCCACCGTCCGCCGCCGCACCTCCACCCGCTGTTGCCCCGGCACCCCCCAGTCCTGGTAGTGTACCTTGACGGTGGGCCGGCTCGGCGAGTCCCCCGGCCGGACGACCTTCACCACCCGCCCCAGGGAGTCATACTCATAGGTGGTCACCGCCCCGTTCATATCGGTATAGGTCTTGAGCACCCCCAGCCGGTAGTCGTAAGTGGCCGCCTCCTCCCTCCCGTTGGGATAGCGCACCCGTTCCGGGTAGAGGTGGAACCCCGCCCCGGCATCGTTGTACCAGATGCGGGTGGTGGTTCCCTGGGTGGGGGTGGTCACCCGGGCGATCTCCTCCCAGTCGTTCTCCAGCTGCTTCATCTGTCCATAGTCGCTGTAGACCGTCTCGGCGGTGCGGTTACCGTAGAGATCGTAGGTGTAGGAGGTCTCGGCCGTGTCCCAGAGGATCCAGACCTTCTCCCCCTCCTGGTAGCGGCCGTGATAGAGCAACCGTTGCACCCGCGTCAGGTCCCCCCGGGTCGGCGGCATCACGGGGAGGGGGTGGTCATCGTAAAAGTACCACGTCCCGGCAACCATCTGCCACATCTCCACCCCCGGCTCTTCCCAGACCGCCTCGGCGGCCAGGCGGTCCACGATCCAGGCAGCGGTGTTGGGGTAGTACCACCGCTGCGTGGAGCGCAGGAAGGTCGTCCCGGAGAACTCTTGCGTCAACCTCAGGTTGCCATAGTCGTCATAGGAGTAGAGCGTTCGCTTCTGCATCGGCCGGTCCGGGCCGGCGTAGAGAGGAGCGTACAGGTTGTCCTGCTCCTCACTCAGGGCGACGAAGGCGATCTCGGGGTCGGCAAAGGTGTACCCTTGCCCGCCCGGGATCGGGTCAACTTGATTCTGGTCGGCCGGTATCGTCACCGAGATATAGTCCTGCTCTACCAGGCGGTAGAGGTTCCCGGCCCCATCGTAGGACTCCACCCAGGCCTCTTTGCCCCGCAGGAGGTCGTCCCGGTGGAAGGCGTGCACCTGCACGTTCCCCAACGGGTCGGTCACCGTGACCACGGCGTGCCCGCGGAACTGGGTGTGGGGCCGTGTACGGGGCCTCTCCGTCCCCGCATCGTCCGAGAGGCCGGCACAGACGGTCCCCGTGATGTGGGGGGAGTTGCGCGCCGCCCCCTCATACTGATAGGTCCACACCGCCGGCCCCCCGGAGAGCCCCTCATCCACCGTGCGCTGCCGCACCCGGTTGCGGTAGGGACCGATCTCGGCTACCGTCTCGTAGTCAAAGGTCTCCCGGCCGCCAAAGCCGTTGTCCACCCACTTCAACCGGTTCCGCCCGGGCCGTTCCTCGGCCGTCATCGGCCAGTACTCAAAGGTCGTCGCCGGCAGACACTGCCGGAGCATTCCCCCGGGTGCGCAGGCCTGCACGCTGCGCAGGGTCAGTTTGCCCTGGACGTTCCCATCCTCTTTATCGTCCACCAGGGTGTAGTCATAGGTGAGAGAGTAGACCCGCGTCAGTTGCCAGTCGGCCTGGCCGGGGTCGGGAGACATGTCCGTATAGACCTTGATCTCATCGAGTTTCTTATCCTGCTGGAATTTGCCCGGACAGCGATTGGGGTTTTGTGGCGCGTAGAGGTCCTGCCGGGGGCTCGTCTCAAACTCGATCTTGGTCCGCCCCCCATTGTAGGTGATCCGCCACGGGTAGGCCGTCTTGTGCACCGTCTGTCCCTCACAAGGGCCCCCTTCTACCAAATCATACTCGTAGGTGATGGTATTCCCGTGCCCATCCCGCACTTGAGTAAGCAGCCACTTGTAGACCTCTTTGTCCCACCAGCCGAGCGGGTCGTAGATCACCTGCCACAACTGCCTGGAGAAGGTATAGACCGTCCCGTCTTTGGTCCAGACCTGCCAGTACTCCGGCCCATAGCCGTGCCAGGGACCGGTCTCGATCTTCCAGAAGGTCTCTTCCGCCGTGTGATAGCGGCCGTCTTGCCCCAGGACCAGGTCATAGCCGGCCCCGTTCAGGGACAGACTCCAGACATCCTCGACGCGGCCCGTGTAATTCCACCCCTGCTCACAGTGTTTTTCTCCCTGCTCGTCCTCTTTTTCCTGAAAGTTCCAGCCGCCCACATCCTGCCGGCCGATGCTCCCCACCTCCAGGCTCCAGCCGTAGCCGACCCAGCCGGCCTGCACGTCCGGGTCCCAGGCCCGCGCCGGCCAGTCCACCCCCCCACTGTTGTAGGAGAGCACCAACCGGGGCGTCAATCCACCCCGCCCCGGCGGCAGGTCAATCGGATAAGAGTAGGAGGCCGCCCCCGAAAAGAGGTCAATCTCCTGAAAGCCCTGTAGTTGGGGCAAATAGTCGTCGGAGGGGAGTTTGATGTAACCGGCCCCGCCTTCGGAAAAGTGGGTCGTCCGGGCGCGCAGCACCTGTCGCTGCTCATCCACCTCGGTGGAGAGGGCCTCCCAGACGCCGGCGGCCTCGTCGTAGCGGGTCAGAAAGAGTTCCTCGGTGGGGTTTAGCCCCACCGCCTCCCGCCAGGTGTAGCGGTAGGCGATCTCGACCGGGGCGGGCAGTTCCGCAACCTCCTGCCCGGCCTCGTCGCGCACCCCGATCTGGTAGCGCCGCAGGAAGCGGAGCGAGTCGGCCGGGGCGGCCGCCGTCGGGCTATAGACCAGTGTCAGGGTGGTCACCACCGCCTCCGCCGGGACCGTCACCGTCAGCCGGCCGTCGGGGGAGAGGAGCACTCCACCCTGCCCGGGGGCCAGCGACACCTCGGCCGGCCCGTCGGCCAGCGGGTAGGGCACCTCGACCACGCCGGTCCCCTGGGTCGGCCGGGGCACCTCCACCCCGCGCGCCCTCAAAACAAGCCCGGCCCCCTCCTCCCAGGCGGCGGCCTCGGTCACCTGCAAGGGGAAGGTCAGCGTGACTGCCGCCCCTGCCTCCAGCGTGCCGAAGGTCCAGTGCAGCCGGCGGTTGCCAGGGGAGTAAAACTTACAATTGGGGCACTCCAACCCCCCGGGCAGCGTCCCCGAAACGATCACCCCGTGGGCGACCAGGTCCCCGGCGTTGACCAGGCGGACGGTGGCGGTGATCGTCTCGCCGGCCGCGGCCTGGGGCGGGGTCAGGTGCACCGCGAGGGCCAGGGCCGGCCGGCGGAGGGGGGGTGAGGAGGGTTCGGCGAGGGGGGCAGCGGGGGGTGCGGTGTAAGAATGGTCCTTGGGCCCGTCCTGCGGCAGCGGGCCCGGTGTCCCGGCCACCTCAGGCGGCGCGGGGGCCGCCCTCACCGGGGGGGGGCAGCACAGGCAGCAGCAACGAGCAGAGCAGAAGAACGGAAAAGGCCTTGAACAAACCGGAGTGCATCGAAATCCTCATTTGGCGCGGGATGCCGGGGCTGGGGCCAGGCCGGCCCCCCGTCATCCGTTGCCCTCCCGGCAGGGGCGCCTCCCGTAAGCGCCACCGGAAAGGTCTCCGTTTGGAAGATACCACAAACGGGCCGGCCTGTCAAGGGCAAGACGAATTGGGGACACACCCGCGCCGGATTCATCCTGCGCTACGGCGGAGTGGGGAGTTGGCCTACCGCCACCACTCCCACCGTCCCCGGGCCGGCGTGGGCCGAGAGGGCCGGCCCGGCCTCGCCCACCAGGACGGCCTCAGCGGGCAGGCTGGCCGCCCCGGCGATCTCTTCCGCCAGGCGGGCGGCCACGGCCGGCCGGCGGGTGTGGGCGATGGCCAGCCGGTAGAGCGGTTGCTCCGCCAGGGCATCCTCCCGCAGGCGGGCCAACCCCTGGCCGTAGGTGCGCACCGCCCCCAGGATGCCTAACGCCCCTCCCTTCATCCGCAAAAGCACGCGGATGCCCAGAACCCGCACCAGCCCATCGGCCACCCGAATCGCTCCGTCCAGCCGTCCCCCACGACGGAGGTACTCCAGCGTGTCCAGCAGGATCGTCAGGCGGCTGTGCCGGCGGAACGCCTCCAACCGATCGAGAATCTCCTCCAGTGGCCGGCCCTCCTGGGCCAGAACGGCCGCCTCGACCACCTGCAGGCCGACCCCCAGGGAGAGACTCTGCGAGTCCCAGACCCGCACCTGCCCCGGAAAGCGTTGCGCCGCAGCCCAGGCGCTGTTGTAGGTCCCGCTGTGGCGCGAGGTGATGGTGATGCAGAGGACCATCGCCCCCTTTTCCACCGGCGGGGCAAAGGCCGCCTCAAAGGCCCCGATGGAGGGCTGGGAGGTCTGCGGGGGCCACCGCTCCGCGTGATGCCAGAACTCGTCCAGAGAAAGGTCCTCGTCGGAGAAGGTGCGCTCGCCAAAGCGCACGATCAGGGGAACGCGCACGATGCCGTAACGCTCCAGGAGGTCGGGGGGGAGGTCGCTGCCCCCGTCCACGACGATGCGGACGGGGCGGTGACCTGCTTTGCGCCGTTCCCCATCCTCTTCATCCTCTTTCGACCGGGGCAACCCGGTGGGCAGTTCTTTTCCTGACAAAAGGCCCATGCTGTGCCTCCAAAAGTCGCCCCCATCGTACCACAGTTGGCCCCGGCGGGCAACTGGGGTGTGCGCCATTTTTGTGGGTGATCTGATGAAACAGAGCGGGCACCTCTGGTTCCCGCCTATGGTAAAATAGGCGCATCAAAAAGGGATGGTTCATTTTCCGGCAGAGATCGGTTTACACTTTTTCCGATATTAAGAATTCACGGTTGGCGCAAAACGCGGCTTATTTTCTGTAAAACGCCGGCATCACGCGTCGGGCAGGTTTCTCGATGCATACGAAAGTGTCAGCCGGTTACTGAACCATCCCAAATGAAGGTGCTTCAATGTATTGTACCACAAAAGCGATCACTCGACAAACCTGGCCGGTTGGAGTATAATGGAGCATGTAGGGACACGGCAAGATCGCAATAGGAAGCGTCATGCCAAGAACCTATCCGAAGACCCGGAGGATGGCCTTTTCAGTCCGTCCGCCCCACGGTGGTTTTCGGATAGGCCCTAAATACCAACGGGCTTGGAAAAGGTGGCCTCTCCTGATTTGAGAGGACGTGATGATCCAGCGTTACACCCAATCCTATAGATTTGCCCTCCTCCTTCTGCTCCTCCTGGCCGGTTGTGGGGTTGAGCCAACGCCGGAGAACACCCTTCCGCCCGCCTTGCCGACCGGCCCCCACTTTAGCCCCGTCTCCCTGGCCGAGGGAGAGCGGCTCCGCGTCGTCGCCACGACGAGCATCGTCGCCGACGTCGTCGGGCAGGTGGGCGGGGACAGGATCGCCCTGACGGTGCTCCTGCCGGTCGGCAGCGATCCCCACGCCTTTGAGCCTTCCCCCCAGGATGTCGCCGCCATCGTCGAGGCCCACGTCCTTTTTGCCAACGGGGCCGGCCTGGAACCGTTCCTCCCCAACCTCCTGGAAAGCAGCGGCGCCCAAGACCGGGCTGTGGCCCTCTCCGACGGCCTGGCCCTGATCGCGTCGGGGGACCACGGCTACAACCCCCACACCTGGTTCGACCCGAACAACGTCCTTGCCTGGACCTTCCAGGTCGCCGAGGTACTGGCAGAACTGGACCCGGCCCACGAGGCCGATTACCGCCGGAACGCCGCTGCCTATGCCGCCCGACTGCGCGATCTGGATGCCTGGATTCGGCAGCAGGTCACCTCCCTGCCGCCGGAGCGGCGACTTTTGGTCACCGACCATGCCGTTCTGACCTATCTGGCCGCCCGTTACGGCCTGGAGGAGGTGGGCACGATCTTGGCCGGTGACGACACCCTCTCCGCGCCCTCGGCCCGCGACCTGGCCGCCCTAGAGGAGGTGATTCGCAGTCGGCAGGTTCCGGCCATCTTTGTCGGTATCCATACCCGCTCCGGCGTCGCCGAGCAGATCGCCCAGGACACCGGCGTCCGGGTCGTGCGGCTGTACACCGGCTCGCTGGGCGCGGCCGACGGGCCGGCCGCCACCTACCTGGACCTGATGCGGTACGACGTCAGCGCGATCGTAGAAGCGCTGAACGTTACACGTTGAACGAGGAAGACAATGCCCCTGTTCAAGCGGCCGACCTGCCACAGTGACACGGCTCCGATTCTAGAACTGGAGCAGGTCACCGTGCGCTACGACGGCCGGGTGGCCCTGGAGGATATCTCTCTGCGCATGGAACGGGGGGAACGGCTGGCCGTGGTCGGGCCGAACGGGGCCGGCAAGAGCACCCTCTTCAAGGTCATCGCCGGGGTGCTGCCGCCGACCTCGGGGCAGGTGCTGGTGGCGGGCGAGTCCCCCGGCCGGCACATCTGCATCGCCTACGTTCCCCAGCGCAGCGAGGTGGACTGGGCCTTTCCGGTCACCGTGGCCGACGTGGTGATGATGGGGCGATTTGGCCGGCTGGGGTTGCTCCGCCGGCCTGGCCGGCGCGACCGCGAGCACGTCCACCGCTGCCTGGAGGCGGTCGGTCTGTCGGACCTGGCCCATCGCCAGGTGGGAGAACTCTCCGGCGGGCAACAGCAGCGCATGTTCCTGGCCCGCGCGCTGGCCCAGGAGGCCGAGATCGTCCTGATGGACGAACCGCTGACCGGTCTGGACGCCCCCGCCCGTGAGGAGATTCTCCATCTTTTCGAGGATCTGACCCTACGGCAGGTGACGCTGCTGGTGGCCACCCACGAACTGGCCCTGGCCGGGGAGCAGTTTGAGCGGGTGGCCCTGCTCAACCGGCGCCTGCTGGGGCTGGGCCGGCCGGCCGAGGTGCTCATCCCCGAACACCTCCGGGCCGCCTACGGCAGTCACCTGCGCCTCTTCCAGACCGACGAAGGGCTGATCGCCCTGGGCGACACCTGCTGCGAAGGGGGGGAAGGATGACCCCGCCAATCGAATTCTTCCTGGCCCCCCTGCGCTACCCCTTTATGCAGCGGGGCGTTGTCGCCGTCATCCTGGTCGGGGCGATCTGCGCCCTGGTGGGCACCTACGTCGTCCTGCGCGGCCTGGCTTTTCTCGGCGATGCCCTGGCCCACGCCATCCTTCCCGGCATCGCCATCGGCTACCTGCTCAGCGGGGCTGACCTGGGCCGCCTGTTCTGGTGGGGGTTGGGCACAGCCATCCTCACCGCCCTGGGGATCGGTGCGGTGGGCCAAGGGGGCCGTCTCCGTGCCGACACCGCCATCGGGATCATCTTTGCCGGCATGTTTGCCCTGGGGATCGCCCTGATCTCCACCGTCCGCAGTTATGCCACCGACCTGACGCATCTCCTCTTCGGCGACGTCCTGGGTGTCTCCGGCGCGGACCTCTGGCGGATCGGCCTCTTTGGAGGACTGGCCCTGGCGGTCATCCTGGGGCTGTACAAAGAGCTCCTGGTGCTCTCCTTCGACCCGGTTCTGGCAGCAACGCTGCGGTTGCCGGCCTCCTTCCTCCACTCCCTCCTGCTGGTGGTCATCGCCGTGGTCATTGTCGTCTCGATTCAGACGGTGGGGGTGGCGCTGGTGATGGCCCTCCTGGTCACCCCGGCGGCGACCGCCTACCTCCTCACCCGCCGCCTGCCGACGATGATGCTCCTGGCGGCAGGAATCGGGGCCCTCTCCGGCATCGTTGGCCTGTACCTCTCCTACTATCTGGGAATCGCCTCGGGGGCGGCGATCGTTTTGGTCTGCACAGCCCTCTTTGTGCTGGTGCTGCTCTTCTCCCCGCGCCAGGGCCTTCTCTGGAGCCGGTTGCGGCGGTAGGGGAGCAGGTGGGGGGGGCTGCTCCTACTGCCGCACGCCCCGCAAGACCTGCTCATAGACCGCCATCGTCTGCCGGGCGGTGCGCTCCCAGGAAAAGGTGGCCGCCCGCCGGAGGCCCTTCTGCTCCAGCGAGGCCCGCCAAGCGTCGTCCCCCAGCAACCGCTCCAGGGCTGTCGCGATGGCCTCCTCATCGGTCGGTTCCACCAGCACTCCTGCCTCCCCGACAACCTCCGGCAGGGAGGAGGTATTGCCGGCCAGGACGGCCGTCCCGCAGGCCATTGCCTCCAGGGGCGGCAGGCCGAACCCCTCATATGTGGAGAGCAGGGCCAGGACGGTGGCCGCGCTGAGCAGGGCCGGCTTGTCCTCCTCCGGGATCGGGCCAAGGAAGCGCACCGCCTCGGCGATACCCAGGGAGCGGGCCAGGGCGGGCAGGTCCAGGTAGAGGTGCCCGTCCGGCTCTCGGCGGGGGCCGGCCAGGGCGACGACCACCTCCTGGCCGGGGTGTCGCTGTTGCCAGCGGGCAAAGGCCCGCAGCAGGTGGTGGACGCCCTTGCGGATGTCGCTGTCGCCCAGGTAGAGGAGGAACCGGTCGGGCAGGTCGTACCTTTGGCGGATGGCGGCGACCTCGGCAGGGGTGGCCGGCCGCAGGTCGGGGGCGGCGGCCTCGTGGGTCACCGAGACGCGCCCCTCGGGGAGGCGGAGGTGCCGCACCAGGTCCCGCCGCGTGTGCTCCGAGACGGCGATCCAGTGCGCCGCCCGGCGGGTGGCCTGGAGGGCCAACCAGGTGTAGGCCCGCTTGCGCAGGTTGCCCCGGTAGGCCGGCAGGAGCAGCGGTATCAGGTCATGCACGGTGACGATGGTGGGGAGGGGGGAGAGGAGCGGTGGGGCCAGGTAGGGGACGTGCAAAAGGTCCAACCGCAGTCGCCGGGCGGCCCGGGGCAGGGCTACCTGCTCGAACCAGAGTTTGGCCGGCCGGCCGGGGGAGACCCGACCACGCGGCAACTCCACAAAGGGCAGGGGGGGCGGCCCATCGGCAAAACCGCCCTGCTCGCCGATTAGGAGCAGGGTGTGCTCTGTCTGCAGGCGGGCCAGGGCAGCCACCAGATGGCGGAGGTACTGACCACTCCCGGCGGTCAGGTAAGGCCAAAAGTGGGCACTGATGCCGATGCGCATGTCGTCCCCGTCTCATGACTGCCGAACGCCGGGTGCGCAGAAGGCTGGGGGGCACGACATGCCGTGCCCCCTGTTCTCAAACCTCAGTAGCGCCGCCGCCTCGGCTCCTCTTCGCGGCGAGGGCGGGGCCGGCGGCCCCGCCGATCCCGGTCGCCTTGACCTCTCCGGTCTGCTCGCTTGCGCTCGGCCGCTTCCCCCGGCAGTTCGCCGGTCAGCACCGCCCGCCGGGAGAGGGAGATCTTGCCCTCCGGGTCGATCTCGGTGACCATCACATTGATCTCGTCCCCGATCTGGACGACATCCTCCACCCGGGCCACCCGTCGCTCGTCCAGTTCGGAGATGTGCACCATCCCATCACGGTTGGGCAGGATGTTGACAAAGGCGCCATAGGGCATAATCCGCACCACTTTGCCCAAAAAGACATCCCCGACCTTTGGCTCGCGGGTCAGTTGCTCAATCATCTGGATGGCCATGCGGGCCCCCTCGGCGTCCGGTGTGGTGATAAAGACGGTACCGTCGTCCTCGACATCAATCTCGGCCCCTGAGGCCTCGATGATTGCGCGGATCGTCTTGCCGCCGGGACCGATGACCAGGCCGATCTTTTCGGGGTCAATGCGCACGGCGACGATGCGGGGCGCGTAGGGCGAGAGGTCCGGTCGCGGCCGGTCAATGACGGCGTTCATCTTTTCCAGGATCTGCAGGCGAGCCTGCCGGGAGCGGGCAAAGGCGTCTTGCAAAATCTCGTAGGGCAGTCCGCGCATCTTGAGGTCCATCTGGACGGCCGTCACCCCCGCGGCGGTTCCGGCGATCTTGAGGTCCATATCTCCGAGGGCGTCCTCGATGCCCTGGATGTCGGTCAGGATGGTGTAGCGGCCTTTCTCGGCGCTGATCAGGCCCAGAGCGACGCCGGCCACGGCCGTCCGAATCGGCACTCCGGCGTCCATCAGGGCCAGCGAACTGCCGCAGACCGAGGCCATTGAACTGGAGCCGTTGCTGGAGAGGATCTCCGAGACGACCCGGATGGTGTAGGGGAAGGTTTCCTTGGGCGGCAGGACCGCCAGCAAAGCCCGTTCGGCCAGCGCGCCGTGGCCGATATCCCGGCGGCGCGGGCCACGGATCGGGTAGGCTTCTCCCGTGGAAAAGGGCGGAAAGTTGTAGTGGTGGATATAGCGTTTGCTCTCGCGGATGCCCAGGTCGTCGAGGATCTGCTCGTCGCCCGGCGCGCCCAGGGCCACCACTGAGAGGGCCTGAGTCTGACCGCGGGTAAAGAGGGCCGAGCCGTGGGCCCGGGGGAGCACGCCGACCTCGACCGAGATGGGGCGAATCTCCTCGGGGGCGCGGTCGTCAGGGCGGCGACCTTTTTCCAGGATACCCCGGCGCAGGTCCTCTTTTAGCAACTGGTCAAAGATGGCGCGGAGGCGGGAGGCGCTTTCCAAAAGGTCGGCCTCGTCCTCCCCCTGGGCCAGGGCTGCGATCAGTTCGTCGCGCAGGGCGTTGATGGCGTCATCGCGCTCCTGCTTTTCGGTGTGGTAGAGGGCGGCCTGGAGCCGTTCTCCCAACCAGGTGCGTACCTGCTCGACCTGCTGAGGGTCCTCCTGGACCAGTTCGACCTCCCGCTTGGGCTTGCCGATCAGGGCGGCCATCTCCTGCTGCAGTTGCAGAAGCGGCTGCATCGTCTCGTGGGCCAGGCGAATCGCCTGCAGAATCGTCTCCTCGGGCACCTCTTTGCCCTCCCCTTCGACCATGACCACCGTCTCGGGTGTGCCGGCGACGATCAGGTCCAGGCGGCTTTTCTCCTCGACCTGGGGCATTGTCGGGTTGACCACCAGTTCGTCGTCAAGCAGACCGACGTGCAACGCGGCCACAGGGCCGGCGAAGGGGAGGTCGGAGATCATCAGGGCCGCCGAGGCCCCGATCGTTCCCAGGATGTCGGGGTGGTTTTCCTGGTCGGCGGAGAGGACGGTAATGACGACCTGGACGTCGTTGCGAAACCCTTTGGGGAAGAGGGGACGGAGTGGCCGGTCGGTCAGACGGGCGGCCAGGATGGCCGCTTCGCCCGGCCGGCCTTCCCGGCGGAAGAAACTGCCCGGAATCTTGCCGGCCGCGTACATCTTTTCCTCGTAATCCACCAGGAGGGGAAAAAAGTCAATCCCCTCACGGGGCTCCTCCGAGAGCACAACGGTGGCCAGGACCATCGTATCGCCGTAGCGAACCAGGACGGCCCCGTTGGCCTGCTCGGCCACCCGACCGATCTCGATAGAGAGGGTGCGCCCGGCCAGGGGCAGTTCAAACCGATGAACGGTTCGTTCTCCAACTTGAAATTCACGGTGTTCCATAATACTCCTCAACCTTTTCTCAGGCCGGCCGGGCCCGTCGGGCGGCTGGGGCGCCGCTCTGGATCGGGCCGGGCACAGGCACACCACCAGGGAACAGGTGGTCGAGGGTCAATCGGTCTGGGTAGAGGTGGGAAAGGGAGTCCCATCCGTTCTCCATTACCTTGCCCCGAGCGGGCAGGAGGGCCGGCCTGGCCATCTGGGGGGTTAGGTACTGGAAACCGCCTCTCAGAGTCAACTTCCTGCGGGGCGCTCTCCAATCCCTAACCCCCCCAGAGTCCGTCGTTCCGAAATTGTCCCTGTCACCTCCATCCCCCGGTCTTTGGGGGCAGTTTCCCACTACTTGCGCAAACCCAACCGGGAGACGATCGAGCGATAGCGCTCCCAGTCTTTGTGCTGCAGATAGTTCAAAAGTCGCCGTCGCCGGCCGACCAGTTTCAGCAAGCCTCGCCGGGAATGGTGGTCGTGGGAATGGGTCTTGAGATGTTCGGTCAACTGCTTTATCCGTTCGGTCAACAGGGCGACCTGAACCTCGGGCGAACCGGTGTCGCCCTCGTGGGTCTGATAGGTCTCGATAATCTGATTTTTTTCGTCCCGCTGCAAGGACACCACAACCCTCCTGGTCAACTATCGTCCTCATACAAGCAAAGAATATTATACCATACCTGGCGGCAGATTGCAAACTTGATCATTCCTTCCGGGCCAGTTCCTCGTAGCGGTGGAAGGCCTGGGCGGCCCTGGCGCTATCGCCGACGGCCTGATAGACCTTGCCCAGGAGGTAGTAGGTGCGGGCATAACGGGGACGAAGCTGGATGGCCTGACGAAAGACCTGCACCGCCTCGGCCAGTTGGCCTAGTTCGCGCAGGGCCACGCCCAGGCCGTTGTAGGCATCCACATCCTCGGGGTTCAGGCGAATCGTCTCGCGGAACGCTTCCACTGCTTCCCGCAGGTTCCCTTGGGCGGCCTGGGCCACAGCCAGGTTGTAGTGAGCCTCGGCCCGGTCAGGTTGCTTTTCCAGAACCTGCTGCAGATGGACGACGGCCTGGTCGTACTCTTTCATCGCCGCATAGATCAGGCCGAGTTGGTAAAAAGCCTCCGGGTGGCCCGGCTTGAAGCGGAGATAGTCGGTAACGGTGTCGCGGGCCTTGTCCAGTTGGCCCAGGTGGCGATAGACCACGCCCAACTCCAGCCAGGCCGGCAGGTTGTCGGGGGAGAGTTCGACGGTGCGGGCCAGGGCTTGGGCAGCCTCTTCATAGCGGCCCAGGGTATGGCAGGTCTGCCCCAGGATGTAGTGGAACTGGGCGTCCTGCGGTCTCAATTGGGCGGCCGCCTCCAGGGCCGGCAGGGCCCGCTCGGGGTCGTTTTGCACCAGGTAGGCCACGCCCATGTTAAAGTGGGCGTCGGCGTGGTCGGGCTGAAGGTGGATGACCTCCCGGTAGAGTTCGATTGCTGCGACCAGACCCTGGGGGATGCGGCGGGCCCGGGCCTGCGCGACGATCATGTTGGCCAGGCGGTAACGGGCTTCGGCGTCGTCAGGGCGGATCTGCAGATTGCGCCGCAGGACCTCGACGGCCCGTTCCAGTTCGCCCCGCTCCTGGTAGATGCGGCTGAGGGTATCGTAGGCCGGCAGCAGTTGGGGGTCCAGCCGGATGGCCTCCTCCAGGGCGACGATGGCCGTGTTGGTGTGCCCTCGGTCCCGATGAATCAGGCCCAGGCAGTAATAGGCCTCGGCATTCTCCGGGTCCAGTTCCAGGGCCCGGTTGAACTCGGCCTCGGCGTCGGCCAGGCGGTTCTGACTGCGGTAGGCCAGCCCCAGATTGATGTGCGTCTCGGCGGTATCGGCGGTAATCTCGGTGGCCTCCTGGAACTGGCCCACGGCCAGGTCCAGTTTGCCCTGGCGCTTGTAGATCAGTCCTAGTTCGTAGTGGGCCTCGGCCAGCCCCGGACGGAGGCGAATCGCCTCCTGGAAGGCGTCCATCGCCGCTTCGGTCTGCCCCAGTTGTTTGTAGAGACGACCGGTCCGCAGGTGGGTCTCGGCATGGTCGGGCTCCTGCTCCAGGGCGCGGCGCAGTTCCCGCAGGGCCAGTTCGGGCATGTCGCGGTCCAGGTAGAGGTCGGCCAGGTCCCGATGAATCTGGGTATAATCCGGTCGCAGGGCCAGGGCCTCACGGAACTCGGAAAAGGCCTCGTCAATCTGCTTCTGTTGGCGGTAGATCAGGCCCAGGGCACGATGGGCCTCGGCCATCTGGGGGTCCAGGCGGAGGGCCGTCTGGAGCAAGGCGATCGCTTCAGGCAGGCGGCCCTGCTCGCGATTGACCAGGCCCATGTTGTAGTGAATCGTGGCGTCCTCCGGGGCAAGTTGCAGGGCCAGGGTCAGTTCCTCGGCGGCCTGGTCCAGGTCGCCGCGCTGCCAGTGGAGCAACCCCAGGTTGTTGTGGCAGACGGCCAGTTGGGGGAGCGATTCGACGGCCTGGTGGTAGAACTGCTCGGCGGCGGCGTCGTTTCCCCGAATCAGGGCCACATTGCCCAAAAAGAAGCGAATCACGCCGAGGGAGGTCACGTCGCTGCGGGGGCTCTCGTCGGAACGGACGATGGCTAGGATCAGGGCCACACGGAACTCGTTCTCGGCGGCGGCGAAATCACCGCAGGCATAGGCGGCCAGGCCGGCGCAAAAGGCGGTCACCAGGGTGGAACCGATGGCCGGCCGGGGCAAGCGGGCGACCCGCTCCTCGGCGAGGCGAAAGGCCGGCAACCCCATCAGGCGGGCATGCCCGGGCAGGACGGCCGGCTCCAGAGGGCGCAGCAGGGCAAAGTTGGGCACCAGAGCAGCAGGCTCCCCCGCCGGCACCCATCCCCAGAGGACCGCGTCCACCCTGTCCTGACGGCCAAATGCGATCGCCTCTTCTTCATTGCGGACGAAGGGCAGTTGCCATACCGCCGCCCTTTCCTGCCCGTTGGAACGGAAGCGGACCTGAAGTTGGTGATAAAGGACCTCACCGACCTCCCCAGGCCCCTGCGGGGGGGGCAAAAGTTCGTCTATCCAGCCCTCCTCATTCAGGGCCGTTTCCGGGGGCAGGTGGGAGCGCTTCCACGGGGGAAAGGGCATGCGGGGAGGACGCAGCCGGCCGGCCAGCGCCGCGCCCGTTTCCTCCTCTGCTCCCGGCACAGCCACCCCCAGAACAAAGTCGCCGGCGGGGGGCCTGGAAGTGGGCATGTTCATCAGCCCCCAGTTGACCAGCAGGCCGATGGCGATGAGAATCTTGACGACCCGCAGGGCCGTGGAGCCCCCTTCGGGAAAGAGCAACACCAGCACGGTGGTCGCCACTCCCAGCACCAGGACGATCCCCCCGGCAACGACGACGATGCGCTGCAAGTTGAACCGACGCCTCATAAGGTCCACCTGTACCCGGGATGGAGGGCGGCTTTTCGGACGCCCCCCTGGTCCACCAGATGGGAACAGAACCGATGCAGGGTCATTATATCATCGTCAGGCCCGGTTGTAAACTGTGGAACCGTGAGGATCGCGCAATCCGTCTGGGTGGGGGGACGGCGCATTGGGACACCGCATGCCGGGTCCCAACCGCAGACCCTTGCGCACCGGCCCCATCTTGGGGTATACTGCGAGCAGGCATTGGTGCGATGAAAGCAAGGAGGGCTCTATGGAAGGCCGCTGGACCGAGACGACCAAGCGCATGGTGGCCGTAGCCGGCCTGTTGATCGGTGTCCTCTTTCTCTACCTGGCCCGGGATACCTTGTCCCGTCTGATCGTGGCCGCCGTCATCGCCTACATCCTCTACCCGGCGGTGGAGTGGCTGAACCGTCGGCTGCGCTTTCCCCGCGGGCTGGCGACCGTTGTCGTGTATATCCTGCTCATCGCGGTGGTGGCGGCCCTCCCCATCCTCTTCGGCCCACTGCTGGTGCGGCAGGTGCGCGCCTTTGACCTGAACCTGAGCCGGCAACTTGTCCAGGTACGGGACTGGCTGCGGCAGACCCTGCTGGCTTGGCGGGAGCTCTCCCTCCTGGGGACCACGCTGGACCTTTCCTCCCTGGTTGACCCGGCCCTGGAGGCCCTGGGGAGCCAGGACACGATGGCGGTCATCCCGCCGCCCGAGACCTGGTTGCCCCGACTCCTGGGGTTGGTTCCTGGGGCGGTCACCGGCGTGGCCTCGACCCTGATCTCGGTCACGGGGGCCTTTTTCCTGACACTGCTCTACTCCTTCTACCTGGTCAAGGACTCGGCCACCTGGGGGCAGTTCCTGGTGGGCCTTTTGCCGGAGGGGTATCACGCCGAGGTGAACGAACTGCGCCGGCGGCTATCGAAGATCTGGCGGGCCTTTTTCCGGGGGCAACTGACCCTCTGTCTGGCGATCGGGTTGATGACCTTTGGTGCGCTGAGCGTGATGGGGATTCCCGGCAGCATCCCGCTGGCCCTGGTGGCCGGTGTGCTGGAGGTCATTCCCAATCTCGGGCCGCTCCTGGCCCTGGTGCCGGCGGTGTTGGTTGCCCTGATTCAGGGCTCCACCTGGATTCCTCTCGCCAACGGTTGGACGGCCCTGTTGGTCTTGGGGGTCTATCTGGTCATTCAGCAGGTGGAGAACAACTTTTTGGTCCCCCGGATTATTGGGGAAAGTGTGGACCTGCCGCCATTGCTGGTACTGGTTGGGGTCATTGTGGGGGCCAGCAACGCCGGGGTGCTGGGGGCCTTTTTGGCCTCGCCGGTTCTGGCCTCGCTCAAGGTTCTGGGGTTCTATGCCTACAACAAGGTGCTGGACCGCCCGCCCTTTCCGGAGCAGGTCGAGCCCCCACCTCCGCCCGCACCTTCTGAGCCGGCCGAGGCGGCCCCGCCCTCACCTCCACCGGATCAGGCCGGACCTGCACCGGCCGGCCCGACGGAGGAGTAGGACAGGGCTTCGGCTTTTCGATTCTCCTGTGACCGGGACGGCCGCCTACCCCGGGACAGGTTTGAGACAACTGCTGACCGTCCTGACCGGTCAGCGCTCTTGCCGCTTTGAGGGGGCGGGATTGCCCGAACGGAAGAGAATCGAAAAAACCTGGGGCGGGTTTGCCTCCTGGGCGGCCAGAAGATTCTATGGTATAATGCAGGCACACCTGAACGGCAACGCCTGGGAGGTGGACGAGTGCAACAGCCGGTTCGCTTCTCCTCAAGGACCAAGGTCATCACGATCTGGGTCCTGCTGATTCTGGGCGTGGTCTTTTTGTACCGCGTTCGCGGCGTTGTGGCCCCCTTTTTCTGGGCGATTGTGGTCGCCTATATCTTTACCCCCCTGGTTCGCCTTCTTGAGCGGCGCACCCGTCTGCCCCGGGCGGTATGGATTATCCTGCTTTATATTGGCCTAGGCGGGCTGGTCTACTGGGCCATCACAGGGATTGTTCCCCTGCTGGCCGGCCAGTACGACGAGTTGCTCCGGAGCCTTCCCGATATTCTGGAGGATGTTCAGGCTTTTATCCAGGAGAACGGCCAGGTGGAGATACTGGGTTTTACCCTCCATCTGGGGGCGTTGTCCAACGAACTGGCGACCTTTCTGGGAGATCTGGCCCGGTCCATTCCTGAACAGGCGTTACAGGGGGTCAGTTTCGTCTTTGAGACGGTGCTCAACGGGGTGATTTTTCTCATCGCCACCTTTTACTTTCTCCTCCACGGAGAGGATTGGGCCCGCCAACTTTTCGCGCTGCTCCCCCCGCACATCCAACTGGACCTGCAACCGCTGCTCCATCGGGTGCACATCACCCTGACCGCCTACATCCGGGGCCAGGTCTTTCTCATCGCCATCATGAGTACCCTGGCCTACATCCCCCTGGTGATTCTGCAGGTGCGCTTTGCCCTGGTCCTGGCGTTGATAACCGGGGTGCTGGAGATTATCCCCTGGCTGGGCCCGATCACGGCGGCCGGAATCGCCGGCCTGGTGGCGCTCTTTCAACCCGAGACGCCCTTTGGCTGGAGCAACCTGACCCTCTGCCTGGTGGTCTTGTCGATCTATACAGTGCTGCAGCAGTTGGAAAACAATTTTATCGTTCCCAATCTGTTCGGCTATATGGTGGACCTGCCGCCATTGCTGGTCCTTTTTGTCGTTTTGGCGGGCGGCTTTCTGGCCGGCCCGCTGGGCCTGTTGGTGGCGATTCCGCTCGCCGCCACGATCAAGATTATCTTGCGCTACCTCTATGCCAAGTTGATGGACCGCCCGGTCGTCTTTCAGGAGGTTTCCGGGCGAAAGAAGAAGCGTCGCCGACGGAAAGAGGCCAAGGAGGGTTTCCGATGATTCTGCGGCCGGCCACACCGGCAGACCTGCTCGCCTGTATGGCGGTGGACGCCTCCTACCGCACCCAGCAGGCCTGGCAGATGCGCGTGCTGCGCGGCGGAGGACTGGGGGGAGAGGTGGAGGAGGCGATTCAGGTGACCTTCCGATCGGTGCGACTGCCCCGGCCGGCCATGCTTACCCCCCCCAACCTGAAGGAGCGATTGAGCGCAGGATGGCAACGGCGGGACCTGACCCTGGTTTTGGAGGAGGCAGGGCTTGTTCAGGGTTACCTGGGCATGGAGGTACGCTCCGGCCCGCCGTTGGGCTGGATTGACCTTCTGGTGCTGGCCCCGGAGGTGCGGCAACAGGGCTGGGAGGAGCGGTTGGTGGAGGAGGCGATCGCCTGGGGGCAGGCGCGGGGGCTGCGGGCGATCGTGTTGGAGACGCAGGCCCGCAATATGCCGCAGATTACCCTGGCCCAGCAGATGGGCTTTGCCTTCAGTGGCTACCACGAGGACCAGTACGACGAGGAGGTGGCCCTCTTTTTCACCCTGCCGTTGGGAGGAGGACGGGCCGCCGATTTCTAGTACAGTTGAACGGTCTAAAGTAGCTGCTCAGCCGCACACCAATCTTCACCGCCGAGACGCGGAGGACGCAGCGGTTTCGTCTTTCCCCAGAGGACGAGGGGGCTCTCTGCGGTCCCAAAAGTATCCCTCTGCGACTCTGCGGTGAGCAGTTACGTGGCAGCGTTCGGCGAACGGCATCTTTCAGCGACTTGACAATCCGGTCGGCCGGTGGTAATATAACGATATGCGCATATCGTGAAGGAGGTATGATGACGGAGTTGATCGAAGGCAAGCCGCCGATTCAGGTGACCTTTTTGCTGTCGCCGCCGCTCAACCTGCTCCTGACGATGGCCCTGATACCGCTGCTGGACCGTTTCGAGGGGTTGGACGAGCAGTTGCGGGAGGTGCGCTCCTCCCTGCCGGCCGAACTGCGCCAGGAGGTCGCCCTGTTGACCGGGTTTCCCGGCCGGCACCTGCGCTTTGTTGAGGCGCTGGCGGTCCGCCTGCTGCGCTCGGAGGAGGCGGCCGGCCGGTCCTTTGAGCAGTTCTACGTTGCCCTGAGCGACCTCTCACCGGCCGATTTCCAGGAAATGGCTCTGCAGGCGTTGCGCAAAGGGGCCCCGGAGGGGGCCGTAGACCCGGCCACCCTCCTGCCCGACCCAGAGCAGGTCGCGGCCTACCTCTCCTCCCGGCACCTGCACGTGGACGGCCGGCAGGCCGCCGCCCTCATGGTAGACCCGGCGGCGTTGCGGGAACGTTTCCTCTCCGCCGTGCGCCGCTTCTGGGACCTCTACGAGCCGATCTATCAGGAGTGCATCCCGTTGATGGAACGCAGCGTGCACCACCACCGCGCCCAGCGATATTCCCCGCACTTTGAGGAACTCTTTCTCTCCGTCACCGGCCGCATCCTGCCCCAGATTCAACTCCCCCTGGGCGAGATCGAACGGGCTCGTTTCGTCCCCTCCTGCCACCTGGGGCCCTATGTGGCCTTTTTGCGTGACCGGAACCTGTTGACCGTCTTTTACAATTGCCGCTCCGCCCTGCTGGAGGAGCGACAGGCCGGGGAACGGGTGCGCCACCTCTACCCTCTGCTCAAGGCTCTGGCCGACGAGACCCGCCTGCAGATCCTGCTCCTTTTGCGGGAGCGAGAGATGTACGCCGGCGAGATCGTCGAGCGGTTGGGGCTTTCCCAGCCGGCCATCTCCCGCCACCTGCAGTTGATGACCACCGCTGGCCTCCTGGAGGTGCGCCCCGAGGGTGGGGCCAAGTACTATGCCCCCAACCGGGAGGTCTGGAAAAGCCTGCTCGAGGAACTGGGGCGCTTGCTATGAGGTTGCCTGCACTCGTTCGCCGGGGGCTGGCCCGTCCCCGGGCGCTGTGGGCCTTTGCTCGCGATCCTCTGCAACGGCAGGTACTCCGCCTGGCCCTGCCTGCCGTCGGCGAGCAGGTGCTCAGTTTGATGGTGGGGTTGGTAGATACCTGGCTGGTCGGGCACCTGGGCAAGGAGGCCCTGGCCGCGGTCGGCCTGGCCAACCAGTGGGTTATGCTGGTCACGACCCTCTTTCAGGCGGTGGCGGTGGGGACGACTGCCCTGATCGCCCGCGCTGTAGGGGGGAAGGATTGGGCCCTGGCCAACCAGGCGTTGCGTCAGTCGGTGCTGCTGGCGGCGGTCATTGGTGTCATCGCCGTGGCGGTGTTTGCGCCGCTGGCCCGGCCGGCCGTGACCCTGCTGGGGCCGGAAGAGCAGGCCCCAGCCGCCCTCGACCTCACGCAGGGGCACCTCAAAGACGCGCTCAAGGGATGCCGGCCGGACCGCACCATCCCCTGGGCGGCCACCTACCTGCGGACGGTGGCCATGATTCTACTCTTTTCCACCCTGATGTTCGTGGCCAACGCGGCGATGCGGGGGGCCGGGGATACGCGCACCCCGATGCTGCTGATGCTGGTGGTCAACGGGTTGAACGCCCTGCTGGCCTGGCTGCTGGTGAACGGCATCGGGGGGCTCCCCCAACTGGGAGTGCAAGGCTCGGCCATCGGGGCAGCCACGGGCCGGGCGGTGGGGGGCGTGCTAGCCCTGGTCCTGCTCCTCCGGGGGAGGAAAGGGTTGCGCCTCTCCCTGACCCGCCTGCGGCCTGACCTGGGCATCATCAGGCGCATCCTGCGGGTCGGCCTCTCCAGCGGGTTGGAGAGCCTGCTCTTCCGGGGGGCGCAGATGACCTTCTACCGGGTGGTGGCCGGCCTGGGAACCGCCGCCCTGGCCGCCCAGCAGGTCGTGCTCAACGCCGCTTCGGTTTCCTTCCTGCCCGGGTTCGGCTTTGCCGTCGCCGGGACGACCCTGGTCGGGCAGGGGCTGGGGGCACGCGACCTCCGCCGCGCCGAACGCAGCGGCTATGCTGCCTTTTTCTGGGGGTGCGGGATGATGATGGCGATCGGGTTGGCCCTGCTGGCCTTTCCCACGGCAGTGATGCGCTTTTTCACCACCGATCCCCAGGTCATTGCTCTCGGAACAGGACCGCTGCGCCTCCTGGGGCTGGTACAGCCCCTCCTGGCCGCCACGATGATCTTTGCCGGGGGACTGCGCGGCGCGGGAGACACGCGCACTCCCCTCTGGATCAATGCCCTGAGTCTGTGGCTGCTGCGCGTCCCCCTGGCGGTGGTACTGACGCAGGGGGTGGTTGCCTTTTTCCCCGCCCCGGCCACCACCTCTTTGCCCTTGTGGTTTCAGGAGGGCGTCGGCTGGGGCCTGGCCGGCGCCTGGACGGCCGCAGCAATAGACCTGGTCGTCCGGGGCGGTCTGATGGCCTGGCGCTACCACAAGGGCCGTTGGAAACAGGTGCGGGTCTAGGACTCAGGGACACCGGAGGGGCGGGGGAGCGATTCCCCCGCCCCTCGTTTTCGTCCCTACGTGTCAGGAGGGGCTCACCCTGGTGGGGGAAACCCCCACCGGGGACCGTTACTTTTTTACTTCTTGATCTTCCAGTTGTACCAGTCGGTGCCGCCGATGTTGGGGTAGTGGCGCTCCAGGTACGGCTTGGTCACGTTGACGGTGGTATAGTAGTAGATCGGGGCGATGGCGACGATCTCGTAGACCAGCAGGTGCTCGGCGCGCTTGTACATCTCCTGGCGCTTCTCCGGGTCCTGCTCCTGGCCGGCCTGAATCGTCAGGTCGTTGAACTCCTTGACAAACTCGCCGACCATCGGGTCATCCAGGCTCATGCGCGGCCGGTTGGCCCCCTCGGTCGGGTTAAAGACCTCGTGCACCCAGTTGTTCTGGTCGGGATAGTCGGCGCACCAACCCAGTCGCCAGATGTGGGGCATCTCCTCAACGGGGGTCTCGGAGTCGATGGTGTCCAGGTAGACCTTCCACTCCTGGTTCTCGACATTGACCTCAATCCCCAGAGTTTCCTTCCACATCTGCTGGATCGCCTGGGCGATGCGGGCATGCGCTTCGGAGGTATTGTACATCAGGGTGACCGCGGGGAAGCCGGCGCCATCGGGATATCCGGCCTCGGCCAGTTCCTGCTTGGCCTTTTCCGGATCGGAAAAGATGCCCACCGACATATCGTCGGCAACGTTCCCAAAGATGCCGCCCGGGGCAAAGGAGTGCGCCGGCAACTGGCCACCCTTGGTCACGTTGTCAATCAGGCCCTGGCGGTCAATCGCCATCGAGAAGGCCCGGCGCACATGGACGTTGTCGAAGGGCGGCTTGGTCAGGGTAAAGCCGTAGTAGTAGGTGCAGGCCGCAGGAGCGATGTACAGTTCCTTGCTCAGCACCGGGTCGGCCCTGACGCGGTCCAACTCGTCCAGTGGGACACCAACGGTGTCCAACTCGCCGTTCTCGTACATAGCAAAGGCCGTCGAGGCCTCGGTGACCATCACGGCGTCCACTACGTCAATCTGCACCTGGTCGGCGTTGTAATAGTGCAGGTTCTTGATCAACGTCATGTGGGAGTCGTGGGTCCACTCTTTCAGGGCCATCGGGCCGTTGGTCATGATCTTGCCCGGCTCGGTCCACTCGGCCCCAAACTCGTCAATCGCCTCTTTGGGCATGGCGTAGGTCACCCACATCGAGGCGATCCCGGGGAAGTAACTCGCCGCGTGCTCCAGCGTGAACTCGACGGTGCGGTCGTCAATGGCGCGGATCCCCAGGTCTTCGATGTTGTAGGTGTCGGTGGGGACGTTGGTGGTGTTGATCTCAAAGGCCCCCTTGAGGATGTACAGCACGTAGGAATAGTCCGAGGCCGTCTCGGGCATCACGGTGCGGCGGACGCCGTACTCCACGTCGTAGGCGGTAACGGGGCGGATCTTTTCAAAGGTGTCGGTGGCGGGGTCGTAGCGCACCCAGTAGGCGTCATCGCGCAGGTGGAAGGTATAGACCGTTCCGTCCGCAGAGACATCCCAGGAGGTGGCCAGTTCGGGGACCACTTCGTTGGTGACCGGGTCAAAGTTGGTCAGACCAAGGAAGAGGTTCTCCGTGCAGGCGACCGAGGTGGTATCGGTGGCCAGGGCCGGGTCCAGCGTCGGCGGCTCGGTGCCCAGGTTGATGCGCAGGACGACCGGTTCCTTCGGGGTTGGCTGCACCTCCGGCGACGGGGTAGGGCCGCACGCAGCCAGGAGCGGGACGATTACTGCGACGATCATGACCAGACCAATGACCGTCAACCATTTCTTCGTGTTCATACTTAATCCTCCAGATTCATCTGTCGGTTACCAAAGGATGCGCCGCAAAGTGTTCGAGACCACCTCCTTGTTTCCAAGACCGGTCATGGCCGGCGCCATGCCAGGTGCACGTAGGGCCGCTGGGGAACGTCCCAGCGATTTCCATTATAGCAAAAGGCAGGGCGGGTGTCAACCAGGTTGCTTCCCCTCTCCCTTTATGCTATAATCTGTCGCAGACCAGAGCGGAAGGCCGCGGAAGATTGCCAGGCCTGCTGCTACGGATGAGCACCCGGGAGAAAGGGCCTGGAGGATGCTGGAACTGGAAACCTGGATCCGGCGCATACCCAAGGTGGAACTGCACGTGCACCTGGAGGGTGCGATCCGCCCGCAGACGTTGAGGGAACTGGCGGACAAGAACGGCGTTCGTCTTCCCGGTGGCCTTGTCTCGATCTATCAATTCTCCGACTTTCAGGGCTTTCTGGACGCCTACATGCTGGCGGCGGCCTGTCTGTGCACCCAGGAGGATTTTGAGCGCATCACCTACGAGTTTCTGTGCGACCAGGCCGGCCGGGGGGTGCGCTACTGCGAGGTGCTGCTTTCCTCCATGCAGCACCTGAAGCGGGATTTCGACTTTGGCTGCATCATGGAGGGAATTCAGCAGGGCTACCGGCGCGCCCAGGCCGAGAGCGGCATCCGTATGGGGGTGATCTTTGACCACGGTCGTCAGTTCGGCCCGGAAGCGGGGATGCGTGTGCTGGAGCAGGCCCTGGCCACCCGCGAGTACGGCGTGATCGGGCTGAGCATCGGTGGGGATGAGGTGAACTACCCGCCGGAACTGTTCCAGGAGGTCTTTGCGCGGGCGCGGGAGGCCGGCCTCTTTGTCACCGCCCACGCCGGCGAGGTCTGCGGTCCGGAGAGCGTCTGGGGGGCGATTCGCAGTCTGGGCGTCCGCCGTGTCGGCCACGGCATCCGCTCTGTAGAAGACCCCGACCTGCTGGCCTACCTGCGCCAGGCCGAGATCTACCTGGACATCTGCCCGACGAGCAACCTCTGGACCGGCGCGGTCTCTTCCCTGGCCGAGCATCCGGTGCGCCAACTCTTTGACGCCGGCGTTCCCCTGACGATCTCTTCCGATGATCCGGCCCTCTTTCACACCGACCTGGTCAAGGAGTACCTCCTCCTGAGCATGCACTTTGGCTTTAGCCGGGAGGAACTGGTGCGGGTCTGCCTCAACGGTGTGCGTGCCGCCTTTCTCCCGGAGGAGGACAAGGCCACCCTGGAGGCCGAGTTTCGAGAGGAGATTGCCGCGTTAGAAGGATGAGCGGCAGGCCCTACTTGGCAGTCTCTGCCTGCTCCTCTTCCTCCAATGCCGCCAATCCCTTGCGCACGCTGATCAGGAAGCGGCCGAGCGTTTCCCCGATCTCCTGGCGGGCCTGTTCCAGGCGCACCTCGATCTCGCCCAACACCTCGCGGGCATAGCCGTCCGCCCCCCGGCGGATCTGCTCGGCCTCGCGCCGGGCATCTTCCAGGATCTGCCGGGAGCGCTGGCGGGCTTCCTGGAGCAGTCCTTCCTCCTCCAGGCGCATCGCCGCCTCCTCGCGGGCCTGCTCGGCGATGCGCTGGGCCTGCCGGCGGGCCTGCTCCAGAACCTCGTCCCGCTCACGCAGGACCTGACGGGCCCGGCGCACCTCCTCCGGAAGGGAGGCCCGCAGCCGGTCCAGGAGGGCGATCGCCTTTTCCTCCTCCACCAGCAGGCGGCCGGAGAAGGGAATGCGCCCACTCTCGGTCAGCAACCTCTCCAGTTCATCGAGCAGACGGGGCAGTTCTTCGCTCACCCCTGACCCCCTTTCGTTGGTTTAGCCCCCGGGGACAAGTCCCCCCGGCGGGAGAAGGTTTTCCGAAGCGCCTGGGCGACGTGGGGTGGAACCAGGTTGCGCACGTCGGCCCCCAACGCGGCGATCTCTTTGACAATGCTGGAACTGAGAAAGGAGTATTGCTGCGCGGCCATCAGGCAGACGACCTCGATCTCGGGCGCCAGACGGTGGTTGATGTGGGCCATCTGCAGTTCCAGTTCAAAGTCGGTCAGGGCCCGCAGTCCCCGGATGATGACCTGGGCCCCCACCGAACGGGCGTACTCGACCGTGAGGGTGCCGTAGCGGTCCACCGAGACGTTGGGTTGCCCCTGAACGGCCTGGCGAATCATCTCCACCCGCTCCTGGGCCGAAAAAAGGAGGTGCTTGGCCGGCCGCTCATAGACGGCCACAATGACCCGGTCAAAGAGCCGGGCTGCCCGCATGGTCACGTCCAGGTGCCCGTTGGTCAGCGGATCGAAACTGCCCGGATAGACGGCAACGACCATGCCATTCTCCTTCGTACACGACTGGGCCAATTGACCGGGTATCCTATCCAAACCAGCAGAGAATCCTCCGGGTTTTAACGTTCGAACGTGGAACGTTCTAACGTGTAACGGCATGTTCCTCGGCCCGGCCGGCCTCCTCCTCCCACCAGAGGGGCATGCCGTAGATGCTGAAGGCACTGTCCCCCAACCGCCGCCGGCGCAACCGCCGCAACGGACCGTAGCGGTCGGCCAGTTCCCGTCGGGCCGCATGCCCGACGGCCACCACGGTGCCCTCGTGCACCAGGGAAGAGCCGGCCAGTTCGTCCAGCACCTCCCCGATCGCCGGATCGGCGTAGGGAGGGTCCAGAAAGATTATATCATACTTTTTTCCTTGATGCACCCGGCGCAGGAAGGAACGCACCCGCGTCTGGTGCACGCGGGCCCGTTCGGCCAGGCGGGTGTGGGCCAGGTTCTCCCGAATCACCCGGCAGGCGGCCGCGTTGACCTCGACGAAATCAGCCCGCCCGGCCCCACGGGAAAGGGCCTCAATCCCCAGCGCCCCGCTGCCGGCGTAGAGGTCGAGCACCTCCCCGGCAATCTCGCCGAGCAACCCCTCCAGCACAGCAAAGAGGGACCCGCGCACCTTGTCCAGCATCGGACGGGTGCGCAGTCCCCGGGGGGCCTTGAGGTGGTGTCCCTTGGCCGTGCCGGTGATGATCCGCATCAACTCACCTCGATTCCGCTGCTCCAAAAGGCGGTCACCCGTTCGGCCAGGACGGCGTGCTCCGGCCGGCTCAGGGCGGGGTCCTCGGCCAGAATCGCCTCGGCCTCCCGGCGGGCCAGTTCCAGGAGGCGGGTATCGCCCAGACGGGCCACCTTCAGGTCGGGCATGCCGCTCTGCCGGGTGCCGAAAAACTCGCCCGGTCCGCGCAGTTGCAGGTCAATCTCGGCCAGTTCAAAGCCGTCCTGTGTTTCCTCAATCGCCTTGAGCCGCTGGCTGCCCACCTCGTCAGAGGTGGCCAGGAGGATGCAGTAGGAGGCATGTTTACCCCGCCCCACCCGGCCGCGGAACTGGTGCAGTTGGGCCAGGCCAAACCGCTCGGCCCCCTCCACCATCATCACGGTGGCGTTGGGCACATCAATCCCCACCTCCACCACCGGGGTGGAGACCAGGATGTCGGTCTCGCCGCGCATGAAGCGGCGCATCACCCGTTCCTTCTCCGGCCCGGACATGCGGCCGTGGAGCAGGTCCAACCGCAGGTCGGCAAAGACCTCGTCTTGGAGCCGTTCGAACTCGGCCGTGGCCGCGGCAGCCTCGATCTTGTCCGATTCCTCAACCAGGGGACAGATGACAAAGGCCTGCCGGCCTTCCCGAACCTGCTGGCGGATAAAGTCGTAGGCCCGTTCCCGCTCGGCGTTGGAGAGCCAGCGCGTGCGAATCGGCTGCCGGCCGGGCGGCATCTCGTCAATGATCGAAACGTCCAGGTCTCCGTGCAGGGTCAGGGCCAGGGTGCGGGGAATCGGGGTGGCCGTCATGACCAAAAGGTGCGGGTTGAACCCTTTCTGGTGCAGGGCCTGTCGCTGCAGCACCCCAAAGCGGTGCTGCTCATCAATCACGACCAGGCCCAGGTGGGCAAAGGCGACCTCCTCCTGAATCAGGGCGTGGGTGCCGATGACAATGTCCACCTTGCCCTCGGCGATCGCCTGGCGGAGTTGACGCTTTTCCCGCTCCTTGCGGCTCCCGGTGAGCAGGGCGATGCGGGGCGCCCCGGTCTGGGCGGGGGTCTCCTCCTCCAACCCCAGCAGGGCCTTGAGTTGGGCCAACCGGGCAGCCCGCTCGGGGTCCTGCTCCTTCCAGTCCTCCCCCTCGGTGACGACGTGCTCCGCGCTGGGCCGGCCGGGCACCTCCAGCCCCTCCAAAAGAGAACGTACTGTGTCCGCGTGCTGCTCGGCCAGAATCTCGGTGGGGGCCATCAGGGCTGCCTGCCGGCCGTTGGCCACCGTCAACAGCATCGCCGCCGTCGCCACCACCGTTTTCCCCGAACCCACATCCCCCTGGAGCAGCCGGCTCATCGGGGTCTCCTTTTGGAGGTCGGTCAGAATCTCCTCCAGGGACCGCTCCTGTGCCCCGGTCAGGCGGAAGGGCAACCGCTTCAGGAACCGCTCCAGGAGGGGGCGGTCCACCGTGAGGGGATGGCCCGGAACCGCCTGCCACTCCCGCTTGCGCTGGAGCACCCCCAACTGAATCATCAGGAACTCGTCAAAGGCCAGGCGGCGGCGGGCCTGTTTCAAACTGGCCATGTCGTCGGGGAAGTGGATCTGGCGGAGGGCGCGGCCCAGGTCCCCCAGACCGGTGCGCTCGCGCACGGCCGGCGGCAGGGGGTCGGGGATGCGGCCGGCCCACTGGTCCACGATGCGCTTGATGATGCGCCGGGTGCCCCGAGGGCGCATCCCGCTGCTCATCGGATAGACCGGCACCAGCCGGCCGGTGTGCACCAGTTCGGCGTCGTAGGGCTCCCACTCGGGCGATTGCAGGGTCAACCGGCCGCGGTACTGGTCCACCCGGCCGCTCAACACGAGCCGCATGCCCGGCCGGAGGGAGCGCAGGAGATAAGGCTGGTTGAACCAGACAACCTCGATCGAGCCGGTCTCGTCGCTCACCAGGGCCGAGAGCAGGAGTTTGCCCCGGGCCGTGCGCCGCTGCTGAATCGCCTCCAGGGTGACCAGGACCGTCTCGACCGAGCCGTAGAGCAGGTCCTGCACCTTGCGCAGGGAGGTGAAATCGTCGTAGCGGCGGGGAAAGTGGTAGAGCAGGTCGCGGATGGTCTGCAGGTCCAACCTTTTCATCGCTCGAAGGTAGTGGGTCGGGATGCGGCCGGCCTTTTCGAGCGGTGAGTCCAGGGTGACCCCTTGGGGCGGCGGGGGCACCCGGCGGGGGCGGGGGGGCAGGGGCATCGTCGGGGCCTGGGCGGAGGGCTCGCCAGGTGCCTCCTTTGGGGGGACGATCGGTCGGCCGTCGCGGATATTTTTGTAGGCCTGGCGCAACAGCGGCAGGGCTTTGTCCAGGCGGGCCCGGCGCGCCGCCAGAATCAGGTGGTCATAGTTGCCCAAAAGTTCGCCCAGGGGGGTCAGGAGGTCGGCCGGAAGCCCCAGGCGGGCGGCCTGCGCCCGCCAGGTTTGGAAAAAGGCGCCCAAGCCCCCCGGCGCGGCCTGATTGGTGTGGCCGGCCCGCTCCTCGGCCGCCAGCACCTTGCCCAATCGGGCCAGATGGTTCAAGAGTTCCTGCGATCCTTCTTCCATCAACCTCCTCTCCGCAGGATACCGGTCAGGCAGCCCATCCCTCCGGCGGCGCGGCGCAATGCCCCGATCTCGACCTCCAGACACGCGATTCCGTGGGCCTGGTAAAAGGCCCGCGTCCTGGGGCAATCGGCCGGCAGCAGCACCTGGTACGGCCTCAGAGGGACGACGTTCAGGGCCATCTTTTGGCGGGCCTCTTCTTCATCGGGTAAAAAAAGGACCCGGTAGCCCCGCTCGCGCAGCACCTCCACCGCCCGGTAGGGTACCCGGCCGGGCCAGGCCACCGCTAGGTCGGGGCCGGCGAAGTTGAGCGTTCCCAAAAGGTGCATCGCCCCATAGGGCAGACCCACCCGGATCACCTCCACCCCCATTTGCCGGAGCAACCCCTCGACCTGGGCGGCCCCCTCCTCGTTGGTGCGCAACCCCGTCGCCAGGAGGACGGTCCTCTCGTCCACCCAGAGGGCGTCGGCCCCCTCAAAGGTGCCCCGCCCCCGGACGCTCAGGAGGATCGGCACATCCAGGGCGGCCAAGCGGCGGGCGACCAGTCGCTCCTCGCCGGCCCGGACGGTCGAGGCCGGCCGGGCCAGCACCGCCCCCTCGGGGGTCATGAAGAAAAGGTCCCGGCAAAAGATGGTGTTGGGTGGGACCGGCCCCTCCGGCTCCACCAGGTACACCTCCACTCCGGCCCGGCGGTAGGTCTCCACCAGGGCGCGGTGCTCCCGCTGCATGGCGGGCAGGTCAAGCGGCTCCAGCATCAGGGCCGCGTCGGCGTCCTCCAGGCCGGCCAGTTCCGGGCCGGGGAGGTGCAGGAGCACGGCCTCCAGCGGCCCCCACTCCGAGGCCAGGCCCCAGTTCCCCCAGAGGGTGCCCCGTTCCTGGCGCAGCGAGGTCGTCCGGGGGGACCAGTTCTCCCCGCCGTAGGCGGCGGGGACGGCTGCCGCTTTGTCGGGGGTGCGTTCGGTCATCTCAAACCTCGTCCAGTCGCTCCAGGACGCCCCGAATCAGGGCGATCAGCCGGGGGACCGCCCGCCGACCGGCCTCCAGGACCTCGCCGTGGGGGTCCCATCCCCCGGCCGGCGGCGCGGTCGGCTCTCCTGTGGCGACGTTGCTGATGTGGGAAAGGCCTAGGACACGCATGCCGCCGTGCCGGGCGACGATCACCTCGGCGGCGGTGGACATGCCCACGGCGTCCACCCCGATCGCTCGGAGGAGGCGAATCTCGGCCGGCGTCTCGAAGGAGGGGCCGCTCAACTGGGCATAGACGCCGTGGCGCAGTTCAAAGCCCAGGGAGCGAGCCACCTCGTCGGCCAGCGCGCCGAGCGCGGGGTCGTAGGCGCCGGACATCTCCAGGAAGCGCGGGCCCAGCGTGGGGTCGTTGGGGCCGCGCAGGGGATGGTGGCCGGCCATCGCCGGCAGGTTGATGTGGTCCACGATGCGCATCAGGTCGCCGACCCGGTAGGTCGGGTTGATGCCGCCGGCGGCGTTGGTCACGATGAGCACCTCCGCCCCCAACGCCTGCATCGCGCGGACCGGCAAGGTCGTCTGGGCCATAGAGTGGCCCTCGTAAAAGTGAATCCTCCCCTGCATCACCACGACCGGCCGGCCGGCCAGGTGCCCCAGCACAAAGCGGCCGGCGTGCCCGCGCACCGTCGAGACGGGCATGTGCGGCAGGTCCTGATAGGGGAGGACCACCGCTCCCTGGACGGCCTCGGCCAGTTCCCCCAGCCCCGATCCCAGAATCAGGCCTACCTGCGGCTCCGGCCCGCCATGCCGACGCATCGCCGCGGCCGTCTCTTCGACCTGCTGTCGCAGTTCTTCTATCTTCATCGTTCTTCTCCTCTCGCCGGTCGGTTCCGCAGGGTCTGCAGAACGGCGACCGAGTTCGGCTCTCGCTCCAGGATGGCCCGGATATAGTCGTGCAGGACCTCCTCGACCTCCCGCCGGCGCGCCGCGTTCAGGCGCAGACGGGTGGCCTCTCCCAGGCCGTTGCGCAGGAGGTAGCGCAGCACCTTGAGGGCCTCCAGGGAGAGCGGTCTGGCCCGACGGTCCCGCTCCCGGCACTGTGGGCAGAGCACCCCCCCCAGCGAGGCGCTGAAGGTATGGGCACGCGGCTCCAGCGGTTCTTCGCACGAGACACAGCAAAAGACCTGCGGGCGGTATCCCAGGTAGCCCAGCAGGTGTAGTTCGAAAGAGCGGGCCAGCAGTTCGGCATCCCGTCCCTGCTCCAGGTACTCCAGGGCCTCCAGGAGGAGGGCAAAGACCGGTTCGTTCTCCGCTTCCACCGTCAGGCGTTCGACCAGTTCGGCCAGGTAGCAGGCCCAACCGATCCGCTCCAGGTCCTGGCGGATGCCGGCAAAGGCGTGCAGCGTCTGGGCCTGGGTGACGATGTCGAGGGTGCGCGCCCGGGCGATGAGAAAGGTGCTGTGGGAGAGGAGTTCCAGGTGGCCGGCCAGGCGGCTGCCGGGCCGGCGTACCCCCCGGGCGACCAGGTGCAGTTTGCCCCGGTCGGGGGTGTAGAGGGTGAGGATGCGGTCGGCCTCCCCGGTATCGGTCCGGCGGACGATGATTCCCTCAGTACGGTAGAGTCGTTCACGGGCCCGGCTCATCCTTGATCGCTCCCGGCCCTGCTCAGGGCTCCACCCAGACGGCCCCATAGGCACACACCTCAACGCAGCGGCCGCAGAGGGTGCAGCGGTCGCGCTCCAGAAGGACACGCCCGCCCTCCTCGATGCGCCGCAGGGCCTGCGGTTCGCAAAGCGGCAGGCAGGCCCCGCAGTCCACACAGGCAGCGGGGTCCCAACCCAACTCGCGTTCCTGGTCATTGACCGCAATTCCCAGGCCCTGCAGAAAGGACACCGCCCGGCCCATCGTCTCGGCCGGCCCCTGCATCTCCAGAACGACCCGCCCGGTTCCATCGGAGAGGAGGTCGGCCCGGCGGATGTTGACCAGCAGGTCATAGTCTCGCACCAACCGATAGAGGACCGGTTGGTCGGTCAGGTGTTCGGGAAAGGTCAAGCGGAGACGGCGTTTTCCGGCTCTCATCAGGCGGTCTCCTCTCTCCCGCCCCTCACCGGCGGGGAGAGGGGCGGAAAGGCCCGTTGCAACAGGCGTGCCTTCAGGTCGGCGGCCAGGCGGGCGGCCCGGGTGGGGCTGGCCAGCGAGGTCACCGGCACCGGCCGGCCGGCGACGGGGATCGTCCCCGCGGCCAGGTCGGCATAGTGGACCTGGCCCAGGTGCGGAAGAGGGGTCCCATAGTCCACCACGTCGGCCCAGAGGTCCGTCTCGGGCCGGTGCAGGGGCAGGAGGGAGCGCTCATCCAGCATAACGACCGGCCAGCCCACCCCGACGGAGAGCCCGATGCCATAGCCGGGAATCGTCAGGGGGCGGAGATATTCCCGCCGGACGGCGTGTAGGTCGGCCGAGAGGGCGATGTCCCTCTCCTCCCGCCAAGCCACCCTGCCGACGCCCCCGGCCAGCAGAACGGGCAGGCCGGCGATGATCGCCCGCTCGTCGGGGTCCAGGAGGGCCGGCTCCCACGGGCCCATCCAGGTGTGAGCGGCGTTCTCCATTCCGGGCAGGAGGAGGCCGTACTCACAGGGCAGGGGCTGTCCCTGGCTGTTGACGGCGACCTGGCCCCGCCGGAGAGAGCGCACCTGCACCAGAAGGCGGGCCGCTTCCAGGTCGGCCAGGCCGATGCTGCCTGACCAGTTGAGGGTGGCGGCCCCCGGCCGCAGTTCCAGGCGCAGGGGCAGCCGCTCGCCGGCCAGCCAGGCCTCCAGGAGGTGGGCGCCACCGCGCCGGGGGTTGTGCGCCGCCGTCGTCGCGGCGTGGAGCAGGAACTCGCCGGGAACCTGGCCGGATTGCAGGGGGACATCCCCCAACCAGGCCCGCTCCACCCGGCGGGCCACGGTCGGCAGGGCCGGCCGGAAGAAGAGCAGCCCCCAGGAGGCCGGGGCAAAGGTCGCCGTCACCACGACGTCCACCCGTTCGGGCAACGGTTCGCCTGCCTGGAGTGCCTGGCGGGCCTCCGCCAACGTCATCACGGCGGCCTGGCCCTGGTACAATCGCCGGTCAATCTCCTGCCACATGGCCATCCTCCGGCCTTGCTTTTCCCCATTATACCATAGGAGCAGCGTTGAAGCACCCTCTGGCCGGCCCACAATACGACGACCAGGTCTATCGCCGGGTTGTGTGCCCTGCGCGGCGACATGAGGACGCCCTCACGGCCACCACCACCGGTTCCGCTCTCGGAGGCCCTGTGGCAGGCCCCGCAACGGATCCTGCTAGGGGAGCCGGGCCCCGGCAAGACGACCACGTTCCGCTTTATCGTCCTCTGCTTCGCCACGGGGATGGCCGGGGAGGGGCTGAACCTGGCCGAGCGGCGGGTGCCGCTGCGCCCTCTACGCCCTCGGCGGGAGGCCCGCCAAGACAACAAAACGGGGCCACCCGGCCGGGTGGCCCCGTGAACGTGCGGCTACGCCTCACCGCAACGCTCCAGTAACTGCTGCCACTCCCGGTCCACGCGCTCCTGGATCTCGTCAATCAGGTGCTCAAAGGCTGGCGTGTACAGATGGCGGAAGCGACCCTGCATCTGGAGCCACTCCGTCACCGGGAGTTTCTCCCGCGGCCGGTAGTTCAGTTTCCACTCGCCGTTGACCACCTCGTAGAGCGGCCAGATGCAGGTCTCGGTGGCCAGGCGGGCCGCCTCGATGCTCAGCGAGGGGTCGTGGCGCCAGCCGCGTGGGCAGGGCGAGATGACGTTGAGAAAGGCCGGCCCGTCGGCCGCCACCGCCTTGCGGGCATTTTCCATCAGGTCGCGCCAGCGCCAGGGGTTGGCCTGGGCCACGTAGGGGATGTCGTGGGCGGCGATGATGGCGGTCAGCGGCTTGCTCCACTGCACCTTGCCAGGGATGACCCGGCCGGCCGGCGAGGTTGTCGTGTGCGCCCCCAGCGTCGTCGCGCTGGAGCGCTGGATGCCGGTGTTCATGTAGGCCTCGTTGTTCAGGCAGATATAGGTAATCTTGTGGCCCCGTTCAAAGGCCCCCGAAATCCACTGCAGGCCGATGTCGTAGGTGGCCCCGTCCCCGCCAAAGGCCAGGAACTTGATCTGGCGCTCCTCGATTCTGCCCTTGCGCATCAGGGCGCGGTACATCGCCTCCATCCCCGCCGCCGTCGTGGCTGCGTTCTCAAAGGCGTTGTGAATCCAGGGCACCCGCCAGGCGGTGTTGGGGAACATCGAGGTGGCTACCTCCAGGCAGCCGGTGGCACAGGCGGCCACTACCGGTTCCTCAATCACCTGGAGAATCTGGCGAACGATCACCGACTCGGCACAACCGGCGCAGAGCCGGTGGCCGGGGGCAAACTTTTCCGGGGCGCTGGCGATTTCCTTCAGTTTGATGGCCATGGCTTCCTCCTCTATTCCCGCAACCCCAGGTAGCGCACCATTGGGCCGCGCTCCCCGCTGCGGGCGATCTCTTGCAGGTCGCCGATAACCTGCAAGAGATATTCCGGCAAGGTATCCCGCCCACCCAGGCCAAAGATATAGTTGATCACCTGGGGGGTGAACTGACGATGGGCAAAGAGGGCCGCGCAGACCTCCAAAAAGAGCGGGCCGGCCCCCTCCATCGCCCCAAAGGAGATCGAGCGGTCCAGCACGGCGACCGCCTTGCACTCCCCCAACGCCTCGGCCATGTGCCGGTCGGGGAAGGGGCGAAAGACACGCGGCTTGATCAATCCAACCTTGACCCCCTCTGCGCGAGCCTGGCGCACGACACTGCGAGCGGTGCCGGCGGTGGAGGAGAGCACGACGATGGCCAGTTCGGCGTCCTCCATCGCGTAGGTGTCCAGGATGCCGTAGGGCCGGCCGGTCAGTTCCCCATACTCCCGGCCGACCTCCTCGATGATCGGCAAGGCCCGGGAGAGGGCGTCGGTCTGCTGCCGCTTGTGCTCAAAGTAATAGTCGTACATGTCCCAGGCCCCCATCGTCAGAGGGCGGTCCACGTTGAGGAGGGAGTAGCGCGGCTCGTAGGTGCCGATAAACTCCTTGACCGCCGTATCTGGGAGGACCTCGACCCGGTCCACCCCGTGGCCGGTGATAAAGCCGTCCTGCATGCTCATCACGGGGAGGAGCAGGTCGGGGTGCTCGGAGATGCGCACGGCCTGAATTGTGTTGTCATAGGCCTCCTGGCAGTTCTCGGCGTAAAGTTGCATCCAGCCGGCCTCGCGGGCCAGCATCGAATCGGAATGGTCGCAGTGGATATTCAGCGGGGCCGAGAGGGCCCGGTTGACCACCGTCATGACCATCGGCAGGCGCATCGAAGCGGCGATATAGACGATCTCGACCATCAGGGCCAGGCCGTTGGCCGCCGTTGCCGTCATCACCCGGCCGCCGGCCGCCGCCGCCCCCACACACGCGCTCATCGCCGCGTGCTCGCTCTCCACCGCGATAAACTCGGTGCCCACTTCTCCATCGGCAACAAACTGCGAAAAGGTCTGCACCACCGCCGTCTGCGGGGTGATCGGATAGGCCGCCACCACGTCGGGGTCAATCTGGCGCATCGCCTCGGCCACGGCATGGGCGCCGTCCAGTGCCTTGATCTGCATCGGTACCATCGCTTCCTCCTTCACATGGCGCTAGGCCGCTTCCGACTCGGGAATCATCTGAATGACCATGCCCATCTCCCCGGTTACGGCATGCGGCTTTTTCACCTTGACCGGACAGGTCGCGGCACAGATGCCGCAGCCCTTGCAGTGGTCATAGTCAAAGCGGACCCAGCGTCCGTCCTCGACGATAATGGATGAATCGGGGCAATAGACCCAGCAAATCATACAGTGGGTGCACTGTTCCATATCGTGCACCGGGCGTTGGGAGCGCCAACTGCCGGTGTGGTACTCGACCGAACTTCCCGGCTCGGTGACGACCCCGCCGATCGGGGCTTCTTTCCAGGTCAACAGGTTCTCTGGCATCATTTTCCTCCGTCCGAAGGTTAGCTTTCCACGGCCTCTTCATAGGCTCGCTTGAGGCCGGTGATGTTGGCTTGGACAACGTGGGATTGCAACTTGTCCCCCAACTTTTCCCGCACCTTGTGGATCAGCGTGTCCAGGCTGATCAGGCCCGTCGCCCGGGCGACGAGCCCCAGCATGATGGTGCTGGGAATGTCCCGGCCCAGCGTCTCCATGCCGATGCGGGTGGCGTCCACCGTCCAGATGCGCACCCCTGGCCGGTCGTTCAGGCCCAGTTTTGCCCGTATCTCGGCGGGGGAAAAGGGCGAGTTGACCAGCACCTGGCCGCCCTTGACCAGGCCCTCGACCACATCCACCACGCCGATCAGATTGGGGTTGACCACGACGACCACATCCGGCTCGAGAATCTGGCTGTGCACCTCGATCGGGCGGTCGCTGATGCGGGTGTATGACCTGACCGGCGCCCCCATCCGTTCCGGCCCATAGTCGGGGAAGGATTGGAAGTACTTGCCCTCCTCCATGGCCGTCTCGGCCAAAAGTTCGCCGGCCGTGACCACGCCCTGGCCGGCCCGGCCGTGCCAACGGATCTCGACCATGTCTTTCATTACCCTGACCTCCTTTGTGTGCTTCCGTCCATCCTGGACAACGGTTCCACACCGCTGGGTCCCCATTGACCCGGCCGGCTTGTGGCACACCGATGCGCTCAACCTGGCGGGCCCGTCGTCGGCCCGTTCTGTGGCTCTACCCTTTTTCAAGGGGAAAAGGTTGGCGTTGGGGTGGCCGGGGCAGCCGTTGGTGGGGGAAGGGGGATCAGCAGTTCCTGCCCCACGTAAAGGGTATTGGGGTCCTCCAACCCGTTGATGGCGATGATCTCGTCCATATCCACTCCGTAGCGGAGGGCGATATCGTAAAGGGTGTCGCCCTCCTGCACGATGTAGGTCATCATCACGGCAGTAGGGGTGCGGGCCGGCGTAGGGGGCGGGGTGCCCGGTGTGGGCATGATAAAGCGCATCCCGGGGGTGGGGGTGGGGGCCGTGGGGAGAACCGTCTCCCCTCCACCGCATCCCGCCACCAGCAGCACCGAGAGCATCAGTCCGGCGATCTGTCCCCGGCGGCCGGCCATGCCGTTTCCTCCTGTGCAGGTCATTCCCTGCCCGGCCGGCGGAAAAGGCCGGGCGAACCTGCGAAACCGACCGCATTATACTACAACCTGAAGGAGGGCGCAAACGAGCGTGGCAGGAGACCGGCACTTTCCACGCCAGGTGCTGCGCAGCGTCTGGCCGGTGTTGCCAGGTCTGGTGGCACGTGGGGGCGTCCGAAGACAAGTGCCGGTCTCCTGCCGGGGCCGCAGCGTGTGGCCCCTGCTGCCAGGTCTGGTGGCACGTGGGGACATCCGAAGACAAGTTCTCCTGCCGGGAGTGGTTTGACAGGTTCCAGGGCCTGTAGTAAAATGGTTTTGCGACGCGGGGTGGAGCAGTGGCAGCTCGTCGGGCTCATAACCCGGAGGTCGGCGGTTCGAATCCGTCCCCCGCTACTGTTCCGAGAGGTCTGGCCGAGACCGGGCCCGCTTGCGGGTGTGCCCCGCCGGATGCGGGCCCCTTTTTTGTCCTCTGGAGGCACCGGTGAAAGGGCTCAAATGGCTGCGGGGAGACACCTTTGCCGTCTGGGTCAAGCCCCGGGCCGGCCGGGACCGGGTCATCGGCCTGCGGGACGGGGCGCTACACCTTTCGCTCAAGGCCCCGCCGGTGGAGGGCCGGGCCAACGAGGCGCTGGTGCGCTTTTTGGCCGGGCACCTGGGAGTGCACCAAGAGCAGGTGGAGATCCTCTCCGGCCGGCATAGCCGGCACAAGGTCATCCGCGTTACCGGGCTCGCGCCCCAGGAACTGCACCGGCGCGTCGAAGAGTTGGCGGCTTTCGGCGAAAAGTAAGGACAAAAGGATGTTCGAACTGGTCTTTCTGGGCACGGCGGCCTCGGCTCCCACCGTCGAGCGGAACCTGATCTCGGCGATGGTCCTGCACCGCGACCGCCGCTTCCTCATTGACTGTGGGGAGGGCACACAACGCCAGATTATGCGCAGCGGACTGGGGTTCAAGCGGCTCGACTCGATCTTTTTGACCCACGGCCATCTGGACCACATCCTCGGATTGGGGGGGATCGCGGCGACGATGGCCCGCTGGGGCAACCTTGCCCAGATCACAATTCATGGGGGCCGTTGGGCCCTGGATCGGGTGCGGGCACTGATGGAGGTCGTCCTGCGCGGCGACGAGGTCACCCTGGAGGTGCGCTATGTCCTGCTGCGGCCGGGGCCGGTCTTGCAGGATGAGCACCTGGAGGTCTGGGCGGTCCCGGTCTTTCACCGGGGGTCGGGGAACTTTGGTTTTATCTTTCGCGAGCCGGACCGACGGCCCTTCCTGGTCGAAAAGGCCGAGGCCCTGGGGGTGCCGGCCGGCCCGGAGCGACGCCGGTTGGTTCGGGGCGAACCGATCACCCTGCCCGATGGCCGCACCATTCACCCCGACGAGGTGCTGGGCACGCCCCGCCGTGGGGCCAAACTGGCCTATATCGGTGACGTCGCCCGCGCCGACAACCTCCTCGAACCGGTTCGGGGAGCCGACGCCCTGGTCATCGAAGGCACTTACCTCTCCCAGGACACCGACCTGGCCCGCCGCTTCGGCCACCTGACCGTCCTGGAGGCCGCCCAACTGGCCCGCCAGGCCGGGGTGGGCCACCTCTACCTGACCCACATCTCCCAACGTTATCCCCCCGCAGCCATCCTGGAGGAGGCCCACAGCATCTTTCCCCAGACGACCCTGGCGGCCGATCTGGATCGCGTCACCATCCGCCGCCCGTAGGGGCAGGGTTTACGCCTGCCCGTGGGGACAGGGCTTCTGCCTGCCTACGGGCCCTGGAAGCAGATGTAGGGCTTTTCGTTCAGCGTCACCCCGCCGGCCTCCGCCTCCACCGCGACGCAGAACTCGGCCTCGTCCGATTTGATATAGCCGATCGTCTCGCCGTTCACATCGGAGGGTGGCGGGTCCTCGATCAGGACTGGTTGACCGGACGGCAAGGCCCGCAGGGTCACATCCACGCCGGGAGCGGGAAACCCATCCACATCAATCAGCCGAACGGTGATCTTCCAGCGCATCTGGGTCTCGGTGGCCTCGGCGATGACGCGGGAGCGGGAGGCCGAGATCGGGCCGGGGGTCCGCGTAGGGGTGGGGGAGGAGGTCGGCGTCGGCGTGTCGGTGGGTGTGGGGGTCGGTGTACTCGTCGGCCAGGGCGTCGGGGTGGGCAGCGGCGTGGGGGTCTCGGTGGGTAGCGGCGTCGGCGTCAGGGTGGGTGTAGGGGTGGCTGTAGGTGTGATTGTGGGTGTGGCCGTAGCCGTAGGGGTGATGGTGGGCGAGGGGGTAAAGGTGGGCGAGGGGGGCACGGTGACCGGCGTGCCGATTCGCGCCGTGAGCGAGGGCGAGGGGGTCATGGGGCGAATTGCCGGGGTCGGTGTGCCGGTGGCGGTCGGTGAGGCCGACGCCGTCGGGGAGGGGCTGGCCGTCCAAGTCGCCGTCGCCGTCGGCGGGGGCGGCGGAGAAGCGGTCCAGGTCGGTGTGGGGGTCGGCGTGGGCTGTGGAGGCGTTCGCGCCAGCAGAATCAAGGTCACGTTCAGGGCGATGATGATGACCAGAACGATGCCCAGCCCGATGTAGAGCCCCCGACGGGAGGAAGAACCGCCTGCCTGTTGCATGCCTGCCTCCTTCTCGTAAAGACCTGTCCGAAAGATACTGCACGTGCCGGTTTATTTGCAGAAAATCCTCTGCTCTTTACCCTAGATGAGGCCGGCACGAACTTGCGAAACCGTACAACACCGTAGGGCAGGCTTTCCCGCCCGGACGGCCTGAAATGGCCGTCCTACGGGTTGTCGAATAGGTTCTGAACCGGCCGGCCCTATTGTAGCCGGAACCGAAAGCGGTGTCAACTATGGTATAATAATCCCCGGAGGACGGTATGCGTATTGCCTATTTCAGCCCGCTGAACCCGATTCCCTCGGGGATTTCCGATTACAGTGAGGACCTTTTGCCCTACCTGGCCTGCTACGGTCAGGTGGACCTCTTTGTGGACCAAGGGTATCGCCCGGACAATCCCGATATCCTGGCCCACTTTTCGGTCTATCGCCACACGCGCTATCCGCGCCTGCGTCGGCGGCGGGGGTATGATGTCACCCTCTACCACGTCGGCAACAGTCCGGCCCACGACTATATCCTGAGCGCCCTGGAAGAGTACCCCGGCGTGGTTGTGCTGCACGACTTTGTCCTGCACCACCTGATGCTGTGGCGGGCCTTTCGTCACGGCGATGGCATGGCCTACCACGATGCGATGGTGCAGTACGGCGAGGCGGCCTGGAAACTGGCCCTGCGGATGATGCGGGGGCAACTCTCGGCGGAGGCGTTTCAGTACCCCCTCTGCGAGCCGGTCATTGCCCAGGCCCAGGCGGTGATCGCCCACAGCCGCTACGTGGCCGAGCGGGTGCGGCAGGTGCGTCCGGATCTGCCGGTGGCGGTTGTGCCGATGGGGGTGCCGCTGCCACCGCTGCCCGACCGCCAGGAGGCCCGCCGTCGGTTGGGGTTGCCACCGGAGGCGTTGGTGCTGACCTCCTTTGGCCACATCAACCCCTACAAGCGGGTCGAGCCGGCCCTGCGGGCCTACCGCCGGCTGCGCGCAAACCACCCGGAGTCGCTCTTTGTGCTGGTGGGAAGCATCTCCGAGCACCTGGACCTGGCCGGCCTCCTCCGCCGCCTGGAACTGGAGGAGCAGGTCCGCGTGACCGGTTACGTGGACCTGGGCACCTTCTCGGGCTATATGGCCGCCAGCGACATCTGCCTGAACCTGCGCTACCCCAGCGCGGGCGAGACCTCGGCCAGCCTGCTGCGCCTGCTGGGGGCGGGGCTGCCCACCCTTATCTCGCGGACGGCGGCCTTTGCCGAGGTGCCGGCCGATGTGGCCGTCCAGGTGGATGTGGGCGAGGATGAGGAGGAAGAGTTGGTCGCCTTTCTCGCCCTCCTGGCCGAACGGCCCGAGGTGCGGCAGCAGTTGGGAGAGAACGCCCGTCGCTACGTGCGGGAACAGCATTCCCTGGCGCAGGCCGCAGCCGGCTATGCCCGCTTCCTGGGCGACCTCTGCGGCATCGAGGTGCGTCCGACCACAAAGGCCCCCCGCTTTCTCCCCCGTACCGGCCGGCCGGCTCCACTGCCCGAATCTCTCCCACCACCGCTCCCACCGGAAAATGTCTCCCCGCCCGTCGCGCTGGTGGCGGAGGCCCTGGCCGACCTCGGACTGGAGGAAGACGACATCGCCTCCCTCCGGGCCGTTGCCGAGACGCTAGCGGGGTTGGGAGAAGGCTGATTCCTCTGAAAAAAACCGAAAAGACACAGGGCGCTCAGTCCCGAGGCGTCCGCTGCTGGATGGCCACGATCGCCCGTTCAACCGCCTGGCCGACCGTCCGGCCAAAGATGGAGGCAGGGTCGTCCCGGTGGGCTTCCAGGTGTGGGAGCACCCCCTCATGGCCGATGCGGGCCAGACCGTCGGCGGCGTGCAGGCGCACCTGGGCGTCCTCGTCCTCCAGGGCCTGGAGGAGGGTCGGGATGGCCCGGCTGTCCCGGAGCAGACCCAGGGAAGAGACCACCGCCCTGCGGAGGAGGGGGCGGGGATCCCGGCTCGCTTCGATCAGTGGAGGAACCGCCCGGTGATCCCCGACGATCCCCAGGGCCTCGGCCGCGCTGTAGCGGACCCAGAACTCGTTCTGCGGGTCCAGGGCCAGAATCAGGGCGTCTATCGCCGCAGGGTCGCTCAGCCGGGCGATGGCGTCAATGGCGTTTCGTCGGACGGAGGGGTCGGGGTCGTGAAGCATCCGGCGCAGGGCCCGGCGCACCTCCTCTGTGTTAAAGTGGGCCAGGGCGTCCACCGCGCTGCGGCGCACCAGGGGGTCTTTTTCCTGCAAGAGGGGCAGCAGGAGAGAGACCGCCCGTTGCTCCCCGATCTGGCCGATCGCCTGCGCCGCGGCCCAGCGGACAAAGGCGTGGGGGTCGCGCAGGGCCTCCACCAGGGCGGGGAGGGCACGGGGGTCGCCCAACTGGCCCAATCCCTCGGCCGCGCCCCAGCGCCGGCCGGCCGTTTCTCCCCGTAACTGCCACAGCAGGCCCTCGATGACCTCCTCCTTCCAGGCGTGGACCTCCTCCTGGGAGAGGGTCTGGCCGACTGCGGGGGCATCCTCCAGCATGTAGAGGGCGTGGAGGAGTTTCCAGCGCACCACCAGGTTGGTCTCGCGGCGCAGTTGTGCGATCAATCCCTGCACCGCCTCGGTCGTGCCCGCCTCAGCCAGCAGTTCGACGGCCCGCTCCCGGCGGGAGGGCGCGGGCGAGGCCAGTTCCTGCAGCAGCAGGGCCAGGATGCGGGGCTGTTCCTCCGGCTCTCCCAGGGACCAGTGGGCCGGGTCCTCGGGCAGGCCGACCGGTACTTCTTCTTCCTTTTTTCCAAAGGGCCACCAACGGGTCATCGGTGCCTCCTGGTTCTCGCGACGGCAGACGGCCCTATTATAGCACATCTTGCCGCTGCCCAACGGGTGGGCGGTCCTGGCGGGCGAAAAAGAGATAGACCAGCGACAGGAAAACCAGGTAGGCCAAGGCGGTCAGCAGAAAAAGGAGGACGTAGGCCGGCCCGTAGGGTATCTCCTGTCCTATCGGGCCGAGGAGATGGTCGCTCAGCCGGCGGGCCAGCGGCCAGCCGCCCGCCCGTTCCTGAAGCTGGCCGCTCAGCCAACTGCCCCCGGCCCAACCCAGGTTGAAGGCCATCCGTTGCAGACTGCTGGCGGTGGCCCGTTCCTCCCGGTCAAACCGCTCTAGATAAAAAGCATCATAGAGGGGGTTGCCGATGCGCATCAGGCCGGCCCGCAGCCAAAGGGCCCCCACCGCGATCCAGGGGAGCGGGCTCAGGCCGATCAGCAGGAGCAGCGGAATCGAGGCCAGGCCGGTCATCGTCATGCTGCGGATGCGTCCCCAGCGCTCGGCCAGCAGGGGGGCCAGCATCAGAATCAGTCCGGTTATCCCCTGCGAGAGGGCAAAGATCCAGCCCAGGGTCTCGGGTGAAAAGTTGAAGCGGTCCCGGAAAAAGAGGTTCAGGTAGGGAATGACCAGGGCAGCCCCGCCAAAGCCGATCAGGATCGTCAGGAGAAACCGGGCCAAAAAGCCGGCCTGCTCCCAGAGACGGCGGAAATCCAACCGGCCGGCCGTCTGCACCTGCGGGGGCGGACGCAGGGCCAGGAGCGGCAGCAGGGCCAGCCCCTGCAGTCCGACCGTCACCCAGAGGGTCGCCCCCAGGGGCAGGGCCGGCCCGCTCAGTCCGAGAAGGTCGCCCCAAAAGCGCGGCAGGTAGCCCCCGCCGACGTTGCCGAGAAACCCGACCAGCGTGGCCAGCCCATAACTCAGGCTAAAGAGGGCCGTGCGGTCTTGGGTGTTGCTGTTTTCCACCATAAAGGCGGCCTCGGTGACGACAAAGAGGGCCTCCAGGGCCCCTTTCAACAGGAAAAAGAGGAACATCTCCCCCGGTGAGCGGGCCAGGAGAAAGCCGGCCAGGGTCAAAAGCGACCCGGCTTTGGCGATGACCAGGGCCCGCTTGCGCCCGATACGGTCGGAGAGGAGGCCCATCGGCAGGGCCAGGACCAGATTGAGCAGGGGGGAAAGGGCCTGTAGGTTGCCCAGGAACTGGCGGGACATGCCCAGCGCGTCCACATAGAGGTTGAAAAAGAGGCCGTAGATGCTCACCCCCAACCCTCCCAGGAGGACCGAGAGGAGGTAGAGGCGGGCGTTGTGCTGCAGTCCACGCAGGTTGTGCCGATACCGCCGCAACGCCGAAAGCATCAGCCGGCCTCTGCGGGCGCAGGCCACAGCCCCAGCCGGTCCAGGGCCAGGTAGATGCAGGACACGCTGGTCTGGGCATAGATCTCGCCCTGACGCACCCACTCCAAGAGTTGGGCGGGGGGCAGGTCATGGAGGGCGATCGCCTCGGTGTGGTCCAGGTGTTGCGGGCCGGCCGGGCGGCAGTCCCAGGCCACCACCAGGTGGTTGTAAAAGGTAGCCTTGGGCGGGTCCGCCGAGAGCCGGGCGATCGCCTCGGCCCGGTCGGCCCGGTAGCCGGTCTCCTCGGACAGTTCGCGCAGGGCCGCCGCGACCACCTCCTCCCCCGGATCTATCAGCCCACCGGGAAGTTCCCAGATGGAACGGCCGATGGCGTGGCGGTACTGCCGTACCAGCAGAACCGTCCCCTTTTCCGTGAGGGCAAAGAGGGTCACCCAGTCGCTGCCCTCCCAGATGTAATAGTCGTCCAGCAGCGAGCCGTCGGGCAGGCGGCAGACCTCCCGGCGGACCCGCAGCCAGGGCACGTCGAGGACGTACTCGGAGGAGATGGTTTTCCACGGACCCATCGCCGACCTCCTGTAGCGGTTCATTCCCTTGCCCTCAGCGGTCGCCACCAGGCCTGGTGGCGGTCCCTCTCGATCAACCTGCACCGCTCGGCCAGGCGAAGGAAGGGTTCCTCCTCCAGGAGCAGGGAGACCTGCCTGTACCCCAACGCCCCGCCTGCTGCCAACAGGCAGGGGAGCAGGTCCTCCGGCCGGGCCTGGCTCCAGGCGCGCACTTCCGCCCGGCCTGGCTCCCCGACCTCCGCGGTAAAGACGGTCCAGGCCGGCCCGGCGGGCGTTTCCAGGGCACGCCAGTCCCGGCGGTGGGGGGGAAGACCCTCCGGCAGAACTTCTGGCCCTCGGGCACTTGTCCATTCCTCGCGGGAACTTTGGTAACGGCCCACCGGCATCGGCAGGCCGGCCACCTGGCCGTAATCCCCCGGCTCAAAGGGCCGGCCGGCGGCGGTCGCCGGGGGGCAATCGGCCCACGCCCGGACCATCGTCCGCCAGGGGACAAAGCCGTGACGGGCGTAAAAGGCCGGGGCCTCCACCTGGCCGATCAGGAGGGCATCGCCCCCCTCGGTCGCGGCCTGGGTCAGCAGTTGCTCCACCAGGGCACTGCCTACGCCCCGCCGCTGCGCTCTCCGGTGCACGTACAGGACGGACAGGTTGAGGTAGCGCCCCAGGGGCGGGGGTTCCCGGCTCAAAAAGGCCTCTGCTTCTCCGACAATCTTGCCCTCGAGGAGCCCCACCCAGACATAGCCAGCCCCGCCGAGGAGCCAGGTCAGGTGCCGCCAGCAAAGCTCGGGGAGCATCCAGGGGCCGCCGTTTCGCCACAGGTCCACCGGGCTTAGTTCCTCCGGCGGCGCGGGCACGGGCGGCCCCTCCTGGGGATAGCGATACCACCGCTCGACACTGCCCCGATGGATCCGGCTGATCGCCGGGGCATCCTCCGGTCGCGCCGGCCGCACCTCCAGAGGCACTGCTCGGCTCCTAAAAGACGCCCCGCACAAAGCCGCCATCCACCTGGATGGCCACGCCGGTGATGTAGGCGGCCCGCTCGGAGGCCAAAAAGGCCACCAGGGCGGCCAGTTCCTCCGGCCGGCCCAATCGCCCCATCGGAATCTGCGCCTCATAGCCGGCCAGGACCTCCTTCACCGAGCGACCCTCGCGGGCGGCGCGGGCGCGGGCCAGTTCCTCGACCCGCTCGGTCATGGTAAAGCCGGGGCAGACGCTGTTCACCGTGATGCCGTCGGGGGCCAGTTCCAGGGCCAGCGTCTTGGCCAGGCCGATGACGCCGCTGCGGGCCGCGTTCGAGAGGACCAGGTCGGAAAGCGGTTGCTTGACCGAGACGGAGGTCAGGTTGATGATGCGGCCCCAGCCGTTGGCCCGCATAAAGGGGATGACCGCCCGGCTCAACCGCACCGTGCTGAGCAGGTTCAGGTCCAGGGCGTTGCGCCAGTCCTCGTCGGAGAAGGAGGCGAACGGCCCTGGGGGCGGACCGCCGGCGTTGTTGACCAGGATGTCCAGCCGGCCAAACTTTTCCACGACCGCCGTTACCAGGCCGGCGATCTCCTGGGCCTGCGTCACGTCGGCGACCACGGCCAGCACCCGCCGGCCGGTGTCCTGGGCGATCTCTTCGGCCGTCTGTCGCAGCTGCTCCCGCCCTCGGGCGCAGATGGCCACATCGGCCCCCTCACGGGCCAGTTCCCAGGCGATCGCCTTGCCCAGCCCTCGGCTGGCCGCAGCGACCAGGGCGACACGACCGTTCAAGCCCAAATCCATCGGTATACCTCCTCGTTGATCTCTTCGGACAAGGTCTGCTTTCCAACGACATCAATAACCGACTACTTCCAACAACCGGATGAACCACTCATCGGTGGTTCGGGGCGGCGACTCGCGGGGAAGCGTTTGGGCAACCTGGTGGGATTGCTCCATCCACGCCTGCAAAAGGGCCAGCATCTCATCCGCTCTGGACCGGTCCGTCTCGACCAGATTGACCTGCTCCCCGGGGTCGTTGCGCAGGTCATAGAGTTCCACCTTTTGCTGGAGGGAACTGTAGATCAGCTTGTACCCCTGGTAGATCAGCGCCTGCGAGTCCACCGGCATCCGGTGCAGGCCCTCCGTATAGATCGGCACCTCGGCCAACTCCTCCCCGCGCAAGGCCGGCAGCAGGCTGCGCCCCCGGGCGTCGGCCGGAATCGGCACACCGGCCACCTCGGCCAGCGTGGGCAGAAGGTCCAGCAGGGCAACCGGCGTCTCGACCACCCGACCGGGTTGGGCAACGGGAGGGCCGCTGAAGATGAGAGGGACGCGAACCGTCTCCTGGTAAAGGGCCCGACCGTGGGTGTATCCGCCGTGGTCGTTGAACTCCTCGCCGTGATCGGCGAGCAGAACGACCAGGGTGCGGTCGGTCAACCCCAGTTTGTCGAGTTGCTGCAGCACCTGGCCCACCTGCCAGTCCACGTCATGAACCTCGCCGTCGTAGAGCGAGACCAGCGCCTGCAGGTCGGCTGGCGTCAGCACCGACGGGCCCGAACTGCCCAACGGCCAGAAGGTCATGTTGCGCAGAAACGTTTCCCTCTCCGGGGAGATGCTCTGGGGAAGCGGACGATACGGCCGTACCGGCTGGTAAGGCGTATGGGGCTCCATATAGTAGAGCCACAGGAAAAAGCGTTCCTCCCGGTGCTTTTTCAGAAAACGTACCGCATATTCACTGATGGAGGCCCCCTCTTGAATCTGGAGAAAGCCCGGATCAAAGAGCAACTTGTGCCCCTGGGCAAAGAGTTCGCGGAACGGTTCGGAGTGCCGGCCAACAAGTTCGAGCAGGGGTCGCTCGCGCAAACTCTCCAGGTCGAACGGCTCCTGGTCCCGAAACCACCGGGCATCGTCGAACCCCTGTAAAAAGCCCCGATCGGGCTGTAACCAGACGTTGTTGAGGTAGGCCTGTGTCCGGTATCCTCCCTCCTTGACCGCCTCGGCGATCGTCGTCCGCATGCCGTCCAGGATGGTGGAGCAGACCGGGCCGCCCCGGGCACAATATACCTGGAGTTCGGTGGGGTAGATCGAGGTGAGGAAAGAGGCCACCGACTGCAGGGTCCAGGAGGATTGGGCGATCGCTTGCTCAAAGAGCACCCCCCGCCGGGCCAGGGCGTCTATATGGGGGCTGATCTCCGGGTCGTAGCCGTATGCGCCCAGATGGTCGGCCCGGAGGGTATCAATCGTGATGAGCAGGATATTCGGCCGTTCCGGGGTGGCCACTTGGCCACCGGAGCGGGGCCGGAGCAGGGTAATGTCCCGCAGAAAGGCCCGGTGCCCGGCGACGAGGAGCAGGAGGAGCAGGATGGAACCGGCTGTGGTCAGGACAGTGTTCCTGAAGGAGACCCAGTGGAGCCATCGCCGTCTGCGCTGCAGCCACCGAAACCAGGCATGCAGGGACAGGCCGACCAGGCCACTCAAGAGAACCTCGCCCGCGCTGGCGAGTACCCAGCGGGCCACCCACTCGGCGGTGACGCCGGATGGGTTCAGGAGGTCCTCATAAGAGGTGAGCCAGAAGGCAGCGGTCGTCACCCCGAGGCACCCCCCCAGGTAGCCGGCCACAAGGGCCGCCCGGGAGACCGGGCGACGGACGAGCACGAGCACTCCCCAGGTGAGCAGGCCGATCGGGAGCAGCAGCAGGGCGAAAAAGAGGCTGTAGAGAAGGGTTGTGTAGGCAGTGCCCAGCAGGCGCGGCCCCAGAAACCGGAAAAGGTTTTTCTGAACCAGAGAAGCACGGTTGTCCCAGAGGCCAAAGAGGAACCCCCAGGTCAGGCCGGCCACCAGTGCCGGGCCCAACGGGTTAACCTTTGTGGAGAACCCTCGTTGCTCCATCGTGCCTTACCTCTGAAAGAGGAAGGGCCTTCCTGCTCTCCGAACCTGGCGGCTACAGACCAAACCGGGAAAAGCCCTCGGAGCCGGGAAGGGGCTGCCTGTCTCTATTCGGTCCGCCCACGGCCTTTTTCCCACTAGGCCCTCCCCAACAACCGCTGGAAAAAGCGCGGGATTTCCCTTTTCTCCCAGACCACCAGCAGGGGCACGGCGTTAAAGATGGAGGAGTAGGTTCCACTGGCCAGCCCGATGAACATCACCAGGATGAACTGGCGAATCGTGGCCCCACCAAAGAGGAGGATTGCCACCATCACAAACATCGCGTTCAACTGGGTGGCCAGGGAGCGATGCAGCGTCTGGGTGATGCTATGGTCCACCACCTCCTCGAAATCCAGGCCGCGCATCCTGGGGATATTCTCCCGGATACGGTCATAGACGACGATGGTGTCCTGCACCGAAAAGCCGATCACGGTGAGCAGGGCGGAGAGAAAGAGGGTGTCGGCCTCCCAACCCCAGAGGAGGCCGGCCAGCGAAAAGAGTCCCACCGTGACCAGGATGTCATGCACCATCGCAATGATGGCGCAAAAGCCGTAGCGGAAGGGGTGGGGCACTTTGCGAAAGGCAAAGGTGATAAAGCCCAGGATGACCAATGAGGCGGCCAGCACCGCGTACATGGCGTTGCGCGTGACCACCCGGCTGATCGAGGGACCCACCGAGTCGAAGCGACGCTCCTCCACCGGCCCGAACTGTGCCTCCAGTGCGGCCAGCAACCGCTCCTTGGTGGCGTTGTTCATCACCTCGGCCCGGATGATGGCGATGCGGTCGTCGCCGGAAAGTTGCACCGAGGCGACCTCGACCCCCTTCCCCACCAGGAGGTCCCGCACCTCCCCGGCCTGCACCGGTTGGGAGAAGGAGACTTCCAGGTAGGAACCGCTGGTAAAGTCAATGCTCAGGCGGACCGGGGAACCGTAGCGGATGGTGGAAAGAATCATCGCCACAATTCCCGGCAGGATAATCAGGGTGGAGATGGCAAAGTAGAGATAACGGCGACGGACCAGCTGCAGCATCGGTATCTCCTAGGGGCCGCCGATAACCGGGACACCCAGCAGAAGGCGGCCCTTCCGGACCACCCACTCCCCGGCCAGGTGGCAGGCAAGACGAAGAAAGGTTCGCGTGACGGTGATCGCGCTGAACATGCTTACGGCCACACCGATCGCCAGGGTGATGGCAAACCCCTTGACCAGGCTGGCTCCCAGGGAGCGGCCAAAGAGGTAGAGGATCAGACAGGTGAGCAGGGTGGAGAGGTTGCTGTCCCAGATCGAGGTCCAGGCCCGGTCAAAGCCGGCCTCGATGGCCACGTGGAGCGATTTGCCCGCGCGCAACTCTTCCTTCATTCGTTCAAAGATGAGAATGTTGGCATCCACGGCCATGCCGATCGAGAGGAGCAGGCCGGCGATGCCGGGTAACGTCAGCGTGACCGGAATCAACTTGTAGAGGGCAAAGATGAGCAGGGTGTAGATGCACAGGGACAGGCTGGCCAGCACCCCCGGCAGGCGGTAGTACAGCGTCATAAAGATCAGCACCGTGGCCAGCCCGATCACCCCGGCAACGATGCTCTTTTCGACCGAGTCCTGCCCCAGCGTCGGACCGACGGTGCGGTTCTCCACCACCTTGAAGGGGACGGGCAACGCGCCGTAGCGCAGGAGCAGAGCGATGCGAATCGCCTCGGCCTGGTCCACCCGCCCGCCGCTGATCGCCGCCCGCCCGTTGAGGATCGCTTCGCTGATGTAAGGAGTCGAGATTACCCGCTTGTCCAGCACGATTGCCAGGGGGTCGTTTACGTGATCCCGAGTCCACGCGCCAAAGAGGCGGGTCCCTTCTTCGTTGAAGGCCAGCGCCACAATCGGTTCCCCGGTAATCGGGTCGCGGTCAGCGCGAATCTCGCCGGGGTCCAGGTCGTTCCCGGTGACGACGGTGCGATAGACCGTTGTGTGGGTGATCGCCTCAATCTCCTCCGGGGTGAGGCCGTAGGTCGTGCTGATGCGCGTCCCCGGCTCCAGGTACTCGCCGTAGGTGTCCACAAACTCCAAAAAGCCGGTGTTCTGCATCGCCGCCAACGCCTGCCGGGGGTCCTCCACACCGGGGAGTTCGACGACCAGGCGGCGGTCCCCCTGCCGCTGGACAACCGCCTCGGCCACCCCCAGTCCGTTGACCCGGTCGCTGACGACGTTCTGGGCCGTTTCCATGCTCTCCCGGGTAATGACCGTCTCGTCCCCTTCCGCCTCCAGGATGACCTGCATCCCCCCTTGCAGGTCCAACCCCAGGCGCAGGGTGGTCGTCCGAATCGCGCGGGCCTCCGCAGGCGGCAGGTCCTCCGGGACCGTGCGCCAGAAGGCGATTACCGGACTGGACAGATCAATCCACAGGGCCAGAGCGAGCAGCAGGCCGATCAGGGCCAGGTAGAGCCAGTCTCGCCGTTGCAACTTGCCTCCTCGATACCAATCCAAGACTGCACGCGCCGAACGCAGAGGCATTATACTACGCCCCCTCTAAAGGCGCAACCTGCGGAGCAGGGCTGTTTCGGCGGGACTTGCTCGCCGGCGTCTGGAACACCATCTCCCTCTAAAGGCGCAACCTGCGGAGCAGGGCTGTTTCGGGTTTGGTTCCCTCTGAAGAGAACCCTGGATAGGCGCGGGCAATGCCCGCGCCTACCCCATTTTCCCACGAGCCGGACACAGGTAAATCTACCGCAACCGCCGTCGCCAAGTGTAACTTTTTGACAACGCACTGCCGGTTTTCGGAAACCCTTCTTCCGCTTATGGACACATTCGCGCAAGCAATCGCAATTTGCCTGTCCGGTTTTTGACAACGCACTGCCGGTTTTCGGAAACCCTTCTTCCGCTTATGGACACATTCGCGCAAGCAATCGCAATTTGCCTGTGTCCGGCCACAAGGCTGGCCCCCCGGCCGGCGATTGTAGAGAGGTCTGGGCCCGGCGTGCCCCCACCGGGGCGACTTGGAATCAGCCCTGCCTGCGGACGTTGACGCCCTTTCCCTTCTATGTTAGAATATCGCTGCATCGGTCTGGCGAAAGAGGTATGGAGAGGACCTATGGGTATGCCGGCCACTTTGACGACCCCTCTGTCCCCTAGGGCCCGACGGGGGCCGACGGTAGAAACGGCCCTCTACCTGGGCATCCTGCTGCTGGCCCTCCTGACCCGCCTGATGATGCTGGACTCGCAGGCGATGCACCATGACGAGGGCATTCATGCCCTCTTTGGCTGGAACATCTACCGGGGGTCTGGCTACACCCATGATGCCGTCTACCACGGCCCCTTTATCTACCACGCCGGCGCCCTGGTCTTTTCCCTCTTTGGGGATAGCGATGTGACCGCCCGTCTGATGCCGGCCCTCTTGAGCATCGCCACGGTCATGCTCCCGGTGCTTTTGCGCCGGCAACTGGGCCGGTGGGGCGCGCTGGTCGCCTCCTTTCTCCTCCTGATCTCGCCCTCCTTTCTCTACTTTGGCCGCTTTGTCCGCAACGATGTCTTTGCGGCCTTTTGGACGCTGCTCCTCTTTGTCTGTCTGGTGCGCTATGTTCAAGAGCGAAAAGCCGGCTGGCTCTACGGCGCGGCGGTGACCCTTTCCTTCTACTTTAGCACCAAGGAAACCGCCTATATCACGGTGGCCATCTTGGGCCTCTTTCTCGCCGGCCGGGCCCTCTGGGAGCGCTACGGCGGCCATGCCTTCTGGCCTCTGCTGGGCTTTGTCCCGCCGGTGCTGGAGGACCTGGTCGGGGCCCTGCGCGACCAACCGGCCTCGCTGAACCAGATTGCGCTGGGGCCCCTCTCGCTGAGCCCCCTTTCCCTGGCCTTTTTGGGGTTGGCCGTCCTCTCGAGCGGAGGCATGCTCTTCTGGCGCTGGCTGGAGGCGGTGCGGCAGCGGGATGCCTCCCCGACCCTGGACCTGACCCTTCTCCTGGGCACACTCGTCCTGCCCCTGCTCTCGGCCATCCCGTTGAACGCCCTGCTCTCCCTGCAGGAGATCACCCTGGACTATCACTCCCCCAACATCCCGCCCGAGGCGGTCTTTTGGGCCGTCGTGGCCATCCTCCTGACCTTTGCCCTCTCGGCGACGCTCGGCCTCCTCTGGGACCGGCGTCGCTGGGCCGTGGCTGCCGGGCTCTTTTGGGCCATCTTTTTCCTGCTACACACCTCCTTTTTCAGCAGCATGACCGGCTGGGCCACCGGGCTGGTGCAGTCGTTGGGCTTTTGGCTTTCCCAGCAGGGGGTCAAGCGGATCCACATCGGCCCGCAGTACTACCTGGTGCTGATGCCGGTGTACGAGACCGTCTCGTTCCTTCTGGGCACGGTGGGGGCGGTCTTTTTCGGCTGGCGAGGACTGGTCAAAGCGAGGCGGCAGCAAGGCGCGTCCTCTCCGGCCGGCCCCCCGTTGGGCGCGGCGCCGGGCGTGGCCACGGGGCTGCTGGCCTGGTGGGCCCCGGTGGGGCTGGCGGTCTATTCCCTGGCCGGGGAGCAGGTCCCCTGGCTCAACGTTCACCCGACGCTGCCCTTTCTGCTCCTGGCGGCGGCCCTGGTGGGGCGTGCCCTGGCCTATCGTCCCACCCCTGCGGGGCGGGCCTCCGGTTGGGCCGAACGGCTCGGCGACCTGGTTCCGCTGGCCGGCGCGGCGGGGCTGCTTCTGTGGGCCGGCCGGCCGCTCTATGGCAGCCTGACCGGGGCGATGGCCTGGCTGACCAGCGTGGTGCTGCTCCTGGGAGCAGCCGCTGCCGCCCTGCTCGCGCTGCGGCCGGAGCGGCGCGGCGAGGCCGGCCTGCTCCTCCTGGGCGGTGTGGCCCTGGGTACGGCGGCAATCCTGGCCGGGACCCTCTCCTTCCAGGGACAGTACGAGGAGTGGCGGCAGATTTACCTTCCTCTGGGATTGCTCCTGGCCGTGCTGGTCGCCCGCGCCCTGCTCGTGGGCAAACGGGCCCTGCGCAGCGGCCTCTTGCTCCTCTTTGCCTCTCTCTGCGCCTATAGCCTCTCCAGTGCCTGGCGGGCCGCCTATATCTATAACGACACCCCCGTAGAACTGCTCGTCTATGTCCAGACCTCCTCTGACGTGCAGTGGGTGGTGGACGAACTGGAGGCCCTCTCCGTCCTGACCACCGGCGGGCAGGACATGGCCTTCCTCTACGACAGCGAGGTGGCCTGGCCGATGGAGTGGTACATCCGCCACTATGAACAGAAGGTCTATCAACCGACGATCGCCGGCCCGCCGGCCGAGGATGTTGGGGCAGCGATCGTCTTTCGGGACAAGGACAACACCAGCGGCCCCTACCTGGAGCGGGAGCGACGCTTTCAGCCCACCCGCTACTACTCCTTCAACTGGTGGTTCCCCGAGGACACGATTCGCAGCGCGGCCGGCTTTGTGGGCAAGGTCGCTCCCGAGATGGTCCAACCGGACCCCCCCGCCGGTTGGCGACAGGTCTTGGCCGCCCTGGCCTCGCCCTATGGGCAGGCCCGCGTCTGGCGCTATCTGCTCTTCCGCGAGGTGCTCGCCCCGATCGGGGCGCGCGAGTTTGCCTTCTATGTGCGGCGGGACCTGGTGCTCCCGCTGGAGTGGCTGAGCGACACGATCCCACGACGCTGATGGCCGGTACACGTTGGAGCGGTTCCCTGTTCGACGGTTGACGCTACTGAAAGAAGGTGTTTTACCGGAGCACGCCGAGATTGTCGAGAGGATGAGGGACTTGGCAACTGTGAGTTTCCCCTCTGCGTCCTCGGCGGCAAGCAGATACGGTGGAGGAATGAACAAAATGACCGCAAGGTCTGAGCACAGAGCAGACACCTCGACGGAAAAGGCGGCCGAGGCCCCCTCCATCCTGGACCGGCGCATTGACCTGACCCAGGTGGACCTGCGCCTCTGGATCTGGCTGGCCCTGTTGTTGGTCGCCGCCCTGCTGCGCTTCTGGGCCCTGGGCGACCGGGCGATGCACCATGACGAGAGCGTCCACGCCTGGTTTTCCTGGCGCTTTTACACCGGCGAGGATCTCTACCGCTATGACCCGACCTTCCACGGTCCCTTTCTCTACCACATCACGGCCCTTTTCTACTTTCTCTTTGGGGTGGGCGACGTGACCGCCCGTGCCCCGATGGCCCTCTTTGGTGTGCTCCTGGTGGCGCTGTGTTACCCGTTGCGTCGCTGGACGGGGCGGTGGGGCTGGCTGATCGTGGCCGGCCTGCTGACCTTTTCCCCCTCCTTCATCTACTTTTCCCGCTTTGCCCGGCACGACGCCTTTGTCGCCGTTTGGACAGTGGGGCTGGTCATTGCCCTGCTGCGCTATCTGGAGGAACGCCGCCGCCGCGACCTGCTTCTGGCTGCGGCGGCCCTGGCCTTTTCCTTTGCCACCAAGGAACTGACCTTTATCACTGCCTTTATCTTTCTTTCCTTCTTCCTCCTGACCTACCTGCAGGACCGTCTGGCCGGGCGGTTTCTGGTGGAAGGACGGGTCGTGGCCGGGATTGTGGCCGGCTTTAGCCTGCTCTGGGAGTGGCGGCTGGCCGCGCAGGGGAGTGCCCCTCTCCTGCGGGCCGTGCTGATGGCCCTCCTGCTGCTCGCCCTGGGCTTTTTGGGGCTCTCCTTCCTTTGGCCGCGGCTCTTTTCACGGGGTTCGCCGGTGCGGCCGGCCGTCGAAGGGCTCCTCCGCGACCCCCGTCCCCTCTTTTCCGCCCTGGGGGTCTTTGGGGTCATCTTTGGCCTGCTCTTTACCACCTTCCTGACCCACCCGCGCGGCTTTTTGGATGGACTGGTGCGGGGGCTGGAGTACTGGGCCGGCCAGCAGGAGGTTCGCCGGGGCGGGCAGCCCTGGTTCTACTACCTGCTGCTCCTGCCGCTGTACGAACCGGTGGCCCTGACCGCCGGGGCGACCGGGTTCGGGTTGGTCCTCTCCCAGAGCAGGCGCAAGAGCACGGAGGTCCCAGACGACCCCATCACCGCCGTACGCCGCCTCTTCCCGGTCCTGTTGGCGTACTGGGCCTTTTTTGCCCTGCTGCTCTACTCCTGGGCCGGGGAAAAGATGCCCTGGCTTATCCTGCACGTCGCCCTCCCCCTGGTGCTGCTGGCCGGTCTGGCCCTGGAGCGATTCCTGGACTGGCTCTCCCGGCCCACGCTGTGGACGAGCGGCGACTGGGTCGTGGGACCGCTCCTGCTCTTGCTTCTCTTTGCCGTGCGGGGAATCGCCGCCCTCGCTGCCGGGCAGGTGCCGCACCAACTGGCCAACCAGTACCTGCAACTGCAAATGACCGTGCTGGTGCTCTTTTTCCTGGCCCTGCTTGGCCTTCTGGCCTGGCGGGTCTACCGGGCGGAGGGGCGCCACATCGGGCAGTCCCTGGCCCTGGTCGGCCTACTGCTCCTCTCCCTCTATACGATTCGCAGCGCCTTTCTGGTCAACTATTTCCACGGCGACGTCCCCGTGGAGATGCTCGTCTACACCCAGACCGCGCCGGACGTTCCCCTGGTCGTGCGCCAGATCGAGCGGTTGGCGGTGGACAAGACGCGCCAGGTGCGCACCGTGCAGGACCCCACCGGTGGCCACGGCCTGAAGGTGGCGATCGACGCTTCGCGCAACGCCGCCCTGGAGTGGCCTTTCAACTGGTACCTGCGCGATTTCGGCCAGGTGGGCAACCTGGAGGTCTTTGGCACCCAAGGGCCGCCGCCGGAGGCCGACGTTCTGCTGGTTCTGGCCGACAACGAGCCGACCCTGCGACCCTACCTGGTGAACGACTATACCGGTTGGCGCTACAAGCACCGCTGGTGGTTCCCCGAGTTTGATACCTACAAGCGTTGGGCCTGGACCCGCCAGGGGCTCAACGACCTGGGCTACGCCACGATGCCCTGGCTGCGCCCCAGCACCTACAGCGGTGAGGGGATGGCGAACCTGTGGAATTATCTGCTCTACCGCGAATTGCCCTACCCCTTGGGGAGCCAGGACTTTTACCTCTACGTGCGCAACGACCTGCTCCCGACCGGGGGTGCGGCCGGCCCCGCCAACCCCTATGCCGAAAAGTTCGAGCGGCGCACGGCCGGCCGCATCCTGGGCAGCGGCGAACTCTCCTACCCCCGCGCCCTGGCCCTGGGGCCGGAGGGCGACCTCTATGTCGCCGACAGCGGCAACCACCGCATCGTCCGCTTTGACGCCCAGGGGCAGGTCTCCTCCTGGGGTTCATACTGTGCCCTGGACAGCGGCACGGGCTGCCTGAACCCCGACGGGGCCGGCCCGATACCCCTGGGGGCCGGCCAGTTCAACGAGCCCTGGGGGGTGGCCGTGGACGCGGCCGGCCGCGTCTATGTGGCCGATACCTGGAACCACCGCATCCAGGTCTTTGACCGAGAGGGTGCCTTCCTGGGGGCGTGGGGCGAGGGCCGACTGATTGACGCCGAAATGGACCCCCGCGGCCGCGAGGGGGCGCTGATGGGCTTTTACGGCCCCCGGGGGCTGGCCGTGGATGCGGAGGGGCGCGTTTACGTGACCGACACGGGGAACGAACGCGTCCTGGTCTACACGATTGCCGAGACGGCGGAGGGGGTCCAGGCCGAGTACTTGTACCAGTGGGGAACGATGGGGCCGGAGAAGGGCCAGTTCCTCGAGCCGGTGGGGATTGCTGTGGATGCCTCCGGCCGAGTCTATGTGGCGGACACGCTCAACGAGCGGGTGCAGGTCTTTGTCCTCACCGGGGATGGGTCGGTGCTGCCGGAGCCGGTACAGACCTGGGAGGTGGCCGGCTGGGGCAGCACCTCGCGGGAGAACAAGCCCTACCTGGCCACCGACCCGGCAGGGCAGGTCTACTTTGTCGTGCCCGAGTCGCACTATGTGGTGGTCGCCAGCGGCACGGGGGAGGTCCGGAGCGTCTGGGGAGGCTTTGGCGACGAGGAGGGCTCTTTTAACCTGCCGATCGGCATCGCCGTGGATGCGCAGGGGCAGGTCTATGTGAGCGACTCGGGCAACGGCCGGGTGATGGTCTTTTCCCTGCCCTAGCCCCGCGGTGCCTCCCCGCGGACGATGGCATCGCTGATGCGGACGGCGCGGACGGCCTGGCGGACGTCGTGGACGCGGACGATAGCGGCCCCCTGGGCGATGCCCAGGGCCAGGGTGGCCAGGGTGCCCTCCAGTCGCTCCTGCGGGGGCAGGTTGAGGGTCAGGCCGATGAACGATTTGCGCGAGGTGCCCAGGAGGATCGGCCGGCCCAGGCTGCGCAGTTCGGCCAACCGGCCCAGCACCTCCAGGTTCTGCTCCGGCGTCTTGCCAAAGCCGATCCCGGGGTCCACGATGATCTGCTCCCAGGGGATGCCCTGTTCCACGGCATAGGCGACGCTCTCCTCCAGTTCGGCCAAAAGTTCACCCATCAGGTCGTGGTACTCGACGCGGCGATAGTGTCCGCCCAGTTCGCCGACGGTGGGGTGGGCCGGCCGGTTGTGCATCAGCACCAGCGGCACGGCGGCCTGCCGCACCACCCGGGCCAGTGGTTCGTTCCACCCCCGGCCGTCGGGGTTGCGCAGCCCCCAGACGTCGTTGACCAGGTGGGCCCCGGCCTCCAGGGCGGCCTGGGCGACCTCCGCCTTGTAAGTGTCCACCGAGATCGGCAGGTCCACCTCGCGGACCAACCGCTCGATCACTGGCACCACCCGCGCCATCTCCTCCTCCGCCGAGACCCGCTCGGCCCCCGGCCGGGTGGACTCGCCGCCGACGTCCAGGAGGTCGGCCCCCTCCTCGGCAAAGCGGTGGGCCTGGGCCAGGGCGACCTCGACCAGGTCGCGCCCTTCCCGCACCAGGCCGTCGCCGGAGAAGGAGTCCGGGGTCAGGTTGAGGATGCCCATCACGTAGGTGCGCTCGCCCCAGCGAAAGGTGCGGCCGGCGCAGGTCATCTTCCCCAGGTCGCCGCCGTCGTAGCGGCGCAGGGCCCGCTCGATCGCCTCGGCAAGCGGCCCAAAGCCGAGCGAGGCCGGCTGCGCCCGCAGGTTGGCAATCAGCCGGCGGTAGTGCCGCATCGTGCCCAGGAGGAGGATGTCGCTGGTGGCCCCCTCCTCGGCCAGGTAGCAGGTCCAGTTCACCGCGGCCTCTCCCCCCTTGGAGAGCATCTCCTGCTTGATGATATTGGCCTGGGCCGCCGAGACCCCGGCCAACCGTACCGCCCGAAAGACCCCCTTGGGGGTCATGACGGCGATTCCCTTTTTCGAAACGCCGATCCGCTCCATCTCTCGGCGGACCTCCTCGGCGGTTTCCAGTCGAAGCACGCGGGGATGATACGATTGCGTCATCGGTTCCTCCTGGTATCGGGGGTCAGGCCCCCTTCATCTGGGCCTTGCTCGACGGGACGATCGGGATATGCCGGCGCATCAGCGCGTCCTCGATGGACCGCTGGATGGCCCGCCGGTCCCGGCCGGTCAGCACGGCCTCCTCGTGGGCCAGGGAAAGGATCAGGGGATAGCCCGGTGCTTTCTCTGCCCGGCGGACGCACTGATCCAGGAGGATGCCGTGGACGAGCGGCAGTTTGCCTCGCTCCACGATCCAGAGGGGCAGTTCGACGCGGGCGATCTCGGGGCCGGCCCAGAGGTAGAAAAAGACCAGCCGGGGGTCCAGGGCGTGGGCCGGCGGAAGTCGCCAGCGGGGGTCGCCCCGGTAGAGGGGTTGAAAGATGGCCGAGCGCTCCCCCTCTTTTAAAAAGCCAAAAAGATGGCGGTCCTGGAGCGGTTGCAGCAGGCGGCAGGGGTCGGCCGGTTCAGGGCAATGGGTGCAGTTCAGGTCCTGGCGGGGGCAGAGGTGGGCCAGGAGGGTGTGGAGGACCTCGCGGTGGTGCGGCCGGCTGATGAAACTGACCAGGGGGATGCCGGCCTGCTCAAAGCGGGCCAGCAGGCGAACGCTGCGGAGGAGATAGTCGTCCCGCAGGGCCTCGTGCCCCGGCCCGGTGCCCCGGTGGGTCCAGAGGATGATGGCGTCCATCATCGCCAGGAGCGGTTGGTCAGAGGCGGCCTGAGCGGCCCCCTCCCACAACCAGGCCAGTTCCCGGTAGGCCCGCAGGGTGTCCACCACCGGGCCTTCGACCGGGACCGCCTCGTCGCTGCCCGGCGGGGCGATCTCCATCTCTTCCCGGCGGAAGAGCAGGCGGGCATCGTGGGCGGTGCGATAGTCGGCGGGGGCGTAGGCGATCTCGGTCAGGGCGACGTGGATGAGGGCGTAGGGGATGGCAAAGTGCGCCTCCGGCGCAACCGCCGAGCCGTCGCTGGCCAGGGTGCGGTAGGAGGCGGGTAAGGGTGGCGCGGCATAGACGCGACCGGGGTCCTCCAGGGGTGCGGCCAACACCCGGATGGTGGACCGGTTGGCCGCCCGGGAGAGTTCCTCCTGGCCGGTCTGGCGGATCATCTCCCAGGCCGTCAGGCTGGAGGCGTCTAGTTCCGGCAAGACCTCGCGGGCGTAATATTCCGCCAGGGCTTCGATCGCCGGCATCAGGTTGGCCAGTTCGAAGGGCATAGCCTCCCCCGTTCAATCCTGCACGATCGCCGGAACCTGGGTCAGGCCCAGGTGTTGGGCGGCGCGGTACCAGTACAGCCCGTCCAGGAGGGTATAGGAGACCGGTCGTCCGGCGCGGGCGATCTCCTCGGGCCAGGCCGGCCGCACCCGCAGGGGCACCGGGAGCGTTCCCCGCCGGCGGGCCTGCTCCAGCCGTTGGGCCAACTTTTGCGGGTTCAGACGGGCGTTCTCCTGCCAGCGCCGCAAATAGACCTCGGCCAGGAGGACCGTTTGGGCAGCGGGCTCGACCACCGCCCGGACCGTCTCCAGGCCGGCCTCCACGGCGATGGCCAGCCGGGCGAACCCGGAGACGAGGAGGTACCGCTCTTGCTCCCGCCGGAGGCGAATCGGCCTGCCCGGCCAGCGTCCCATCTGGCGGGCCTTTTCCACCCGCTCGGCAAAGCGGGGTATCACCTCGGCCCGCCGGGGCCAGTCGGCCAGGTGGGTCGGGTCCTGCAGGTCGATCTGCTCCGTTGGAATTTCGCGCCAGCGACGGGTTGTTCCGGTCATCGCTCTGGGCCCTCCTGAAGGGCATTATAGGGCAAGGGCCGGCCGGCGTCAAGCATGGCCCGGAATCGCGCGCTCCGCGACTTCCGGCCCTTGACAACCCTTTTCTCTTTATGGTAGACTGTGTCCAGGTGTCATCCCGACGGCTCCCGGCAGACACCTCAGAAAAAATCCGGTGACCACCGAAGCGGAACCGCCGGGGAGGTCATAATGAGACGACTGGGACAACCTCTCTCGTTGGCAGGAATCGTTCTCTTGCTGGCCGGCCTGCTGGTTCCGGCCGGGGCCGCCGGCCCGCCGGCCGGCCCTGCCGCCGACCGCCCGCCCGGTCCCACCCTGATCGAGGTCGGCGACGAGCGCATCGTCCTGGAGTGGGCCGCGCCGGCCTACGACCTCGCCACCGGCCAGGTCGAGGGGCAAGCGGTGGACCTCCTGTCCATGTCCGCGTGCCCGCCGGCCGGCCAGCCTGGCGAACCACAACTGCCCGTCTGTACCTTCCTCCTGGGTATCCCGCCCGACGCCACCCTGACCCTCCGCGTCTTGGAGGAGGAAACGGTCCTCCTCCCGGGCCCCTTCCGCCTCCCGCCCGTGCCCGGACAGGCTGTTTCCGAGGACATGCTCCCGACCGGGCCGTTCGGGGTGTGGCCGGCGGGCAAGGTCCACCAGGAGGGGCCGGCCTACGACCGGGACGCACCTTTCCCCGAGCAGGCGGCCTCTTTGGGGGAGCCGGCCTTTCTGCGCCATCAGCGCATCGTCCCCCTGCGCATCTACCCCTTCCGCTACCGTCCCCAGAGCGGTCAACTCCTCCACCACCCCTTCCTGCGCCTGGAGATCGCCTTTTCCGGGAGGAGCGAGCCGACGGGGTTCCTGGCCGAGCCGCCGGCCTTTGAGCAGATCCTCCGCCGCTCCCTGCTCAACTACGACGCGGCCCGCCGCTGGCGGCGACTCACCGCCCAACCGCTCGACCTGCCACCCCCTCCGCCGGAGCCCGGCTATCGCATCCCGGTAGAGCGGGCCGGCCTCTACCGCCTCACCTACGAGCGACTCCAGCAGGCCGGCCTGCCGGTGGACACGCTGTACCCGCAC
>FWPU01001833.1_pt1 | contig 61523 bp, 48 predicted proteins | sample 2228361 | NCBI WGS metagenome assembly FWPU01 (sample SAMEA103939777, study PRJEB20133) | metagenome
CGTCCCCGCCGCCGGCACCCACGCCCCAGGTCAGGCAGCAGCAGACGGTGGTCAAGCTGGATCCCTCGAAGTTCGTGGCACCGCAGGAAATCCCCACCGAGATTCCCCCGCCGATGGATGACATTCCGGACATTTCAACGGTGACCATGACCGGTGGAGGTGTGCCGGGTGGGGTGCCGGGTGGCGTCGTGGGAGGGGTCCCGGGCGGCATGCCGGGTGGCGTGGTTTCCGCCCCGCCCCCACCGCCGCCGCCGCCGCAGAAGAAGGATCCGATCCGCGTGGGAGGCAATGTCCAGTCCTCCAAGCTGATCCGGAGGGTTGAGCCGGAGTATCCGGAGCTGGCCAAGCGGGCTCGGGTTCAGGGGATCGTGTTGTTGCAGGTTACGGTGGACGAGCAGGGGAACGTCACCGATGTGACGATCGTGCGGGGACACCCTCTGCTGAATCAGGCTGCGGTTGATGCGGTTCGCCAGTGGAAGTATTCTCCGACGCTGTTGAATGGAGAACCGGTTCCCGTTATCGCGACAGTGACCGTCAATTTCGTTCTCAAATAGTCGGGCTGCGCTTTGTTCGTGTGGTTCATGCATTGTCTCGCGAAACGCTAGATTGAGTGGGAGGTAATTATGGGTTCATTCATGGAAATGTGGGAGCAGATGGGCGTTCTGGCCAAACTGGTGGTCGTGGTTCTGGCCATCATGTCGGTCTGGTCGATCGGGGTGATGATCGAGCGGTACATCTCGTACCGGAAGGCCCGGAAGCAGTCCCAGGAGTTTGCCCCGGCAGTAGCGGAAGCGCTGGGGAAAGGCAATCTGGAAGAGGCTGTGGAACTGGCTGAACGTTATGACCGGAGCCACCTGGCCCGCGTGGTCCACGCCGGGCTCCAGGAGTTCCGCGCCCACAAGGGGCCGGACGCCATCCCCGGTCAGACGATCGAGGCCTCCAGGCGTGCCATCCAGCGTGCCACTGCCATCGGAATCGAGGACTTCAAACGGGGTCTCGGCGGCCTGGCCACCATCGGCGCCACGGCACCCTTTGTCGGCCTCTTCGGCACCACGGTCGGCGTCATCAACGCTTTTGCCGGCATGAGCGCCGGTGAAGACGTGGGATTGGCGGCTGTCGCCGGCGGTATCTCCGAGGCTCTGGTTGCGACCGCCATCGGTCTTTTCGTGGCCGTGCCGGCGGTCTGGATGTACAACTACTTTACCGGGAAGATCGAATCGTTCATCGTGGAAATGGACAACTCGGGTTCCGAACTGATCGATTACTTCCTGCGCCGGAGGTCCGAGAAGCATGGCAATTAGCGGTGGCGGGGGATCCAGTGTCACCGGCATGAATGCCGACATCAACGTCACGCCGATGGCGGACGTCATGCTGGTGTTGTTGATCATCTTCATGATCACCACTCCCCTGATCCAGAGCGGTGTCGCGGTCAACATGGCCCGTGCCAAGAACGCGGCGGAGGCGCCCGAGGCGGAGGCCGAGGACGCCACCATTGTCACCATCACCCGGGCGAGCGAGTACTACGTGAACAAACAGCTCACCGCGCCCGCGGCGCTGGCCGACCGGATCGCGGAGGCCTACGCCAAGGCGCCGGACAAGCCGCTGTTCGTCCGTGTGGATGTCGCCACTCCGTATGGATCAGTGGTTACCGTGGTCGACACGGCACGCGAGGCCGGGGTCGAGCGGATCGGACTGCTGGTGGATCGGGAGCGCGAGGAAGGAGGGTCATAAAGCATGGCCATGTCTACGAAAGGGGCGAAGGGTCCAAAATCGGACATCAACATTACGCCCTATATCGACATCCTGCTGGTTCTCCTGATCATTTTCATGGTCATCCAGCCCACGACCCAGTATGACCTTCGGGCCCGGGTCCCGGAGGAGCCGCCGGAAGACCTGCCGGAGGACATCATCATCAAGTCCGACGCGATCGTGGTCAGCATCGCCTCCAACGGCGCCTTGCAGATCAACTCGGAACCGGTCACGCTGGAACGCCTGGGGGCGCGCCTCTTCGAAATTTACGCCGCCCGGGCGAACAAGAACCTGTTCGTGCAGGCCAACGAAGACCTGCCCTTCGGGGATGTGATCCGCGTGATCGACATCGCCAAGGGGGCCGGCGTGGGCGATGTCGGTCTGATGATCGAGTAAACCCCTGGGGGAGGCCCGGGCTTCGGACCTGTCGAGCCACGCGGGGAGTGAGTCCATGAAACTGAGAACCTTCTGTCTGATTCCGGCATTGTTCGTCCTGCTGTTGGGTGTGTCGGGCTGCCAGTTCTACCAGAAACTTCAGGCCCGGGATCACCTGAACAAGGGGGTTCAGGCCTATACGGCAAAGCAATACAAGGAGGCCGCAGAGCATTTCAAAACCGCCATCGATAAGGACCCGGAACTTATCGACGCTTACCTCTACCTGGCGACCACCCTGCGCGCGGAGTTCATTCCGCTGGTAACCACACCGGACAACCTGCGTCGCGGGATGGAGGCGGTGCGGGCTTTCGAGGAAGTGCTGAAACTGGACCCTGTGAATGTCAATGCCATGGCCAACATCGCGGATCTTTACCGCAACATGGAAAAGCCCGATGAGGCCAAGGAATGGTACCGCAAACTGATGGGACTCGAGGCCCAGAAGGCCCAGGCGCTCTATGGCATCGCCTCGATTGATTACAACCTCGCCGATGCCAAGACCGGCAAGGATGGCGAGAATGTCCCCAACCTTACACCGGAACAGCGCGCCGAAGTCGCCAAGCTGGTGGACGAGGGGATCGAGACGCTCAAGCAGGCGTTGGAAATCAACAGGCGGTTCACGGACGCCATGGAATACCTGAACCTCCTCTACCGCGAAAAAGCCGAACTCGCCGAGACCGAGGAGGAACGGGACCAGTGGGAGCGTGAGGCCATGAAGCTGGCTGTGCAGGCCCTGGAAGAGAAGCGCCGGCTCCAGCGGGAAGCCGAAGCCGCCCGCCGGCAAGTCTTCAAATCGGCTTCTGAAGAGACCAAAGCCAACTGAGTCCGCTGTCTGGCTTGACGAAGGGGGGCGGCCCCGCAGTCCGCCCCCCTTCCGTGCTTCCCACCTCACCCGCAGTCTCCCCAGTCTGTACCCTGGGCCGGCGGCGGGATCCATCCATCTTTGTTCTCCGGCCCTGCCCTGAAGGTGGGATCCGGAACCTCTCCGGCGACGGCAGCCGTGGTCCCGGCGGGATCAGTCCTTTCCGGTTAGAATGGGGACGGAGCCGAAAACGGTTTCCAAACCGGAATGATCCGCTACGAAGATCTGGAAGAAAAGGTACTGCAGTACCATCCCAACGCCGACCTGGAACTGCTGCGCAAGGCCTACATCTTCTCCGCCAAGGAACACAAGGGACAGGTCCGGCGGTCCGGCGAGCCCTACCTCAGTCACCCGCTGGAGGTTGCCAACATTCTGGCCGAGCTGCGCCTGGACGTTGCCTGTGTCAGCGTCGGCCTTCTGCATGACGTCGTGGAGGATGCCCACACCGACATCCGAACCCTCCGCGAGTATTTCGGCAACGACATCGCCCACCTGGTGGACGGTGTCACCAAGATCAGCAAAATCCACTTCTCCTCCCTCGAGGAACAGCAGGCGGAGAACTTCCGCAAGCTGCTCCTGGCCATGGTGGACGACATCCGGGTGATCCTGGTCAAGCTGGCCGACCGCCTGCACAACATGCGCACCCTCCAGCATCTGGAGCCGGACAAACGGGAACGGATCGCCCGCGAAACCATGGACATTTACGCTCCCATCGCGTTGCGGTTGGGAATGGCCCGTATCCGTGGCGAGCTTGAGGACCTCGCTTTCAGCTACCTGGAGCCGGAAGCTTACCGCCAGCTGGCTGCAGAGGTGGAGGAGAAACGGGCGGATTGCGAACAGTTCATCCGTCAGGTTTCGAGCCGGTTGTCCCAGGTGCTGGCGGAACAGGGCATACCCGCCCGCCTCGAAAGCCGGATCAAGCGTCTGTACAGCATCTTCCAGAAGATGCGAAGGCAGAAAATCAACCTCAACCAGGTTTACGACCTGGTGGCGATCCGGGTGCTGGTCGATTCGGTCCGCGACTGCTATACCGTGCTGGGGATCGTCAACAACCTCTGGAGTCCGGTCCCCGGCCGGATCAAAGACTTCATCGCCATGCCCCGCAACAACATGTACCAGTCGTTGCATACCACGGTGGTGGGGGACGGCGGTCAGCCCTTTGAGGTCCAGATCCGGACCCATGAAATGCACCAGGTGGCGGAGGAGGGGATCGCCGCCCACTGGAAGTACAAGGAAGGCCGCCTCGAGGAAGGCAAGGACGACAAGCGCTTCGTCTGGTTGCGGCACCTTCTGGAATGGCAGCGTGAAGTCCGGGACCCGCACCAGTTCCTCAGCAACCTGAAGGTAGACCTGTACCCCGATGAGGTTTACATTTTTACTCCCAAAGGCGAAGTGCTGACCCTGCCCCGCGGGGCGACAGCCCTGGATTTCGCCTATTACGTTCACACCGAGGTGGGCCACAAGTGCGTGGGAGCCAAGGTCAACAAGCGCATCGTCCCGCTCAAGTACCGCCTCAACAACGGTGAGATCGTGGAGATCCTCACTGCCCCCGATGCCCGTCCCAGCCGAGACTGGCTGAGCATTGTCCGCACCCAGCGGGCCAGCAGCGCCATCCGCCGCTGGCTCAACCAGCGACAGAAGGAGGAGGCGCAGGAGCTGGGCCGGAAACTGCTGGAGAAGGAGTTCCGCAAGCACAAGCTGAACTTCCACAAGTACGAAGACCGACTGCCGGAATTGTTTGCCGCATTCAACGTCAATCGGGCCGAGGAACTGATCGTGGCGGTTGGCTTGGGCAAGATTGCCGCCCGCCAGGTCCTCCAGCGCCTGGAACCCTCCGCCGCTGAGTCCGAATCCGGGCAGGGTTCCGGCCTGGCCTCGGTGGTCAGGCGGGTTTTCCGCCGCGGTGACTCTCCCATCCAGGTTAAGGGACACGACGATCTGCTGGTTTACCGGGCCCGCTGCTGCAACCCCATCAAGGGCGAGGAAGTGGTGGGCTATATCACGTTGGGACGCGGGATTTCCGTGCACGCCGCGGGCTGCCCGAACCTCCGCAGTCTGCTGGTCAATCCGGAGCGGCAGGTCGAGGTGAAGTGGACCGATGACGGCAGCGAAGCCCGCTACCCGGTACGCCTGGCGGTCTACACGGTCGATCGCACGGGAATGCTGGCCGACATCACCACCGCCGTGTCCAACATCCACGCCAACATCCTGGACATCCGGGCACGGGTCCTGGAGGGCGGCCTGGGGCTGGTGGAAATGACCGTTGAGGTTCTGGATAAGTCACACCTCGAGAAGATCATCGGCTACATCAAGCGGGTCAGCGGGGTCCGCGAAGTGGAGCGCTCCCAGCACCCGGCCCGGGGGAAGAGGGCCGTCGCCGAGCAGGACCGCGCCGGTCTCTCCCACTGACCGTCAATCTGGAAATCTCGTGCGTTTATTCCTTGTGTGGGGAAGTGTCCCAGGCGCCGGACCGGATCCCCCGGGGCTGCGCTCCGGCACGTCCGGGGGGTCGGACCCCTGCTTTATACTGGCATTCTGAGGAAAGGAAGGTATCGATGAGCGACCTGGAGAAGCGCAAACGCGCAATCGAGATGGCGGTAGCACAGATCGAGCGCCAGTTCGGAAAGGGCTCGATCATGAAGCTGGGCGGGGAACGGGACGTCAACGTCCCGGTGATCCCTTCCGGGTCGTTGGCCATGGACGCCGCCCTGGGAGTTGGAGGGTTCCCCCGGGGCCGGGTGATCGAAATCTACGGTCCGGAATCCAGCGGCAAGACGACGGTGGCCCTGCATGCCATCGCCGAAGCCCAGAAAGCGGGCGGAACCGCCGCTTTCATCGATGCCGAACACGCCATGGACGCCGGCTACGCCCGGAGGCTGGGGGTCAATGTCGACGAACTGCTGGTTTCCCAGCCCGATTCCGGCGAGCAGGCCCTGGAGATCGCGGAAGTTCTGGTGCGTAGCGGCGCCGTCGACATTCTGGTGGTGGATTCGGTGGCAGCGCTGGTGCCCCGGGCCGAACTGGAGGGAGAAATGGGGGACTCCCACGTGGGGCTGCAGGCGCGCCTGATGTCCCAGGCTTTGCGCAAGCTCACCGGCATCGTTTCGAAGTCGAGGACCTGCCTCATCTTCATCAACCAGATCCGGGAGAAGATCGGTGTCATGTTCGGCAACCCGGAGACCACTACCGGAGGCCGCGCCCTCAAGTTTTACGCGTCGGTCCGCCTGGAAGTGCGCCGGGTGGGGAACATCCGGGACGGAGAGGAAAACGTGGGCAGCCGGACCAAGGCCAAGGTGGTGAAGAACAAGCTGGCTCCACCTTTCAAGGAGGCGGAGTTCGACATCGTCTACGGCGAGGGGATTTCCCGGGAAGGCGAGCTCCTGGATCTGGCGGTGGATCACCGCATCGTGGAGAAGTCCGGTTCCTGGTTCTCTTACGGGAAAGAGCGCCTGGGTCAGGGCCGTGAGAATGCGAAGCTGTTCCTGCGCGACCACGCCGAGATCGCGGCCGAAATTGAACAGAAAGTCCGCGAGGCCCTGGGCGTCGTCCGGCCGGTCCGGGAGCTGGAGGCTGCCAATGGCTGAGCTGCCCCGCCCGGGGCCTCAGCCGAACCTCGCACCGATCCTCACCCTGGAGGAGACCCGACGACGGGTGGGAATCGTGCTGCCCGTCTACTTCAAGCCGCAGGTCCCGGAGTCGACCATCCGCGCCCTGCTGGCCAGAGTACTGGCTGACTCCGAGGTTTTCTGCCGGCCCGAGAACCTGCTGGTGGTGGTGGACAGAGACACCGCCGCGGACCGCATTCTCAGGGAAGTCCCGGACCTGCGCATCCATCGCCTGGAGCGGAACCGGGCCAAGGCCGGAGCCGTCGCCGCCGGACTCCATGGGTTGCTGGAAGGCTCCGAAGCGGAGATCCTGATCACTCGCGACGGGGACACCGACCACAACCTGGAAGACATCCCCCGGTTGGCATCCCGGCTCGTGGAAGTTCAGGAAGCAGCCGGAAGCCCTGCCGCTGTCATGGGCGCCCGCATCTCCCTGGCGAAGCCCATGGGCTGGGTTCGCGAGCAATGGGAGCTGCTGACCAACGGAATCCTGCTCGACATGGTGAGCTTCCGGCTGGCCCAACGGGGGCGCGTCATGGACCGGCGCTTCTGGGCGGGCCTGCCTGCCGACATCCAGAGCGGTTACCGGGCCTACGACCGCCAGGCGGCGGCACTTTGCGCAGCCTGCCTGCACGACCTGCCGGACGATCGCGATCTGCTCACCTTCTCCTGCGAGTTCGTGCCCTTCGTGGAAATCCTGGTCCAAGGCGGCTGCTTCGGCCAGGTCCTGCGGTCCACGCTGGTGGAGCAGCCGGTTACCAGTTACGGTGATGTCCAGTTTGAGGTCACGTATGCCCGACTGCTGGGTTACCTGGCTCAACGTTACGGGATCGCACCGGAGGTGCTGGCGGCGATGGCGGAGAACCATGTGGCCGACAGCGACCTGCTGTACAGTGATCTGCGCGGCCGGCTCGACCGCTTCCTCAGCCTGCTGGGGGTCGAACCCGACGGCTTTCGGACCACCGGTTTCGTGTAGGCCGTCCGCGGGGCCTCCCAATCGTGTAACATAGGTCTCCGCACCTGCTCGGGGGTCGTCTAACTGGTAAGACAGCGGCCTTTGGAGCCGCCGATCCAGGTTCGAGTCCTGGCCCCCGAGCCAGCACCCGGAAGCATTCAAATGCCCGAACTCCCGGAGGTGGAAACGATTCGCCGCAGCCTGCTGCCGCACCTCCCGGGCAGATGCGTCGTGGAAGTCCGATACGGCGACCCCAAAATCCTGAAGGTTCCCCGCCATGAGCTGACCGCCGCCGTGACCGGCTCCCGCTTCCAGGACATCCATCGCCGGGGCAAGTACCTGCTGTTCCGGCTTGACCGCCATCACCTGGTGATCCACCTGGGGATGAGTGGACAACTGACACTGCGCGACCCCCGCTTGGAGGATTCCCCCGGCTTCCTGCGACATCCCGTGACCGGGCTCCAGAAGTCCCGTCAGCACCCCCCGGACCGCCATACCCACCTCCAGCTCACCCTGGACGACGGACGGGTCCTGTGTCTGCGCGATCCCCGCAAGTTCGGGAAGGTCCTCCTGCTGGATCCGACCGAGCAGGCGGTGAAGGAATTCTTTGAGCCCCGGCTGGGGCCTGAGCCTCTGGACGCGGACTACCGCCTCGAAGTGTTCCTGCAACGGCTGGGGCAGCGGAGGGCTCCCGTCAAATCGGTACTGCTCGACCAAAGGGTGGTGGCCGGGGTGGGAAACATTTACGCCGACGAGGCGCTGTTCGAGGCCGGCATCCGTCCCACCCGTCGGGCTCATCGCCTGCGGCGACACGAGAAGGTGAGGCTGTTCGAGGCGGTACGGCAGGTGCTGGAAAGAGGCATCCGGTTCGGCGGCACCACCCTGCGGGACTACGTGGACAGCGATGGCCGGGAAGGCGGGTTCCAGGAGGAACTTCAGGTCTACGGCCGCGCGGGTGAACCCTGCCGGCGCTGCGGAAAGGAGGTGGTCAGGATCTTCCTGGCCCAGCGGGGAACCCACTTCTGTCCCACCTGCCAGGTGTGACCCCGTCTGCCTCGTGGAAACCTGCAGCGCTCCTTTGGCAACGCCCGTCGACGTCCCCGCTGGGGCAGCAGTCAGCAGATCCGCGGCAACTGCTCACCGCTCAGCATGTCCAGCACCCGGCTGACGCCGATCCGGCTCTCCACCAGTGCTCGAGAGCCTTGGGCGGCTGTCACCTCACCAATCACACAGGCCCCGGAAGCAACCGGCTGTCGGGACAGGATCTCCAATGCCGGTTCCGCCTGCCGCCGGGGCAGGAAGGCCACAAAGCGGCCCTCATTGGCGACATAAAGGGGATCCAGCCCCAGCATCTCGCATGCTCCCTGGACGTCTTCCCGTACCGGTACCGACGCCTCCCGAATCCGGATGGATGCTCCCGACGCCTCCGCAATTTCGATCAGGGCGGTCGCCAGACCGCCACGGGTAAGGTCCCGCAGGCAGTGGACGTCCAGGCCGGCCTCGATCAGCGCCAGCACGGGCTCATGCAGGACCGCCGCATCGCTTTCGATGGAATGCTCCAGGGCCAGCGATTCGCGGGCGTTGAGCACGGCAATCCCATGCCGTCCCACGTCCCCGCTCAGCAGGCAGACGTCGCCTGGGCGGATCGACGAAGGGTGAATGTGGAGGTCGTGTTCGATCACCCCGACGCCGGAAGTGTTGACATACATCCCGTCACCGCGCGCCCTCTCCACCACCTTGGTGTCGCCGGTGACAAAACGGACTCCCGCCTGCCCGGCCGCGGACCCCATGGTTTCCACGACTTCGCGCAAGAGCGCCTGTTCGAGTCCCTCCTCCAGGATGAACCCGGCCGATAGGCAGACGGGACGGGCCCCTACCATGGCCAGGTCATTCACAGTCCCGCAAACCGCCAGAGTTCCGATATTGCCGCCGGGAAAAAACAACGGCTTGACCACGAAGGAGTCGGTGGTGAAGGCGAGGCGGACATCCCCCACTCGGATCTCCGCTGAATCATGGCTCGAGCGCCAGTCACCGGTGCCGAGCCCGGGAGCGAAGGTCTCCCGGATCAGGCGGTGCATCAAACTTCCTCCCCCGCCGTGGGCCATCAGGATGCGGTCCCGGGAGGGATGGGGGGCGGGGCAGGCCGGCTCAAACGACTTCAACGGGCGACCCTCCCCTGCGATACCGGTAGTAGGCTGCACAGGCTCCTTCCGAGGAGACCATGGTGGCCCCCAGCGGGTGTTCCGGGGTGCATTCGGTGCCGAAAGAAGGACAGTCCGCCGGCCGCACCCGTCCCTGCAGCACCAGCCCGCTCAGGCAGCGGGAAGACTCTTCCAGCTCCAGCTCGTCGAGCTGGAAGCGCCGCTCGGCGTCGAACTCCGCAAACTCAGGGCGCAGGGCCAGGCCGCTGCCGGGGATACGGCCGATGCCCCGCCATTTCCGGTCCACCACCTGAAACACCTGCTCAACCATGGCGCGGGCCTCCAGGTTGCCGTCGGGTCTCACCGAGCGGGCATACTGGTTGACGACCTCGTGTTTTCCCGACTCAAGCTGATCCACGCAGAAATAGATTCCCTGCAGCAGGTCCACCGGCTCGAAGCCGGTCACCACCATGGGGACCCGGTAGCGCTCTGCCAGGGGCTGGTACTCGCGGAAGCCCATCACCGTGCAGACGTGGCCTGCCAGCAGAAATCCCTGGACCCTGCAGTCCGGAGCCCGCAGGATCGACTCCATGGCGGGCGGCACCAGCACGTGGGAAACCAGGAGGCTGAAATTCGTCAGGCTCCGCCGGGATGCCTGAAGAACGGCCAGCGCATTGGCGGGAGCCGTCGTTTCAAAACCAACGGCGAAAAAGACGACCTGCCGGTCGGGATGCTCCTGTGCCAGCCGGACGGCGTCCAGCGGCGAGTACACGATCCGGACGTCGCCGCCCCGGGCCTTGACCGACAGCAGGTCCCCGAAACGTCCCGGTACCCGCAGCATGTCTCCGAACGAGCAGAAGGTGACACGGGGGTCGGCGGCCAACAGGATCGCCTTTTCGATCAGCTCAACCGGAGTGACGCAAACCGGACAGCCGGGACCATGCAGGAGGTGGACAGCATCCGGCAACAGGTGGTCCACTCCGAAGCGGACGATGGAGTGAGTCTGGCCCCCACAGATCTCCATGAGGGTCCAGGGACGCGTCACCCGAGCCCGAATCCGGTCCGCCCACCGGCGGGCCGTCTCAGCCTCGCGGTACTCGTCGACGAACTTCACAGCGGTGTGCCCTCCTGGGGTTCCAGTTGGCTGAGAAGCTGCAGCATCTCCTGCGCCTCCTCTTCATCCACCACGCTGATGGCCATGCCCACGTGCACCATGACGTAATCCCCAACCCGGGCTTCGGGAACACAGGCCAGGCTCACCTCCCTGACGGCGCCGCCGAAGCTGACCCTGCCGGTTCTGGAGACTTGGTCCTCACCCTCGATGGTCAACACTTTGCCGGGAATGGCCAGGCACATGTTCAGCACTCCCAATTCCGAAGGCGACTGCCGCCAACTGTCCCACGGCGATCCCCCCGTCGTTGGGCGGGATGCGCTGGTGCCAGTACACCTGGAAGCCTTCCTCCCGCAGCCGTTGCACCAGGCGTTCGGTTAGGAACCGGTTCTGAAAGCAGCCGCCGGAAAGAACGATTCGCCGTTCGTCCAGGCGACGGGCCACCGCTACTGCCGCTTCCACCAGGCCCTGATGGAATTGTGCCACAATCTCCGCCACCGGACGTTGCCCTGCCCGATCAGCCAGGAGCCGCCGGATGCAAGGCTCCCAATCCACCACCAGCCCCCCTTCCCCCGGCTGCACGGAGAGGGGGTAGGCTCCCGCAGCCGGCGTTTCCGGAAGGGCGTACTCCACCTCCATGGCTGCCTGGCCTTCGAAGCGGGTGTAGTGCCGCAGTCCCACCAGCGAAGCGACGGCGTCGAACAGCCGGCCGACGCTGGAGGTACGGGGGCACTGGGTGGCGGTTGCCAGCATCCGTAACAGGACGTCCCATTCCTTCGGGCTGAACAGCTGCTCCAGCTCGGGGGCAACGGAAACCAGCCTCCGCCCGTCCAGTTCATAGAGGAGGCCCAGGGCGGTCCGCCGGGGTTCCCGGATCGCCTGTTCCCCGCCGGGCAGGGGGAAGGTCCGGAACCACGCCTCCCGGCGCCAGCCGGATGGTTCGACCCGGATGAACTCACCTCCCCATACCGTATGGTCGGGACCATAGCCGGTCCCATCCCAGGCAATGCCCAGGCAGGGCGGTTCCACTTCGTTCTCCGCCATGCAGGCCAGCACGTGGGCGAGGTGATGCTGCACCCTCACCGGATGCGGATTGAGCCGGAGGGCGTGCCGGGTGCTCCCGTAATCGGGATGGAGATCACAGGCCACCGTCCTGGGCTGAAGGTTCCACAGTCGCAGCAAGTCGTCCGTGGCCTGGAGGTGGGCGTCCAGGGCGGGGGCGGTGTCCAGATCCCCGATGTGCTGGCTGACGATAAGATTGCGGCCGACGCTGACGGCCACCGTGTTCTTCAGGTGGGCCCCCGTGGCGAGGGCCGGTCCCGGCTGAAGCCTGAGGGTCAGCGGCAGCGGGGCGTAACCCCGCGCCCGCCGCAGTACAAGTTCGCGGCCCATCAGGACACGTACCACGGAATCGTCGACATGCCGGGCGATGGCACGGTCGTGGACCAGAAAGGCGTCGGCGATGGCACCCAGGCGCCGGAACGCATCCTCGTCGTCGGTGCAGATGGGCTCATCGGACAGGTTTCCGCTGGTGGCCACCAGCGGCCCGCCGAAATCGGCGCAGATCAGATGGTGCAGGGGGCTGTAAGGCAACATCACCCCCAGCAGGGGGTTTCGGGGGGCGACATGGGGGCTTACGGTCTCCCGGCCGCGGCGACGGAGGAGCACGATCGGCGCCTCGGGAGCGGTCAGCAAGCGGGCTTCAATCTCGTTCAGGCGGCAGTCCTGCCGCACCGCCTCCGCCGACGGGTAGAGCAGGGCGAACGGTTTCTCTTCCCTATGCTTGCGTTCGCGCAGCCGGAGAACGGCACGGTCTGAGGTTGCGTCCACCAGCAGCTGGAACCCGCCGATCCCCTTGATGGCCAGGATCAGGCCTGCCTGGAGAAGCTGGACTGCCTGACGCAGGGCTGCATCGTGTTCGGCTTCAACCCGTCCGCCGGGATCGGCCAGCGCCAAGCGGGGACCGCAAACCGGGCAGGCGTTGGGCTGGGCGTGGAACCGGCGGTCCGCAGGGTCGTCATATTCCGACTGGCATGACCGGCACATGCGGAAGCCGCCCATGGTGGTGTGGGGTCGGTCGTAGGGGAGGCTGCGAAGGATTGAGAAGCGCGGTCCGCAGTGGGTGCAGTTGATGAACGGGTAGCGGAACCTCCGGTCGGCGGGATCGAACAACTCCCGCCGGCAGTCCTCGCAGGTGGCCAGGTCCGGGAGGATCAACGTGCTGGTGGAACCCCGCCGGCTGTGGGCGATGGAGAAACCGGAGAGGCCGACGGCGTCCAGAAACCGGGGTTCCAGGCTCAGGATCATGGCATGGGGAGGCTTTTCCAGCGGCAACCGGCGCAGGAATTCCTGGAGGCGCGCCTCGGGTCCCTCGACTTCGATGAGAACCCCGTCCCCGGTATTGCAGACCGAGCCGTCCAGCCCCAGGTCCGTGGCCAAACGGAAGACGTAAGGGCGGAAACCGACTCCCTGTACGGTGCCGCGCACCGCCACACTCACCCGGACCCGCTCGGTCATTGAGCTTCGCCTGCGTCCATCGACGATCGCTTCCGCGCCAGACGGTCCTGCAACAGCCGGCACCACTGCTCGATGCCGGCACCGCTGCGGGCGGACGTTTCCAGTACCACCGCCGATCCGTTCAAGGTCAGGATCTGGCGCCGGACCGCCTCCAGGTCGAAATCCACATGGGGGAGCAGATCCAGCTTGGAAATCACGGTAACCGCCGCCCGCGAGAAGATGCCCGGATACTTGAAGGGTTTGTCGTCGCCTTCCGCCACCGACAGCAGGGCGACCTTGAAATCCTCCCCAAGATCGTACGAGGTGGGACAGATCAGGTTCCCCACGTTCTCGATGAACAGAAAGTCCAGCCGAGGAAAGGCCGCCTGGTCCAGCTCCCGGACGACCTGGCGCGCATCGAGGTGACAGGAACCGCCGGTGAGAATCTGGTGGGCTGGGATGCCCAGACGGCGGATCCTGGCGGCATCACGGTCGGTGGCGATGTCCCCCTCCAGAACCGCCACCGACCAGCCGGCCAAGCGGGGAAGGGAAGCTTCAAGGAGCGAGGTTTTTCCGGAGCCCGGCGAGGAAATCAGATTGACCACCAAGGTCCCGGCGTCGTGGAAGCGGCGGCGGAGCTCGGCGGCGGCTGCCGCGTTGGCGGCCAGAATCTGCTCTCTGACGGTGAGCGTCCGGCTGCTGTCCATATTGCAACCTTCTCCGGTGCCGAAAGGGGGTCAGTCTTCCGCCTCCGGCGCCGCCTGCCGAAAGGTCACCTCCATGATATCCATTTCGTAACCCCCCTCGATGGCCAGGGGGGATCCGCAACGCTCGCAGCTGAAGTGCCACTGGCCGGGGCTGCGCTGGACCTCCACCCGGCAGCGGGGACAGGTCTGCCGGGCCGGGATCCAGTCCACCTCCAGCCGGCTGTGCTGATGGCGGGTCCCACTCACCACCGCCTCCCAGGCGAATGCCAGCAGCTCCGGCTCCACGGCGGAAAGCTCCCCCACGGCCACCCGAACCGTTTCGATCACCCCGCCGGCGACCAGACGTTCGACGGTGTCCAGAACGCTGGTGGCAAGACTGACTTCGTGCACGGCTGTGGTGAGTATACGGGCGAACCGGTGCTGGACCGAAAGCACAAGAAACGAATGGAGCCGAGGGATTGGACCGGGTAGGGAGGCTGAGACAGGGACGGCGGGTGCTCCGCCGGCCCGGATGTCGTACAGTGAGGAGCCATGGAGTGGGTGGTTTCGGCACAGCCCGACTGGGTCCCAACGTTGGTCTATCCCCTGCTGATCTTTCTGGCGCGGGTGGCGGACGTTTCCCTGGGAACCCTCAGGATGGTGTTCGTCTCCCGGGGCGAGAAGGGAAGGGCGGCGTTCACAGGGTTTTTCGAGGTCCTCATCTGGCTGACCGCCATCACCTTCATCCTCCAGAACCTGACCCACCTGGCCAACTACTTGGCTTATGCCGCCGGCTTCGCCACCGGCAACTATCTGGGTCTGAAGCTGGAGGAGAAACTGGCGCTGGGTCTGCTGAGCGTCATGGTGATCACCAACCGGGACGCCCGCTCCCTGGTGGAGCACCTCAGGGACCACAAGTACGGCATCACCAGCGTCAGCGCGGTGGGCTCCACCGGACGTGTACGGGTGCTGATCTCGGTGATCCGGCGCAAGAACCTCGAGGAGTTGAGACAGATCGTGGAACGCTTCCACCCCAACGCCTTCATGGCCGTCCAGGCGGTCAAATCGGTGACGAAGCCCGTCTATCCCGCCCCGGAACCGCACCGGACGCCTTCGGACCTGCTGCTGTGGTGGCGGAAGGCGAAGTGAGCGTCCATGAGCCGGAGGGGGTTTGAGGGTTCAATGGCTCAGGGGATTAGAGGGATGAACCGTAAAGAGTTTCTGATGGCTGGAGCAGCGCTGCTGGGTTCGTCCTGGGTGGCGGAGTCGGCAGCCGACGCAGCTTTCTCTCCGCTGGCGATCACCATGTGGGACTTCTCATGGCTGGAGCGCCGCTGGCCGGGGGCAGGATACGAAGACTGGGACCAGATCCTGGACGAACTGATCGAACGCGGATACAACGCCGTGCGCGTTGACGCCTACCCGCACCTGGCCGCTTACGGACCCGGGCGCGAGTGGACCCTGGAGCCGTGCTGGAATCAACAGGACTGGGGGAGTCCCGCCTTGAATCGGGTCCAGATCCAGCCTGCCCTGAACACGTTCATCGGCAAGTGCCGGGCCCGCGGGATCAAGGTGGCTCTTTCCACCTGGTTCCGCCGGGACACAGAGCGAACCTGGGAGAAAATCACCTCGCCCGAGGAATTCGGCCGCATCTGGAAGGTGACGCTGGACGGCATCGCTGCCGACAACCTGCTGGATGCCCTGCTCTACGTCGATCTCTGCAATGAATACCCCCTGGACGTGTGGGTGCCCTGGTTCCCCCAGGGACAGTACACGTCGCGCCGCTCCGCCACCGGCAAGGAATGGATGACCCGCTCGCTGGAGGTGGTGAGGAGGGCATACCCCGACCTCAAGTACACCTTCTCCTTCACTTCGGAGTTTGAAAGCTGGGAACAGGAAGACGTTTCCTTCTTGGACTTTCTGGAGCTGCACCTCTGGATGACCCACTTCACGGACTTCTACCAGCAGGTGGGCTACCGGTACGAGCGCTTCGAGAGCACCGGCTACGAGAACCTGGTGCGCCATGGGGAGAGGCTTTACCGGGAGAAGCCGGAGTTCTGGCAGGGGAAGCTCCGGGAGGGGATTGAGATGGCGGCCCGGTGGTCGAGGGCGTCGGGCAAGCCGTTGATCACCACCGAGTGCTGGAGCATCGTCGATTACAAGGACTGGCCGCTGCTGAGCTGGGACTGGATCAAGGAACTGTGCGAGGTGGGGGTGCGTCAGGCCGCCTCCACCGGCCGCTGGGTGGCGATGGCTACCAGCAACTTCTGCGGTCCCCAGTTTGTGGGGATGTGGCGGGACGTTGACTGGCACCTTCGCCTGACGAGACTGATCCGCTCCTCCCGTGTGGATGGGGAGGTGGTGGAGAACTGGTTGGGCCGGTGAATGGGAGTCGGGAGCCGGGAGACGGGAGTCGGGGGAATCAGAAGTCAGAAGTCAGGAGTCGGGAGTCGGGAGTCAGGAGGCCACTTCGGGGGATGTCTCCCGGTTGCTGTCTCCCGTCACCTGTTCACGTCTGGGTCCGGCAGCGGTTCCGTCGGATAGCCGCGGGCGATCCAGCCGTGCAACCCGCCCGCCAGCGGGCGTACCCGCTGGATGCCCCTTCGTTTGAGCTGCAGCGCCACCCGGGCGCTGGAGGCCTCGTTGGGTCAGGTGCAGTACAGGACGAGCTCGCGGTCGGTGGGGATCGATACCTTCCCTCCTTCCACAGCTTCGGCCTCGTAAGCGAGTGCGCCGGGAATGCGCAGCGGATGAGTGGTCCGCTCGAGGGAGTGCCGCAAATCCACAATCAGCGGTGGTTCACCCGCCTGGAGCCGGCCCAGCAGCTCCTCCGGGGGTATGGTGTTGACCTGGAGCTCACGCAGCAGCCGGCGCCGCTGATAGTAGCGCCAACCCGCAAACCCGGCCGTCACCAGCAGCGCCAATAAACCCAGGCCGATGCCGAGGTGGCGAATCCCTTCCAGCGCCAGCTCCAACTGACGGCTGAGCAGGAAGCCCACCAACCCGAAGGCCCCCACCCACAAGACCGCCCCCAGGACGTCGTAAAGGAGGAAGTGCGGAAAATCCATCCGGAACATCCCGGCCAGGGGAGGCGCCACCGTACTGAGACCGGGCAGGAACTTGGCCAGCAGGACGGTACTGCGCCGGTTGCGGGCGAAACGCTCCTCGGTGCGCCGGACGCAACTGTCAGGCTCCAGCGAGATCCGGCACAGCAGGCTCAGCACCGGCAACCCCTTGGCGCGCCCGATTCCGTACCAGAGGACGTCGGCCGCCACCGCACCCAATACCGCCGATGCGAAGACCCCACCGGCCGCCACCTCCCCGCTGCCCACCGCCGCACCGGCCGCCAGCAACACCACCGTGGACGGGAACGGCAGCCCGATCTGTTCGGCAAACACCGCCAGAAAGACCATCAGAGGGCCGTAGTGGGACAGAAATTCCGGCAGCGGACTCATGTGAGATGGTATGAACTTCGCCGCACTTCGGTTTCCAAAGCTTCGCTTGGCCCGGAGGTGGGGATGGGAAATAATTGGTCTTCACCATTGTCACACGCTGCAAGCGGCGACGGGAGGCAAGGATGAGCCGGACGGGAGGGTGGCTTGTGCTGCTGACATTCATTGCCGGGGCGGGACTGCAGTACGGGGGAGGTGGAGGGGAGGAAAGATCCGCTTTTGCCTGGCCGGAGGGACGCCGGGCGGCGCTCAGTCTGACCTTCGACGACGGCCGCCCCAGCCAACTGGATCACGGCCTGCCGATCCTGAACCGGTACGGAGTGAAGGCCACTTTCTACGTCAATCCTGAACCGGTGAGGGGGCGGGTGGAGGACTGGAGACGGGCCCTGGCGCAGGGCCACGAGATCGGCAACCACACCCGGCGGCACCCCTGCACGGGCAACTTCCGATGGGCCCGTGCCAGCGCTCTCGAAGAACACACTCTGGAGTCGATCGCCGCCGAGATCGACGAAGGTGCCCGCGAGATTGAAGCCCTGGTGGGACGGTTTCCCAGGACCTTTGCTTACCCCTGCGGGCAAAAGTTTGTGGGCCGGGGCCGCGACGCCCGCAGCTACATTCCGGTGGTCGCGGAGCGTTACCTGGCGGCTCGGGGCTGGATGGACGAAGCCGCCAACGACCCTGCGTTCTGTGACCCTGCCAATCTGCTGGGGACGGAGCTGGACGGTTTGGAGTTCGATCAAGTTCGGGAGCTGTTGGATCAGGCGTCGCAGGACGGCAGCTGGCTGATCCTGGCCGGTCATGACATCGGACCCGGCGGGCGCCAGACGGTCCGGACGGACACACTGGAGACCTTGTGCCGCCATGTTTCCCGGTCGGACAGCGGGATCTGGGTGGACACGGTGGAGAAGATCGCCGCCTACGTGGTCTCGGCCCGGCAGGGCGGCTCCGGCCGGTGACTGGTGCCAGGCTCGCCAGGAACCTGCCGCCGAATTCGCACATCATAGAGATCAAAGGAGATCCCGATGAAGGGAATCGGATGCATCCTGGTGGGGGTCCTGCTGTGTTCGGCGGCAATGGCCCAGACCCAGTTCAAGCCGGGCTTCAACCTCTTTTCGCCGGAACAGGATGTGGAAATCGGCAGGCAGTCGGCCCGGGAGGTGGAGCGGCAGATGCCGGTGATCAGCCACCGTGAGATCCAGAACTACATTACCCGGGTGGGTGACCGTCTGGCGGCGCAGACCCCCGGACCTGATTTCCCTTACCAGTTCAAGGTCCTGGATGTGATGGAGGTGAACGCTTTCGCTCTCCCCGGCGGTTTCATGTACATCAACCGCGGCCTGATCGAGGCGGCGGACAGCGAGGCTGAGCTGGCAGGTGTGATGGCGCACGAAATTTCGCATGTGGCGCTGCGCCACGGTACCAATCAGGCTTCCAAAGCCTACCTGGCGCAGGCGGGGCTGGGCCTGCTGGGTGCGTTGTTGGGGGGCGGTGGAGGATCCACCGAGCAGATTATCGGAGCGGTGGGCGGCTTCGGGCTTAACGCCACCTTCCTGAAATTCAGCCGCGACGCCGAACGGCAGGCGGATTTGCTGGGGGCCCAGATCCTGGCCAAGGCCGGCTACGATCCCATGGCCATGGCCGATTTCTTTGAGCAGTTGCGAGAGATGCAGGGCCGCGATCCCAGCGGACTGGAGAAGTTTTTCAGCAGCCATCCTGCCCCTGCCGACCGTTCCCAGCATGTGCAGCGGGAGGTCCAGATGCTGAAGGTCAATCCCAAGCCTCCCTCCGGCGACTTCAAGCGGATGCAGTCGATTCTGAAGCGGATGCCGAAGCCGAGAAGCAGGTAGTCGGGAGGCGGGAGTCAGGATAGGGGAGTCAGGATACGGGAGTCAGGATACGGGAGTCGGGAGTCAGGAGGCGGGAGTCGGGAATACGCCCTCCAACCTCACCGGACAGCAGCCGAAAGGCTGCGACAACCCTTGAGGTTCCTCCTCCGCCCCTCACTCCCGCTTCGCCTGGGCGTCCTTCAGCTCCTTGTAGCGCGCCACCGCGGCGGCGGCGCCCTCCCGGTCGCCGGCCCGGCGGAGGACCCGACCCAACGCCCAGTGGGGATCCGGGAACGTCGGATCGAGCCGGGCGGCTTCTCGAAGTTCGGCGGCCGACTCCTGCCAGCGCTCCAGCTTCTCCAGCACCAGGCCGAGCTTGTAGCGGCCCTGGGGGAATGTGGGGTCCATTTCCACCGCCTGCCGCAGATACTGTTCCGCTTCCTCGAGTCTTCCCATCTGAATCAGCAGTGAGCCGAGGTTCAGGGCCGGCCATGGCCAGCGGGAGTTTTGGCGGGAGCCGATCTCCAGCGCCTTCCGGTAGTACTCGATTGCCTGATCGTTGTGGCCCAGCGCTTCATGACAGAGCGCCAGCCGGTCCCATGCCCGCAGGTAGTCGGGATGCTGCTGCAGGAGCAGCTCCAGTTTCTGGATGGCTGGTTGGTAGTTGTTGTCGTCGTAATCGCTGCGGGCCAGCCAGTACAGATAGAGAGGATTGCCGGGATCCTGGTGGGAGAGGGTTTCCAGCTCGGGGCGGGCCCAGTCGCGACGGCCCAGCAGGATGTACGACATGGCCAGGGTGAAGCGGTTGCCTGCATCCAGGGGTTCGATGGAGTCGGCTTTCTTGTACGCAATGGCGGAGTTCAGGTACTTGCCGTCAACGAAGAACAGCCCTCCCAGATAGACCAGCAGCTCAAAGCGGGGCGCTTTGGGGTTGGTTTCGATCTCCCGGGCGAGAAGGATCTCGGCCTTCTCGTAATCCTTGCGCTCCAGGGCTTCCTCCAGCTCGAAGCGTACGGCCGGGTCCAGCAGCGAGAGGGCGCTGGGCTGCTCCGGCGGCCGGACGGCGTTGGCCTGGTCGGCCGCCGCACCTTGGGGTCCGGCCGTGGCTACTGCCCACAGGAGGACGGTCACCGTGATCGCAGGCAGCGTCATTGTCCGGCTTTCAGTCTAATCCAGCGCCGCGGGCATCGCCAGCAGAGGGGAAGGATGACGAGAGCCTGGACCCGGCCGGCCCAGGGCGATTTGCCAATTCCGCCCGGGGTTGCAGAGAATAGCTGGTATGGGGTCGGCGTGCGGCGGCCACTGGGCATTGATGGTGGGACTCTTTTGCGGCCCATGGTGGGCGCTGTCGTCGCCGTCTTTTTCCATCGAGGTGTGGGCGGCGGGCTTTCTGCAGATGGACCCGCTGCAGCTGGAGCTCAGGACCGTTCAGTCCGACATCGTTGCGGGGCGCCTCGATCCCGCGGAAAGAACGATTCGGCAGCTTCTGCTCAGCCATCCGGAGGACCCGCGGCTGCACAATTTCCTGGGGGTCATCCAGGCGCAGCGGGGATCCTATGCCGATGCTGAGGCGGCTTTCCGCCGTGCCCTGGAGCTGGCGCCGGACCTGATCGGCGCGTACTACAATCTGGGGCGCCTGTACCAGGAGAACCTGGGACGCGACCCACAGGCGCTCGACAAGGGGATCGGTGTTTATCAGGCGCTGATCCGGCTCATTCCCAAGGATGCTGAGGCCAACTTCCAGGCAGCGGCTCTGTTGCACCTGAAGGGGAAGTACGAGCTGTCCAACGGGCACCTGGACCGGTTGCCGCCGTCGGCCCAGGAGCGAAGTCCGGCAGCTCTCCTGCGGGCGGCAAACGCCGCCGCGCTGGGTGACCGGAAGACCGCGGAGGTGCGGGTCACCGTGCTGCTGTCGGCACGGGATCTGGATGAGGTGGACGTGCTGAGAATTGCACCCGCCCTGCGTCGCAGCGGAGCCGACGACCTCCTGATCCGCCTGCTGGCGGAGCTGGAACGCCGGCGACAGATCTCGGTGGAGACGGCGGAGGGTCTGGCGGCCCTGTATGAGGAGAAGGGAGATTACGAGGCCGCCCGGCTGACGCTGGAACTGCTGAGTCCACGCCATCCCGACCTGCCGTCCCTGCTGATCCGTCTCGCCTGGGTCACCTATCGGGCTCGGCAGTATGAAAAGGCCCTCGGCTACCTCGCACACGCCCGGGACCTGAGTCCGCAGGATGCGCGCGTTCACCTCTTCTTCGGCTTGACCTGTGTGGAGCTGAATCTGGCGGTGGAGGCCATGAAATCGCTGGAACAGGCGGTGGCGCTGGATCCCGAGAATCCTTTCTATCATTACACCTTTGGCGCCACCGTCATGCGCTGGCGGGAGGCGTCGGAGGCGATTCCCCATCTGGAGAAGTACGTGGCCGCTTTTCCGGAGGATCCCCGGGGCCGGTTCACGCTGGCCGAAGCTTACTTCCTCAACAAGGACTATGAAGCCTCGCGACGGCTGATGGAAGCGGTGCTCGAGGCGCCGGAGACCTCCGTCAACGCTCATTATTATCTGGGCGTGATGGACCGTCTGGAGCAGCGCTTCGAGTCGGCGCAGGCCCATCTGGAGGAGGTGCTGCGCGCCGACCCCGGCCGGGTGGACGCCCTGGCGGAGCTGGGCGGCCTTTACACGAGATTGGGCCGCCTGGAGGAAGCCGGGCAGCTGTTGGGGCAGGCACTGGAGCGGGAGCCGGACCATTACCAGGCGAACTTCAATCTGCTTACCCTCTACACCCGGATGCGGGATCCCCGGGCCGAAGAGCAGCGGGCGCGCTTCGAGCAGATCAAGGAGGGGCGCTGGCGGACCTATGCCGAGTCGCTGCGGACGGTCGAGGTGGTGCCGCACCGGCTCTACCCCGAGCTGCACCTGGGGGGAGGTGGACCGTGAGACGTTTGGCGTTGCTCAGCCTGGCCGGATGGATGACGGCGGGAGGAGTCCAGGCCGGCCAGGGCTCCGCTTCGGGAGACTTGCTGGCGGAGGCCCGCAGCGCCTTCTATCGCGGGGATCCGGAGCAGGCGCGCGCGCTCAGCATGGCCTATCTGCGGGTGCACACCGCCGGCTCCGAGGGGCGCATCCTGCTGGCCCGGGCGCTGGCGGCGCTAGGCAAGCCGGAGGAGGCCATGCGGGAGCTGGAAAAGGTGCTGGAAGTGGAGCCGGACCATCCCGACGCCCTCTTCTACCTGGCGGGTCTGGCGGAAGCGCTGGCGCAGGGCGAGTACGGGCGGTTGTACCGGCTGAGCCCGGAATCGGCACGGGTTCATCAGCTGATGGCACGTTCCCTTGAGCTCCAGCAGAAATACGAGGACGCGCGCAAGGAGTATGAGGCGGCCTTGCGGCTGAACCCGGATCTGACCGAGCTGTGGACCGGGCTGGGCGACCTGCTGCGGAGTACCGGCGAGACGGCCGCGGCGGAAGAAAAGTACCGGGAAGCCCTGCGGCGGAATCCCCGGGACTACCTGGCTTTGTACGGATTGGGTGCCTGTCTGCGATTCAGCCGGCAACATGAGGAAGCGCTCAGGTACTTCCGGGCCTCGCGGGAGGCGGCTCCAGGCTATGCTGCAGCCCATTTGGGAGAAGGGATGTGCTGGCAGGAGCTGGGCGATCCGGAGCGGGCGGTGGCGGCGCTGCAGGAGGCGATCCGCCTGCAGCCGGACATGGACCAGGCCTATTATCAGTTGGGCCGGGCGTACCAGACCCTGGGGCGGACCGAGGATGCCAGGCAGGCCCTGGAACAGGCCCGCATCCTGCGCATGAAGAATCTGACCCGCTTCCGGTAGCAGTGCGGGCGGTGGGCGTGCGCCGGCGCCGGTCCGTGAAACCGCGAGGCAGTCGGCGATTTTTCGTGCCGACTCTTTTCTTTTCTTTCGCCCACCCTTTCTTTCCTCTCGACCGTCTCCTCAGATAGTTTCGCTGGTCGTTGTTGCCCCCCTTGTATTTATTCGGCCCGCGTGGTAGAAAAGTCGCCATCGGGAGACCGGGTGTCGACGGAGCGGTTTCGTTCGATGCCGGAGTATGCCTTTTAAGGAGGGACGATCATGAGCCGCAGACTCTGTGTTCCAGCTCTGCTCCTTGCGGCGCTCATGGCGGTTTTTCCCGCAGCTCTGTTTGCCCAGAGTTTCTACGCGTCGTTGTCGGGTGTGGTTTCCGACGCCACCGGGGGTGTGGTCCCGGGGGTTGAGGTCACGCTGACCAACACCGCGACCGGGCAGCAGATGTCGTTCATCACCGATGATCAGGGCCGGTATTCATTCCAGAGCCTGACGCCGGGGATGTACGAGCTGCGGGCCGTCCTGAGCGGCTTCAAGGAGTATGTCCAGACGGGAATCGAGCTGGCGATCAACCAGAAAGCCAGGATCAACGTGGTTCTCCAGGTGGGTGAAGTGACCGAGACCGTGGAGGTCATCGGTGCGCCGTCCCAGCTCAACTTTGAGAACGCCACGCGGGAGGAGGGTATCAGCCCTGACACCCTGCAGAAACTGCCGTTGCTGGTGTCCGGTACCGTGCGTTCCTCGGCGAGCTTCGCGGTACTGATGCCGGGCGTCACCACCGGGGGCAGCAACAACGCTTTCGATGCCCGCATCAACGGCGGCGTGCAGTCCGGTGACGAGGCCATCGTCGACGGTGTGAGCATGCAGCAGGGAACCATGAGCCAGAGCGGGATGATCTCCATCTTCCAGGACTTCCCGTACTCGCCGGACATGGTGAGTGAAATCAAGGTATTGACCTCCAACTACGAGCCTCAATATGGCGGTACCGCCGGCGCCACCATCATTGCGGAGACCAAGTCCGGGACCAGCGAGTTCCATGGTTCCGCCTTCTGGTTCCACCGCAACTCGGTGCTGAATGCCAGCGCGTTCGACCAGGAACGGCCCTTCAACCTGCAGCATAATTTCGGCGCCAACATCGGCGGACCGGTAAAGCTGCCGTGGGTCTGGTCGGACAAGGTCAAGACGTATTTTTATTTCAACCATGAGCAGTTCCGGATCAACGGCGGTGCTACGGCCCCGATTGTTTCCATTCCCACGCTGAAGAACCGCCAGGGGGACTTCACGGACTGGGTGGATGCCCAGGGCAACCTGATTCCCATCTACGATCCGGCGACCCTGCGGCCGAATCCGGCATTCGACCCGTCCCTGCCGACGGGTCCCACGAACCTGCCCTTCCTGCGGGATCAGTTCATGGGCTGCGATGGCAACACGCCCAACGTGATCTGTTCGGACCGCTTCGCCAATTCCTTCGCGCTGGCCTATCTGAGGCACCTGCCGAATCCGAATCGCCCCGGCGTGCTGAACAACTATCAGGCGCCGCCGGTGCCGGACATCATTCTGGCCAACACCAAGTACTACTTCTGGCGGATCGACATGAACGTGGGCGATCGGGACTCGGTGTACTTCTCGTCCTGGAGCCAGTGGGCACCGAAGAACACGAATTCGCTCCTGCCGCTGCCCATTTCCAACGATGTCTACACGGATCCCCAGAACTCCAAGATCAACCGGTTGAACTGGACCCATACCTTCAGCCCGACCCTGGTGCACCACTTCGCCATCGGGTACCTGAACCGGAACGAGGGATACGGTTCACTCAACGAGGATTACCTCAACGAATTCCCGCAGGTTCCGGGGGTGGCGGCCAATACCCACATTCCGGTCATCAACTTCAGTGACGGCTACCAGAGTTTCAGCACCACCAACGGCCCGGGCAGCTTGAATGTGACCACCCGGCCAACGGTGGTGGGGAACAGCCTCTCGACATGGGTCAAAGGGGCGCACACCATCAAGTTCGGCGCCGAGTACCGGGATCTGGGCCAGAACTTCCACGACAACACGAATAATGCTGGAACCTTCAGCTTCGACCGCGGTCCCACTGGGCTCAGCGGGATTGTCAGCGGCAACCCGATCGCCAGTTTTCTGCTGGAGCAGGTGAGCAGCGGCAACGTGACCTTCCGCACGGTGGACGCTTGGTATGCCCGGCAGAAGGCGCTTGCCTTTTACGGCGGCGACACCTGGAAGATCACACCCAAGTGGACCTTGAACTTTGGCGTCCGCTGGGATGTCTTCACACCGGCCGTTGAACTGCACGACCGCCTCTCCTTCTTCGATCCCACCCTGGCCAACCCCAGCGCGGGCAGGTTGGGAGGTCTGGCTTTCGCGGACGAATTCAACGGCCGCGTCGGCCGCCGCCATCCGGAGGAGACCTGGAAGGGCGGCTGGGCGCCACGGCTGGGCATCGCCTACGCCTACGACGAGAAGACCGTCATCCGCACCGGTTACGGGATCTTCTACCACCAGGCTTACTGCCCGGGCTGGGGCGGCTGCATGAACCTGGACGGCTACAACGCCTCACCCACATTCTCCAGCACCCAGAGCGGCCTGCAGGCGGCATTCATCCTGAGCCAGGGCTTCCCCCAGAACTTCGAGCGGCCGCCTTTCCTGGAGGCGGACTTCCGGAACGGTCAGGGCACCATGTACCGGCCGTTTGAGGCCAACCGCCGGGCTTACTCCCAGCAGTGGAACCTCACCATCGAGCGGGAAGTGGGGAAGGACATGATGATTTCGGCGGCATACGTCGGCAATACGGGTACCCGGCTGCCGTCCTACGTCGCTCCCATCAATGCCATCCCTCCCTCTTACCTGTCCTTGGGAGAGAAACTGAATGACGAGTTCCAGCCGGGTCAGTTGGAGCTGCACGGAGTGCGGCTTCCCTACAACGGCTGGGTGGAAGAAATGACCGGCTGCGCACCCACGGTGGCGCAGGCTCTGATGCCCTATCCCCAATTCTGCAGCAACCTGCAGGGAATCAATGAGAACGCCGGCCAGTCACGCTACCACTCGTTCCAGCTCAAGGTGGACCGGCGATTCTCGGAGGGGACATTCCTGCTGGTGGCCTACACGGTTTCCAAACTGATCACCACCACCCAGCAGACCAACGAAGCGTCAGGGACTTCGGCTTGGAGCGGATTTGGAGGTGTGATTTCGCCCTTCGAGCGGCAACGCGCGGTGACTCTGGCCAGCGACGACGTGCCCCAGGTGCTCTCGGTGTCGTTCATTTACGATCTGCCCTGGTTCAGGGCGGAACAGGGGCCGGCCAACTGGTTCCTCGGGAACTGGTCCATGACCACGATCTTCCGGTACTCGTCCGGTCTGCCTTTCTGGTTCAGGTCGGGAGACTGCCGGATCCCTTACCAGTTCCGCATGGGTTGTTTGCCCAACTATAACGAGGGGCAGCTTTACGCCCAGGATAAGGGCGACTTCGATCCGGGCAGGGGACCCCTGTTCAACGTGGACGCCTTTGAGGGACCCGTGTTCAACTTCGAGCAGGGGAGCGGGACAGTAATCACGAACGAACGCGGATTCCCCTTCTACAACCAGGATCTGTCGTTCATCAAGAATGTTCCCATCGGAGAGTATGCGAACTTCCAGTTCCGGGCCGAGTTCTTCAATGTCTGGAACTGGCATTCGTTTACCGCCTCGGGTCAGTGGAACAGCCAAGCCTTCACCACTGACGTCTCCTCGCCCGATTTCGGCAGGTGGAACGGCTCGGTGAGCGCTCCGCGAACCATCCAGTTCTCGGCGCGAGTCGAGTTCTAGGTCCCACCTTGCGTGTCAACCGGCCGTCCGCCGTCCGGCGGACGGCCGGCCGACCGCCGCTCCGGAAGATCGTAGTGGGGAGTCGGTATGGAGTCGGCAGGTAATCCCGGCGTTTTGGACGTGCTGTCCCGCCGACCGGGAGGCTGCCGGCGAACCAGTACTGTGCGGTTGCACAACCGTGACGGCCACGCCAGGTGGCTGTCTCGCGCTAACGAAGGATCAGGTGGTCCCGGGAGTCGGCCAGGTCCATGGCGCCGGTGAAGGGGATGCGGGCCCGCTCGAGTTCCAGCAGTTGCTCCTTCAGTTTGATGCCACCGCCGAACCCGACCAGCTCGCCGGCGGACCCCACCACGCGGTGACAGGGGACGAGGAGCGGGACCGGGTTGCCGGCGCTGGCGGAGCCCACCGCCCGGGCGCCTCGAGGCATTCCAATCTCGCGGGCCAGCTCCGAGTAGGAGACCGTGGAACCATAGGGGATTTCCTGCAACCGCCGCCAAACCGCCAGTTGGAAGGGCGTGCCCCGCAGATCCAGCGGCACCGTGAAGCGGGTCCGGGCGCCCCGCAGGTACTGGGCGATCTGCCAGGCCGCCTCCACCAGCAGCGGACTGGAGCCCAGCCGCGGGAGCTCGCCGAAGTGGCGGTCGAACCAGCGCAGCCAGTCGCCCGACAATTCGACCGGGAAGGCGACCCTGCAGACGCCGACGTCGGTCACGGCAATGTTCAGGATTCCGATTGGGGTGTCAAAACGTTGGGCCAGGAGAGACATGGCGCTCCCAGCATACCGGGCGGGGGTGTCAAATCTCGGGCTTCGGAGTCTGTGGGCATACAGCGTCACGGGGTTATGAGGTCTTTGGGGACGCTCGCAACTCCCCAAACTCCGCCGCCCCGGAACCCAGCAAGCCCATGTACAATGGGCGGGTGCACGATGCCGGAGCCATCCTGGAGAAGGTCCACCGCGGACGCCGAATCTCGGCCGGTGAGGCCGTCATCCTCCTGCAGTCCGACCTCTTTCAGGAAATCGGTCGCGCCGCTGACTCCGTCCGCCGGCGACTGCACCCCGACGGCATCGTCACCTTCCTGATCGACCGCAACATCAACTACACCAACGTCTGCGTCGCCCGTTGCACTTTCTGCAACTTCTACCGGCGGCCCCGCAGCCCGGAAGGCTATCTGCTCCCCCACGAGGAGATCTTTCGCAAGATCGAGGAGACCATCGAGCTGGGAGGCACCGGGATCCTGATGCAGGGGGGCATGAATCCGGAGCTCAAAATCGACTACTACGAGGACCTGCTGCGGGCCATCCGCAGTCGTTACCCCATCCACCTGCACTGCTTCTCGCCCCCGGAAATCGTCGTGCTGGCCCGGCTCAGCAAGCTGACGCTGCGGGAGGCCATCCGGCGCCTGAAGGCGGCGGGGCTGGACTCCATCCCCGGCGGCGGGGCGGAAATCCTCACCGACCGCATGCGACGCCACATCAGCCCCGGCAAGTGCTCCGCCGACGAGTGGCTCGAGGTGATGCGCGTCGCCCACGAAGAAGGGCTCAAAACCACCGCCACCATGATGTTTGGGGCGGGGGAGACGCTGGAGGAGATTGCGGAACACCTGGATCGCATCCGGTCCTTGCAGGACCGCACCGGAGGCTTTGTGGCCTTCATCCCCTGGAACGTGCAGTTGGAGGGGACCGAGCTGCAGGCGGAAATCCGGGAGAAGGTCTCCCCCGTTGAGTACCTGAAGCTGCTGGCAGTCTCCCGCATTTTCTTGGACAACATACCCAACATCCAGGTGTCGTGGTTGACCCAGGGGTTGGAGGTCGCCCAGATCGCCCTGTATTTCGGTGCCAACGATGTGGGCAGCATCATGATCGAAGAGAACGTCATCAGCACCGCAGGGTCACACCGCACCGCCACCCGTCAGGATCTGATCCGGCTGATCGAACAGGCCGGTTTCCGTCCTGCCCAGCGGGACACCCTGTATCGCCGCGCCGTCCCCGTTCCCGCCTGACCCAGCCGGCGGCCGACGCGTGCTCGCAGTGACCGGCGGATTGAGACTGATCCGTGAGATCCGTTTGATACGCGGAACCCCTGTGGTTCGAGGGACCTGAAATGATGCAGAACACGCCAAAGCTGGCCGGAAAGGTTGCCATCATCACCGGAGCCACCCGTGGCATGGGTCGCGCCATCGCTCTCCGCTTCGCCCGGGAAGGGGCCGCCGTTGTCGCCGCCGGCCGGGATGCCTTCCGGGGGAAGGGACTGGTGGAGGAGATCACCCAGGCCGGAGGGCGGGCGGAACTGGTGCTGGGCGACATCGGCGAGGAAGTGATCAATCGCCGGCTGGTGGAAACAGCTCTCCAGCGCTTCGGGCGTCTCGACATCCTGGTCCCCAATGCGGGAATGCTGGGCCTCGGCTCGGTGGTGGAAACGCCGCCCGAACTCTGGCACCAGACGCTTGCCACCAATCTTCACTCCGTCTACTACCTGCTCCATTACGGGCTGCCCCCCATGCTGTCAGGAGACGGAGGGACTGTAGTCGCGGTGGGGTCGATCGCGGCTTTCAAAGGATTTCCGAACCATGCCGCTTACTGTGCGTCCAAAGGGGCGCTGATCCCCCTGATCCGGCAGGTGGCGGCGGACTATGGACCCAGAGTGAGGGCCAACATTGTGTGTCCGGGGCCGGTGGATACTCCGCTGATCTGGGAATCGGCGGCGGCCTTTCCGGATCCGGCCAGCGCAGTCGCCGATGCCGCCCGGGCCACCCTGCTGGGCCGTTTGGGCTCCCCGGAAGACATCGCCTCGGCGGTGCTGTTCCTCGCCTCCGATGAGTCGGCCTGGATCACCGGGGCGGTGCTGACGGTGGACGGAGGGCGGACGGTGCTGTGATGGGGCAGGCGGTTCGAGGCTTCAGCCACCGAGCCGGGGAATCGATCAGCTCGATCGGCCGTCGGGGCTCGACCGGGGCTGCCGTTGTCGAGCCCCCGGTCGGGGATCTCGGGTCGGGAGGGTGCAAAGGTTCGCCGGAGGCCCGTTCACTCATCCGGCGTTTCGGACGGCGGCGCCATGTGAGGAATCCTGACTGGCCACCCCCGCCGACTCCGCACTGCCGCCCAGAAGCCGGAAGATCGTCCGGGGAATCTGGTCGAGTGGGACCACCACTTCCGCCGCTCCCAGCCGGATGGCTTCCTTGGGCATGCCGAAAACCACTGAACTGGACTCGTCCTGCGCCACAGTCCGCGCCCCGGCCTCCCGCATTGCCAGCAGTCCCCGGGCACCGTCACCACCCATGCCGGTGAGAATCACGCCCACGGCGTTACGGCCCGCATGTCTGGCCAGCGAATAAAACAGAACGTCCACGCTGGGACGCTGGTAGTAAACTTTGGGACCGTCCTTGATTCTGGCCAGATATTGAGCCCCGCTGCGCTCCACCACCAGATGCCGGTCGCCGGGCGCCACCAACACCAGTCCGGGAACCACGGGCTCTCCGTCCTGGGCTTCCCGGACCCGCAAGGCACAGACTTGGTCGAGGCGCTGGGCGAAGAAGCGGGTGAAGTCTTTGGGCATGTGCTGAACGATGACTGTCCCTGGCGTGGTGGGGGGCAGCTCCTTCAGGATGCGTTCGATGGTTGTGGTTCCCCCGGTGGAGGCCCCGATGGCCAGGACCTTGTGAGTCGTCTCCAGCACCGGCCAGGCGGCGGTGGAGGGGGCGGACGGAACCACTTCGGAGTCCGCCGGAGGGTGGGCGACCCGCGCCCGGGCGGCGGCCCGGATGACGGAAGCAAGGTGCTGGCTGTCTGGTGTGGAAAAGCGCGAGCCGGGCTTGGACAGCACCTCCACCGCCCCCAGCCGCAGAGCCCGCAACGCATTCTCACTGTTCTGCGGAGTCAAGGAGCTCAAGACCACCACCGGCATGGGATGCTGTTTCATCAGCCGCTCGAGGAAGGTGAGACCGTCCATGCGAGGCATCTCCACATCCAGCGTCAGGACATCCGGCTGCAACTGCAGGATCTTGTCCCGGGCCACGTAAGGGTCGACGGCACTGCCCACCACCTGGATGTCGGGATAGCGGGACAGCTCCTCGGTGAGAACCTTGCGGACCACCGCCGAGTCGTCGATGACCAGCACCCGGATCATCTCGACTCCTCCCCAACCGGTTGATCGGTGAACAGCTTGACCTCGGCCCGTCCGCCCTCCAGCCCGACGGAGATGGAGCCTATGAGTTTCAGTGCCGGCGGATCGGCCACGGGGTGGGGCTGAAAGCGTGGCGGCTCGAGGTTGAATACCGCGGACTCGCCGGCGATCAGGGGCAGCAGGTTGCCGCAGATCACATTGGTGATTTCTTTCAGACTGTCCTCCTGGAGGACGGGATCGTCGGCCTGCTCCTCCCCCAGCATGTTGGCCGCCAAGGTGGGCAACAGGCTGCCGAACAGATGAACCACAATCCGGCCGTGGAACGGCCCGTGGAAGTCGATCATGCCGGCGGCGGCAAACGGGGCGGCAAGCTGCCGGGGATTGGGTTCGGCATCGGTAAAGGTAAAGGCCAATTCCTCAAAAGTCAGGGCCGCCGCCTGAAACAGGCGGCTCTCCAATGATGCTTCCATACGCCCCTCCGGTCACTTCATGGACGACGTGGCTCAAGTGCTCCGGCGTAAACGGTTTGTGGACGTAGCCGACGCCGTCCTTCGCCAGCAGCGAGGCGATGCGGGTCGTGCTGCCCTCGGTGGACACCACCACCACCGGCAGATCCTTGAAATTGGGGTTGTTCTTCACGCGGTCGATCATCTCCTCGCCGTTCATTTCGGGCATATTGATGTCCACCAGGGCCAAGTCGATCTTGTACATGGCCAGGATCATCATGCCCTGTTTGCCGTTGCCGGCCTCGTGGATCTCCCCCACGGGAAGTCCACTCAGGTTGAGGGTGCGGATGATCATCTTCCGCATGGTTGCGCTGTCGTCGACAACCAGGATGTTCAACGGCATTCGTAGACCCTCTCTTCCTTGCCCTGGTCTCCGTTGTACGTGAAGACGGTGACCCTTCCGGTGGCGATGTCCAGGCACATGTTTCTCGATTTGGTCCCACCGGTATCCTCGGCCCGCAGCAGGACGCCGTTCTTCCAGAGGATCTTGCGGAGCATCAGCAGGTTCCGCTTGCCGATCTCGAAGCAGTCGTGGTCGGCGTTGCGCAGGCTGGCGCCGCCGCAAACCGCGACCCACAGCCTCTCTTTCCGGGCCCCCAACCGGTAGCTCTCGCGGAACAGCAGCGGAACTGCGGAGTCCACAAACATCAGCGGCTTCTCCGCCGCCTTCTCAGGGCTCACCGAGGAAGTCGGCAACATGACGTGAAGCAATCCCCCCACCCGGGCTACCGGATCATATACGGTGATTCCCAGGCAACTGCCCAACGCGTAGGTGATCAGCTCATCCTGCGGTTGATCCACCACCTTCATGTCGGCTATTCCCACGACATGCTTCACAGGTTTCGGTGCCTCACGGTCAAGCTCGAGGTCATTTGAGGTAAACAGCCGGCTGAACGTACCTGAATCGATGCTGAAGGCCGGTCAGGCTCTCGGAAAATCCGACGAAGAGAAACCCGCCCTCGTCCAGCAAACGCCAGAACCGGTTGACCAGCTCCTCGCGGGTGGGGCGGTCGAAGTAGATCATCACGTTGCGGCAAAAGACTGCCTGGAAAGGGCCCCGCATCGGCCAGTGGTCAATGAGATTGAGGCGGGCGAAGGTGATTACCTTCCGGATCCGACTCTGGACCCGCCACAGCCCCTCGATTTCGTCGATTGGTGTGAAGTAGCGTTTCAGCAAGGGGGGCGGTACCTCGGCCAGGTCAGCCGCTGCGTATTCTCCCGTTGCCGCCTGCTCCAGGACAGGACGACAGATGTCGGTGGCCAGGATCCGCAAGTCACGGCCGGAGAGGTCCCCCAGCGCTTCGTCCAGGACCATGGCCAGCGAATAGGGCTCAGCGCCGGTGGAGCATCCTGCGCACCAGAACCGCAGTCGGGAGCCGGCCGGCCAGCCATCCTGGATCCGCCTCTTGAGAAACTCGAAATGGGCGGAATCCCGGAAGAACTGGGTCTTGTTGGTGGTGATCAGGTCCACCAGCTCCGCCAGTTCGGCGCCGCTGGTGTCCGCCTCCAGGTGGCGGCAATACTCGGTGAAGCTGGAGAGGCCCAGCGCCCGCAGTCGCCGCCCTAGCCGCGCCTTCACCAGATCCTGCTTCCCGTCCCGCAGATGGATGCCGCAGGCCCGATAGACCAGCTCCGCCAGTTTCCGGAACTCGCTTTCGGTCAGGCGGCCAGGCATTCCAACCAGGCCGTCCAGCGGGGGGGGATTGGCAGGTGAACCCATGACGAACCGAGCCTCCGGGTTACGGTCCCACGCAGATCCTGTCCACATCCAGCAACAGTTTGGCGGAGTCGTCCACCTTGCCGATGCCCAGCAGGGACTCGGTGACCAGGGTTTGGTCGCGCTCGATCTGGGCCTCGGGGATCTCCAGCACGTCCGAGACCCGGTCCACAATCAGACCCATCTCCACGTCGCGTACCTGCACAAAGATCACGCACGATTCGTCGGTGGGCGGCACGGGTTCGAGGCCGAACCAGAGCCGGAGGTCCACCACCGGGAGGATCTTGCCCCGCAGGTTGACCAGACCTTTGACGTAGGGCCGGGTGTGGGGCACCCGGGTCACCGGCAGCAGCCCGATGATCTCCTGGACTTTCAGAATGTCCACACCGTACTGTTCCCGTCCCAGGAAGAAGGTAAGAAACTTCAGAACGGTTTCCTGGCTTTGAGCGACGGAGTCGGCGACAGGTTGGCGGCTGTTCATACGTGCGGTAACTCCCTTGCGGAAGGCGTTGACAGCAGGATTTCGGGAACCGGGTAGGGTATGGCCGTACTGGAGGCGGAATCCGTCTGCCGGCGGGCCAGCTCATGAAGTTCGGCGGCGTCCAGGATGAGTCCGACCCGTCCATCGCCCAGAATGGCGGCGCCTGAAACGCCAGGAACTTTGCCCAACCACTTGCCCATGGACTTGGCGACGACCTGCTGCTGGCCGAGCAGTTCATCCACCATCAGGCCGTAGCGATGATCTCCCGCGGCAATGATCACCAGCAGCGCCTGGGTGGGATCCTGCTGGGCGTCGGCGATGTCCAGCAGCCGGTGCAAGCGGAACAGCGGCAGCAATTCTCCGCGCAGCATCACCATCTCTCCCCGCCCCGCCACCGTCGAGAGCTGCTGGGGTTCCGGCCGGAAGCTCTTCACGATGCTCACCGTCGGAATGATGTAGCGCTCCCCCCCGGTCTGGACCAGCATGCCGTCGGTGATGGCCATGGTCAGCGGGAGCACCAACTTGAAGCAGCTCCCCTGGCCGGGTTCGGATGAGGTTTCAATCCGCCCGCGCAGGGCTTCGATGTTGCGCCGCACCACGTCCATGCCCACGCCGCGGCCCGACACCTCGGTCACCTGGGCGGCGGTCGAAAATCCGGCCCGGAAGATCAGGTTGTAAATCTCCTGCTCGGACATGCCGGCCGCAGACTCGATCAGTCCCTGGCTGATCGCCTTCTCAATGATGCGCTGGCGGTTCAGGCCTCTGCCGTCGTCACGGAGCTCAACCACCACATTGCCGCCGGAATGGTAGGCGGACAGCGTCACCTGGCCCTCTTCCGGTTTGCCAGCCTGCCGGCGCTCCTCGGGTGGTTCGATCCCATGGTCAACCGCGTTGCGGATCATATGGACCAGGGGATCCCGGAGGATATCCACCATATTGCGGTCGATTTCCGTGTCCTCGCCGAAGGTCTTCAACCGGACTTTCTTGCCGGCTTTGGCCGCCAGATCCCGAACCAGTCGATTCATCTTCTGAAACGTGGGCTTCAGGGGAACCATGCGCAGGGCCATGCTGAGGTCCTGCAGCTCCCTGACGATCTTCCCGGCCTGGGCGGTCTTGCGTGCCAGCTCCGGGAATCGGCCGTCCAGCACGGTTTCGTCCTGGCTGACCATGGAGTGGGCGATCACCAGCTCGCCCACCATGTCGATGAGCCGGTCGAGGCGGTCGGTGCGCACGCGAACGCTGTTCTCGGAAGGACCTTCGCCTTCCGTCAACGCCCTCTGCGTGCGCAGCCCCTTGGCCACTTCGGTGGTGGAGGCGACACCCGCTTTGACGATGGATTCCCCGAGCTTGCGATCGGCCTGTTCCCGGGCGATCTCTTCCACGACCTCGCGCTGGACGGTCCCCTGGGAAACCAGCAGGTCGCCGAGCCGGGGAACGCCGCCCGCATGGGTGGTTTCGTCGATCCCTGCCGCCTCCGGGTCGGAGAGCTGTTGCAGGAGGAGGTCGTAACCCTCGGGTTTGACCATGGATGCGCCGCCCAAGGCCTGCTGGACCTGTAACACCAGCGCCTTGAGCTGGTCGATGGAACGCAGGGCCAGGTCCGCGTACCCGCCGGCATAGCGGATTTCTCCCTCCCGGATTCGGCTGAGCAGATTCTCCGCCCGGTGTGCCAGCTCCTTGACCGAAGTCATCCCCAGGAATCCCGAGGTGCCCTTGATGGTGTGAAAGGCACGGAAAACCGTGTTGACCTCCTCCAGATTGCCGGGTTCGACTTCCAGAGCAAGCAGTGACGCTTCCGCCGCTTCGATCAGTTCCAGCGCCTCGGTGACGAACTCCTCCAGGAGGTCCAGGTCGGCATCCTCCGGCAGCCGGGTCGCAAAGTCAGCCGCCGACGGTGCGGCGATCGGGGTGGGAGGTTGCAGGCGTGCGGTCGGGGGGGCCGCCGGTGATGCCGTGGACTCCGGACTTGCCACGGACTCCGGGAGGGACTCCCGCGCGATCCCGGCGGCCCGTTCGATGAGTCCGGCAGCTTCCGCCAACAAATTGCCGTCCGGGTTGCCGCCGTACAGCAGTTCGTCCAGCTTCAGCAGCGCTTCGGCGGCAAGGGTGCGCACTGCCTCTTCCAGCCGCGCATCCCGTGCCAACTCCAGGATCTCCGCGCGCAGCGCCTCCAAGTCCTGCGTGTCGCCGGCGGACAGTTGCATCAGACGCGCCAGCAAATCGTCAAGGTTGGGATTGGCCGCCCTGCCCGCCGCGGAAGGTTCGGCGTCGGCTCCCTCCCCTTCCACCGACTTTGACGGCGAGGCGGATGGAACCCCGCTGCTGGAGAGGGTCCGGCTTCCGGATGCGGCCGCCGCCCGGCGGATGAGATCCACGATCTCCGACAGGTCGCGCTTACGGTTCCCCTTCTTTTTTCCGTAAAGAACGCCATCCAGGCGTAGCAGTGCCTCCGCCGCCGGATCCCGTACCGTTTCCGGTTGCTGGGGATCGCGGGCAACTTCCAGCAGCTCTTCCCGCAGTTCCTCGAGCTGCGCCCGGTCCGCAGCGGAGAGCCGGCTCAGCCGATCTCCCAATTCCTCCAGATGCGCTGTCGCCATCAGTCTTGCCTCCTCGCACTGAGCTCTTGCGACGCTGGTGCGCCCGATTCCCCTGCCTGGGCGGACGCTACTTGCGGGATGCTTCGATCACGCTAACGATCACTCCCCGGCCGTCAAAAAGCATCGGGAGGCTCAGCACCCGTTTCCCCTGAATGATGTCCAGGGAGTAGTCGGAGCCCTCGATGAAGCAGGGCAGCGTCAGCGATGAGTGCCCGGGGAGGGAATTCTTGAAATTCCCTGCCACCATGTTGGTGATCTCCCCGACGACGTCCTTCACCGACTCGTCGACGCAGGTTGGTTCAGGCCCACCCATCATGGCCGCGGTCAGGTGGCAGGCGGTGAGGGTCCCACACTCGAAGACCACCGCACCGTTCCAGTCACCGCTGATACCCACTGAAGATGAAACCTTGCGGTCCGGGGGGAAGTCGGGCGGCTTGCCGTCAGGAACAGGCACCAGCTCCAAGCCCAGCATTGAACTGAACACCTGGCGGACAGCGCGGATCAGTTCTTCCGCCTTTACAGATTCCATAGTGGCTTCCCCTTTCAGCATCGTCCACTCAACCGACCACCAGACGGGTCAGAGCCTCCTTGTCGAAGGGTTTGAAAAGAACCTCGGAGAAGCCGGCCTGCTGGGCCTCGCCCACCTTGTCCGCCATGGACTTGGTGGTGAGCACCACGAAGCGGGTCTCCCTGAGGCGGGACTCCTTCTTCAGCATCTCCAGAACCTGGAAACCTTCGGTTTGTAGGTCCAGGAAGACCACATGGGGGACATGCTGGCTGGCCAGTTGGAGGGCCCTCTCGGGTTTCGACGTGGTCACCACCTCCGCCAGTCCGTCCAGGAACCGGCGGGCCACAGTGAGAACGCCGTCGTTGTCGTCGAGAATCAGGACCCGCGGCAGGCCGGTGTCCGCCGGGGGTGAGGCTGCATCCAGTTGGAGGATCTTGGAGACCTTCTTGACCAGAAGCTCTTCCTCGAAGGGTTTCACGATGTAGTCGGAGATACCCATCTTGATGACTTCGAGCACCAGCTTCTCACTGGACTCGGCGGTGAGCATGAGCACTTTGACCGAGCGTGTGGCGGCGTCGGCGCGCAGTCGGCGGAGCATCTCCGGGCCGTCCATCACGGGCATGTTGACGTCCAGGATGACCAGGTCCGGGCAATGCTCACGTGCCATCTCCAGCCCCTGCTCGCCGTTCTCCGCCTCAAGGATTTCCAGGTTGAAAGGAGCCAAGTACTTGCGCACGAGGGTACGGATCATGCGGCTGTCGTCGACGGTGAGGACCTTCATGCTACCTCCAGGAACAGCGCGGGTCCGGCTGCACCAGCTTGGATCCGGCTGTGCACCTGATATATCGGAGGAAATGTCGACAAGATTACGGGGGATTCGGGAGATGCCGGTCATCGATTCTGTGAAACGCGACGCCCTTATCCAGGAGCACCACCGGCGCTTCGGCCTTGCCACTGCCCCGCTGGGCGGGTTCACGAATCTAAGAGAACTCCCGCAGGCGCCGGCGGATCACCCGGCTGACGCCGATCACCGCGATCAGGTTGGGGATCGCCATCAGGCCGTTCAGTGTGTCCGCAATATCCCACACCAGGTGCAGGGAGCCCGTTGCGCCGAGGTAGATGAACAGCAGCCAGGCCAGACGGTAGGGCAGGATGATGCGGGCCCCGAACAGGTAGGTGGCCGCGGTCTCGCCATAGAAGGACCACCCCAGGATGGTCGAGTAGGCGAAGGTCAGGATCCCCAGGGTCACCACGATATCTCCCCAGACGCCCGGCAGGCCCGTTTCAAAGGCCCGCGCCGTGAGGGCGGCTCCGGTCTCCCCGCCGGTCCAGGTACCGGTCAGCAGCACCACCAGCCCGGTGGCGGAACAGACGAGGATGGTATCCACGAAAACCTCGAAGATCCCGTAATAACCTTGCCGGACCGGGTGGTCGGTGCGGGCCGCTGCATGGACCATGGGGGCGCTGCCCAGCCCGGCCTCGTTGCTGAAGAGCCCGCGGGCGATCCCATAACGGACTGCCTGCATGACCGCCGCCCCGGCAAATCCGCCGACCGCTGCGTGCCCGCTGAAGGCCGACTCGAAAACCAGGGCGACGACCTCCGGGATTCGTTCGAAGTAGCGGACGATGATGAAGGCCGAGCCCAGCAAATAGGCCAAACACATGAACGGCACCAGAAACTGGGTGACTTCGGCGATCCGGCGGATCCCGCCCAAGACCACCGCCCCGGTCAGCAACACCAGCAGCACGCCGGTCAAACGGCTGTCCACTCCGAAACTGGCCCGCAGCGACTCCGCCAGGCTGTTGGCCTGGACCATGTTGCCCATGCCGAAGCCGGTCATCGCGGCCATCAGGGCAAACAGCGCACCAAGCCGGGGCATCCCCAGACCGTCCCGCAGAATGTACATGGCTCCGCCCCGCCAGGTGCCGGTGGAGTCACGGTGTCGAAAACTCAGGGCGGCGACGATCTCACTGAACTTCGTGGCCATGCCCAGCAGTCCGGAAATGATCAGCCAGAACAGGGCTCCCGGGCCGCCCAGCGTGATGGCCGTGGCGACGCCGGCGATGTTTCCCACCCCGACCGTGGACGCCAGAGCGGTGGCAACCGCCTGAAACGGTGTTACCGAGCCCTCAGCCGAACTGCGGCTGAGCGCCTTGCCAATCACCTCACGCAGGGCCGGGAGCAGTCTGCGGGCCTGGATCCCGCCGGTGAGCAAAGTGAAGTACACCCCGGCGCCCATCAGCGCCGCCATGGTGTATGGGCCCCAGACCCAAGAGTTCAATGTCGCGTGCCATTCCAGCAGCCGTTCAATCATCAGGATTCGCTCGCCTTCCTGCAGGGATCTCGAGACTGTACAACGCGGCACGGGCTGGGGCAACGAGGGGAGAAGGTTGGAGGGTTCAAAGGTTCAAAGGTTTAAGGGTGGCTTGGGAGCGCAGCCAGAGGCGGGGAAGGGCGGATAGACAAGCGCCCAGCGGACGTCCCTCCACGTACCCCTGCACGAGGGGCCGCCAGGTTCCAAGCGCCGCAAACCACCTCAGTCCGGCCTCGACATCCCGATAGAAGAGGCGGGCCACGCACCAGGAAAGAGTTGAGTCCCACAGCAGAGGACGCAGGGCACGGTAGTAATCCCGATGGTCCGCCAGGCCCCGGGCCCGGCGTACCACGGTGACCCCCGCCAGCCGTCCGCTTTCCAGGGCGTGATAGATCCCTTCTCCGACGGTGGCTTCAGCCAGACCCGCCGCATCACCCACCAGGTAGACGGGTTCGTCCGGAACTCGCAGGCCGGAGGTGCCGACGGGGTAGGTGTGTCCCGCCGCTTCTTCCATGGCTCGCGATGCACACCCGCCAAAGCCCTTTTCCCGAAGGTATTCCTCGAGCCGCCGCCGCAGGCCCGTTGCCCGCGGCTGCAGCGTATACAACCCCACCGACCAGCGGTCCTGCTTCGGAAACACCCAGCCGTAGCCTTGGTGCACGACGCCGAAATCAAAGCACGGTTCGGTACAGGGGTCGTGGGTCAGCCATGAGCGGAGGATTTCAACTTCCACCGCTGTCGCCCGGCCCCGGCCCCTTCCCAGCCGGAAAGTCCCGGCGGTGACGCCCCGGGCGCCGTCCGCCCCAATCAACTGCCGGCAGAAGACGGTCCGCCGGGCGGTGGTCAGCCGGAACAGGGACGCCTCCTCGACCTGCACGGATTCCAGGGCCTCAGGCGCCAGAAACGTCAGCCCCGGCATCCGCAGGTTGTCCAGGACCAGGCGGAAATCGAAGTCCGGACGATGCACAAAACGCAGCAGACCGGCGGGATGGGAGAAGCGGTGGTGGACACTGCCCGCCGAGAACCAGACTCCCGGGCTGGGTTCGCTGACGCCGGCTGGACGCCAGCCGGACAGTGCCGCCAGACTCCGGCCGGTGAGCCCTCCAGCACAGGGTTTGAGCCGCGGCATCTCCGCTCTCTCGAGCTGAACGACCGTCAGGCCTCCGGCCAGGCACTCGCGGGCCGCCCGCGAGCCACCCGGCCCGGCACCGATGATTCCCACGTCGAAGCATGCTTCCATAACGTTGCGCCCGCATCAGAGGCCGAGCAGCCAGGCTTCGACCGCGGTTGCCGTCAGTTTCTCCAGAGCGTGGGCATACCACTGGATCTGCCGCACGTAGTGCTCCCTGGCCACACCCTCCGGGTCATCGGTCTTGAAGTCCACCAGAACCCACCTGCCCGCTTCAGCAAACAGCAGATCGATGGTGCCGTCCAGCAGGCTCCGGGAGCCGTTGCCGCCGGTATCCTCGCCCATGGACAGCAGGAGGGGGACCTCGCGGAGGGCTTCAGCGGCCGTGGCGGCCCGCCGCAGCAGCGGATGCTGCAGTGCGGCCGCCACCACCTCGACGGCGGCCTCGATCTCGGCCGGTTCCGCCCCGATCCCCGACCGTGAGGCCAGTTCGGCCAGGCTTAGGACCTGGACCCGGTCCGCGTCGAACGGCACATCCCGGAGGACAGTGTGGACCAGGGTTCCAAACCGGGCTCCCGCCGGACGGTGGGAGGCTCGCGGCAGCCGGGAAATCTGGACCGGCACAGGATCGGGAGGGGAGTGTCGCAGCAGCTCGCGGGTGACGCGCAGGAGAGTCAGGGAGCACCGGGCACCCGTCCGCAAGGCTTCCTCGCGATGCCGCTGCCACAGTTCCCAGTGTTGCTGCTGCATCCGCAAGGCCTCCTCGTCTTCCGCCAGCAGTTCCTTCTGGCGAAGGCCGAAGTCGGGAGGCACCTGGAGATCCAGCAGGGCGGGATCGAACCAGACCACCTGATGGTTCCCCGCCTGGGGCTGGTGAAGTCCGGGACGCACCGAGGATTCCGAACTGCCGTCGAATGAAAGCGGACGGCTGAGCACGCTGGCCGGCCCAAAAGGCGGGCAGCCGGGGGCGGGCAGAGCCTGTCGCCTCCGGTCAGGGGCTGGATACAGGGCCTTGTTGAGGACGGCCAGCCAGCCCTCCCGCGGAGCATCCCCCACGGCGGGGACCACCAGCAGATCCCGCGCCCGGGTGGCAGCCACGTAGGTCAACCGCAGGCCTTCCGCCTGGTCCCGTTTCAGCTCCTCATCCTGGTGCTCGATCAGTTCCCAGGGACGGCAGCCCAGCACCGGGAAGGCGGCCAGACCCGAATCCACATCGACATACTTGTCGGGTTGGCTGGATGCCGCCTTGCAGGTCATGTCGGCCAGCAGGACCACGGGGAACTCCAGTCCCTTGGCCCCGTGCACGGTCATCAGGCGGACGCCGTCAGCGCCCTCCTCCAGCACCGTGGTCTCGGCTCTCCGGATTCCGCTGTCGCTTTGCAGCAAGTCCACGAAGGCGCGGAAGGAGAGCCCTCCCGCCGCTTCAAAGGCCCTGGCCAGTTCGCAGAGCCGCTGGACATTGGCCAGCACCTGATGGCCGGCGGGCCGCAGCGCCAGGGCGGCATGGGCCCGGGTCACCTGCAGCAGGTCGGTGATGGTTCGGGCGATCGGCCGGTGATTCCGCAGTCGGTGCAGCCGTTCCAAATGGCCCAGGGCATCCAAAATCGGCTGGAGATCGGGTTCCACCTCCGGATACCTGCGGAAGGGCCGGATGGGACCGTGCTCTTCCCGGAACACGAACAGCTTGCGGTCTGAAATCGAGAAAAACGGTCCCCGCAGGGTGGCATAAACCGAGAGCTCATCGTCGGGCCACTCCACGGCGGCCAGGGCGGTGGCCACGGATTCGATCTCCTCACGTTCGTGGAACGAGCGGGAACCGGCGAGGACGTGGGGAATGCCGCGAATTTCCAGCTCCCGTGCATACTCCCGGGTCACGTCGCGGTTCCAGGACACGAAACGCCGGAACAGAAAAGCGATGTGGCGGGGGGAAATGGGGACCCATTGTCCATCGGCCTCAGGATCCTGGACCTGCCAGCCGGACTGGTGGATCAGCCAATGGGTAAAGGCCGCCGCGGCGGCGGGCAATGACGTCTCGATGGCGAAGTTGGCGATCTCCCGCTTTCCGTACGGGTGAGGGACCGGCAACACCAGCACCGACGGCTGGCAGGGTCTGGCTCCCCGAACCTCATCAAGAGGGAGGTAAGCCGGCTGTCCCGACGCCTGGTCCTCCACCATGACGGGAGCGAAGGCGGCGTTGACGGCTTCCTGGATGGGGCGAACCGAACGGAAACTGCGGGTCAGATGCACCAGACCGACGCCCCGCTCGGCCAGCCGGTCACGGATCTGCCGGTAGAGCAGGACATCGGCTCTCCGGAAGCGGTAAATGGATTGCTTCGGATCTCCCACCAGGAACAGTTTCCCGGCGACCGGCCGGACCTCTCGCCAGTCCGTGACCTGGGGGTCGTCGGCGGCCAGCAGCAGCAGGATTTCCGCCTGCAGAGGATCCGTGTCCTGGAACTCGTCCACGAAGATGTGACTGAAGCGGGACTGGAAATAGCGGCGCACCGGCTCATTGCCCACCAGCACGTCCCGGGCCTTGACCAGCAGGTCGACAAAATCGAGCCGGCCGTGACGCAGCTTCAGGTCCTCGTAGCGCCCGACCAGGTCGCGGAACTCGTGCTGGATGACGGCTGCGAGATCGGCGTCCGCCTCCGTCCGGAAGCGGATCAGCTCTTCCTGCAGGTGCTCTTTCATCTGCAGCACCTGCTGGCGGGGGTACCCCGGGGCAAACAGCCCGGGCCCGCGGCGAGGCTGACCCGAACGGGCCAGCTTGCCGGGCAGTTCGACCAGGAAGGCCTCCAGACGGTCCTCGTCGAGGGGGCCTTCCTGCTCCGCCCGGCGGATCCACAACGCCAGATCAAGGACCGGACGCAAAGCGGCGGCGAGTTCGTCTCGCGGCGGGGCCTGCTCCAGGATCTCCGCCAGCTCACGGATCTGCTCAACGCACTGTTCGATTCGGGCTCGCCGGTCAAACGGCCGCCGCGTCCACGTGGCTCCGAAGTCCCGCCACTCGAGGAAACGCCAGGCGGCTGCCCGGATGGTTTCCAGCGGTGAACCCTCGCCGGCGTCGCCGCTGGGGAGACGGCTCAGCAGGCGTCGCAGAGGGGGAGGCAGGTCCCGAAGCCGTTCCTGGATCCAGGGGCGGAACGCCCGATCGAAGAACGTCGGAGCTTCGTCCTCGGCCAGCTCCTCAAAAGCCGGATCGATCCCGGCTTCCACCGGACGTTCCCGCAGCAGTTCCCCGCAGAAGGAGTGGATGGTGCCCACGTGGGCTTCCTCGAGACGGGCCACCGCATTGTCCAGGCGGACGATCTCCTCCGGGTCCGCACTCTGGACCCGGGCCTGGTCGAGCCGGCTGCGCAACCGAAGCTTCAACTCGCCTGCAGCTTTGCGGGTGAAGGTTACGGCCACAATGCCGGCAGGGGTGGTGCGGCCCGAGCGCAGCAGCTCGACCAGACGAAACACGAGCTCGGTGGTCTTCCCGGTCCCGGCGGCCGCTTCCACCATCAGGCTCTCGTCGAGGCTGTGGCGGATCCGGCGACGGGCCCCCTCGTCCGCCCCTGCCACCAGTTGCAACGCCATCACTGCAGCTCCCTCAGGTCATGGAGGTCCTTCAGCGGCTCCTGGGGTTTACGGCCGACCCTCAGCTCCTCGTACGGCCCGCACACCGGACGGTAGTCGCACCAGGTGCAGGCGTTCTTGCGGGGGGCAGCGGGCAGGAAGCCGGTGGCCACGGCCTTGTCGATGGTGTCCAGGATCCATTCCATCATCTTCCGGGTGCCGGGCTCGAGGGGAATCTCGATCACGCGGAAGCCACCCCGCTGGGTGCAGTAATACAGACGTCCGGACTCCACCGACTCTCCCAGCAGCCGCTCCGCCGCCATGGCGTACAGCAGGGGCTGGAGCAATTCTCCGCCGCCGACCCAGCGCACCGCCTGCTCGGGTGACTTGCCGGTCTTGTGGTCGGTGATGCGCAGAATACCGCGGCCGGCATCGCGTTCGATCAGATCAATGGCGCCCCGCAGCCGATAGCCGCCGCGCAGGACCGCCTCCTGATCCTGGCTGCGGGGATCGCGACCCTCCTCGTGAGGCAGGCCGAAAGCATACTCCCAGCGATGAGGCAACCACCGGCCGCCCTGCTGATGGCGTTCCCGTACCCAGCAGCGGAGGTCCACCCGCAGTTCCTCCACCTCTCCCTGCCAGACCCGGGGCAGTGCAGGTGCCAGATCCTCGGCGTAACGCCCGGCCGCCTGGTCCAGGACCTGGTCCACCCGGTCCAGCCATTGCTCCAGCGACGCCCGGTCCGGATCCAGCAAATCCTCCTGTTCCAGCAGCCGGAAGAACTGGAACTGAACCTCATGAACCAAACTTCCCCGGACCAGCGGATCCATTCGTTCGAGGACTGAGATGCCTTCCCGGGGACGCAGGCGCTGAAGCCCGTGGAGAAAGAATCGGTAGGGACAGGCCGCGTAATGTTGCAGCGAGGTCGGGGAGAAAGCGCGCTCGCGCAGGCGGAACCCGGAAAGTCGCCGCAGCACATGCACGTCCTTGGCTGCCACCAGCCCGTCGTCGTCAAACCACGCCGGCTCCCAGCGCTTGAATCGGGCCCGCAGTGACTGGGCCAACCAGGGGTTGAGGTCCAGCAGAAAACGCCCTTGGCCCCGAACGGAACGCGTGCGGTCATGGAGCAGCGGTTCGAGGCATGCCAGATCGTACTCGGCATCGTCGATGGCGGAAAGCGGATCGGCCGGGGCAGGCCAACCGAGGCGCAGCACCGGTTCGTCCGCCGAGCGCTTTTCCAGCTCGCGCAGATCGGGAATCTGTCCTTCCGCCGCGCGCAAGACCTCCAGTGCGTGCAGGGACGGCACACGGGCGCGGCCCTGCAGGAGGTCCATGCGGGGGAAGGACACTACCAGGAGGCGGGTGGCGGTGGCCACCCCACGACTCAACAGCAGGCGCTCGCCGGCAATGCGGTCCCGCCGGTTCGGGAGCGGCAGCTCCAGTTCTCGGGCCACCTCATCCAGCAGGAGCGGATCCTCGAAGACCTTACGCGGAAGGACTCCCTCCGCCAAACCCGGGATGAAGACAGCATCAAAACGACGCCCGGAGGACTCCTGGAGCGTGCCGACAAACAGGCGTCCGTAGCGATCCTCGGGCGGTTCAGAACGCAGGAACAGCAGATGTTCGGCCAGTACCGAGCGGACTTCCGCCAGCTCAACCGGTCCGACTTCAGCCATCGGTTCCAGCTCGGCCAGCAGTTTGAGAACCGGCTCGGGGTGGGCCAAGGCCTCTACCGCCAGTCGCCGCAGAGCCTCCAGCCACTCCCCCCAGACCGCGCCGGCGGCCGGCAGGGCAGCCAGGCGCCGGATCAGGGGCAAGGCGAAACCCTCAAGCCTCTTGAGACCTTCCAGTTGTTGCCGCAAACCCAACTGCACCGCCTCATCCTCCGGCGCGGAAGCGAGCTTGAGCTGCAGTTCCGCTTCCAGCCCCTTGAGGCGCCGTTCCCAACGGTCGGCTCCCCCCACCACCGACGCCTCCACCAGCAGCTCCTCCCACCGGAAAGGCGCCGGAGCTGGGGCGTCGGCCCCCCCCGGCTGCTCCGACCCGGCTGGCGGAGAGGTTGCCCCGACGGGGACTTCCACGGGGGTCTTGAAAGCAAGTTGCCCACCCTCCGAAGGAGCGACCCAAGGGACTTCGGACAGTTCCTCAGGCTCGGCACGGGGACGCGGCACCTGGGCCAGCGACAGGTATTCGGCGAAGCGGGCGGCGGAAAGTCCGTCAGCAGCACAGTCCAGGAGGGCCAGAAACGCCCGCCCTGCCGGGTTGGGCCGCATGGTGCCCACGGTAAAGTAGGCGGGGATGCCGGCGCGATCCAGGGCATCCTGCAGGTGCGGCAGATACAGTTCGGCATCCCTCAGCCAGACCGCCATGCAGTCGAACCGGAACCCCGCCCGGCTGAGCCGGAGGATCCGCCGCGCCAGCTCGACACACTCGCGGCCCTCGCTGGGAGCCGAGAAGAACTCGAAGGACCCGTCGGGCGCCGGGGTTTCCGCAGGCGGATCGACGGCGAACAGCGCTCTTTGGAGTCGGTCCAGCCGGCGGGAAACCGGGACTGGATCATCGAGCCGCTCCGGTGTCAGGTTCAGCCGCGCGGATAAGCGCTGCAGGGAGACGTGGTCGGAAGCCAGCGCGGTCACCAGCGCGTCCCGGCTCCGGGCAACGAGAGCCGCCAGAAACCTTTCCTCCAGCAGAGATTCGGGAGCTGCGTCGAGGAGCAGTACCGCGGGGGCCGGCAGGCGGACGGAACCCGATTCCAGCAGCCCCACCGCTGCCGCCAGCACCCTCGCCGGGGTTACCACTCTCAGTTTCTCTTCGAGGTGCTGCATGTTGTCGAGGGCGGAAGCCAGCTCCGGACAGCCATAAGGTCCGTGAGCGAGTCTGGCTGGGTCGATGCCGTTTTCGATGAGGTTGGCAAGAGTCCGGCTGAGCGCCCGGGGGAAACCAGGCATCCCGACGACGTCGTGGAGGAAGCCGGTTGCCGAGGGGCGTAACGCAGTTTCGATGATGCGTGCGGCCAGTGCTTCAGCGCCGACACGGCTCAGCGGCGCCAAGCACCGCGCGGCCAGCCAGGGGGTCGCCACGGCGGTGATCAGGCGGCGCAAGGAGGTCCGATAGACCAGGGCGAGTCCGGCACCGGTGGAAGCAGTTTCGCGGGCCAGGTCGTCGGCCGCGCCTTGGGTGGCTGCCGCCACCAGGACCGGTCCACGAAGCTGCTGCAGCCAGGCTGCCGCCCGCTCCAGACGGGCAGGGCCATAGGACGTCACCAAAACGGCAGGCATCAGTAATTCCAGCCGAGGAAATTCCAGTAACCGAGCTGCCAGCTCATGGCCAGAGCAGCCAGCGTGGTCAGCGTGTAGTGTAAACGTCCGAGGAAGCTCCAGTAGCCGCCGCGCCAGGCCAGCACGGTCACCACCGCCTGGACCACGCTCAGTACCGCTGCGGTCAGCGGCAGCAGCAGCATCCAGACCCAGGCCGGGTGGAGGTCGTAGATAAGCTGCTCCGGGCTGGTCGCCTGGCAGGCCACCCATCCGAGAAAGGTGAGAAACAGCAGTGAGACGAGCGCCGCCAGCAGACGGGCCGGCGTCTGGGTGGGGGCTCGCCGGGCCAGCATGCGATCCGAACGGATGTCCATGAGGAGATTGATGACCGGGAACAGCAGGGGGGTCAGGAGGACGAGCACACATGCGGTGAGGAGGTAGAGATGGAAGGCGGCTGTTTCAAACCAGCTGGCTCTCTCATGGCCGACGACGGCGCGATCGCCTTCGAACATCCGCAGAGTTGCATCCTCGGTGGTGACGAAGACCAGGGTCTGCGGACGGCGAACCTCCCGGTACAGCATCGGCCGTACCTCCTGCCACAACCGAGCCGGACGCAGAAAAGGCCTGGTCCGCAACATCCCCGGGGCCGGGGCTTCGACCCGGATCTGCTCGAAAAGCTCCGCGAGCTTGTCCAAGGTCGATTCCGCCCGGCGCAGCGGACGGTACCAGCCTTCCAGTGCGACGGGAGGAGGTGGGGCGGCGCCGGCGTCCGGGGGTGGCGGCGCCGGCGTCCGGGAAGGAAAGAGGTGCTCCCGAAGGGCGATGATGAAGTCCTCCCGCGCCCGACCACCGTCGGCGGCGTTGAAAGCCACAAACAGAGCGAACTCCTCCTCAGGCAGCAGATACAGGCCGGCGTGAGCAAACAAGAGATCTCCGGGGTGGAAGAGAACCCGCCGGCCGTTCCAGTCGGCCAGCAGAAACCCGTGCGCCATGCCAGGCACTTCGGGGGCAGGGCTGTACAGGGTTGCCTGCATGCGGAGGCGGGTCTCCGTCCCGAGGATGGACGGCTGGTCCGCCCGATCGGACATGAGGGCGGCGGCAAACCGAAGCATGTCCAGCGCGGAGGCACTGGCGCCGCCGGCCGGTGACGCTGCCGGCAACTCAAACGGCTGGGGCAGGAACTTTCCATCTCGAAAGTCATAGCTCACGGCCGCATGAGGTTCCAGTTCCGGGGGCAGCGGCTGTCGCACGCTGGTGCGGGTCAAGGCGAGCGGCTCAAGGATCCGGATCTCAGCGAACCGCTCCCACTGCAGCCCGGAGACTTCCTGGACGACCAGGGCAGCCAAGGCGCTACCGTAATTCGAGTAGGCGCCCACCTGACCGGGAGGTCGGATGCGGGTCGGCAGCTCCCGGGCCACCACGCGGTCCAGCGGCAGCAGGTCGTCGGGGTGGCGGCGGAACAGCCGCAAGGCGCGATCCTCGAATCCGGCCGTATGCGCCAGCAGGGTGCTCAGGGTCACCGGTGCCGGATAGGTCTCAGGGATCTGGAGCGACTGCAGATAGCGGTTGACGTCCTGATCCAGGTCGAGCCGGCCCGCCTCGACGAGTTGCATGACCGTGGTCCAGGTGAAGAGTTTGGTGACCGAGGCCAGCCGGAACATCGTATGGGCGGGGTCCACCGGGAGGCGCCGTTCCACGTCGGCGTCGCCGTAGCCTTTCGCGAGGATGACCTCCCCGCGGTGCAAGACGCCCACCACCGCGCCGGCCAAGTGGTAAGCTTGGAACTGGGCGGCCATGATGCCGTCCACCAGCGGTTCCAGGTTCGGCCAGGAAGGGGGCGGCGGTGCCGCCGCCTGCGCGACTGCTGCCGGTGCGGGCTGGACCGGGCCACCCTGGGCTTGGGCCCAAGGGAGGGCCGGGCCCGTGGTCAGCAGCAGACTGCAGATGAACCCCCGACATACACTCAACGAGACAACCCCCGAGAAGCTCCGTCCCCCGCAGCCGGAATGCGTGTAAGGTTCAGTATAGAGGTGTTGGTCAAGAAAAGTCATCCGCTTCCGGAGGGTCGAAAGGTCGGCACCGGCGGCAATGCGGCTGCCGAAGGTTCGCAGGGTGAGCCGAGCCACCGCAGCGGGTCAGGGCTGGGTCTACACTCGTGAAGGGCTCGGACATTGCCACCTGAATAACTTAGAATGATGACATTCTTATCGAGCTGAGCGTCAAAGCATTACCGGAGCCGGCCGAGGTTTGTCACCTCCGCTGGCCCACAGCGAGGAGGTGAAGATGGGTCACCCGTGTCCTTCCCAGTCATTTCCGTTGCTGCTGTGTCTGGTGTCGCTGGCCGTGCCGGGTGCAGCTTCAGCCGGAAGTCGATCCGGCTGCGACCCCGAGGCGCTGGCGGCCGCCAAGGCGACGTTCAGGCTCCTGCTGGAGCAGCGGAGTCGGAACCCGGAGTCGGTGGATGCCCGCGAGTTCAGGGAGTCCTCCAAACGCTACATCCTGATCGCCGAAGACTGCTACCAGCATTACTATGGGGTGTCGCCGGTATCCGGGATCACCATCGACGAAGGCGGCCTTTGGGCAGACGGAACGACCGATGATGACCGGCACCGGGCCGCCGCACGCGCGGGGCGCCGAGGTGGTCCCGGACACCCGGATTGGTACAACCTCCACGGAACCAAGTGGGGCGGGGGTTCGCCGTTTCTGAGCGCTGGGGATAACGTGGACGCGGCGGGTCCCGGGATAAGCGGCGGTGTGGTCACCTACAGTTTCATGCCGAGTCTGGTGAGCCTTTCCGCCGAGGTTTCGGCCGGCCAGTCCACAGATAGCCAGAACACGGCGCTAACCGATCTGCCTGGCTTCGACCCCTGCTTCCTGACGGAAATCGAAGCCGCCTTTGCCGCTTGGTCAGCCGTGGCCGACATCGAGTTCCAGCCAAGCCAGGACAACGGCGTCGCTTTCGACGGCTCGGGTGCCTTGGGGGATATCCGGATCGGTGCCCACGGCATGGACAACATGTTTGGAGTCCTGGCCCACGCTTACTTCCCGCCCCCCAACGGGGTGAGTGCGGCGGGCGACTTGCATTTCGATAAGGATGAGGACTGGGTTTGTGACCCGGCAATCATCACGGGTACCGAAATAGACATCGGAGTCGTTGCGCTTCACGAACTGGGACACTCGATCGGGCTTCGGCACGAGAGCTCGGACCCGGCAGTCATGGAGCCTTTCTATAACGCCGCAATGAGCCTCGGTCCTCTCGCGGACGATGTCAACGGGGCCACCCGGATTTATGGCCCAAATCCGAACCGGCGAAGCTTCTTCTCCGATATCGGTATCGGTACCGAAAATCCGGCGGCGCGTTTTCACATCGAGAATGTTCTCAACACCGACAGCGACGACTTTGTGGTCACCTCTGCCGGGAAGGTCGGCGTGGGACTGGTCAATCCGGCAAACGGGGTGCATGTCAAGGGCGACGCGCCGGGTTTCATTTTCGAGGAGTCTGACTGGGGCAACCAGAAATGGCAGATGGCTGCGCTCAACGGGGAATGGCGCCTGCGCGACCTGAGCGCCGGCAACGTCTACCCGTTCCGAATCGCTCCAGGGTTCGCGGCTACCGGAATGACCCTGGCCTCGAACGGCAACGTAGGGATCGGCACGACCAGCCCGACCGCACGCTTGCATGTCATCGGCACCGTCCTGGCAACTGGCGGGGTGTCGTCGTCGCGGGCGCTGAAGGAAGAGATCGTTCCGCTCAGCCTCGAAGCGGCCGCGGAGACCCTGCGGCAGCTCGAGCCGGTAAGCTTTGTTTTCAAGGGGGATTCAGCCCGTGACCGGCAACTGGGATTCATTGCGGAGGACGTACCGGAGCTGGTGTCCACGCCCGGACGGCAGGGCATCCAGCCGATGGCCCTGATTGCGGTGTTGGTCAAGACGGTCCAGGCCCAGGGGGCGGAGATCGAAGCGTTGCGGGCCCAGTTGGCGGAACTGGAGTCCCGCCTGAAGGGGAACGGCGAAAGGGACACAACGGATTGAAGAGACTTCCGCGACGGGCGCAGTGGCGCGCCCGGGGTGATTCGAACACCCGACCTGCGGATTCGAAGTCCGACGCTCTATCCAACTGAGCTACGGGCGCGCGGCACCATTCTAACCGAGAAGCGCGCTCCCCGTTTACCACGGCCGCCCCCGTCCCTTGGGTCCCTCCGCCGCTTTCAGTTACACTCCCGATGCACCCATGTCCGAAGGGGATCTTCGCAGACACGACCTGGTCTCCATCCTCGAGTTGTGCCGGCGCATGAACGCCCAGCGCGACATTTCGTCCCTGTTCGAGTTCGTCACCCGCGAAGCCGCCCGCCTGCTGGACGCGGAACGGGCCACCATCTTCCTGCTCGACACCGAGCGCATGGAACTCTGGTCCCGTGTCGCCCTGGGCACCGACGAGGTCCTGCGCTTCGACGCCAGGCTGGGGCTGGCGGGCGACGTTCTCCTCAACCGGCGGATCGTCAACATCGAGGACGCCTACCTCGACGACCGTTTCAACCCTGCCATCGATGCCCAGCTTGGTTATCGGACCCGCTCCGTTTTGGCGGTTCCGCTGGAGAACGAACGTGGGGAAACCATCGGCGTCTTCCAGGTGCTCAACAAACGCAGCGGCCGCTTCAGCGAAGAGGACGTCGGAATCCTCATTACCTTGGCTGGGCACACCGCGGTTGCCGCCCAAACGGCGCTGCTGGTGGACCGGTTGGAGAAGGAGCGCAACGATCTGCTGTCGGAGAATCGCCGGTTGCGGGACGAAGTCCGCGGGCGTTTCTCCACGCGGAACATTCTCGGAATGAGCCCCCCCATCCAGAAGCTGGTCCGTCAGATCGAGGAGGTGGCCGACGCGGACGTCGAGGTCCTGATCACCGGAGAAAGCGGGACCGGCAAGGAACTGGTGGCGCGGGCGATCCATTTTTCGGGCCGCCGCGCTGACGGACCGTTCCTGGCGGTCAACTGCGCCAGTCTGCCGGAAACGCTGCTGGAGGCGGAGTTGTTCGGTATCGAGAAAGGCGTGGCGACCGGTGTCGCGCAGCGGGCCGGCAAGTTCGAATCCGCCTCCGGAGGCACCCTTTTCCTGGACGAGATTGGCGACCTGTCGCTGTCGGCCCAGGCCAAGATCCTGCGTGTCCTCCAGGAACGGGCTGTGGAACGGGTCGGCGGCCGGGAGCTGATCCGCGCGGATGTCCGGGTGGTGGCGGCCACCAACCGGGATCTCGAAGCGGCCATTCGGGAGGGCACTTTCCGGGACGACCTTTACTACCGCCTGAAGGTAGTCCACCTGAAGACTCCTGCCCTGCGCCAGACCCGAGAGGATATCCCATTATTGGCACAGCACTTCCTGAGCCGTTACTGCCGGGAGATGGAGCGTCCGCCCAAGACCTGGTCGGCGGCGGCTCTCAAGGCGCTTACGGCCTACGACTGGCCTGGCAACGTCCGCCAGCTTGAGAACGAGGTGAAGCGGCTGGTGGTCACCGTGCGCCGGCCGGAAATCCAGCTTGCCGACCTGTCCGAGGAAATTCGGTCCGGGTCCACGCCCCAGAGCAGCATCCGGGGGGCGGTGGAAGACGTGGAGAGGCGATTGATCCGGCAAGCTCTGGCGGCCACTGGAGGGAACCGGGCGAAGGCTGCGGCCCGCCTCGGTCTGACCCGTCAGGGGCTGCTCAAGAAGATGCAGCGTTTGGGCCTCGCCGACCGCTGAGGGCGACAACCGACCTGTCGACGGTGACAACCGCTGTTGTCGCCGGGTCCCGCTTGTGGGGGCACCCGCAGCCCCGTGAGAACAAATCACTTCCGGTTGAGTCGCCAGTCCGGTCCGCGGGCAGCCGTCAGCCGGCGTTGACGCGGCCGCCGCCGCGGCCGGCCTGCCATGTTGGTGTACGGATCCCGTTAACCGTCGCTGGGATTGAAGTTGGGGGTCGTGAGACGGCCAGTCCCCTGTTGGGCATCCTGATTGCTAGGAGACCCTTGGGAAGAGTGAATTGACCATGAGTGATAATAGGGAGGCCGGTAACCCCAGACCGGGAGACAACCGGGACGAGCTGGTGAGTGCCACTCTGCTCTGTGGCGGACTGCGGACGATCCGTTGCAGCTTGAACATGGTGTTGGAGCAGGCGCGCTGCCTGCAGGCCGCCGGCCGTGTCGACGAAGCTGAAGTGGTGCGGCTCGAGGCGCTGGCGGCGCAGTTTGAGAGCCTGCTTCGTGAGTTTCATCGGGGCGCATTTCTGGGAGAGCTGCACAGGATGCTGGAGGATCTCAGGAAGGAAAAGGCGGAGCGGGCAGGGTAGTCTGCGGTGCCTCGGCAGCCGCGGACAGGAATCAAGAGTCGGGAAAAAACCACTGGCGACGGGCGGCTGTCTCCTGCCTCCCGACTCCCTACGGGAAAAAAGCTGGGGTGGGTGATGGGAATTGAACCCACAACTCCAGGGACCACAACCCTGTGCTCTGCCAATTGAGCTACACCCACCACAATGGCAGGAAGCGACATTGTAGACCAGAAGCCCTGAGCCTTCAACCCGAACCGGCATGCGGCAGGGCAGGAACGCGGGGGGCCGCAGGGCCCCAGGCCATCCCGAACCGGGAGGCCGCCCTGCGCAGACGGCAGGTACTGGCGGCGTGCCTCCTAGAGTTGCCGCTGGGGAGCGAGGGTGACGGCGGTTTCCCGACGCCCCCGGGCTTCGGCGGACTCTCCCAGCCGGCCGGTGGAGAGGAACTCCAGGCTGAAAGCCACCACCACCGACACCATCCCTCCCAGCACCAGAGCGACCGCCGCGTAAAGCAGCGGCCGCGGCGAGACCGGATACTTCGGCGGGACGGCAAAGGCGCCGATATGGATGTCCTGACCCTCCTCCGCCTTGGCGAGGCGGGCCGCCTCGAACTTCTGGGCCAGGGCCTGGTGGGAGGCTCGACTTGTCTGCAGCTCGCGGTAGATCTCCTCGGTTTCGATCTGTCGCAGGCGTTCCGCCTCCGCCAGTTCCACATCCCGGCGCCGCTCCAGTTCGGCATGCTCTGCCTTCCTGGCTGCTTCCAGGACCTTCAGTTCCGTCTCCCGACTCCTCTTCAGGGTTTCCAGGCCTGCTTCCCGCTGTTTGAGCAGGCGGTGCAGGCCGGCCTCCCGGCTCTTCTGCAAAGCGAAAAGCTCGGTGGTGCGGGCCGCCAGACGGCCGCGAAGCTCCTCCAGTTCCTTCCGGAGCCGGCTGGTCTCGGCCTGCAGGTGCTGGCGCCTGGGGACGAGGGTTTCATACTCGATCTGGACCTGGGTAAGCTGGTTCAGCAGGGCCTGATAGGTGGGGTTGACGAGTTCCGTCCGGAGCTTGAGCTGGTCCAGTTCCTTGGGCAGGACCCCGCCGGACGGGCTGCCGAGACGGGCCCACAGGGCCTCGTCGGTGATGGCCTTGGACAGAACGAGTAAAGGCGGCTGGGTGTTGATCTGCTGGCGGACCTGCTCGAGCGTGTCACCCTGGGTCTTGATGGCCAGCTCCGTATCCTGCAACTGCTTTTCGAACCGGCTCAGGGCGTCCTGTTTGATCGCCATCTCCTGCTGCAGCAGCGTCAGGCCATGTTCCGCCTCAAACTGCTGGCGGAGGCGTTCGGTTTCGCTCTCATAATCGGCCCGGAGCCGGGAGGTCTCGTTTTCATACTCGGCCAGCAGGCCGGCGGTCTGGTTGCGGAAATCCGCCAGCATCTGTTCGGTCTGGTTGCCGTAATCCAGCAGCCGTCTCGACCAGGCGGACTCGAGACCGAGAATCCGTCGGTCGTGGTAGTCCTCCCGTTGCTTCAGCTCCTGTTCCTGGGTCTCGACCAGTCTGGTCGCTTCGGGATACTGCTTCTCAATGAACTCCAGAGTCCCCTGTTTACCCCGGCTGGACAGGCCTTGACACTCCCGGACCGCCATTTCCGCCCATTTGTCGGCCACCCGCTTGGCCTTTTCCGGCGAATCCGCCCGCACCACCAGCAGAATCACAGGGCTGTAGGCAATTTCCCGCAGTTTGCTGGGCTCGAGCTTTGCGTCCATGCTTCCCGGAGCCTCGTCCGGGCGCAGAACCCCTTCCTCCACCAGCTCCCGAAGGGCGGCCTCCTTTACCGCATCACTGTTCACGATCATCTGATAGGTCTCCACCGTCAGCGGCTGGGGGCGGAGTTCCGTCGAGAAGACCGGGGGCTGTACCAGCAGTGAGGTAGTGGCCTCGTAGCGGCGTGGCAAGAGCTGCCCCACCAGGAAAGCCAGCAGGCCGAACGCCAGCGTGATGGTCACGATCTGCATGCGCCGCCGCCAGAGGACCAGAAGGTAGTCCCCCAGTGAGACCTGGTCCTGGGTATCCCACTCGGGGTAATAACCCGGAGCCAGGATATAGGTCGGCTGGATGGCCCGCTCTTCCGGAGGGGTGGGCTGCTTGGGGTCCACCATGGGCGGAGTTTAGCACACTGTCCCGTCACCGTTCCGGCGCCCCGGCGGCCGGACCGGGGCCCTGAGGTTTCCGGTTCTGGAGGTGCAGTGCTACCGGGTGAGGGGACCCTGAGGCCGCCGGCAACCGGCGGGATCAGGCATCAGACTCCGCAGTTTCAAGGGAAGAGCGAGCCGATCGACGTCAAATTGAGGCGGGATCACTCGTAGTGGAGGGCCTGAACCGGATTCAGCCGGGACGCCCGGATGGCCGGAAACAGGCCGGCCAGAACACCTACCAGACCGAGTGTGACCACGGCCGTGAGAACCGCTCTCCACGTGAATGTCAGGCGGATATCCGCCTGGCGCGTGGGGTCATCCAGGATGGTGCTCCAAAAAGGAATGGTACCGATGAGCCAAGCCGCCAGCTCGGCCAGGAGGTAGCCGGCGGCGCCTCCGATCAGCGCGATGACCAGCGCCTCCAGCAGGAACTGCAGGCGGATATGACGGCGGCGGGCGCCCAACGCCTTCAGCAGTCCGATTTCCCGGGTTCGTTCGGTTACCGAAACCAGCATCACATTCATCAAGCCCACTCCGCCGATGCTCAAAGTCAGGATCCCGACCACCACCAGCAGCACCTGCATGCCGATCTGGATGGCCGAGAAAATGCTTTGCATCGTCTGCCACTTCTGCAGCCCCAGTGCACGGTCGTCTCGCGGGTCGAAGTGATGATTGCGGCCCATGACCTGCATGAACTGGGCGAGAGCCCGGTTCTCGAAAGCCGGGTTGACCGTCTGCAGGACCATGGCGCTCAGGTAGCGGGTGGAGGTGAGCGTTCCCAGCGCCGTATAAGGCACGAATACACAGCGGTCGTCCGGCTGGAAGTAGTTGCTCATGGAAACCTTCTTCTGCAGAACGCCGATGACGGTGAAAGCCAGACCGTTGATCCGGATCTCCTCTCCCAGCGCCGGCGCTTCCGAGAAGAGCTTGTGCTTCAGGTCATGGCCCAGGACCGCCACCCTCCGGGCGTACTGGACATCCTCCGAGGAAAGGCGCCTGCCCTCGGCCAGATAATGACCGCGCATCAGGCCGTACTCATGATTGACTCCCCGGACGCCGGTGGTGGTCACGCGGTTCGCGGTCTTGATGGGGTAGATCCGGAAGATTTCAGGACTGACTCGGGCGATCAGGGGACACTGAGCCCGCACGTCTTCGACGTCCCGCAGCTCCATCTGGACCCGCTTTCCGGCCCGTTGGCCGCCGGCCTGCAGGCTGGTCTGCCCGTTCCAGACGATGGTCACGTTATTCCCGAAGTGCGACAGGCCGAGCTGGAGCGCACGGCTGAAGCCGTCTCCGTACGCAAACAGGATGACAAAGCAGGCGACGCCCCAACTGATGCCGCACAGGGTGAGCAGGGTACGGGTGTGATGGCGTCCCAGGCTGTCGATGGCGCGCCGGAGAATTTCCAGGAACATTCCGTCGACTCCTCTGCTGACCCCTTAACTGGACTCGAACCGCAGCGCTTCAATGGGGTCCATCTGCGCCGCCAGATAGGCCGGATAGATCCCGGCCCCGACTCCCGTCAAGGCCAACGCCCCCACCGTCCCCAGGGCGATGGATCGGGAGATGATCATTCCCTTGAACACCATTTCGGGCAGCGGCAGGGTGTTGATCGCCGCGCAAACCCCCCATGCCGCCAGCAGGCCGGCACCGCCGGCCAGCAGGGTCAGCACCAGCGCCTCCGCGAAGAACTGGCGGAGGATGTCGGAGCTGCGGGCACCCACCGACTTGCGGAGCCCAATCTCCATGGTGCGTTCCCGGACCGACACCAGCATGATGTTCACAACCCCTACTGCGCCCAACAGCAGGGTCACCACGCCGACGGTTCCCAGGAACCACTGCATGCTCCCCATCATGACCTCCATCATTTCCAGCTGGTGGGCGGTGTTCCAGATGAAGATGGCGTCGCGGTCGCGGGGGTCGAACTTCCATTTACGCGCCAGGATCTCCCGCACCTCCCGCTCGGCTTCCCGGTGCAGGCTGTGGCTCACCGGCGACGCGATCAGGTTGTTGATCAGGTCCGGAGAACTGCCCATCCCGGGGTTCGAGAAGAATTTCCTCAGAGTCCGATAGGGGACGAAGATCGAGCTGTGATCCTGGCCGTGGTAGTTGTTGTTGAGCTCCTTGTGCGGCATCAACCCGATGACCGTGAAGGGATGGCCGTTGATCGAAATCGTCTGTCCGACCGGATCTGCAGCGTTGAAAAGCTGTTTGCTGACCTCGGACCCGATGACGCAAACGGCTCTGGCTTCCTCTTCGTCGGCCTGGTTCATCAACCGCCCTCGAGCCGCCTCGATGGTGCGCATGATCTGGTAATCGGGGACTACGCCCCGGACCGAAAAGGTGCCATTGTTGATGGGGGTCTTGGCCACCAGATCACTCCGGATCAGCTCCGGGCTGATCCAGCGCACGAACCGGGCCTGGTCGCGGATGGCCGTATAGTCCGCGTATTCCAGGCGGATGTCGCGTCCGGCCTGGAAGCCCTCTGCCTGCATGGACGTCCGCCCGCCCCAGATGATGAGAATGTCGCGGCCAAGCTGGCGGAGTCCGTCCCGTTGTGCCTGTCGGAAACCCTCGCCGGAAGCGGTCATCAGGATGATGGACAGCACCCCCCAGGCGATACCGAACATGGTCAGCAGGCTGCGCAGTTTGTTGGTACGCAGGGAGTGGACGATCTGGCCGATGGTATTCCAGAGCATCGCTTGCCTCTCGCTGTCGGAACCGCCTCGGGGAGGTGCTCCCCTGCGCGGACGACGGAGGTCAGTCCAGCAACCCGCCGGCTGCGGGCTTCACCAGGGTTTGTCCCTCGGTCAGGCCCGCCACCACTTCCGTGGTGGTGCCGTTGCTGATACCGACATCGACGGGAATCCGCCGGCGCTGGGCTTCAGCCGCCGGATCATAGACCTCGACGAAGGACTTTCGGTCCTGGTCATAGATGACGACCTGCTCCGGCACCAGCAGGATCTGTTTTTTCTCCTGCACGATGATTTCCGCGTTGGCGCTCATCTGAGCCCGCAGGATGCCCTGGGGGTCTTCCAGCGAGACTCTGACCTCGAATCCGATGACGTTATCCTCCTTCTCACCGAGCGGCGCGATTCGGATCACCCGTCCCTCAAAAGGTCGATCCCGGAAGGCGTCCACCCTGACCAGCGCCTTCTGCCCCTCATAGACCTTGCCGATGTCGGTTTCGTCCACCCGACCCTCGAAGTAAACCTGGCTCATGTCGCCCAAAGTGAAGATCAGGGTCGCCTGGGAGCCGAGCTGGAGGATCGAGGAAACCGCGTCCCCCACCTCGACGTGACGTTTGAGCACCTTGCCGGTGATGGGCGAGCGGATGGTGGCGTAACGCAGATTCTCCTGCGCCCGATCCAGTGCTGCCTGCGCCTGGGAGACCTCCGCGGCGACGCGGGCCACAGCCTTCTCGGCTGCGTCGATCCGGGAGGACTGCATCATCAGCTCCGACTTGAGGGCTTCCACGGCGAACCGGGCCTCCTGGAGGTCTCTTTCCCGCTGGTCGAGGTCGGAGTGAGGAATCAGCTTCTCTGCGAACAGGGCTTCATAGCGGCCCACCAGCTTGGCGTGATAGGCGACTTTGTCCTCCAGATTGCGGAGGTCCATTGCCATCTTCTGCTTCATGCTGACTGCCGACGCCAGTTCGGAGCGGGCCTCCTGATGTCGGGCGGCCGCCGCCTGCAAGTTCGCTTCGGCTTCCCGCACCTGGGCATGGAGCAGCTCCTTGTCCAGCTCCACCAGCACATCTCCCGCCTTGACCAGATCTCCCTCGTCCGCATGGAGCTCCTTGATGAGGCCGCTGGCTTTGCTCTTCACCTCGACCTTCGCCACCGGCACGATGGATCCGGTGGCCACGACCGACAGGGCGAGATCACCGCGCTGGACCCGCACCAGACGATCCGCCGACAGCGACGCCTCGGAGCGGAAAATATTGCCGAAGACCAGGTAAGCCCCGATCCCGAGGATCAGCAGCACCACCGAAAAGAAGCCCAACCGGAAACGATTCTTCTTGCTCATCGGCCTCCCTTCATGGGAAGGAGAAACGTAAGCATCGCATGAATGGTTCCGCGGGGGGCCGTCAGGAGTTCTGGCGGATCAAACCGGGGCGGGTGTAAGCTTCCGGGCATGTACGGGCCCCATGTCCAGGACCTTTATCGCCGGGAGCTGCAGGACATCCGCGATCGCGGTCTCTACAAACATGAGCGTGTGATCCGTTCGCCCCAGGGACCGCTGGTGGATACCGAGGAGGGCCAGGCCATCAATCTGTGCGCCAACAACTATCTGGGTCTGGCCAACCACCCGGAGGTGGTGGAAGCGGCTCGCCAGGCCTTGCTGGAGCGTGGTTTCGGCATGGCTTCCGTGCGCTTCATTTGCGGGACCCAGGATTTGCACCGGACCCTGGAGCGGCGGATTGCGGAATTCTTCGGGACCGAGGACGCCATCCTCTACGCCTCCTGCTTCGACGCCAACGGCGGCCTGTTCGAAACGCTGCTGGGGCCGGAGGACGTGGTGATCAGCGACGCCCTGAACCACGCCAGCATCATCGACGGGATCCGGCTTTGTAAGGCCCAGCGGAGGATCTATGCCCACGGCGATCTCGGGGAGCTGGAACGGCACCTGCAGGAATCCGCCGCAGCACGGATCCGACTCATCGCCACCGACGGCGTCTTCAGCATGCACGGCGACCTAGCGCCGTTGGCCGGGATCTGCGATTTGGCCGAGCGCTTCGACGCCCTGGTCATGATCGACGAGTGTCACGCCACCGGCTTTCTGGGGGAACGGGGTCGCGGAACCCCCGAGTACTGGGGAGTGGAAGGCCGGATCGACATCATTACCAGCACCTTGGGAAAGGCGGTGGGTGGCGCCTCCGGCGGCTTCACTACCGGCCGGCGGGAGATTGTGGAGCTGCTCCGGCAGCGGTCCCGCCCCTACCTGTTTTCCAACTCGGTGGCACCCCCGGTGGTGGCGGCTTCGCTCAAGGCTCTGGAACTGATCGAAAGCCGGCCCGAGTTGCGGCGGCGACTGCACGACAATACCCGGTACTTCCGCGGGGAAATGACCGCCCGGGGGTTCCGCATCCAGGACGGGATCCATCCGATCGTCCCCATCATGATCGGCGACGAACAGCTTACCGTGAAAATGGCCCGACTCCTCAACGAACGGGGAGTCTTCGTGGTGGGTTTCAGCTACCCGGTGGTGCCGCGGGGACAGGCCAGAATTCGCGTCCAGCTTTCAGCCTCCCACACGCGGGAGCAGTTGGACCGGGCCATCGAAGCTTTCGTGGAGGCCGGGCGGCTGAGCGGATTGATTCCGGGGTAACCATGGACCGGCACCCGCGGCCGCGGTTTCGACGGCGAGAGTGCCTGATTTGAGCATGGATTGCAGCATGACCCGATGTTACGGACTCCTGCCGCTGCTGGTGCTTTGGACGGGCGTGCCCCTCGAAGGGGCAACCTGGCGCCTGTACTATCTGGGGGGTCAGTCCAACATGGACGGCTACGGGAAGACGGAGGAGCTGCCCGCCGATCTGCTGGCGCCCCAGGATGACGTATGGATCTTCCATGGAAATCCCGCTCCGGACGGAGATCTGAGAGGCGGACTGGGCCTTTGGTCCCGCCTGCAGCCCGGACACGGCCGGGGATTTGCTTCCGACGGACGGGTGAACCGTTACTCGGATGCGTTCGGGGTCGAGCTTTCCCTGGCCCGAAAGCTCCGGCAGCTCTATCCGGGTGAGAAGATCGCCCTCATCAAGTACTCACGCGGGGGAACCTCCATCGACCCCGCGGCGGCCGGCAATTTCGGCTGTTGGGACCCGGACTTCGAAGGCGGCGAAGGAGCGGGACGGGGGATCAACCAGTGGGACCATTTTCTGACCACTGTCCGCACGGGGTTG
>FWPU01000918.1_pt1 | contig 61491 bp, 66 predicted proteins | sample 2228361 | NCBI WGS metagenome assembly FWPU01 (sample SAMEA103939777, study PRJEB20133) | metagenome
ATTTCTTTTTAGCTGATTTGGTAATTGGCATTAATTTTTCTCCTCCTCTCTTTAATTTTTACTTAGATTGAATTTTAGCTCTGTTTAGTGATAAACTCAAGAGTTAATTATTAAAAAGCGGTTAAAGGAGTGATATACTCAATGGTTGAGACTGGGGAAATTCATTGACAATGGTGATTTTTTTAACTAAAAAGACAATTTATTTGTTTCGCAAAAAACAAACCTCAATTTTTTCGGCGGCTTTTATTATTATGGTGGCGGTGGCTTTGAGCCGTTTTTTAGGTTTGATTCGTGATCGGATGTTGACAGCTCGTTTTACCGCTGATGAGTTGGGTATTTATTTTGCTGCTTTTCGCTTACCTAATCTTCTTTTTGAATTATTAGTAATGGGTGCCTTAACCACTGCTTTTATTCCAGTAATTTCCCGGTTAATCGGTCGAAACAAAGAGGCTGAAGCCTTCCGGTTAGTATCGGATATAATTAATATCGGTCTTTTTCTCTTTTTTCTTTTTGCTTTTTTCTTTTTTCTTTTTTCTGATCAGATAGCTAAATTGATTGCACCTGGTTTTACTAGCCACGAGAGAGAAAAATTAATTATCTTTACCCGGATTATGCTGTTTGGTCAGGTTCCGTTTCTTTTAATGGGTAATTTTTTTACTGGGCTTTTACAGTCTTACAAACTTTTTATCATTCCTGCTTTAGCCCCGGTGGTTTATAATGCCGGTATTATTCTGGGTATTTTTTTCTTAACGCCTTTTTTCTCTCTTTATGGGCCAGTTTGGGGAGTGGTGATTGGCGCTTTTTTATTTCTGGCTATTCAAATTCCTTTAATTTATTCCCTTGGTTATCGTTATCAGTTAACGGCCAATTTGAAAAATCCAGCTGTCAAAACAGTGGGTAAATTGATGTTACCAAGAACCTTTCGTATGGCTGTTTCACAAATTGACACCACAGTCGATTTGATTTTAGCCTCTTTATTAGGCGCTAGAAATGTGACCATTTTTAATCTCGCCCAGCATTTACAGCTTGTGCCGGTTGGGCTTTTTGGTATTCCTATAGCCACAGCGGCTTTACCTTCTTTGTCTTTGAAGAGTTTTAAAGAGGATAGAGAGGAATTTGTTAATCTTTTGGTTAATTCTTTTAATCAGATCATTTTTTTTGTCTTGCCAGCCTCAATTTTACTGGTTGTTTTAAGAATTCCAATTGTTCGGTTGGTTTTTGGTGCTGATCGATTTGATTGGCAAGCCACGATTCTAACTGGTCAAACATTGGCGGCTTTTAGTTTGTCCTTAACCGCTCAAAGTGTGGTTCAGCTTTTAGCCCGCGCTTTTTTTGCTTTAGAGGATAGTAAGACACCAGTTCTGATTGGAATTATTTCTATTGTTTTTAATACCCTTTTGAGCGTTTTTTTTCTTCTTTTTTTAAAATTACCTATTTGGGGTTTAGGCTTATCTGCTTCTTTGGCTAGTTTACTGAATGCGCTTCTTTTATTAATAGTGCTGCAAAAAAGAATCCAAATTAAACTGAGTCAGATTTTACTACCCTTTTTAAAAATTCTTTTTGCCACTTTAATAACTGGCGTTTTTCTTTATGTGCCGATGAAGCTTTTTGATCAGCTGATTTTTGATACGACCCGAACAATTAATCTTCTTTTGTTAACAGGAACTGTTAGTTTAATTGGTTTAGTAGTTTATCTTTTTATTTCCTGGGTTTTGGCTTTAGAACAGATAGCCCTTTTTCTGATTTTAGCCAAAAAAGTGGTTAACGTTAAACAAATTCTTCTGGAAACACCGCAAGAGGTAGTTGAAGGAGGCGAAGTTAACAATCCCTAAACCTTAAGTTCTTGACAAAATTTAGCACTCATGATTTAATACTGCTAATATATGGAAACTTTTAATCTTACCAATCGTCAAACTCAAATTCTTAAGGCTATTATTGAAGAATACATGGAAACAGCCTTACCAGTTGGTAGTGAAACGCTGGAGAAAAAGTATAATTTAGGTGTTTCACCAGCTACTATCCGGAATGAAATGGTTAAGCTGACTCAGCAAGGATTGTTAAAACAGTTTCACACTTCAGGCGGTCGTAGTCCAACGCCTAAGGCGCTTAAGTTTTATGTTGAAAATTTAGTCAAACCCAGAGAATTGACAGTGGCGGAAGAGGTAGCTTTTAAACAAAAAGTTTGGGACTATCGGCATGAATTGAATAAACTTTTGCGAGAGTCAACTAATTTGCTGGCGCAAAAAACAAAAGCTTTATCTCTAACCGCTACTCAAGAAGGTGATTTATATTACGCTGGCACTGCTTATCTTCTGTCTTTACCTGAATTTTACAATATCGAATTTGCCCAGCGAGTTTTTTCTCTAATTGAGGAAATTGACTATTGGCGTAAGTTGTTTTATGAGGAATTTCAGGAAGATTTTCGAGTAGTGGTTGGTAATGAGTTAGATGAGCTGTTGGAGCCGTGCGGTTTGGTTTATACCAAGTTTAAAATTCCCGGTCATGGTCAAGGAACAATTGCGGTGATGGGTTCCAACAGATTGGATTATCATTCGGTTATTCCTATTGTTCGGTATATTGGTAATTTGCTTAACGAAATTGTTAGTTTTTGATTTTTAAAAACTATGAAAAAGAATGAAGAAGAAAAAGATAAAAAAATTCAGGAACTAGAGAAAAAAATTGAGGAGTTAACCAATAATTGGAAAAGAGCTTTGGCTGATTATCAAAACTTGCAAAAAAGAGTAGCGCTAGAAAAAGAAAGTTGGTTAAAGACAGTGAGTCAGGCTTTGATTAAGAATTTATTACCAGTACTGGATACTTTAGAACAGGTTAACTCTCATCTTAAAGATCAAGGTTTAGCTTTAGCTTTAAAACAGTTCAACGAGGTTTTAGCCAAAGAAGGTTTACAGGAGATTAAAGCTTTGGGTTGTGTCTTTAATCCGGCTATCCATGAGTGTTTGGAGGTAGTGGAAGGAGAAGAAGATAATAAGATTGATCATGTTTTTACTAAAGGTTACCAGTTAAATGGTTTTTTACTTCGACCAGCCAAAGTACGAGTTGTAAAAAGAAAAACTAAAGCGGAAAAATCAGTAAGTAGAGAAAATCAGAAGAATTAAAAATAAATTTTAAAAAGTTGCACCTGATTGGTTAATCAGGAGAAAGGAGAGTTATATGGCTAAAATCATTGGTATTGATTTAGGAACAACTAATTCTTGTGCGGCAGTAATGGAAGGCGGTTCACCAAAAGTGATTCATTCGGCAGAAGGAAGAAATGTTATCCCGTCGGTGGTTGATCCGATTAAAAACATTGTTGGTGATGTAGCAAAAAGACAAATGGTGATTAAACCAAAATCAACGATTTTTTCCATCAAGAGATTAATGGGAAGAAAATTTAAGGATGCATCAGTACAGTTTGATAAAAAATGGCTTCCTTACAACATCGTTGAAGGACGAGACGGGATGGCGGTGGTTGAGGTTGAAGGCCGAAAATTTACTCCACAGGAAATCTCCGCTAAAATTTTAGCCAAAATTAAAGCTGATGCTGAAGCTTACCTTGGTGAAAAAGTAACAGAAGCGGTGATTACTGTCCCGGCTTATTTTGACGACGCACAGCGCCAAGCTACCAAACAAGCTGGTGAAATTGCCGGTCTTAATGTACGCCGCATTATTAATGAACCAACAGCGGCATCTTTGGCTTACGGTCTTGATAAAAAACATGCCCACACTATCGCGGTTTATGATTTAGGGGGCGGTACTTTTGATATTACTATTTTGGAATTAGGTGAGGGCGTTTTTGAGGTTAAATCGACCAATGGTGATACTCATCTGGGTGGTGATGATTTTGATCAGGTTGTTCTTAATTATTTGGCTGATGAATTTAAGAAAGAACATGGTATTGATCTTCGCAAAGACCCTCAAGCCTTACAAAGGCTGCGGGAGGCAGCGGAAAAAGCCAAGATTGAGTTATCCAGCAGTCAGGAAACAGAAATTAATCTTCCCTTTATTACTCAAGGCAAAGAAGGTCCTTTACATTTAGTCACAAAATTAACCAGAAGCAAACTAGAATCTTTAGTTGATGAGCTAATTCAAAAAACAATTGAGCCAGTAAAAAAAGCGCTTAAAGATGCCAAAAAAACCGTAAAAGATATTGATGAGGTAGTTTTGGTTGGCGGAATGACAAGAATGCCAAAAGTAGTGAAATTAGTAACGGATTTCTTTGGTAAAGAACCAAATAAAAGTGTTAACCCTGATGAAGTGGTAGCGGTGGGAGCAGCTATTCAAGGCGGTGTTTTGGCTGGTGATGTGAAAGATATCTTGTTGCTTGATGTTACACCTTTAACTTTAGGAATTGAGACTTTAGGTGGAGTAGCCACCCCACTAATTCCGCGTAATACCACTATTCCAACCAGCAAGTCCCAAATTTTTTCAACTGCTTCAGATAATCAAACGCAGGTGGAGATTAATGTTTTGCAGGGGGAGCGGCCAATGGCCGCTGACAATAAGTCGCTTGGTCGTTTTATTCTTGATGGTATTCCGCCTGCACCGCGCGGTGTACCGCAGATTGAAGTGACTTTTGATATTGACGCCAACGGCATTCTTAATGTTAAAGCTAAAGATAAAGCGACAGGTAAAGAGCAAAGCATTGTGATTAAAGGATCAACAGGTTTAACTAAGGAAGAAGTAGAAAGAATGACTAAAGAAGCGGAATTGCACGCTGAAGAAGACCGTAAGAAAAAAGAGTTAATTGAGGTTAAAAACCGAGCTGAGTCTTTAGTCTTTACCGCCGAAAAAACTTTGCGTGATTTTAAGGAAAAAGTGAAAGAAGAAGATAAAAAAGAAATTGAGGAGAAGATTAAGAAATTAAAGGAGGTAATGGGTAAAGATGATAAAGAAGAAATTGAAAGAAAAATTAATGATTTATCAGAGGTTTTACAGAAATTAGGTAGTCAAATGTATAGTCAGTCACAAACTGAAACAAAAACAGAGAAAGAAACAAAAGACAATAATCAAAAGAAAGATAAAGCAGAAGAAGGCGAAGTAGTTGATTAAAATTATTAGCAGAATTAGGTTAGTGGGGCGCTTAATTTAAAAAGCGCCCGTCTTTAACTATGGCCAAAAAAGATTACTATGAAATTTTAGGAGTTTCCAAATCGGCCTCTGAGGCAGAAATTAAACAAGCTTACCGCAAGTTAGCTTTAAAATGGCATCCTGACCGCAATCCTAGTCCAGAAGCGGAAGAAAAATTTAAAGAAATCAATCAGGCTTATGAGGTTTTATCTGATCCGAAAAAAAGAGAAGCTTACGATCAATTTGGTCATGCCGCTTTTGAAGGAGGCGGTTTTGGCGCGGGTGGTCCTTTTGGCGGTTTTACCAGAACTTATCGGGAGGGACCTTTTACCTATACTTACACCACTTACGGCACAGGTCAGAGCGGTTCACCTTTTGAGGGTTTTGATTTTGGCGGTTTTTCTGACCCTTTTGAAATTTTTGAGCAGTTTTTTGGAGGCGCCTCACCTTTTAGTCGGGCGCGAAGACGGCCAGTTTATCAGATTACTATTGATTTTTTAGAAGCAGTTCGTGGTGTTGAGAAAAAAGTGGAAATTCAAGGCCGGGAAAGAATGATTAAGATCCCTCAAGGTATTAATAATGGTCAGCGGATTCGTTTTAGAGATTTTGATGTTTTGGTTGAAGTTAAACCGCATAAAATTTTTAAAAGGGACGGCGATGATATTTATGTTGATGTACCAATTTCTTTAAGCACTGCGGTTTTAGGTGGTGAAATTACTGTTCCTACTGTAAATGGTAATCTGCGGTTAAGAATTCATTCTGGTACTCAGCCTGGTACTTTAATAAGATTAAGAGGTCAAGGGGTAAAAGGGGTTTATCAAGACAGGCCGGGTGATCAGTATGTTCGGATTTTAGTCACTATTCCTGAAAAGTTAACTAACGAAGAAAAAAATCTTTTCAAAAAGTTAGCTGAACTAGAAAAAGAAAAATCAAGCTAATTTTACTTCTTTGACATTTTGCTGAAATCTTGCTAAAGTAGTTTATGGCCTTTAGAAAACAACCGTTGGTTGAACTTCATGCTCATTTGGCTGCTTCCATTAACCCAGCTGTTTTATGGTCAATTGCTCATAGTCAAGGTATTAAATTGCCAACTAAAGATTATTGGGAATTTGTTGATCTTATTGTTCTTTCTTCCCAAAAAAAAACTACCCTGAAGGAGTATTTAGACAAAGTTTATCACCCTATTTTAGATAAAATCTCCAACGGTACTTTTGCTGTTGAAAGAGCAGTTCACGAAACTTTTGGCGGAGCTTATCGGAATAATTATATTACGATTATGGAATTACGCGCTAACCCAATGAAACATAATTTAGGCGGTTTACAAGATTTAGATCATGTGATTATGGCTATGCTTCGCGGAATGGACAAAGCTTTATTGGAATATCCTCAACTGCAAGCTGGTTTGATTTTTTGTTTAGATCGGCAGTTTTCCTTGGAGAAAAACACCATTATAGCCCAAAAAGCAATTAAATACAAAAAAAGAGGGGTGGTGGGGATTGATTTTTCTAATTATAACCGCGGCGATTTTCATTTTAAAAATTACCAAAAACTGGTTTCTCAATGTCGAAAAGCGGGTTTAGGTATAACAGCTCACAGCGGTGAAACTGATGATACTAATGATATGTGGGAATTACTCGCGTATATTCAACCTGATCGTATTGGTCACGGGATCAAAGCGGTTTATGATAAAAAACTGCTTAAGGAATTAGCCAAAAGAAAAATTGTTTTGGAAATTTGTCCTTTTTCGAATTTAGTGACTCAAGCTGTGGAAAATGTTGAAGAATTAAAATTTATTCTGCGAACTTTCCTTGACTATCATGTACTTTTTACCATTAACACTGACTGGCCAGCTTTAATCAAAGGCGCTTATCTGACTAATGAGTTTGCTTTTTTGCGAAAGAATGAAATTTTAACAGAAGAGGAAATCAGCAATTGTATTAAAATTGCCCAAAAAGCCACTTTTACTAAAAGTCAGGGTCTAACTGCCTATCTTTAAAAAAATCTTTCATTGACCTAAGGTTGATAAATTGCTATAATAAAATTTGGTATTAATTAATTTGCGGTGGGAAAACCCCGCCTTTTTTAAATAAACTATGCCGGCTATCGTACGCAGTGAATTTGCTTTAGCTTTAAATCAAGTGGCCACCGAGCGTGGTCTTGATAAAGAAGTGATTTTAAACTCCATTAAAGCGGCTATTTTGGCTGCTTATAAAAAAGACCATGGTACAGCTGATCTTGAAGTTTTAACGGTAGAGATTGACCCAAACACTGGTGAGGCAAGAATTCTTAAAGAGGGCAAAGATATTACACCAGCTGGTTTTGGCAGAATTGCTGCCCAAACAGCCAAACAAGTAATTTTACAAAAAATAAGAGAAGCGGAGAAACAGGCAATTTTGGCTGATTATTCTTCAAAAGTTGGTACTATTACTTCAGGTATGGTTTTAAGGTTTGACGGACCAAACGTGATTGTTGATATTGGTCGGACCCAAGCCGTTATGCCACCCTCAGAACAGGTTAGAACGGAAAAATATCATTTAAATCAGCGCTTGACTTTTTATATTGTTGAAATTAAAGAAACGCATAAAGGTAATGAGATTATTGTTTCTCGAGCTCATAAAGGTTTGGTTGAAGGACTCTTTAAAAGAGAAGTACCAGAAATTGCTAATGGTAGTGTAGTGATTAAAGATATTGCTCGAGAGCCAGGTGCTCGCACTAAAATTGCCGTAGCTTCAATTCAGTCAGGGGTTGATCCGGTTGGATCTTGTGTGGGTCAAAAAGGAGTAAGGGTGCAAACTGTCATTACCGAACTAGGCGGAACAGAAAGAATTGATGTGGTGCAATGGAGTAGTGATCTTAAACAGTTTATTATTGCGGCTCTTTCACCAGCCAAGGACTTAGAAGTAGTCATTGACGAAAAGAAAAAATCGGCTTTAGTTTATGTGCCGGCTGATCAGTTGTCCTTGGCAATTGGTAAAGATGGTCAAAATGTCAGGTTAGCAGCTAAATTAACCAATTTTAAAATAGATATTAAATCACTTGAGGAAGAAAAAAAGGTAAAAAAAGAAGAAAAAAAGGATAGTCAAAAAGACAAAACAAAAACAAAAAAAGAATAAAAATAGCCTTTTTATGAAAGTTATTTATGACAGAAACAAGAACAAAAACTGCTTTGCTGCGGCCACCCATTGTGGCAGTTTTAGGCCATGTTGATCATGGTAAAACCACACTGCTTGATGTAATTAGAAATACTCAGGTTGCCCGAAAAGAATTTGGCGGAATAACCCAGCATATTGGAGCTTATCAAGTTGTTGTTGCTACTACTGAAGGTGAAAAAAAAATTACCTTTATTGATACTCCTGGTCATGAGGCTTTTTCTAAGATGCGTTCTTATGGAGCCCAAGTCACTGATTTGGTGGTTTTGGTAGTTAGTGCTGTAGATGGCGTTCAGCCGCAAACCGAAGAATCAATCAACCATATTAAAAAAGCTAATGTTCCTTTTCTGGTGGCCGCCACCAAAATGGATTTACCAGGCGCGTCTTTAGAAAGAGTAAAAAAACAGTTAGCCAAAATAGGGGTGTTAACCGAAGGTTACGGCGGTGAGATTGTGGTTGTGCCTGTTTCCGCTGTGAAAAAAACAGGGATTAAAGAGCTTTTAGAGATGATTCTTTTAATTGCGGAAATGAAAGGATTAAAAGGTGGCATAAATGATCCTTTTGAGGCAGTGATTATTGAAGCAAAACTTGATAATCAAAAAGGCCCCTTAGCCACTATTTTGGTTAAAAAAGGCACTATTGCGCAAGGTGAAGAAGTTTATTTAGGTTTGGAAAAAATTAGAGTCAGAGCCATGTTTGATGAAAACAATCAAGTTGTAGCTAAAGCTGAACCAGCCAAACCAATAGTTATGCTTGGATTTAACCAAGTACCGCCAGTGGGAGCAATTTTAACCAAAGAAAAAAGAGAAAATAAAATGATTGGGTTAGACCAATTATTAAGTAAAAAAGCCAAGCCCAACACCGAAAAAACTCTCAAGATCATTCTAAAAGCTGATACAATTGGTTCTTTGGAGGCGATTTTGGCTAATTTTAATCCTGAAGTTGATATTTTAACGGTTGGTTTAGGTGCGGTAAGTGAGGCAGATATTTTACAAGCCAGAGACAATCAAGCTTTGGTGGTTGGTTTTAATGTAAAAATTAATAAAAAGGTAAAACAGTTAGCCTTAACAGAAAAAGTTTTGGTTAAGAATTACCATATTATTTATGAGCTTTTTAAGGAAATTGATGAAGTAGTTGGTTTTCTTAAAGAAGCAGGTCAAGAAGAAATTTTAGGCAAAGCTGCTATTATTGCCCAATTTCCAACTAAAGATGGTCGAGTGGCTGGGGTTAAAGTGCTTTCAGGCCGAATTTCTCAAGGTGATCAGATTAAGTTAGTTAGAGACAAAACCGAGATTGGTTCCGGTCGGATTTTAAGTTTACGTCAGGGTAAAGAAGAAGTAACTAAAGTTGAACAAGGAGAAGAATGTGGAGCTAGACTATCGTCTAATCTTGACTTTAGGCTAACCGATATGATATTATCAGTGCGCGTTAGAGAGATTAAGTTAAGGTAAAGCGGCTGAGGCCGCTCTTTTGAATATTTTATGCAAACAACAATTTATACTTTTCAATTAGAAAATTTGCTTAATGAAGCAGGTAATATTTTAGTTTTTTTAACTAAACAGCCTGATGTGGACGCTACTGCTTCAGCTTTAGCCTGCTATTTAAGTTTAACCAAAATCGGTAAAAAAGTGAGAGTGGTTTGTCCTGACCAACTAACGGTTGAGAAGGGTAATTTGTTTGCTGTTGATAAAATCAGCGATAAACTAGGTAGAGAAGGAAAAAATTTAGTTATTTCTTTTCCTTATGTTGAAGGTTCAATTGAAAAAGTTAGTTATCATATTGAGAATAATCGTTTTAATTTAGTAATTGAACCTAAAAGCGAGATATTTGTGCTGAGAAAAGAGGAAGTTGATTTTTCTTATAGTGGTGGTGAAGCGGATGATTTTGATTTAATTTTCACAATTGGAGTAAAAGAATTGGCTGATTTTGGTCAATGGCAAAATCAGCTTACGAGATTAGCCAATAATAAAAAAACAGTGGTTATTAATAATAAGCCAATTAATTTGTCTTTTGGTACTTTAAAAATTATCAGTGAGGAAAACCGCTCAATCTCGGAAATGGTTACTTTGCTTTTGGCAAGATTAAATTTACCGGTTGACGGTGAGATTGCTGAGAATTTATTGATGGGTATCAAAGACAAAACTACTAACTTTAGTCAGGCAACCGCTGATAGTTTTGAAGCAGCCTCAATTTGTGTCAGAAGAAAAACATTGGTTGATTTGACGCAAAATAACGGAAGAAGTTTTGCCTCACCCTTACCAACTTCGCCAGTAAGTCGGTCAAAAGCACCCGCTGATTGGTTAAAGCCGAAAATTTTCCGCTCTTCAAATCCTACCAATGTTTTTAACAATAATAAAGGAACTATTCTTTAAATTTGTTAAACTGCTATAATTAGAATATGGCCATTAAAACTGATCAAAAACAAAAAATTATTAAGGAATATCAAACAAAAAAAGGAGACACAGGCAGTCCAGAAGTTCAAATTGCGCTTTTAACCCAACGAATTAACCGGTTGGTTGAACATCTTAAAACCAATGTTAATGATGATCATTCACGCCGAGGCTTACTAGGTTTGGTTGGTAAAAGAAGAAGAATCATTAATTATCTTGAAAAAACCGATAAAAAAAGATATAAAGAGATTATTAGCAAGTTAAAATTAACTAAATAACTAACTTCGCTAAAATCCCCTAAGGATTTTTAATTTATGCTTAATTTAAAATCAGAAGTTTTAATTGCTGGTAAAACACTTTCCTTTGAGACTGGTAATTACGCTTATTTTGCCAATGCTGCGGTGATTGGCCGACATGGAGATACGATGGTACTAGCCAGTGTCGTGGCTTCTAAAGAAAAAACCAGTCTTAACTATTTTCCTTTGACAGTTGAGTACGCAGAAAGATTATATGCAGGTGGTAAAATTAAGGGCAGCCGATGGGTAAAAAGAGAAGGCCGGCCATCGGATGATGCGATTTTAGCTGCTCGTTTAATTGATCGATCAATTCGCCCCCTTTTTCCTAAGGCTTATAATCACGATATTCAGGTGATTGTAACTGTTTTATCAGTTGACGGAGAAAACGATCCGGATATTTTAGCCCTTAACACAGTTTCGGCAGCTTTGGCTATTAGTGATATTCCTTGGCAAGGACCAGTGGGTACGGTTAGAGTTGGTTTAATTGAGGAAAACCGTTTAAAGCAAGAATCTTTAATTATCAATCCGCCGCTTAGTGAGCTTGAATTTTCTCAAATAGATTTAGTCGTTGCCTCAAGTAAAGAAAAAGTAGTTATGCTTGAGGGTGGTTTTAATCAAGTTTCTGAAGAAAATACAGTTAAAGCCATTTTGCAAGCTAAACAAGAAACCAAAAAAATTATTGCCTGCATTGAAGAGTTAGTGAAAAAGACTAAGGTAAAAAAGCAAAAAGTTGAGGATAGCTCTTTAGATCAGACTTTGGTCAATCAGATTCAAAAAAAATATAGCAAGGAAATTGAAGCCTTGATTCTTAAAAAAAGTAACAAAGAAGATGAGGAAAGTTTAACTTTGTTGATTGATGATATTTTTGCCAAAGAAAAAGAGAAAATCGAGAAAGAGAAAATAAGTAAAATCATTAATTTTATTTTTACGCAAAAAATTAGAAGTAATATCCTCAAAGGTAAAAGACCAGACCAGCGTTTGCCTGATGAAATAAGACCAATTCAGGCAAAAGTGGGCGTTTTACCAAGAACACACGGTTCAGCTTTATTTGAAAGAGGTCAAACTCAAGCTTTATCAATTGTGACTTTAGCCTCACCTTCACTTGAACAACTAATTGAAAGCGCTGAAGGAGAGGAGACAAAACGATATATTCATCATTATAATTTTCCGCCTTATTCAGTAGGTGAAACTGGTCGATTGGGTTCACCTTCCCGGCGGGAAATTGGTCATGGTGCTTTAGCAGAAAGAGCTCTTTTACCCGTGATTCCACCCGAGGAGAAATTTCCTTATACTATTCGTGTGGTTTCCGAGATTTTAAGCTCTAACGGTTCAACCTCCATGGCTTCAGTTTGTGGGTCAACTTTGGCTTTAATGGATGCTGGTGTACCAATTGTGGCCCCCGTGGCGGGAATTTCAATTGGTTTAGTCACCGATAAAGAAAAATCTGTTTTACTAACCGATATTATTGGTCTTGAAGATTTTTGCGGTGACATGGATTTTAAAGTAGCTGGTACCCAAAAAGGTATTACCGCTATTCAACTGGATGTGAAAATTGATGGTTTAACGGATGAGATTATTAAAGAAGCTCTTGATAAAGCCAAAAAAGCTCGTTTGTTTATTCTTGAAAAAATGCTGGCGATTCTGCCTTCTTTTCGCTCCTCTATTTCTCAATTTGCGCCTAAAGTGGCAGTTTTGAAAGTGCCGCTTGATAAAATTGGTTCAGTGATTGGTTCGGGTGGTAAAGTGATTAGAAAAATTATTTCCGAAACTGGCGTGACCGTTGATGTTAATGATGAAGAAGAAACAATTACCATTTCTGGGACTGACAAAACTATGGTTGATAAAGCCAAAAACTGGATTGAAGGCATTATCAGAGAAATTCAGGTGGGTGAAGTTTTTGTTGGTGAGGTAAAAAGAATTCTTAATTTTGGTGCTTTTGTTGAGATTTTGCCCGGTAAGGAAGGTTTGGTTCATATCTCTCAAATGGCTAATCGTTTCGTGAAAGACCCTAAGGAAATTGTCAAAATTGGTGATAAAGTTAAAGTTAGAGTAATTGAGATTGATGAACAAGGGCGGATTAACCTCTCTATGCTCTTTTCTCCACCTAGAAAACAGCACCGATAATGCTATACTTAAATAAGAAGCAAAAATTAGCTTTTTAATTATTTTTATGGAACCTGCTCTGGTTGATATTGACAAACTGAAAAATTTAATTACTTCCTCGGCTTTGCCAAATGATTTAAAAGAAAGAGCATTTTTAATGGTTAATCGGGCTGGTTTTAGTTTAAAATTGGGGTTTAACCTAAATGTGATTGATCAAATTACCCGTTATATTCAGTGGATTTGTGCTTTACCATGGCAGGCAGAGACTGAAGATAATCTTGATTTAAAAACAGTAGCCAAAACACTTGAGCAAAACCATTACGGTTTAGCAGAAATCAAAGAAAGAATTCTTGAGTATATTGCAGTTTTAAAACTTTTAAAAAGTAAAAACGAGAAGCATTATCTTAAATCACCTGTTTTATGTTTTGTTGGTTTGGCTGGTACTGGTAAAACAACAATTGCCGCTTCAATTGCCCAAAGTCTGGGCAGAAAATTCGTGAGAATTCCGTTAGGTGGGATGGGAAGTGCGGTAGAATTGCGAGGTATGATGCAGACTTTGCCTAATGCTGAACCGGGTCAAATTATTCGAGTTTTAAGAAGACTTCAAGTGAAAAATCCCGTTATTTTGCTTGATGAAATAGACAGAGTCAGTGAACATGCTCGAAGTGATATCATGGGTGTTTTACTGGAGCTTTTGGATCCGGAACAGAATTCCAGTTTTACTGATAATTACATTGATTATCCCTTTGATTTATCCCATGTTTTGTTTGTGGCTACCGCTAATAATACTAACAATATCTCAACAGCTGTTCTTGATCGTTTGGAGCCTTTGCAAATGCCTTCTTATTCTGATGAAGAAAAAATTATCATTGGTAAAAATTATATGTTGAAAAAAGTCATGAAAGAAAGTGGTCTTGAGGAGGGAAATTTAGTGATTGATGAGAATGTTTGGCCGCAGATTGTCCGGCCGTTGGGTTTTGATTCCGGTATCAGAAGTTTAGAAAGAACAATTCAATCAATTTGTCGCAAAGTGGCTAAGAAAATTATCAGCGGTGAAGGTGAGCATTTTCATCTTACTTTGACAAATATTAAAGAATTTATTGTAAGTTAATAAGTTTTATGCCGAAAGAAAAAGTTAGATTTTTACCGCTTGGCGGAGTGGGCGATGTTACTAAAAACATGTATGTTTATGAGTACTTTAATACTTTTGGTCAAAGTCAGATTTTAGTGGTGGATTGCGGAGTTGGTTTTCCTGATAGTAACATGTATGGGGTTGATTTAGTTATTCCTGATGCTTCTTATCTTGAAAAAAAAGCTGATCAGGTCGTTGGTTTTGTTTTAACTCATGGTCATGAAGATCACATTGCTGCTTTACCTTATATCTGGCCAAAAATTAAAAAGCCAATTTTTGCCACTAAATTAACTGCGGCTTTAACCCAGACTCATTTTGATGAGATTGATCTTAAAGCACCCATTAAGACTTGTTTAAGAAATGAAACTCTTAACCTAGGAGTCTTTAAAATTAATTTTGTTCATATGACCCACTCCATTCCTGATGCGAATCATCTGATTATTAAAACGCCTTTGGGTAATTTTTATCATGGAAGCGATTTTAAGTTTGATTGGACGCCGGTTGATAATGATTTGCCAGAGATTAATAAAATAGTAGAGGTAGCCCAAGAAGGTGTTTTGGCTGCTACCACTGATTGTTTAGGCGCCGATCGGCCTGGTTATACTCCTTCAGAAAGTGTGATTGCTAATGGTTTAAATAGAGTTATTAGTCAATGCCGCGGTAAATTTATTGTTACCACCCAGTCTTCCAACATCTTGCGAATTAAACAAGCGATTGATGTTTCTTTAAAATACGGTCGGTCTGTTTGTTTGGTGGGTCGCAGTATCAAACAAAACATTAAAGTAGCCCAAGAAATGGGTTATCTTAAAATTCCCTCTTATGTTTTGGTTGATGAGAGAAAACTGCAAAAAATACCGCCGGCTAAAATCACCTTAATCGTGGCCGGTAGTCAGGGTCAGGTTGAATCCGCCTTAGCCAGGATTGCTTCTAATGATCATCCTTTTGTTCGGATTGAAAAAAATGATATGGTGGTTTTTTCCGCTGATCCAATTCCGGGTAATGAAGAAGCAGTGCATAGTTTAATTGATCAATTGATTGATTTAGGCGCAGAAATTTCTTATTCTGAAGTTGAAGAAGATCTTCATGTTTCCGGTCATGGTAGTCAAAATGATTTACTTTTTCTTTTAGCTTTGATTAAACCTAAGTATCTTTTACCAATTGGGGGCACCAAAAGGCATATGTATCATTACCAGCAATTGGTTGGTAAGGCAGGTTTTGCCAAAAACAAAGTTTTACTGCTTGAGGAAGGCCAAAGTATTGATTTTGTGGAACAAGAAGCCTTTTACGGCCAAAAGATTGCTTTAAAAAACATTATGGTTGATGGTTTAGGTATTGGGGATGTGGGCAATATCGTTTTAAGGGATCGGCAAAAAATCGCTGAGGATGGTTTTGTGGTTACTATTATTCCTATTGATCGACATCAGGGTGAATTAGCTGGTGAGATTGATATTATTTCTCGGGGCTTTGTTTATATGAAAGAAGCAGAATCCTTAATAAGAGAAGCAAAAAAACTTATTTATCATCATTTTCAGAAAAAGCGGCTATGGCAGGATTTAGGTTACACCAAAAAATTAGTGGAAGATATCTTGGAAAAATGGTTTTACCAAAAAACGCATCGCCGACCAATGGTAATTACTGTTTTAATTGAAGTATAATTTGTGCAGTTTATTTATGAGAAGAAGAAAGTTTTTTCGCGGCCGCTTAAAGAAAAAAACTATTTTTAACATTTTGGCAATTTTACTGATTACAGTTGCTATTTTCATTTTTCTTTCTTATTTTCAAGAAGGCTTAATTTTAACCCAATTAAATGATCTGGTAACAAGTTTATTTGGTTGGCTGGGTATTTTAGTGCCGGTTCTTTTGCTGTTTTATGCTTTTTTGGTTTTAGGTCTTAAAAGCCGTTTTACCCAATTTTATGTTCCTTTAGGCTTAACAATTGTTTTTGGCTCTATGCTTGTTTTAACCCAGTCTGGCCAAATCGGTTTTAACCTATCAAGACAAATAGCTGCTTTTGTTTCTCTGCCGGGTGTGGCTATTCTTTCTTTTGCGGGTTTAGTGATTGGTTTTACGATTCTTTTTAATACTTCTCTTGATGAATTATTAGATTTATTAATTGTTTTAAGCAATAACTTTGGTAATTTACTGGGTAATTTTAAAAAGAAAGAAAAAGAGAAAAAACCGATATTTGTAGGTGAAAAGCAACCGCTTAATTTACCAGCCGAAAATGATTATCGCAAAAAAATGGTTTTGACCACTCCCTCTTCAACTCCTGTTTCAAGTAAGAATGAGATCGCTTTAACTGATGAGTTATTAACTAATCCCAAAGTTGTTTCAACTACGCTTTGGGAATATCCGCCCACCTCATTGCTTTCCGAAACCGCTTCAGCCAAAGCCGACCGAGGTAATCTTAAAAAGAATGCACAGACAATTGAACAGACACTTGATAGTTTTGGTATTTCCGCCCGAGTAGTTGAAGTTAATATGGGACCTTCAGTTACTCAATACGCTTTAGAAATTGCCATGGGTACAAAAGTTTCCAAAATTACCTCGTTGGCTAATGATTTAGCTTTAGCTTTAGCTGCTCCTACCGGTCAGATTAGGATTGAGGCTCCTATTCCTGGTAAATCTTTGGTAGGTATTGAAATTCCCAATCGTTCTTTGGAATTAGTGACTTTAAGAAAAATGTTGGAAGCTGATGTCTTAAAAAAAGCCAAAAGTAAATTAACAGTGGCTTTAGGTTTGGATGTGTCAGGTCAGCCGAAAGTTTTTGATTTAGCCAAGATGCCCCATGTTTTGATTGCTGGCACCACTGGTTCGGGTAAATCTGTCTTGATTAATGCTTGGATCTGCACTTTACTTTTTCGCACAACTCCTCAAGAAGTGCGACTTATCTTAATTGACCCAAAACGGGTTGAGTTAACAAGTTATAACGGTATTCCTCATTTATTAACACCAGTGATTGTTGAGATTGAGCAGACCATTTCTGCTCTTAAATGGGCTATTTCAGAGATGGAAAGGCGGTATAAAATTTTTGCTGAGGTGGGTGTTAGAAACATTGATGGTTATAATGAACTTTCTGGTTTTCAGGCTTTACCCTTTATTGTGATTATTATTGATGAGTTAGCTGACTTGATGATGTATGCGCCAGTTGAGGTGGAAGATGCGGTTACGCGTTTAGCCCAAATGGCCAGAGCAGTTGGGATCCATCTTGTTCTTTCCACCCAAAGACCATCAGTTGATGTTTTAACCGGTTTGATTAAAGCCAATATCCCGGCCCGAATTGCTTTTAATGTTTCTTCAATGGTTGACTCCAGGGTTATTATTGATATGCCGGGCGCGGAAAAATTATTAGGCCGGGGTGATATGCTTTTTATTCCACCTGATCAAGCCAACCAGATTAGGGTTCAGGGCGCTTTTGTTTCGGAGGCAGAAGTCAGGCGGGTGGTTGAATTCTTAAAAAGTAAAGGGATACCAGTGGAATACACCGAAGAAGTCACCAGCATGCCAGTTTCTATTGGTAAAAAAGGTAAGGTTAGTTTTGAGGAAAGTGGAGAACGAGACAGCCTTTTTGATGAGGCAGTTCGTATTGTTTGTCAGCATGATCGGGCCTCAGCCTCACTTCTTCAGCGGCGATTAAGTATTGGTTATGCCCGGGCCGCTCGTATTCTTGATCAATTAGAAAGAGATGGTATTGTTGGACCAAGTGAGGGTAGTAAACCCAGAGAGGTTTTAATCAGAAACGCAGATGATTATTTTTCTCAACGAGAAACATCAGAAAAAACTTAAGTTAAAAAGCGCTTCTTTTTATTTTTTTGAAATCAATAACTAATATGCGGAAAGTTGGTGATATTCTCAAAAAAAGAAGATTGGAGAAAAACTTAACGCTTGAAGAAGTCGAAAAAAGAACAAAAATTAGAAAAAAATTTTTATTAGCCATTGAAAAAGGTGATTATTTCTTCTTTCCCTCCAGTACTTATGTAAGAGGTTTTATTAAAAATTACAGTGATTTTTTAAATCTGCCCACCGAGGAGATTTTAGCTATTTTTCGTCGAGAATTCGTTCAGGAAGAAAAAACGGGTATTTTACCCAAAGGTTTATCAGAAACTAATCCTTTAACTTTTAAATGGTTAACTCCAGGAAAAGTAAGTTTGTTAGCCGCTTTTGTTTTATTGTTGATCTTTTTCTTTTACCTTTTAAGAGGTTATTTATCAGTAGTAGGAGCGCCTGAATTGGTGATTGACAAACCGAAAATGGGTGAGAAAATAAATAATGAGAGGTTAATCGTTGAAGGAAAAACCGATCCTGAAGTTAAATTAACCATTAACAACCAAGAAGTTCTAGTTGATCAAGACGGACATTTTGCTAAAGAAATCATTGTTAGTTCAAGTACAACCAGTGTTGTTGTGACAGCGGAAAATAAACAAGGTAAAAAAACAACCATTGAACGGTTAATTGAGGTTAATTTACCTTAATTAATTTTAAAAAACTGCCCAAATGGAAACAACACAAATACTTTTAACAATTATTGTTACTACTTTAACCATCATTTTAACAATTACCGGTATTCAGTTTTTCTTTATCCTTAAGGAGCTACGCAAAAGCCTGCAAAAAATAAACAAAATTTTAGATGATGGTATGTTTTTTTCTACCGCTTTAACCAAATCAGTTAACGGTATTGGCGGATTTTTAAGCGGAATAAAAGCCGGTTTATCTTTTCTTAATTTATTTAAAAAAAGAAGAAAGGAGGAATATGGAAATAAAGAATAATTAGGGATTTTGGTTTTGTTTTTTCTTAGGCGGTGTTTTAAGCGGATTAGCAGTTTTCTTAACCAAAACAAACGAAGGTAAAAAAACCGCTAAAAAACTAAAAAGAAAAATCAGTGATTATTTTGCCGATATTAGTGAAGAGTTTGATGAAAAAACTGAAACTTTACGGGAAAAAGCGCAAGACTTAAAAGATGAGGCTTTTGATAAATTGAATAAAGTCAAAACTGAAGTAGTTGAAACAGTTGAGGGTAAGTTAGAGAAATTAGCGCCAGCTAAGGAAAAAATTGAGCAGATTCAGGAAAAAGGTCGAGAAATCGCTGATCGAATTGGTAAAGGGTTGTTTACCCATCAGGGTAAGTCTTAGAATTCTTTCGTTAATTTTTAGTTATTATCAGTAAAATAATCACCACCCATTTTATATTCAAAAATGGGTTTTCTGATTGGTCCTAAAACGAGTTGATGAATTAAAGCTTTGCTTGATTTAAACAAACTTAAAATTAAACCCTCTTTTTCGTAACGTCGGCTTGAGGTGTAAAAAAGAGGAGTTCTAAAAACCGCAAAACGGCCGTGGATTTGGTGAATTCTTTGAATTAAATCAAAATCTTCACCAAACACAATCGTTGAATCAAAGCCGCCTATTTTTTGAAAAATTTCTTTTTTAACAATAAGACAAGTGCCGGAAGCCGCTGGTTTGATTTTTTGAAAAGCTGTCATTAACAGATTAAGCAGTAGCAAAATAAAATTGGCGGCTAAATTTTTTGATCGAGTTCGGTTCCAAACTGTTAAAGCCTCAAGCTGGTAGTTAATAATTTTTTCTTTAATTGCTTTTAAAAAATTCTTCTCAATTTCTCCATCAGCGTCTAAAAAAACTAAATAATCGCCTTTAGCTTTTTTCGCTCCATTATTTCTTGCTTGACTTACATTTTTTGCTTTTGTTTTCAGAAATTGAAAATGGGTAATGTGTTTTTTAAAGGCATAAGCTTTTGCTTTAGTTTGGTCTTTTGAGCCGCTGTCAGCGATAATTACTTCGTAATGACGAAAATTCTGTTGACTAATACTTTTAAGAAGAATGGGTAGATTTTTTTCTTAAAAGTATTAGTCAACAGAATTTTCTTCATTTAAAGTGGGAATAATAATGGAAAAGAACATTTTAGGATAATTTTAAAACTATTTTGTTACTTAGCCTAATAATAGTTTATAATAAAAATGTTTTAATTATAAGCTAAATAAAATAAATTATGCAGGCTTCAGAAATTCGCCAAAAATACCTAAATTTTTTTGGTCAACGTGGTCATTGTGAGGTAGCGCCTAGTCCTTTAGTGCCGGAAAATGATCCCACCACTCTTTTTACCTCCTCTGGCATGCAGCCTTTGGTACCCTATCTTTTAGGAGAGAAACATCCCTTAGGAAAAAAACTGGTTAATGTGCAGCGAAGTTTTCGTTCGCAAGATATAGATGAGGTTGGTGATAATCGCCATACGACTTTTTTTGAAATGTTAGGTAATTGGTCTTTAGGTGATTATTTTAAAAAAGAGCAACTTCGTTGGTTTTTTGAATTTTTAACCCAAGAATTAAAACTAGTGAAAGAAAGATTGTTTGTAAGCGTTTTTATTGGTAATGATCAAATTCCTAAAGATGAGGAATCAGCCCAAATTTGGCAGGATTTAGGTTTAGCCAAAAGTCAAATTTTTTACTATGATGTTGATAAAAACTGGTGGAGTCGCAGCGGTCCGCCAGATAAGATGCCCGAAGGTGAGCCTGGTGGTCCTGATAGTGAAGTTTTTTATGATTTAAAAATCCCTCATCAGAGTTTTTTTGGCAAGACTTGTCACCCTAATTGTGATTGCGGTCGTTTTCTGGAAATTGGTAACAGCGTTTTTATGGAGTACAAAAAAATTAAGCAAGGTTTTACATTCTTACCACAGAAAAATGTCGATTTTGGCGGTGGACTGGAAAGACTAACAATGGCGGTTAATAATCAACCAGATGTTTTTAAGATTGATTTATTTTCTCCTTTAATTCATTCAATTGAAAAAATTAGCGGCAAGTCATATAAGGAAAAAGCTTATCAAAAACCTATGCGGATTATTGCTGATCATCTTAAAGCAGCTACTTTTATGATTGCTGATGGTGTTGTTCCTTCGAACAAAATGCAAGGTTATATTTTAAGACGGTTGATAAGAAGAGCTTTAGTTTATGCTCATGGTTTGGCTTTAACTAAAGAAAAAGACTTTTTAAAGAGTTTAGTTACCGCAGTGGTTCTTTGTTATCAGGATTATTATACTTATCTTTCTGATAAACAAAAAGAAATTACTCTGATTTTGGAGGAGGAGTTAACTCGATTTGAGAAAACTTTAGAAAAAGGTTTAAAAGAAATTAATAGAGCCAAAAATTTAGATGGCCGGATGGCTTTCAAACTTTATGAAACTTATGGTTTTCCTTGGGAGATGACTTACGAATTAGCCAAACAAAAAGGTCAAACGCTTAATAAAGCAGATTTTGATAAGGAGTTTGCTAAACATCAACAGCTTTCTCGTACAACCTCCAGCGGCCTTTTTAAGGGTGGTTTGGCTGATCAGTCGGAAAAAACCACCAAACTTCATACCGCCACCCACTTGCTTCATGCGGCTTTAAGAAAAATTTTAGGTCAACATGTTGTTCAGAAAGGATCTCATATTACCGCAGAAAGGTTGCGTTTTGATTTTACTCACCCCCGGAAATTAAGCGCTTCGGAAATTCAAAAAATTGAAGATTTGGTTAATAAACAAATCAAAAGAAATTTAACTGTCAGTTCTCAGATTATGTCTTATCAAGAAGCAATTAGAATTGGTGCTTTAGGTTTTTTTACTCATCGTTATCAAGCTCAAGTTAAAGTCTATACTATTGGTGATTTTTCTAAAGAGATTTGCGGCGGTCCTCATGTTAACTTTACATCGAGTTTAGGTCAGTTTAAAATTAAAAAAGAAGAGGCAGTTTCAGCCGGAGTTCGGCGTATTTATGCCGTTTTATTGCCCTAATGTTTATTAAAAATCTTTTTAGTCAAAAACCAGTGCCAGTTGAGTACATAGTGGCCTTAACCGTAACTCAAACAAGTATTGCGGCTGCTGTTTTTAGTCTCAGTCAACAAAAATCACAGATATTAGGTACAGCCTCTAAAAATTTTAGTGGTGACTGGCATAATTTGGTTGAGGAGGCAGATGAGATTATTTCTAAAGCCGCTGGTGAAATTAATTTAGACAAGATTAAGAAAATTGTTTTTGGTTTTCCGCCTAGTTTTTTGGAGAAAGATAAAATCGCGAAAAATAAAATACCTTATCTTAAAAAGTTAACTAGTGAACTTGAGCTTACACCATCGGGTTTTGTGGTTATTCCTGAAGCAATTAATTTTTATTTGGAAAAAAAAGAGAATAGTCTTCAAACAGGTTTGTTTTTAGGTCTTACCAGTCAGGAATTAACTTTAACGCTGTTTCGCAGTGGTAAGTTAACTGATCAAATGATTAGTCAGCGTAGCCAAAGCATTCAAAAAGATATTCAAGCTGCTTTGGCTGAATTGACGGATGTAGAAATTTTTCCCTCCAGAATTTTGCTTTATGGTCAAGATGATAATGAAGATTTAGAAGTGATTAAAGAAGAGTTATTAAAATACCCTTGGCAACAGAATAGTAAATTTCTTCATTTTCCCAAAATTGAAGTTTTACCAGCGGATTTTTATCTGAAAGCGGTGGTAGAAGCGGCGGTTTCTGAACTTAGCCAATCTTTAGAAATGCCAGAGTCGGCAAAAACCACGTCAACTGAATCTTTGGTGGCTACCCAGGAGGAAAAAGTTTCACCCACCCAATTAGGTTTTCAGCAACAAGAAATTACGCCAGAAAAAGCGAAAAAAAGAATTGTTTTGCCTAAACTTAATTTTTCTTTTAATTTTTTAAAAAATATCTTTAAAATCCCCATAGGCCATAAATTTTATTTTTCTTTAGGTTTATTAGTCTTACTTTTGCTTGTTTTGGGAGCGGTCTATTTCTTTTTTACCTATACTTTAGTTAAAGCTAAACTTACGCTTATTGTTGATCCACAGGTGTTTGAACAGGAAAAAGAGGTTAGTCTTAATCCGGAAATTACTACTCCTTCTATTGTTGACAACGAAATTCCAGCTAAATTTTTAATCGTTGAGGTTTCTGCTAATAAAACCATTCCCACCACCGGCAAAAAAATAGTTGGTGATAAAGCCAGCGGCGTGGTGACTGTTTATAATAAAACAACCAGCAGTCGAGTTTTTGCCAAAGGAACAAAAATTACCGCCAAAAATTTGACTTTTACTTTTGATGAGCAAGTGGAAATACCAGCCGCTTCTGAAGCTTTAGAAGGCTTAACTTACGGTAAAGCGCAAGTGAGAGTAACCGCTGGCAAAATCGGTCCAGAAGGTAATCTACCAGCTCAAACCGAGTTTACCATTGAAGATTTTTCTACAGCCTCTTATATAGGAAGAAATGAGGAGGCTTTTTCTGGTGGTACGAGTCGGGAAGTTAGCAGTGTGGTAGCTAAAGACCAGGAAAATTTATTAACTCAGCTGAAAGCTGAATTAAAAGAAGCAGCCCAGAAAGAATTATTAGCTAAGTTAACTGAAGGTGAAAAACTACTTGAAGAATTGATTGAAGGCGAGGTGGTTGAGAGAAAGTTTAGTACTGAAGTTGATCAGGAAGCTAAAGAATTGAGTTTAAATTTAACGATGAAATATCAAGGAGTGACCTATCAAGAAAAAGATTTTGTTACTTTATTGGAAAAGGTAATTATGACTAATTTGCCTCAAGGTTATGAATTTAAACCGGCTCAAACTAAAATTTCCGTTTTAGAAACTAAAACAACGGGTAAAACTGTTCGGTTTAAAGCTAATTTAAACGCCTGGTTGATTCCGCAAATTGAAACAGATAAATTAAAAAAAGACTTAACTGGTATGTCTGTGAAGCAGTTGGATAATTATTTAAGACAAATACCCAAAGTTGCTGGTTATGAAGTTAATTTAACAGCGCCTTTTTCTTTTTTAAAAGCCAATTTACCCAAGACAGAAAAGAATATTATAATTGAAATTAAAACACGATAATTTTTTATGAAAAAAATTATTTATCTTAAATCATCAGTTAATAAAGTAGATAACAGAAGTAGATATTTTTCTTTAGGTTTTATCATTATTGGTTTGACACTTATTACTTTGGCTGTTTGGCCAATTATTTCTTTTGATCTTGTAATTACCCCGCGTTTTAATAGTTTAGTTAAACCAATACCTGATTCAGTTTTAGTCAAAACTCCCAAAAGCACTTTTGGTAAAAATCGTTTACTAACCAATCAGAATAATAATATTGTGATAGCTAAAGACGCGGAGGGAGAAGTTAATAATGATTATACTAAAGCCAGCATTTGGTTTCCTAAAAAACCGGCAATTGTGGTTAAAGATGAAGAAACAGTTGCTTATTTTTTAGCTATTCCTAAATTAAAGATTAAAGAGGCTAAAGTTATCGTTGGGTCTGATGATTTAAACAAAAGTTTAATTCAATACGGTGGTACCGCTAAACCCGGTGATTACGGTAATACGGTTATCTTTGGTCATTCAGTGCTTCCTTATTTTTTTAACCCCACAAATTACAAAACTATTTTCTCAACCCTTCCTTCTTTAAGTGAAGGTGATGAAATTTTTATTACCGTTGAAGGTATAAAGTATCGTTACGTAGTTGAAGAAATGCATGTGGTTGGACCGGATGATATTTCGGTTTTGGAGCAAAGATATGATGATTCTTATCTTTCCCTAGTTACCTGTGTTCCACCAGGAACCTACGAAAGACGTCTTTGGGTAAAAGCGCGATTACAGAAAATTTAAATGAATATCTTAGGTGTTGATTATGGTCGAGTCAATTTAGGGGTAGCAATTGCCAAAGAAGGTTTATGTTTTCCTTTAACTGTGATTAAGAGCAAAAGCGATCAACATAAATTGGATGAGTTAGTTAAAATCATTCAAAAGGAGGATATTAGTAAAATCGTTTTTGGTTCAGGCGGTGATAAACTAAAAAATCACATAAAATCTTTTGCCCAGAAACTAGCAAAACAAGTGAAGAAAGAAGTGGTTTTGATTGATGAAACATTAACCAATTATGAAGCCGTGGCCGGTATGATTAAAGAAGGGATACCAAAACAAAAAAGGAAAGAAAAAGAACATGCTTATGCTGCTTGTGCTATCATTAAAATTTATTTAACCAGTCAAACCAATGGATAAAAATTTAGCTTTTGTTATTAAACAAATTAAAGATCTTAAAATTCAGGGAGCAACCAATATCGCCTATGCTTCTCTTTTGGCTTTAGGAGAATGGACAACAAAGACTAATTGGCATTTTGCCCAGTTAAAATTTTACGCTGATAAATTAGCTTTTGCCAGACCAACCGAACCGTTAACTCAAAATTGTTTAAAGTGGTTTTTGGCTCAAGCTAAAAACAAGGAAGGTCAAGCCCTACTTAATGACGCAAACGAAATAATTTTAGCTTTAAAAAATTCCTTCCAAAAAACCATTGATGTTGGTAGTCAACTTATTAAAGATGGTTTAACTATCATGACTCATTGTCATTCTTCTTCGGTAGTGGCGATGTTAGTTAAAGCCAAAAAACAAGGAAAAAAGTTTAAGGTTTTTTTAACGGAGACAAGACCAAGGTACCAGGGTAGAATAACAGCAACTGAATTAGTGAAAGCAAACATTGAAACAACTATGGTAGTTGATTCACAAGCTCCATTTTTAATCAGCTGTCAGAGTTTAGTTAAAATCGATTTAGTTTTAATTGGCGCTGATGCGATTAATGCTGACGGTTCAGCAATTAATAAAGTAGGCAGTTATAGTTTGTCTCTTAGCGCTGCCTTTGCTAAAATCCCTTTTTATGTTACAGCTGTTCTTTTGAAATTTACTCCTCTGTCTTTACCCATTGAGGAAAGAAATTCAGATGAAATTTGGTCTAAACCGCCTCATAACTTAAGAATCAGTAATCCGGCTTTTGATAAAGTACCAGCTTCTTTTATTACCGCTTTTATTACCGAGGTGGGTTTAGTTAAGCCAACCGAAATTAAGAAAACGATTGCTTTGCATTATCCCTGGCTTTTAAAGTAGAATAAAAATCTATGAGCACTAAAACAACCAACAGTAATAATCATTTAGCCGTTGAAGCAATTAGAAAAAAACTTTTAGGTAAAGAATTAACCTATAAAGAAATTTTTGCCTTAATGGATGAAATAGCCAATCAACGTTTAGGGCCAATTTTAACCACCTATTTTGCCGCAGCTGGTTTTAAAGAAGGTTTTTCTGATGATGAGCTTTATTATTTAACCAAAGCTATGGCGGAAACCGGTCAGATGCTTCATTTTCAGGGAGTGGTGGCTGATAAACATTCAACCGGAGGGGTAGCAGGCACCAGAACAACGATGATTTTAGTACCAATTATTGCCGCTGCCGGTATTAAAATTCCTAAGAATTCCTCAAGAGCCATTACTTCACCAGCTGGTACAGCTGATACAATGGAGGTTTTAGCTAAAGTGACTTTTTCTCCATTGGAAATTGAATCTTTAGTGAATAAAGTAGGTGGCTGTATTGTTTGGGGGGGTCATTTAGGTTTGGCGCCAGCTGACGATATTATTATTCAGGTAGAACAACCTTTAGCTTTTGAGTCTTTTGACAAAATTATTGTTTCAATTATGGCGAAAAAAATTGCCTCCGGGGCAACTCATATTATTTTGGATATTCCAGTTGGGCCAACCATGAAAATAAAACATTTTAAAGACGCTGATGTGATTGCCAAAAAATTTATTTCTCTGGCAGAAAAATTTAAGAAAAAAATCGTTGTTGATATTAACCAAACACTAGAACCCGCTGGTCGAGGAATTGGTCCGGTTTTGGAGTGCCGTGATGTTTTAAGAGTGCTTGAACAACATCCGGAAAGACCATTAGCCCTTGAAGCTAAAGCGCTACGGTTGGCGGGAAAGTTACTGGATTTATGTTTTAGCGATCTTGATAAAAGTAGAGTAGGTACTGGTGAAAAATTAGCTTTAACTCTTTTAAAAGAAGGCCGAGCTTTACAAAAAATGAAGGAGATTATTAAAGCCCAACACGGTGATCCAAACATAACAAGTACTACCTTAAAGTTAGCTAAACACAAAAAAGAAATAATCAGTCATAAAAAAGGCAGAATAGTAGTCATTGATAACCATAAAATTTCCATTATTGCGCGAATTTTAGGCAGTCCTCAAGATAAAACCGCCGGTATTTATCTTCAGAAACGTTTAGAAGAAAAGGTCGACAAAGGTGATATACTATTTACAATGTATAGCAGTGATTCGTGGCGATTAAAAGAGGCTTTTGAAACCCATGAACATATGCATATTTATCAAATAGAATAATAATTCTATGATTAGAAATCTTATTGCACCAATTCAGGCTTGGCTTCTTTCTCAGAAAAGGTGTGTTGGTTGTGGTACCTCACTGCTTTTAGGCCAAAAAAAAGAAAAGAACAAAAAAATTTTAGTTATTTGTAAATGTAAGAGAATTTATGTTTTGGATAGTCAGAAAAACACTTATCGCAGAGCTGAATTAGATGAGGTTTAGTAATGAAAAATCGTTTTCTAGCTCTTTTTTTGGTTGTTGTTATAACCTCTTTACTTTTATTTTCTTGGTATCAGAAATCACTTTCTCCTTTTGATAAAGATAATCAAGCGCCAGTTAACTTTGTTATTAGTCAAGGTCAGTCGGTTAAGGAAATTGCTAACGAATTAAAAAAAGCGAATTTAATCAGAAGTCAGCTGGCTTTTTTTATCTATGTTCGCTTATCAGGTTTGGCTAAAAAAATTCAAGCAGGTAATTATCGTTTAAATCAAGCGATGAGTATTCCAATTATTGCGGATGAACTAACACATGGTAAAACTGATGAATGGGTTACCATTATTGAAGGTTTAAGAGTAGAAGAGATTGCTTTAATTTTAAGTCAGAAACTAGCTATTCCGCAAAGCGAGTTTTTAAAATTTGCCCAAGAAGGTTATATGTTTCCTGATACTTATCTTATTCCTCAAAGCGCAACCGCTGAAGAAATCGTGGGGATGTTTCTTAATAACTTCCGGCAGAAAGTCACTGATGAGATTATCCAAAAAGGTAAAGAAAAAGAACTCACTCTTGATGAAATTATTACTCTTGCTTCTTTGCTAGAAAGAGAAGTCAAACATGATGCTGAGCGACCAATTGTAGCCGGAATACTTCTTAAAAGACTGAAAAATGACTGGCCGTTGCAAGTTGATGCTACTGTTCAATATGCTTTAGGTTATCAAGCTAAAGAGAAGACTTGGTGGAAGAAAAATTTAACTGAAGAAGATCTAAAAATCAATTCGCCTTTTAATACTTATAAATATAAAGGTTTACCACCCAAACCAATTGCTAGTCCGGGTTTGATTAGTATTAAAGCGGTGGTTGAGCCAGAAGAAACAAACTACTGGTATTATCTTTCCGACAAAAACGGCATAATGCACTTTGCGGAAACTTATGAAGAACACCTGAATAATATCAATCGCTATCTTCGTTAAATTTACCTATTGACTTTAATTGAAGTGTGTGATATATAGAAATATTACGATTGGTTAAGTATTAAAAGGCGTACTTAATTGGGGTACGCTTATTTTTGTTGTCACTTTTGCTATTGTTAGAAAAAGCGAATGTTAAAAGATAAACCTTCTATTAGAAAATATTGGGGAAGTAAATTTCCAGAAACCCTAAAACCACTTGATTTAATTTCTGTTCAACGGGATTCTTATCAATGGTTTATTAAGGAAGGTATCAACCAGCTTTTAAATGAAATTTCACCTGTTGCTGATTTTACTGGTAAAAATTGGTTACTGGAGTTTTCCGAACATTCCTTTGGTTTAACTAAGTATTCTTATAAAGAAGCTTTGGAAAAAGGAGTGACTTTTGATGCGCCCTTAAAAGTTAAGGCAACTTTAATTAACAAACAAACTGGCAAACGTCACACCCAAGAAGTTTTTTTGGGTGACATTCCCCAAATGACCCAACATGGCACTTTTGTTATCAACGGTGTTGAGCGGTGTATTGTTAATCAAATTATCAGATCACCGGGCGTTTTCTTTGCTGGTGAGGTGGATAGAATTACAGGCCGAATGCTTTATACAGCAGAAATTAGACCAGAACATGGTTCTTGGTTGGATTTTAGCGTCAACCGCAATGATGTTATTACAGTCAGAATTGACCGCCGACGGAAATTTCCGGTAACAACTTTTCTGCGAGCAATTGGCATTGAAGATAACAACGAAATACTAAACCTTTTTAAAAGGGTCGATATTGATAATAAACATCATTATATTAAAGCCACTTTAGAAAAAGATACAACCAGAAGTACGATTGAGGCAATTCTTGAGATTTATCGTCGAATGCGGCCAGGTGAACCAGTTGTTTTAAATACCGCCAGGGAATTTTTAAAAAATCTCTTTTTTAACCCCCGCCGTTATAGCTTGGAAAAGGTAGGCAGGTTTAAGATCAACAAAAAACTTGGCCTTAATGTTCCTAATGATAAAGAGCATTGGATTTTAACCAAAGAAGATATTGTTGGCACCGTTGTTTATCTTATTAAGTTGCAAAACGGTGAGGGAGAAGTTGATGATATTGATCATTTAGGTAATCGTCGGATAAGAACAGTAGGTGAATTGGTGGCCAAAAATGCTTTTCGTGTTGGTCTTTTAAGGCTGGAGCGAGTGATTAAGGAAAGAATGAGTTTGGCAGGTACAAGTACAGAAACTACCCCCTCCATGTTGGTTAACGCTCGGCCAGTGATTGCGGCTATTAACGATTTTTTTCGCACCAGTCAGCTTTCTGCCATTCTTGATCAAACGAATCCTTTGTCAGAACTGGATAATTTAAGAAGATTGACAGTGATGGGAACCGGTGGTATTTCCCGAGAAAGAGCTTCCTTTTCTATTCGCGATATTAATGCTTCTCAATATGGTCGGATCTGTCCAATTAGATCGCCAGAAGGGCCAAATATCGGTTTGGTAACTTATATGGCTCTTTATGCTCGGGTCAACGATTTTGGTTTTTTGGAAACTCCTTATCGAAAAATTATTCAGGAAAAAGTGGGTAACAAAACAAAAGCTAAAGTAACCGATGAGATAGTTTATCTAACCGCTGATGATGAACAACAGCATTATATTACGCACGCTTTGGTTAACGTTGATGAAAATGGTTATATTCTTGATACTCATGTGCCAGCCCGTTATAAGGGCAATTTTTTAGAAGTAGAAATTGATAAGGTCGATTTGATGGATGTTGTACCCCGTCAAGTGGTGGGATTAGCCGCTTCTTTAATTCCCTTTTTAGCTCATGATGAAGCTAATCGAGCTTTAATGGGAACACACATGCAGTGTCAAGCCGTGCCTCTTCTTAAACCCAATTCACCGATTGTTGGTACAGGTATGGAGAAAATGATTCCTTTGGCAATGGATAGAGTGGTGAAAGCTAAAGAAGCGGGTAAAGTCATATATGTTGATGCTACACGGGTGGTTATCAAACAAGTTGACGGTAAAGAAGAAATTTATCAGGTTAAAAAATTCCAAAGGACAGCTCAAAGTACTAGTTTTTCCCAAAGGCCGTTGGTTAATGTTGGTGATAAAGTTCAAAAAGGTCAAGTGATTATTGATGGACCAGCTTGTCAAAATGGTGAGTTGGCGTTAGGTCAAAATTTAGTTATTGCCTACATGAGTTATGAGGGTTTAGGTTATGAAGATGCTATTGTTATTTCTGATCGGTTAGTTAAGGAGGATATACTCACTTCCATTAACATTGAGGAATATGAAGCAAGTGTTCTTGATACCAAACTTGGACCTGAAGAAACAACCAGAGATATTCCTAATGTTGGTGAGGAGGCTTTAGCTAATTTAGACAAAGACGGTATTGTAATTGTGGGTGCTGAAGTTGAACCAAATGATATTTTAGTAGGTAAAATAGCGCCTAAAGGTGAGACTGAATTAACAGCTGAGGAGAGATTATTGCGGGCGATTTTTGGCGAAAAAGCCCGGGAGGTAAGAGATACTTCCTTAAGGATGCCGCACGGAGAAAGAGGTACAGTGATTGATGTAAAAATTTTAGATCGAGAAAAAGGCGATGAGCTGGAACCGGGAACAATTAGAAAAATTATAGTTAAAGTTGCCCAAATTCGGAAAGTGGTTGTTGGTGATAAATTAGCTGGTCGACATGGTAATAAAGGGGTGATTTCAAAAATTGTGGCCGCTTGCGATATGCCTTATCTTGAAGATGGTACACCAGTTGATATTATTATTTCTCCTCTTTCTGTTCTTTCCCGTATGAATTTAGGTCAATTACTGGAAGCACATCTTGGTTTAGCCGCTGCTAAACTGGGTTATAAAGTGGCGGTGCCGGTTTTTGAAAAACTGCCGGAAGAAAAAATTGTTAATGAACTACGGAAAGCGGGTTTGCCCGCTGACGGTAAAATGACTCTTTATGATGGAAAAACGGGTGATGCCTATCAGGAAAAAATTGTGGTAGGAATTGAATATATGATGAAGTTAATTCACATGGTTGAAGACAAAACTCACGCTCGATCAACTGGTCCTTATTCATTAGTTACGCAACAACCGCTAGGTGGTAAAGCTCAAATGGGTGGTCAAAGATTAGGTGAAATGGAAGTATGGGCATTAGAAGCTCACAAAGCAGCCAGAACTTTGCAGGAGATGCTCACAATTAAAAGTGATGATGTGGTTGGTCGGGCTCGTTCGTTTGAAGCTATTGTTAAAGGCGGTGTTATTCCTGAATCCAATGTCCCAGAATCATTTAAAGTTTTAATTAAAGAATTACAAGCTTTATGCTTATCAATTATTCCAACTGGTATTATTCCTAAAAAACCTTTAACCGAATTAGTAGAAAAAAATGAGGAAAATAAACCATTACAGAATAAAGAAAATAAACAGAGCGCAGAAGATAAATTAATTAAAAATTAAAAATTAAAAATTAAAAATGAACGATAAACAAATTAATCTTAACAATATTATTGATTTTTCTGGTTTAATGATTAAGTTGGCTAGTCCGGAAGAGATTAAAAGCTGGTCTTACGGAGAAGTTACTAAACCAGAAACAATTAATTACCGGACACTTCGGCCTGAAAAAGATGGTTTGTTTGATGAGCGTATTTTTGGTCCAACCAAAGACTGGGAATGTTATTGCGGTAAATACAAACGGATTCGCTATAAAGGCATAATTTGTGATAAATGTGGTGTTGAAGTAACTCAAAGTCGAGTTCGGCGTGAAAGAATGGGTCATATTGAGCTAGCCACACCGGTAGCTCACATTTGGTTTGTTAAGGGTGCTCCGTCAAAACTATCCCTATTTTTAGGTATGACACCCCGAGAATTGGAAGGAATAATTTATTATGCGAAATATCTAGTAATTAGTGTAGTTGAAGATAAACGAAAAGAGGTAAGTCAGTTAATTGGTAAGAAAAAGAAGGAAAAGCTTGAAGAAATTGACCGCAATTTTAAAGAAGAAGTTAAAAAAGTGAAAGAGGAATTTGATCAACAGAGGAAAGAGACAGCTAAAAAGCAGAAAAATAAAGAGGTAAGAGATTTAACAATTGAAGAGTTAAATTTTAAAGAAAGACAAAAAATTTTAGCGCTAGAGGAAAAAACTAACGAAGAAAAAGTTCATTTAGAGGAATTATTTAAACATCTGGCTAATTTAGTTACTTCAATTAAACCGCAGACTGTTCTTTCGGAAGATGAATATCTAAGTCTTGATGAATATGATTTAACCGGTTTCTTTAAAGTTGGTATGGGTGCTGAAGCTCTTCTTCATTTAATTGAGTCTTTGGACTTAACCAAGTTAGCGGCTGATTTACGTGTGCAAGTTAAAAAAAGCACTGGTCAGCGTCATCTTAAGCTGATTAAAAGGTTAAAAGTAGTTGAGGGTTTTAAAAAGTCAGGTGTTAACCCGGCCTGGATGATTATTAAAATTTTACCGGTTTTACCTCCAGATTTACGACCGATGGTTCAGTTAACCGGCGGTCGTTTTGCCACCAGCGATCTTAATGATTTATACCGCCGGGTCATTAATCGAAATAACCGCTTAAAACATTTAATTAATCTTGGTGCGCCAGAAATTATTTTAAGAAATGAAAAAAGAATGCTGCAGGAAGCAGTTGATTCTTTAATTGATACAGCACAAAAAACTCAAATAAGACGAGCCGGTCAGCAAAAACTGCGTTCTCTTTCGGAAATGTTGCGAGGTAAGCAAGGTCGCTTCAGACAAAATCTTTTAGGTAAAAGAGTTGATTACTCAGGTAGAAGCGTGATTGTGGTTGGTCCGGAACTTTCTTTGTTGAATTGCGGTTTACCTAAAGAAATGGCTTTGGAGATGTTTAAACCTTTTGTTTTACGAGAATTAATCGCCAGAGGTATTTGTCCTAATGTGAAAAGCGCCAAGAACTTTTTAGAAGAGCGTCATCCAGAGGTTTTTGATATTTTGGAGGAAATAACCAGAAATCATCCTGTTCTTTTAAATCGGGCACCTACTTTACATAAACTAGGCATTCAGGCCTTTTATCCAATTTTAATTGAAGGGTCGGCTATCAGAATTCATCCTTGTGTTTGTGCTGGTTATAACGCGGATTTTGACGGCGATCAGATGGCAGTTCATATTCCTTTATCACAAGCAGCTCAAGAGGAGGCAAGAAAACTCATGTTGCCTTCTGCTAATTTGCTTAAGCCTTCTGATGGCAGTTTAATCACTTTTCCGAATAAAGAAATGGTAGTTGGTTGTTATTATGTGACAAGCTTAGAAAGCAAAGAAGGTAAAACAGCCACCAAAGTCTATAATGAGCCTAATGAAGCTATCTATGCTTATCAGAAAGGCATAATTGGCTTAAGACAATTAATTAAAGTATGGATTGAAGGCAAAATAATGGAAACTACAGTTGGCCGTTTACTTTTTAACGAATTATTACCTCCTAAATTGAGATTTATTAATAAACCCTTAAAAGCAGCTGATTTAAAAAAGATTATTACTGATGCTTTAGATATTCTTAATAATGATCAGGTGGTTAAATTAATTGATGACATCAAAAATTTAGGTTTTTGGGGTGCTACTCTTTGCGGCGGATTATCGGTTTCTGTTTTTGATTGTTTGGTGGTACCGGAAAAACAAAAATTGATTCAAGAGGCTGAAAGAAAAGTACACGAGATTGAAACAAACTACAATCAAGGATTAATCACCCTTGAAGAGAAAAAACGTTTAAGTAATGATATTTGGATTGAAACAACTGAAGCTTTAGCTGATAAAACCTGGTCGATTCTACCAGAAAATAATCCGGTTCGGATGATTATTGAATCAGGAGGAGCGCGAGCTTCACGAGATCAGTTAAAGCAGCTTTCAGCTATGCGGGGTCTTTCAGTTGATCCATTAGGTAAAATTGTTGAATTACCAACCAAATCTAACTTTAGAGAAGGTCTTTCTATTTTTGAATATGTAACTTCAACGCGGGGTTCCCGCAAAGGGTTAACTGATTCAGCTTTAAAAACAGCTGATGCTGGTTATTTAACTCGGAGATTAGTTGATGTAGCTCACGATGTTATTGTTAGAATAGAAGATTGTCAAACCACTGAAGGGATTGAGATTTGCAAAAAAGACAAAAGACGAACGCCTTTTGTGGTAAGGATAACAGGCCGAATTGCTCTTAAAGATATTAAAGACGAACCAAAAAGACTGATTGTGGCAAAAGGTGAAGAAATTGATGAGGAAAAGGCTTTATTAATTAATAATTGTTCAGCTATTGAAAGTGTTTGGGTAAGATCACCTCTTACCTGTAATGCTAAATATGGGGTTTGTGTGAAGTGTTATGGTCGAGATTTAGGCAGTCGCCAGATAGTAGAGATTGGTACTCCTGTGGGTGTTATTGCCGCTCAATCAATTGGTGAGCCTGGTACTCAATTAACCATGAGGGTGAGGCATGCTGGTGGGATTGTTGGTCTTGATGTTACCCAAGGTTTACCGCGTGTGGAGGAGCTTTTTGAAACAAGAACGCCAAAAAACCGTTCGCCAATTGCTGAAATATCAGGTAAAGTGAGGATCACGCAAGTAACTGATGGCTACAAAATAGAGATTATTAGTCAGGGAGTCAAACCAGTGGAAATAAGAGAATATTTTGTTCCTCTTACTAGTCAGCTTTATGTGAAAAATGAACAATTGGTTGCTTCCGGTCAGCAGTTGGCTTCTGGTTATTTAGATATTAAAGAAGTTTTAGCGGTTCGCGGTTTAAGAGGAGCACAAAAGTATTTAATTGAGGAAATTCAGAAAGTTTATGAGTCGCAGGGAATACCAATCCATGATAAGCATTTTGAGGTCATTGTTAAAAAAATGAGTGATAAGGTAAGAGTGGAAACTTCAGGAGATACAGATCTTTTACCAGGCGAGTTGGTGGATAAAATCCGTTTTGAAGAAAAAAACGCCCAAGTTTTAGCCGAAGGTGGCGATGCGGCAACCGCTCATGTAGTTATTCTTGGTATAACCAGAGCGGCTTTATACACTGAATCTTGGCTATCCGCTGCTTCTTTCCAAGAAACCACCAATGTATTAACAGAGGCAGCGGCTTTAGGTAAGGAGGATAAATTGCTTGGTCTTAAAGAAAATGTGATAATTGGCCGATTAATTCCGGTTTCACCAGAAAGGGTTGTAGTTAAAAGTTGAATTTGTTAAAATTAAATTTCCAAATTTTTTAAAATTTATATGCCAACTATTTCGCAGTTAATCAGAAAAGGTCGGGTGAAAAAACATAAAAAAGTAAAAGCCGCGGCCTTAAGAAAACATTTTAATGTCAACCAAAGACAAACCAAGCAGTTGCCCGCTCCGTTTAAAAGGGGTGTGGTAACAATGGTTAAAACCATGACCCCCAAGAAACCTAATTCCGCTTTAAGAAAAATAGCCAGAGTGCGGCTTTCCAACCGTCAAGAAATTACCGCCTATATTCCGGGGATTGGCCATACTTTAACTGAACATGCTATTGTTTTAGTAAGAGGCGGTCGAGTTAAGGATTTACCAGGAGTTAAATATCATATAGTGAGGGGTAAATACGATACCACCGGTGTGGTAGGCCGAAAACAAGGTAGATCATTATATGGTACTAAAAAAGAAGGAGTTAAGGAGGCTGCTGTTAAACCAGCGGCTACAGCTTAAAGTTTTATGAGAACAGTTCAACCAGATCCTTTATACAATAACCTTTTAGTGGCTAAATTTATTAACAAAGTGATGAAAAACGGTAAAAAAACCGTGGCTCAAAAGCAGGTTTACGAGGCTTTTAAGCTTATTTCCGAGCAAAAAGCTGATCCTTTAGTGGTTTTTCAAAAAGCCATTGATAATGTCAGTCCAAAACTGGAAGTTCGTTCACGTCGGATAGGTGGGGCTAATTACCAAGTGCCAACCGAGGTAAAAAGTAGTCGACGCATTTCTTTAGCGATGAAATGGATTATTGAAAGCGCCAGGAAAAAATCTAACAAAGAATATCATTGTTTTTCCCAAAAATTAGCCAAAGAATTAATGGAAGCAGCCGAAGGTCAGGGCGAAGCAGTTAAGAAAAAGGAAACAACCCATAAAATGGCTGAAGCTAATAAAGTTTTTTCTCATTTTAGGTGGTAAGTTTATGGCAGATAAGACCGTTGTTCCATCGGATAAAACACCCATCTTTGATCTGAAAAAAGTGCGCAATATCGGTATTATTGCGCATATTGACGCGGGTAAAACAACAACAACGGAAAGAATTCTTTACTATACTGGTAAAACTCATAAAATTGGTGATATTGATGAAGGAACAACTGTGATGGATTGGATGCCGCAAGAGCGAGAAAGAGGAATTACTATTGTTTCAGCTGCTACCACTTGTTTCTGGCCGCCTTCTCATTTGGCTAAAGATGGTCAGTATCGGATCAATATTATTGACACGCCAGGCCATGTTGATTTTACCGCGGAAGTTGAGCGATCTTTAAGAGTGCTGGATGGGGGTATTACGGTTTTGGACGCTGAAGAAGGGGTTCAATCTCAATCAGAGACCGTTTGGCATCAAGCGGATAAATATAAAGTACCGCGGTTATGTTTTATTAATAAGATGGATAAAATTGGCGCTGATTTTCGAAGAACAATTAAAACAATTGAGGAGAGGTTAGGAGCAAAAACCGCTGTTATGGTTATTCCGATTGGTAAAGAAAGTAACTTTAAGGGAGTAGTTGATGTGCTTACCCAAAAAGCCTTAATCTGGCATAATGATGATTTAGGTGCTAAATATGACGTGGTTGAGGTACCAGCTGAATTAAAGGAAGAATTAGCCAAAAGTCGTCAGGAGTTAATTGAACGAATTGCCGAAACTGATGATCAGCTTTTGGAAAAATTTCTTAATAATCAAGAAATTAGTGTAGCTGAACTAAAAGCCGGTTTAAGAAAAGCTACCATTGCCTATAAATTAGTACCTGTTTATTGCGGCAGCTCTCTTCGGAATAAAGGGGTTCAGCCGTTACTTGATGCGGTGGTTGATTATTTACCTTCACCATTGGATTTGCCTCCAGTAGTGGGTACTGGCCCAAATAATGAAAAGATTGAACGAAAACCCGATAAAAATGAGTTGTTTTGCGGTTTGGCTTTTAAAATTCAGCTTGATCCGCATGTGGGTAAATTAACTTATGTAAGGATTTACTCAGGCACTTTAACCGCCGGTACTTATGTTTATAATGCCTCAAAACAGCAAAAAGAGCGAGTTGGTCGGCTTTTAAGAATGCACGCTGATCATCGAGAAGAAATCAAAAAAACTTCAGCTGGTGATATTGTGGGTATTGTTGGTTTTAAGAATACCGGCACAGGCGATACTTTAACTGATGAGGCTCATCCTTTGCTTTTGGAGTCAATCCAATTTCCGGAACCGGTTATTTCTTTAGCAATTGAACCAAAAACGAAAGCTGATCAGGAAAAGATGGGTTTGGCTTTAAACAGGTTGGCTGAAGAAGATCCCACCTTTAAGGTCTCGGTTAATCATGAGACTAATCAAACAATTATTTGGGGTATGGGTGAATTACATTTGGAAATTTTGGTTGATCGGATGTTGCGCGAGTTTAAGGTGCAGGCCAATGTGGGTGCTCCGCAAGTGGCTTATAAAGAAACGATTAAAGCAACAGCCTCCGCTGAAGGTAAATATATTCGTCAATCAGGCGGTCGGGGTCAGTATGGTCATTGTTTTATTCGGATTGAACCTAAAGGACGAGGAGAAGGATTTGAATTTGTTGATGCTATTAAGGGTGGAGCTATTCCGCAAGAATTTATTCCGGCAGTTGAAAAAGGCGTTAAAGAAGCTATGGCCAATGGTGTGATTGCTGGTTATCCGTTAACTGATCTTAAAGTAACCCTTTATGATGGTACTTATCATGAAGTTGATTCATCAGAAGTGGCTTTTAAAATTGCTGGTTCTCAAGCGCTGCAAGCTGCGGTTAAGCAAGCTCAACCGGTTATTTTGGAACCGATTATGAAGGTTGAAGTTACTACACCTGAGGAATTTATGGGAACGGTGATTGGTGATTTATCAGCCAAAAGAGGTCAAATTTTAGGAACAGAATCACGCGGTAGTGTGCGAATTATTAATGCTTTAGTGCCTTTGGCCGAACTGGCTGGTTATGCCACTACTCTTCGTTCAATGTCACAAGGAAGAGCAACTTATTACATGGAGCCTTCTCATTATGAGGAGGTACCAAGGAACATTCAAGAAAAAATTATTGCCAAACGTAACTAAAGCTTGCATTATTATTTATAATGTATAATGTAAGAGGAATTAATAAGTATTAATTTTTATTTTAAGAAAGGAATAAATTATGGCTGATACCAAAAAATTTACTCGTAATAAACCTCATGTTAATATCGGCACTATTGGTCATGTTGACCATGGTAAAACAACACTTACAGCGGCTATTACCCAGGTTTTGGCCAAACAGGGTAAAAGTCAGGCTATGAAATACGAAGATATTGATAACGCACCAGAAGAAAGGCAAAGAGGAGTTACTATTAACATTTCTCATCTTGAGTTTGAGACTGATAAAAGACATTATGCCCATATTGACTGTCCGGGTCATGCCGACTACATCAAGAATATGATTACAGGGGCGGCTCAGATGGATGGAGCCATTTTGGTAGTTTCTGCACCAGATGGACCAATGCCTCAGACAACGGAACATATTCTTTTGGCCCGACAAGTTAATGTGCCAGCTATTGTGGTTTTTATGAATAAAGTGGATATGGTGCAGGATAAAGAATTGCTTGATTTGGTGGAAATGGAGGTTAGAGAATTATTAACTAAATATAAATTTCCCGGTGATAAAGTACCAGTTGTACGCGGTTCAGCTCTGAAAGCTTTACAAGGCGATCCAGAAGCAGAAAAAGCTATTCTTGAGTTACTGCAAAAGGTTGATGAGTATATTCCTGATCCGGTCAGAGAGCTTGATAAACCCTTTTTGATGCCGATTGAAGATGTTTTCTCAATTAAAGGTCGGGGAACAGTTGTAACTGGTCGAATCAGTCGAGGTCGGATTAAGATAAATGAAGAAGTAGAGATTGTGGGTATTAAGCCAACCCAGAAAACAGTTGTTACTGGTGTTGAGATGTTTAGAAAAACTCTTGATGAGGGTCAGGCTGGTGATAATGTGGGTATTCTTCTTCGGGGAATTGAAAAAGATCAAGTGGAGCGAGGTCAGGTTTTAGCCAAACCAGGCACAGTTAAACCGCACACTGAGTTTGAGGCAGAAGTATATGTTCTTTCCAAAGAAGAAGGTGGTCGTCACACACCTTTCTTTAGTGGTTATCGTCCTCAGTTTTATATAGGTACAACTGATGTGACTGGTGAGATCACCTTACCCAAAGGAGTGGAGATGGTTATGCCTGGTGATTCAATTAAATGTACTGTGAAATTAATTGTGCCGGTGGCAATTGAAGAAAACTTAAGATTTGCTATTCGGGAAGGTGGTCACACAGTTGGAGCTGGTGTGGTGACTAAAATTATCGCTTAAATTAATCAACGATGCCAAAAGGAAAAATTAGAGTCAGATTAAAAGCTTATGACTCAAGGGTGATTGACTCTTGCTGTCAGCAGATATTAGATACGGCGATTAGGACCGGAGCGAAAGTGGTGGGACCGGTTCCTTTACCAACGGAAAAACAGCATTTTGTGGTTAATAAATCACCTTTTACTGATAAAGACAGCCGTGATCATTTTATGATTAAAACTCATAAAAGGTTAATTGAGATTTTAGAACCAACTGATAAAACAATTGACAGCTTAATGCATCTTGATTTACCAGCAGGTGTGAATATCGAAGTCAAAATGTAATGATTTGGGATTAGTTGGTAAGGTTGATCTTAGTTTGTTTTTTTGCTAAAATAAGGCAGCTTTAATGAAAGTTAAAGTTTTAAATAAAACATAATCTCTGGATGGGTTTTTTATAAAGTCTGAAAAAGACCCCAATCCGGGGTCATTTTTTTTGTTAAGGTAATAAAGTAAAAATGAATGATTTAATTAACACTTTCTTTGGTAGAAAAATAGAGCAAAAGCAGATGTTTGATGAAAAAGGCAAGCGGATACCGGTTACCGTGATTGAAGTTAGTCCTTGTATTATTACCCGTATCCTTAAGAAGGATAAAGATGGTTGTGACGGCTTTCAGCTTGGTATTGGTACGAGAAAAGCCAAAAATACACCTAAACCAATTTTAGGTCAAATTAAAAAAGCGGGGATCGAGAAAATTCCCCGCTTTTTTAGGCAAGTGAAGCTAAATAAACCTTTAGAAGAGACAAATTCTTTAAAAGTGGGTGCTGAAGTTAAAATTACCGATGTTTTTAAAAAAGGCGATTTGGTTAATGTTACTGGTATTTCCAAAGGTCGAGGTTTTACCGGTGTTGTCAAAAGACATCATTTTAAAGGCGGACCAAGAACGCATGGTCAGTCAGATCGAGAAAGAGCGCCAGGTTCAATTGGTCAGACAACCACTCCCGGTCGGGTTTATAAAGGTAAAAGAATGGCCGGACGAAGCGGTAATCAAAAGGTAACGGTGAAGAATTTAAAAATTATTGATATTAATGAGGCCAATCATCAAGTACTTATTTATGGATTGATTCCTGGTTCACGCCATAGTTTAGTAAAAATTACCAAAGTATGAAGTTACAAAAATTAACCTATTCAATTTATAACACAGAAGGTAAAGTCACTTCAGAGGCGACGGTTGAGGTTAGTGATGTTTCAAAACATCAGCAGTTGATAGCCCAAACCGTTCGGGTTTTTCTGGCCAACCAAAGACAAGGAACGGCCAAAACTAAAACCCGGGGTGAAGTGGAAGGTTCCACCAGAAAAATTTATCGTCAAAAAGGAACAGGTCGAGCCAGACATGGCGATATTAAAGCACCTATTTTTGTGGGTGGTGGTATTATTTTTGGTCCAAGACCTAGAGATTTTAGTCTTAAATTAAACAAAAAAATGAAAAAAAAGGCTTTTTTTGTTTCGGTAGTTGATAAACTGCTTCACCAAAAATTACTGGTGGTTGAGGGTTTAAATAAACTACCAGCCAAAACAAAAGAGTTTTTTAAACTCTGGCAAAAAATTTTTGCTCAATCATTAGTCAAGGAAAAAATTCTTTTGATTAATAATAAAAGTCAAAATGTTATTCTTGGTGTTAGAAATTTGCCTTTTGTTACCCCTGCTTTTGTAGCCAATGTTAATACTTATCAGGTGCTTACCCATTCAACTATCGTTCTTGAGGATAAAGCGGTTGATCCTCTTTTTAAGAGATTAGGTCTTAGTCCAAAAACAAGTTCAAAAGCAAGTTTAAAACCAAAAACAACAAGAAAAAGGAGAGTTTCACAGAAATGAATATCTTAATTAAACCTATTATTACCGAAAAATCATTAAAAATGACTAAAAAAGGCTACTATACTTTTGCCGTTGATAGTTTAGCTAACAAAAATCAGATAAAAGAAGCATTAGAGAAACAATTTAATGTTGAAGTTTTAAACATCAAAACTATTAAAATCCCACCCAAAATTAAGAAAATAAGAGCTAGAATTGGTCAGACTGTAGTTAGACCAGCTTGGAAAAAAGCTATTGTGAAGCTTAATAAAGAACAAAAAATCAAATTTTTTGAAGTGAGCAGTTAAAGTTAAACTTATGCCAGAAAGAGCTTTAATAAGAATACTACCTAAAAATTCCGGTCGCAATAATACCGGTAAAATTACCGTGCGTCATCAGGGCGGTCGGAATAAGCGATATTTAAGAAAAATTGATTTTTATCGGGATAAACGAGGAATTGAAGGTACTATTACCAGTATTGAGTATGATCCTAACCGAACAGTTTATATTGCCTTAGTTACTTACAGTGACGGTGAGAAAAGATATATTCTTTTACCAGAGGGTGTTAAAGTAGGTGATAAAATTATGGCAGGTGATAATGTAGAGATTAAACCGGGTAATGCTTTACCTTTACAAAACATACCGGTAGGAACTTTTGTCCATAACATTGAAATAAGACCAGGTTGTGGTGCTCAAATTGTTCGCAGTGCTGGTTCAGTGGCCCAAATTATTGGTAAAGAAGGTAATTTTGCCAATATCAAATTACCTTCCGGTGAAATAAGAAAAATTCTGACGACTTGTTGGGCAACTGTAGGACAGCTTAGCAACATTGATTGGAAAAACAGAAAACTCGGTAAGGCTGGCGCTGCCAGACATTTAGGGATAAGACCTGCTGTTCGAGGAGTGGCCCAAAACCCGCGGTCTCATCCGCATGGCGGCGGAGAAGGCAGAAGCGGTATTGGTCTTAAATCACCCAAGTCACCTTGGGGTAAAAGAACTTTGGGTAAAAAAACCAGAAAGAAAAATAGATATTCAGATAAGTATATTGTGCAAAGGAGAAAGAAATGAGTAGAAGCAGTAAAAAAGGTCCTTATATTGACCAGAAATTACTTAAAAAAGTTTTGCGGCAGAAACAAACACAAGACAGAACGCCAATTAAAACTTGGGCAAGAAGTTCTCAAATTGCCCCTGAGTTTGTTGGTCACCGTTTGGCTGTACACAACGGAAGGATTTTTGTTGAGATTTTAGTAACTGAGGACATGGTTGGTCATCGTTTAGGTGAATTTGCTCCAACCAGAACCTTTAGAGGTCACGGAGAAGTAACCAAGCGAGTTTTAGAAAAGACATAATTTTTTTGCTTAAAACTATGGAAATTAAAGCTGAATTAAAATTTGCCAGGATTAGTCCGCGAAAAGCAAGATTAGTAGCGGCTAATCTGCACAAAATGCGTCTTGATGAGGCTTTAACTCAGCTTGAATTTAGTGAGAAAAAAGCAGCAGGTTTGATTAAAAGTGTTTTAAATTCAGCAATTGCTAATGCCAAAAATAATTTTGGTATTAATAAAGAAGATTTAGTGATTAAGCAAGTTGATGTTTTACCGGGTCCCTTTTATAAAAGGTGGCGGGCGGTTAGTCGGGGAGCCGCTCATTTGTACAAGAAAAGAACAAGTCATATTAAAGTTATTTTAACCAAAATTAAGAGTTTACCGGAAAATAAAACGGATAAGGAGAAAAAAGATGGGACAAAAAGTTAATCCAAAAACATTTCGTTTAGGGCCTGTTTATAGCTGGGTTTCTCGTTGGTATGCTGATGATGAGGATTATCAAAAATATACCGTTGAGGATTTTCTTTTAAGGCAAGGTTTGATGCAAAAATTAAAACCCGCTGGTATTGCCCAAATTGATATTGAACGGTCAATTAATAAAATTGATATCACTTTGCATGTGGCAAAACCCGGTATGGCTATTGGTAGAGGTGGTTCTGGCCTGGAGGAAATTAAAAAATATATCAACAGTCTTTTGAAAAAAGAGCCTAAAGACAAGCTCAAGATTGAATTAAAAATTGAACCAGTTAAAAATATCAACCTTAATGCTTATTTGGTAGCCACCTATATTGCTGATCAGTTAGTTAAAAGAATGCCTTATAAAGCGGTGGTTAATAAGGTTATGAGTAATGTGATGAATGCTGGAGCCAAAGGAGTCAGGGTTTTGTTGTCAGGCCGAATAGGTGGTGCTGAAATTTCTCGGCGAGAAAGATTTCAAATTGGTACTGTTCCCTTATCAACAATTCGGGAAAAAGTTGATTTTGCGGCTGTACCGGCTTTAACTAAATCGGGTTATATTGGTGTTAAAGTTTGGATTTGTTTAAAAGAGGAGTCATAAATTATGTTAGTACCAAAAAGAGTTAAACACCGAAAAGCTTTTAGAGGTAAAAACAAAGGAGTAGCCAGTCGAGGAACAGAGATAGATTTTGGTGAGTATGGTTTGATGAGTTTAGGTCATGCTTTGATCTCTTCAAGGCAAATTGAGGCAGCCAGAAAAGTAATTACTCATTTTACCAGACGGGGTGGTAAAATCTGGATTAGGATTTTTCCGGATAAACCAATTACGAAAAAACCACCGGAGGTAACAATGGGTTCAGGTAAGGGTGATGTTGTGGATTATGTGGCTGTGGTTAAACCAGGCAGAATTTTATTTGAAATGGCTGGAGTACCCAAAGAAATAGCCCAAACTGCTTTTCGGTTGTGTAGTGACAAATTACCCGTAAAAACTCGTTTTGTGGAAAAATAATATGAAAAAAAATGTTTTAACTGAATTAAGGAGTGAAAGTTTATCTAAGCTTTTAGAGAAACTTAATCAAGCCAAAAAAGAGCTGACGGAACTTTATCTTAATCTAAGAATAGGTAAACTAAAAAATACACGCAGTCTTTTTCATAAAAGAAAAGATATTAGTCAGCTTTTAACCATTATTGAGGAAAAAAGGAGACAGAAATGAAAATTTTTCAAGGTAAAGTTGTTTCAGTTAAAACAGCAAAAACAGCAGTGGTTGAAGTGCTTTCTCACTTCAAACACCCGCTTTACCAAAAAATTATCACCAAAACTAAACGCTTTAAAGTTCATTTTGAAGAAAAACAAAAAGTTAGCGAGGGAGATTTAGTGGTTATTCAGGAAACACGACCGATTTCCAAAACAAAACATTTTAAAATTATTAAGATAATTAAATAATTTTTAAATTAGTCTATGTTGCAATTAAGAAGTATTTTAAATAGCGCTGATAATACTGGCGCCAAAAAACTTTCTTTGATTAAAGTTTATGGCGGTTTTAAGAGAAAATTTGGTAAAATTGGGGATATTGTTTTGTGCGTGGTTAAAGAGGCAGATCCTTACGGTATGGTCAAAAAGCATGAATTAGTCAAAGGTGTAGTAGTGCGGACACGGAAAGAATATCGTCGCCGTGACGGTTCTTATATCAGATTTGATGATAATGCTGTAGTTTTAATTGATAATGAAAAAGATAAAAATCCGCGGGGAACGAGGATATTCGGTCCAATTGCCCGAGAACTAAAAGAAGCTGGTTTTACCAAAATCATTTCCATGGCAAAGGAGGTTTATTGAGTTTAAAGCTATGTTAAAGCTTAAAAAAGGTGATACAGTTTTGGTAACCACAGGTAAAGATAAAGGCAGACAAGGAAAAGTGGAGAAAGTTTATGTTAAAGAAAAGACGGTTTTGGTGCCTAATGTTAATGTTTACAAAAGACACTTAAAAAAACGCGGTGAGGAAAAAGGCGGTATTATTACTTTTGCTCGACCGATTAACATCTCTAAAGTTGCTTTAGTTTGTCCTTACTGCGGTAAACCAACCCGTGTTGGTTTTCACAAAACCAAGCAAGAAAAAATTAGAATTTGCCGAAAGTGCGAGAAACCAATATGACAAAACCTTTTTTACAAGAAAAATACGAAAAAGAGGTAATACCAGTTTTAATGAAAGAATTTAACTTAACTAACAAACTGGCTGTACCTAAAATCAGTAAAATCGTGGTTAATATCGGTTTAGGTGAGGCGTTAGCCAATAAAAATCTTATTGAGGTGGTAGCTAAACAATTAGCCATTATTTGCGGTCAAAAACCCAAAGTAACAGTCGCCAAAAGATCAATTTCCGCTTTTAAATTAAGAGCGGGCACACCCATTGGTCTTAAAGTGACTTTAAGAGGCAAAAGAATGTATGATTTTCTTTTAAAGTTAATCTCTGTAGTTTTGCCAAGAGTTCGTGATTTTCATGGTGTCTCACCAGCTAATTTTGATAAACAAGGTAATTATTCCTTAGGATTTGCTGAGCAGACAATTTTTCCGGAGATTAATTTTGACGAAATTGATAAAATAAGAGGTCTGGAGGTTACAATTGTCACCACCACTGATAAACCAAAACAGGCTCAAAGATTGCTTGAGCTTTTAGGCATGCCTTTTGTTAAAGGAGGCAAAAATGGCTAAAGTTTCCAGTATTGTTAAGTTTAAAAAACCGCAGAAATTTAAAACCAGAAATGTCAACCGTTGTTTTCGGTGCGGTCGATCGCGAGCTTATCTGCGTAAATTTGGTTTATGCCGGCTTTGTTTTCGGGAAAGTGCTAATAAGGGTGAATTACCCGGTGTTTTTAAAGCTAGTTGGTGAGGTGATTTTATGGTTAATGATCCGATTGCTGATACTTTAATTCGAATTAAAAATGGTTATTTGGCTACTTTGGAAGAAGTAGTGATTCCCTATTCTAAACTTAGACACAATCTGATTAAATTATTAAATGAAAATGGTTTTATTCAGTTTTTCAAAACCGAAGGAGAAGGTTATCAAAAAAGAATTGTTGTTGGGCTTAAATACAAAGGAAAAGAGCCAGCTCTGCATGATGTTTTAAGAGTGAGTAAGCCTGGTTTGCGAGTTTACGTGAAAAAAGACAAAATTCCTAAAGTTTTTGGTGGTTTGGGTATTGCGATTGTTTCTACTTCTGCTGGTTTAATAACAGGTGAAACAGCGCGGAAAAAGAAATTAGGCGGTGAATTAATTTGTCATGTTTGGTAAAAAAATATGTCAAGAGTAGGTATTCAACCAATTAATGTCCCAAGTGAAGTAACAATTACTTTGTCTGAAGAAAAAGTGGAAGTTCGTGGTCCAAAAGGCCAAATGATCATTCCTCTTGTTAAGGGTGTTAAAGCGGAGCTTAAAGAAAAACAGCTAATTGTTAAGGCAAGTGAAAAACAAAAAGCGATGCATGGTTTAACGCGCAGTTTAATTAATAACGCTGTAATTGGTGTAAGTAACGGTTGGAGTAAAACGCTTCAGTTGGTTGGGGTTGGTTACCGGGTACAAACTGATGGTAAAAAACTTAATTTAACCATTGGTTTTTCCCATCCAGTTGAATTCGAAGCGCCGGCGGGGATTAATTTTACTGTTAAAAATAATGAGATTACCGTTTCTGGTTGTGATAAACAATTAGTTGGTGAAACAGCCGCCCGTATTAGACGAATTAAACCACCAGAAGTTTACAAAGGTAAAGGAATTCGTTATAAAGATGAAGTGATTCACTTAAAACCAGGTAAGGCAGCTAAAACCGCTGCGACAGGAGGAACCAAATGAATACAAAAATTACCAGAAGACTAAAAAGAAAAAGAAAAATAAGACAAAAAATTCAAGGGACAAAAGAAAGGCCCCGTTTATCAATTTTTCGGTCTAATAAGCATATTTATGCTCAATTAATTGATGATCAGGCAGGTAAAACTCTTTTGGCAGTTTCGGAAAAAGAAATTAATCAACAAGGCAAAAAGAGCGAAAAAGCTTTTGCGGTAGGAAAACTTTTAGCGCAAAAAACCTAAAAAGCTAAAATTACTAAAGTAGTTTTTGACCGAGGTGGTTATCAGTATCACGGTCGGGTAAAAAGTTTAGCTGATGGAGCCAGAGAAGGAGGTCTGCAATTTTAAAACTTAAAATTATGGAGAAAAATCAAGAATTTACCGAAAAAATTGTTCAAATAAACCGGGTAGCCAAAAAAACTCAAGGCGGCAACAAAATTGGCTTTTCAGTTGTAGTTGTGGTAGGTGACCGAAAAAATAAAGTAGGAGTTGGTTTAGGCAAAGCACCTGATGTAGCTCCAGCCATTCGCAAGGCTGTTGCTTATGCTAAAAAGCATTTAATTACAGTGCCTATTGTTAAAGGAACCATTCCCCATGAAGTTTATGTTAAAAAGGGAGCGGCTAAAGTGCTTCTTAAACCGGCGCCGTTAGGCACTGGTGTTATAGCTGGTGGCGCTGTTAGAGCGGTGGTTGAGGCTTGCGGTATTAAAAACATTGTTTCTAAGGTTTTAGGAACCAAAAATCAAGCCAGTAATGTTTATGCTACCTTGGAGGCTTTAAAACAATTAAGAGTTATTAAAAAGGGAGGGTGATTTAAGTTATGGCGCTTAATTCTTTAGTTAAAATTACCAGTAAAAGCAAAAAAAGAGTGGGCCGAGGCGCCGGCAGTGGTCGCGGTAAAACAGCGGGTCGAGGTCAGAAAGGTCAGAAAGCCAGAGAAAAAATTAAAACTCTTTTTGAAGGTGGTCAGCTGGCTTTAGTCAAACGTTTACCCTTATGGCGAGGAAAAGGTCGCAACAAACCAAAGAAAAACAAACCGTTTCCTATTAATCTGAAATTTCTTAATTTATTGCCTGATAATGCCGTTGTTGATCTTGAGACTTTAGTTAAACACCGTTTGCTTAAAATTAACGAAGGAGAAAAAATCAAAGTTAAAATTCTAGGGGAAGGTAAGTTAACCAAAAAATTAACCGTGAAATTACCCTGCTCCAAAGGAGCAGCGGAAAAAATTGTTAAAGCTGGCGGTAAAGTCATTAACAGCAATAAAACATTAAAAAATCATTAATGACTAATTTTTTCAAGACAATTAGGATTATTTTACAAACACCTGATTTAAAGAAAAAAATTTTATTTACGCTTTTTATTTTCTTTATTTTCCGGCTTTTTGCCCATTTGCCTATTCCTGGGGTGGATACTTTAAAATTAAAACAGCTTTTTGCCGCTAATCAATTTTTAGGTCTTTTGGATATATTTTCAGGTGGAACTTTAGTTAATTTTTCGGTGATGGCTTTGGGTCTTAATCCTTATATTAACGCCAGTATTATTTTTCAACTACTTCAGGTTGTTTTTCCGCAACTTGAGGCTTTAGCCAAAGAAGGTGAATATGGCCGGCAAAAGATTAATCAGTATATTCGTTATGCCACGGTACCTTTGGCGATGATTCAGGCTTTTGGTATGTATGCTCTTTTGCATAATCAAAAAATTATCGACAGTCTTAATGTTTTAACTTTAATAGCTTTAGTTTTAACCATGACAGCAGGAACAATACTTTTAATGTGGTTTGGCGAACTAATTACTGAATTTGGTATTGGTAATGGTATTTCGCTTTTGATTTTTGCGGGAATTGTGGGTCGTTTTCCGGTGATTGCTTTTCAGACAGTCAATATCATTACCGCTGATTTAATTTATCGCTTTTTGATTTTTCTGTTTTTGGCGGTTTTAGTGATTGCTTTAATTGTGATTGTTAATGAAGGGACTAGAAAAATTCCAATTCAATATGCCAGACGGGTAAGGGGAAATAAGCTTTACGGTGGTTCTGCCACTTATTTACCTTTAAGAGTTAATCAGGCAGGTGTTATTCCCATCATCTTTGCGGTTTCTTTGATTCTATTACCTTCTTTGCTAGGTAGATTTTTACAAACATTGCCTAACCCCAAAATAGTTGACTTTGCTTATAAAATGGTAAGTTTTCTTGATCCGCACGGTTTACCTTATAATCTTACCTACTTTCTAATGGTAATTGCTTTCACTTATTTTTATACTGCTATTGTTTTTGATCCCAAAAAAATTGCCGGTGAAATTCAAAAATACGGCGGTTTTATTCCCGGTATCAGACCAGGTACTCCCACGATTAATTATTTAAACTACATTTTAACCAGAATTACTCTAGCTGGTGCTGTTTTTCTGGGTTTGATTGCCGTTATGCCTTCACTTGCCCGTTTATTAACGGGTATTGATAATTTGTTTTTAGGCGGAACCGGTATTTTAATTGTTGTTTCGGTGGTTTTGGAAACGACTAAACAATTAGAAGCTCAATTAGTAATGCGTAATTATGATGTTTTTATTACTAAATAAAGAAAGGAGATTTTAAGTCTTATGAAAATTATTTTGGTGGGCATTCAGGGGGCAGGTAAATCAACTCAGGGCAATCTGCTTTCCAAAAAATATAAGATTCCCTATCTTTCCTCTGGACATATTTTTCGGGAGATAGCTAAACAAAAAACTAAATTAGGCCGATATGTCAAAGAAACAATGAACGCGGGTTATCTTATTCCTGACAGTAAAACTTTAGCAATTGTTGAAGAATATTTAAAAGATCCAAAATATAATCAACACTTTATTCTTGATGGTTTTCCCAGAACAGTTAAACAGGCCAAAAATTTTAGTCATCGGATTGATAAGGTTTTTTATCTTAAAGTTTCTGACCGAGAAGCTTTATGGCGGCTTTCTTACCGTAATGATAGTTTAAGAGATGATGAAACATTGCCAGCTATTCGCAAAAGAATTGAGTTATTTCATAAATTTACCGAACCAGTTTTAGATTTTTATCGGCAAAAAGGTAAATTAGTAGAAATAGACGGTGAACAAAAAATTGAAAAAGTTTTTCAAGACATTGTTTTTTATCTTGATAAAATTAAGAAAAATGAAAAAGCCTAAACTTATTGCTCTTGTTGGTATGCCAGGTGCAGGAAAAACAGAGGCAGCCAATTTTTTTCGCCTTAAAAAAATTCCGGTTTTAAGATTTGGGGATCAGACTGATATTGGTTTGAAAGAATTAGGTTTGCCGCTTAACGAGAAGAACGAAAGATTTTACCGAGAAAAATTAAGAAAAGAACTAGGCATGGCTGCTTATGCGATTAAAATTGAGCCAAGGATTAAAAAGGTAAAAAGTGATTTAATTGTGCTTGATGGTTTAATGAGTTGGGAGGAATATACTTATCTTTTGGCTAAATTTCCCCAGCTTAAACTTTTATGTATTTACGCCAGACCAGAGGTTCGCTACCGTCGGCTTGCTAGCCGGAAAATAAGACCTTTATCTTATCAGGAAGCCAGAGAAAGAGATATTGCCGAATTGGAGAATTTAAATAAAGGCGGTCCAATTGCCTTAGCTGATTATTTAATTATTAACGAAAACAATTTAGCTGAATTTCACCAGGCGTTATCCTTGTTTTTAGCTAACTATCTTTAACCAATGATTAATCTTAAGACTCAGGCTGAAGTTGCCATAATGAGAGAGGGGGGTGTTTTATTAACGGAGATTTTAACCATACTTTTACAAAAAGTGAAAGTGGGTGTTTCAACCAAAAAGTTAGATGAATTAGCTTATGATTTAATTAAACAAACAGGCGGGAAACCTTCGTTTCAGACAGTTAAGGGTTATCGGTGGTCAACCTGCATGTGTGTTAACGATGAAGTGGTTCATGGTATACCGGATGATTATCTAAAACCAGGTGATATTTTATGTATTGATATTGGGTTGTTGTATAAAGGTTTTCATACTGATACTGCTTGGACGGTTAAAGTTTCCGAGCAAAACTTAAAAATAAATCAAGCAAAAGAAGAAAAAATTGATCGTTTTCTTAAGGTAGGTCAGGAAGCATTAGCCAAAGCAGTTAGTCAAGCGAAAGCTGGTTATCGAGTTGGTCATATTTCTTGGGCAATTCAGACAACGATTGAAAGTCAGGGTTACTCAGTAGTTAAATCATTAGTGGGGCATGGTATTGGCAGAAAGCTTCATGAAGAGCCCCAAATTCCTGGTTTTCTTGACAGGAAAATTGAGGAAACACCTCTTTTAGAGGAGGGGATGACCTTAGCCATTGAAGTTATTTATAATGAAGGAAAAGACCAAGTTGTTTATAAAAACAACGATGGTTGGACAATTGTTACTAAAGATGGTAGTTTATCGGCAGTCTTTGAGCAGACGGTTTTGGTAGGAAAGGAAAAACCTTTGGTATTGACCAAAAAGCCTATTTAAAGTAAAATAGACTATCTCTTTAGTTTTTAAAGAGTTTATTTTTTTTGGTTTTAAGCTTAATTTAAAAAATGCATCAAGGAACAACCGAAGTTGAAGGAACAGTCATTGAAAATTTGCCAAACACCTTGTTTCGGGTGAGGCTTGATAGTGATAATAGAGTTATTCTTTGTCATCTTTCCGGTAAGATGCGGATTAATTATATTCGGATTTTACCGGGTGATCGGGTACGGGTGGAGATGACACCTTATGATCAAAATAAAGGAAGAATTATTTTTCGTTTAAAAAAATGAAAGTAGCTGCTTCAGTAAAAAAAAGATGTAAAAAATGTAAAGTTGTCCGTCGCAACGGCAGAGTTTATATTATCTGTGATAATCCAAAACATAAACAGAGACAAGGATAAACTATGATTAGAATTTCCGGCGTTGTTTTACCAGATCAGAAAAGAGTTGATATGGCCTTAACTCTAATTTATGGGGTGGGTAGAAAAAATGTTTATGCTATTTTAAAAGAGGCCAATGTTGATAGTGCCAAAAGAGTAAAAAACTTAACAACGGAGGAAGTGGGGCGTATTCAAGCAGTTATTGATGCTAAATACAAAGTTGAAGGTGATCTTAAAAAAGAAGTTTTGGATAACATTAAAAGATTAAAAGCTATTGGCAGTTACCGCGGTTTAAGACACGCTAGGAATTTACCTGTTCGAGGTCAGCGGACAAGATCAAATGCGAGAACAAAAAGAGGTAAAAGAGTAACCATTGGTGCTTTAAGAAAAGAAGTAAGAATGAAATTACAAGCTGCTAGTGCTGGTCGGCAAGAAAGTAAAACAGCAAGTACCAAGAAATAAATTTTATGAAAAAACAGAAAAATAAACCCATACCAGAAAAAGGAAGAGTTTATATTACCGCTACCTTTAATAATACTTTGGTAACCATTACCGATCTTAAAGGTAATACGCTTTTTTCCGCCTCAGCTGGTTCGGTTGGTTATAAAGGTGCCAGAAAAGCCACTCCTTTTGCCGCTACCACTGCTGTTGAGGTAGTGGGCCGCCGGGCGGTTATGGCTGGTTTGAAAGAAGTTGAGGTTTATATTAAAGGGCCAGGCGCTGGTCGTGATGCAGCTTTAAGAGCTTTAAAATCAGTTGGTTTGAAATTTAGTTTAATTGCTGATGTGACGCCAATTCCTCATAATGGGGTTAGGCCAAAAAAAAGGAGAAGGGTATAAATTATGGCGAGAAATTTAAAACCAAAAAATCGTTTAGCGCGCAGAGAAGGTATTGATCTAGGCTTAAAAACAATAGGTAGTAAAGCCCATGCTTCTTTATTAAGAAGGTTAACGATTCCGCCTGGTATGCACGGGCAGAAAAAATTAAGACGATTTTCAGATTATGGGAGACAGTTGCGGGAAAAGCAGAAAGCCAAAAGAATTTATGGTATTTTGGAAAAGCAGTTTAAAAATTATTATGAAAGAGCAGCCAAGTATAAAGGAGCTACCGGCCCAACTCTTCTGCGGTTTTTAGAGACAAGATTAGATAATGTAGTTTACCGTTTGGGTTTAGTACCAACCAGAGCAGCTGCCAGACAATTAGTCACTCATGGTCATGTTTTAGTTAACAATAAAAAACTTAACATTCCTTCTTACGAGGTTAAAGTAGGTGATGTTGTGAGTTTGGTACCGAAGGCTTTGGAAATTCCCACAGTTAAAAAAATGTTAAGCAATAGATCAATTAATCTGCCGGCTTGGCTTTTAAGAGAAGGGCCAGTTGGCAAGATTGTTAAATTGCCTCAAGAGAATGATTTTGTTGAAGATATTGATGAGCAGTTAATTGTTGAGTATTATTCAAGGTAATTATTTAATTTATTAAATTTTCCCAAAGGAGGGAGAAAAAGGAGTTTTTATGAAAGACCCAATTTTTAAAGTCAAATCAATTGAGGAAAAAGAAAATTATGGTTATTTTGTCATTGAACCGCTTGAACAAGGTTATGGTCATACACTAGGTAATGCTTTAAGACGAGTGCTTCTGTCTTCTTTAAAAGGAGCGGCCTTAACCAGCGTGAAATTTGATAATATTAAACATCCTTTTTCCACTATCCCTGGTATGAAAGAAGATGTAGTTGAATTTACTCTGAATCTTAAGAAAATCAGATTTAAATTAGAGGAGGACAAAGAATTTAATCTTAACTTAGAAGTGACTGGACCAGCTGTGGTTACCGCTGCTTCTTTGGAGGTACCAACCGGTGTAGTGGTGGTTAATAAAGATCAGTATTTGGCTACTTTAAGTGATAAAAAAGCTAAATTATCTCTTAAACTGACTGTAAAAAATGGTTATGGTTATGTGCCAGCGGAAAATCAAGAAAAAAAAGAGTATGGGGTGATTGCCTTGGATAGTCTTTTTTCACCAGTGGTGAGGGTTAATTATAAGGTTGAGCAGACCCGGGTTGGTCGAATGACCGATCTTGACAAACTGATTTTGCAAATTTGGACTGATAGCACAGTTAAGCCAAGTGAAGCTTTAAAAGAAGCAGCTAAAATTTTAGTTTCTTATTTTCTGCAAATTTATGAACCAAAAGCGGTCAGTACCGAAGGAGTGGCTGTAACGCCGGCTATTTCTGAGGAGATTTTGAAAATGACAATTGAAGAGCTTGATTTGCCGGTAAGAGTAGTTAACAGTTTAAAAAATGGTGGTATTGAAACCGTTGGTCAGCTTTTAGGAACCACTAGAGAAAATCTGGCCAAAATAAAAAATTTAGGAGTTAAATCTCTTAATTTAATTGATGAGAAATTAAGGGAAAAGGGTGTAGCTTTATCAGTTTAAAAAAATATGTTGCATCGGGTTTTTGGCAGAAAACTTAATCAATCAACCAATCAAAGAAAGCGACTCTTTAGAAATTTAACGCGGTCGTTGATTTTGCATGGTAAAATTAAAACCACTCTAGCCAAAGCCAAAGCCATTCAGCCTTTAATTGAAAAATTAGTCACCAAAGCCAAAACCGACAATCTTCATAATCGTCGGATTGTCTTTAAACAGTTGGCCGAGAGAGTAGTGGTTGACAAATTATTTAAAGTCATTGGTCCCGCTTTTAAAGAAATTACAGGCGGTTATACCCGAATTATCAAGTTTGGTACCAGAAAAGGTGATAATAGTTTATTAGCAGTTCTTACTTTCACTAAGGAAATACCAAAAGAAGAAGAAAAAAAAGAAGAAAAAGCATTAAAAAAAGTTGAGATTAAAAAAGAAAAGAAAGTGAAGAAAGAAAAGGAGGAAAATGCAAAAAACAAAACCAACCAGACAAAGTGAAATCAAAAGACAGTGGCATCTTTATGATATCAAAGGAAAAATTTTGGGAAGAGCGGCTAGTGAAATAGCTACTGTTTTGCGAGGAAAACATAAAACTAATTTTGTACCTCATCTTGACTGCGGTGATTATGTGGTAGTTATTAACGCTGGTAATAAAAAAGAGCAAAAAATTTATACTCGCTATTCTGGTTATCCTGGTGGTTTGCGAAGAGAAACTTTAAAAGAAGTTTTAGCCAAAGATCCCACCCGAGTAATAAAACAGGCAGTGGCTGGGATGTTGCCTGATAATAAGTTAAAAGATAGATTATTAAAAAGACTTTATGTTTTTATTGACGAAAACCATCCTTATAAAGATAAATTAAATAAAAAAATAGAGTCAAAATAAAAAACTATGCCAAAAATTAAACAAGAAAAAACAAAACAACCTTTATTTTATCAAGCGATTGGTCGGCGTAAAACTGCTACTGCTAGAGTTAGACTTTATCCTGTGGTTAAAGACAAAATTAATGTGGGCAATTTAAGTTTAGCATCGGGTGAAATGATAGTTAACGGTAAGCCGATCAAAGATTATTTTCCTGGCCCGACAATGGAGAAATTATATTTATTGCCTTTTACTCTCACTAATAATGTTAAGCGGTTTGCCGCTACCATTAAAGTGGAAGGTTCGGGTTTAATGGCCCAGGTTGGCGCCGTAGTTCATGGTATAGCTCGAGCTTTATGTTTGGTTGATCGCCAAGCTTATCGGCCAATTTTAAAAAAGAACGGTTTATTAACCAGAGATCCGCGAATGAAAGAAAGAAGAAAAGCGGGTTTAGCTGGAAAAGCCAGAAAGAAGAAACAAAGCCCCAAGCGTTAACAGCTTAAGCTTAATTGGCTCTTTCAACATATTCACCTGTTTCTGTGTCAACAACAATCATATCACCAGTTTTAATAAATAAAGGAGTTAAAATAGAAATACCAGTCTCCACCACAACTGATTTTTTGGCGCCACCTACTGTATTTCCTTTCACCTCTTCTTCTGCTTGAGTGACTCGCAGTTTTACTTTTTTTGGCGGTTTGATACCAATAGCTTCGCCCTCATTTAATAAAACTTGTAAGATATCACCTTCTTTAAGATATTTAGTAAAATTACCGATTATTTCTTTATTAATTTCAATTTGTTCAAAAGTCTGTTGATTCATAAAAACATAAACATCATTTATTTTGTAAAGATATTGCATTTCACGAACCTCAATGGGCACTTCTTCCACTGTTTCACCTGATTTAAAAGTAAAATCAAGCACGCGGCCGGTTTTTAAACTTTTTAGTCTGGTGCGCACCACGGCTGATCCTTTACCCGGATTATAAAATTCAAAATCAACAATTTGTTGAGGTTCGCCCCGAAAATTAATAAAAATGCCTTTTTGAAAATCGGAAGTACTAATTTTTGCCATAGAAAAAAATAAACTTAAGGTTTTTACTTAAGTTATTGTTATTATACCTTTTCAGATAGATATTCTTCAAGAGGAAAGAGTAAAGTTTCTTGAATAGTTTTAGCATTAGTCAGAAGCATGACTAATCGATCAATGCCTACGGCAATACCAGCACAATTTGGTAAACCATAGCTTAAAGCGGTTAAAAAATCTTTGTCAGCTTTGACTTTTATTTTTTTTAGTTCATTTCTAAATCTAATTTTTTGTTCGTGCGGATCAGTTAGTTCAGTATAACAATCGCCCAGTTCCAGTCCGCCGATATAAAACTCAAACCGTTCGGCAAAACGGGGATCTTCTGTTTTAATTTTTGCTAAAGCCGCCAGTTGTTTTGGATAATCATAAATAATAGTTGGTCGGTTCTGACCTAAAAAGGGTTCAACTTCATTAAGATAAATTTGATGAAATAAAGTTTCCCAGTTATCGTTGTGTTTTACGCTATAACCTTTTCTTAAAGCCACTTGTTTTATTTTTCTTAAGTTATCAATTTCTTCATACTTGACTTTGGCATATTTCAAAAGGGCTTGGTCTACGGTTATTCTTTCCCAAGGAGGAGTTAAGTCAATTATCTTTCCCTGATAGTTGATTTTTAAAGTTTGATTATTAAATTCTTGACAAAGAAAAGTAATTAAATTTTCGCAGTCTAGCATAATATCTTTATAATTGGCATTAAGTCGGTACCATTCAAGGATAGTAAATTCCGGATTATGAAAACGACTGCCGGTTTCTTTATTTCTAAAACTTTTAGTTATTTCAAAACAGTTACCCGCCCCTGCTACCAAAAGTTTTTTAATTGAGGCTTCAGGAGAAGTAATAAGATACATTTTTGTTTTTTTGCCTTTTCTGTTGTAAAGATAAGTGGTAAAAAAATCCAGATAAGATTCAGGAATAACCGCTGGTACCAAAATTGGTGTTGTTAATTCTTGGAAATTTTTTTGGTAAAAAAATTCACGGATGCTTTGAATAATTTTTTGCCGCGTGAAAAATTTTGACCAAAGTTGAGGATTTTTCTTTAATTTAAGCCAAGTTTTCATGGATTAATTTTAACATAAAATTAAGTATTGATAATTTTTTCAATTAGTAGTAAGAATAATAAATATAAATATGAATAATCATTTTCATAATGGAACAGAATTTGCCAATAAGACTTTATTGGTGGTAAACACGGGTTCGGCTAAAAAAAGATTTATTTTTCAGCGCTTAAAAAAATTTGGTTTAAAGCTGATTGTTTTAAACCCAGAAAAAAACTGGGCTCAACCTTATGTTGATTATTGGATTATTGCTGATAATTATAATCATCCTGAAGCTTTAGCCAGTATCAAGGAATTTTTAACAGATAATAAATCTATCAAAATTGACGGTGCCATTACTTTCTGGGAAGATGATATTCCACTTTTGGCTAAAATCGTGGAGGAGTTTAAACTCATTGGTAATGATAGTCAGACTGCGATTAACACCAGAGACAAATTTAAAATGCAGGAGATTTTTGAAAAATGCGGTTTGCCTTTTATTAAACAGCATCTTTTAAAATCAGAAAAAGACTTAAAAACAGCAATAGCTAAAGTTGGTTTTCCCGCCATCATTAAACCAGTTTACGGATCAGATAGTCAGTTTGTTATCAAAGTGAATAATGCTAAAGAAGCTGAAGAAGCGTATGATTATGTTCTTAAGAATTGTACCCCGGAATTTGACCCCATTTATAAATATAACAATCGACTTTTTGTTTATCAGGAATTTATTCCCGGTCATGAATTTAGCATGGAATGTTATATTCAGCATGGCGTGCCTCATGTGGTGGGTATTCATGAGAAAACCGCCATGGACCTTCCTTTTTTTCAAGAAACAGGCGATTATATCCCGCCGCGCATTAGTGAAGAACAACAGCAGGAGTTAATCAAAGCCACTGAGGCAGCTCTTATTGTTTTGGGAGTGAAAAATAGTTTAGCTCATGTGGAGATTAAATTGACCGAAAAAGGTCCGCGGGTAATTGAAGTTGCTTCGCGGATGGGTGGAGATTATACTTTTGAAAATATCTGGCAGGTTTACGGTTTTGATTTAATTAAGGCTGGTGTTGAAATTGCTTTAGGTATTAATGTCACGCTTAAACCAAAAGAAACTCAATGTTATATCATGGGTAAATTTTTTATCCCGAAAAACTCCGGAATTATTACCAAAATCAGCGGTTTTGATGATCTTAAAAAACATAAAAATGTGGTTGATTTTTTCCTGCATAAAAAAGTAGGCGACAGCATTTTGATTCCGCCCGACGGTTATGAAAACATTGGTTGGGTGGTGGTTAAGGGTCAATCATATCTTGAAGTAGAGAGTGCGATTTCGGAAATTTTTAAAAATACCATTATTGAGGTTGTTCCTTTTAAAAGTTACTCATCAGTTGGTCGAACTTTAAGAAAAGATCGTTTTTCACCGGCTTTGCTGACTGGTAAAGAGATTATAAGATCAGCCAAAATTGCTCATCTTAAAGATCCTTCAAAAGAAAACTTAAGAAAATTGCATATTGGTATTGCCTGTAATATCTATAAAGGAGAGAAAAATGAAGTTGAGGCTGATCTTATGTCGGTTGGCCGCAACATCGAAAGAACTTTAAAAGAAAGAGGTTATCGAGTAACTTTTTATGATTTTAATGATTTACCAAAAGCTTTTAATGAACTAGCCAAGAGTGATGTTGATTTAGTTTTTAATGTTTGTGAGCGGATTAATAATTCTAGCTTGCTAGAACCTCATGCCGCTTCAATTCTTGACACTTTGCAGATTCCTTATACTGGTTCTAATCCTTTTACTTTAGCTTTGTGCATTGATAAAATTCGGGTAAAGAAATTATTAGCTTTTCATAATATCCCTACTCCTCGGTGGGATTATGCTTATGTTTTAGAAGATGAAATTGATGAGAGTCTTCGTTATCCTTTAATTGTGAAGCCAGGCAATACTGACAACTCCATTGGTATTACCAACGAATCAGTTGTTACTAACAAAGAAGAGCTAGACAGACAATTAAGAAAGGTAATTGTTGAGATGGGTAGTCCTGCTTTGGTTGAGGAGTATATTGAAGGCGATGAATACGATGTTTCTATTATTGGCAGTGATTATTATGATCTTCGGGTGTTGCCTCTTTCCCGGTCAATTTTTAAGGAAATGCCGCCTGGTTATTGGCATATTTATCCTTATGAGGCTAAATGGTCAGACAACGAAGTTTACAAAAAAATCATTACCCAGCGGCCACCTAAAAATATCAGTAAGAAACTGGAGTCACTTATTACCGAAATTGCGCTTGATACTTATAATATCTTAGATTGTCATGATTATGGCAGAGTGGAGATAAGAGTTGATCAGGAGGATAATCCTTATGTTTTGGAGCTTAATCCTAATCCCTCAATTAACATTAATGATTGTGTACCGGCAGTAGCTCAGTTAATTGGTTTGGATTATGGTGATTTTTTGGAAGAAATTATTAAAATGGCTGTTAAAAGATACAAAAACAACCCGCCCTATTCTCATTTGCGTACCGATCTTATTTAATTGTTGATATTGACAAAAAATAAATTCAGGCTATTGTTAATTAGAAAGATAAATACTCCTTCAGGTTATTGATTCGACCGCTAACGGAGAGTGAATAACGCGAAGGTGAAGAAATTTATGACTGCCCCACTGCCCATGATTTTTAAAACCACATTCAATTTTACGGAATGTGGTTTTTTTGCTGGTAAAAGAAAGGAGGTGAAATACAAAAATGATAAAAAAATTAACTATTAGTGCGGCGGCTACTGTTTTATTTTTAAGTGCAGTCGCACCAGCTTTTGCCGCTACCGCTTATAATACCAACATTTCTGGTGGTAGTATAGCGAAAGCAAAAGCCATTGAAAAGAAAACTATTAGATTAAGAGTAAGAAATGAAAGAACAACGATATCAAATACAAACATGATTATGGCTAATTCTGGTGTTAATCAACAGAATAACAATGATGATGGTAATCAGATTTATGCGGAACCTGCTCAAGCTGATGGTTCAAATACAGTTAATGCTAACCACACCAGTATAGTTATCTATTAAGGTAAGAAGTTTTTATTAACAAAACCTCCTATTCATAGGGGGTTTTGTTTTTTTGTTTAAATTTTTAAACTTTAAAATTGAGAAACAATAACTTTTAAAAATTTAAGCCGGTATATTTACCATTTTTATCTAATGAAGTTTGAGGATAATATCTATCAACCAACCATAAAGAGTCTTTTTTTATGATTTCAAACACATAATAAGAAGTATTTTCAAAAGCATATGTTCCAGCGCAGGGATCAGCGTTACACCAGCTTTTTCTTGTCTCCTCAACGATCACTGAGTATTTATTGTCGTCTTTAATTATTAATTCTTGATTATTTTTATTTTTTGCAATTTGCCAGTTTGTTACGATAAAATTTGAGGAAACGTTATTGAATAAACGAGGGGTTTCTAAAGCGAGATCTTCTCCCATTAGGTTTTGATAAGAAGAAATTTCCTCTGTTGTTTGAGGAGGCGTATATAAAGACATTAAACCATTAACATTCCTTTCTTGGATATATTTTTCAAACTGACTGACAAGTTGTTTTATTTGTTGTTTTTCTAAATCATCATTGTTAAAAACATCTTTTGTGATTATACTTTCTTTTTGTTCACTTTCTGAGACTTTTGAAATTGAGTCTTTCTTAGAATCATTAACTAACCGATGGTTTCTTATGATAAGAAAGCTGGTTATTAACAAAAAAACGAGCAATAAGGCAAGAATTAAGTAAACTAATTTAGTCAGTTTAATCATTT
>FWPU01001836.1_pt1 | contig 61477 bp, 53 predicted proteins | sample 2228361 | NCBI WGS metagenome assembly FWPU01 (sample SAMEA103939777, study PRJEB20133) | metagenome
AACGAGCGCCGCCGCGAGGCCTGCCGCCTCGCCGGTCGCGAGGCAGGTGCCGATCACGCGCACCGACGCCTGCGCCTCGTGGCTCGCGGCGATGCAGCGACCCGCGACGAAGAGCGCCGGCACGTCGCGCGCGCGCAGCGCGCCGAGCGGGATCTCGGTCGGGCGGTCGTCGTGCGGGAAGCGGAGCCGCGCCCCGGTCGCCTGCTCGCGCATCTCCATCGGCCAGGTGGCGAGCGCGACCGCGTCGGCGAAGCGCGCGCCGCGCTCGACGTCTGCGGTCTCGAGGCGCCGCTCGCCGACGATCCTGCGGCTCTCACGCACGCCGACCCGCCCGGGCAGCGCCGCGATCCAGCTTCGCGCGAATCCGTCGACGCGCTCGGCGAGGAAGCGCGCGAGCTCGGTCGCGAGCGCGCGGCCGTGCACCTCGAGCGCCGAGAGACAGCGCGGGTCGGTCGGGTCGTAGGTGCCGCCCGGAGGACCTGCGAGGTCGATCGTCACGTACGCCTCGCCGGGCCGGTTCGACGGGCGAAGCGCCGCACCGAGCGCGCCCGAGGGAAGCTCGCCCGCGCGCACCGCGGACGCGAGCCGGTGCGCGAGCGCGAGACGGCGGTCGTCGGCGAGCGCGCCGTCCTCGACGCCCTCGAGGACGAAGACGAAGGCCGGTCGCTGCAGCCTGTCCCCGGGCTCGATCTCGAAGGCCGCGCCGACGAGCGGCGCGAGCACGGCGTCCCCCGACGCGTCGACCACCGCCGAGGCGGCGATCTCCTCCGTCGCGCCGCGGCACGAGACGGTCACCGACTCGATCCGCTCGCGCCTCGTCGCGCCGACCACCGCGCTGTGGAAGCGCACCTCGAGGTTGGGCGTCGCGCTCGCGATCTCGTCGGCGACCTGCGCGAACGCCGCCGGGCGGTGCGGCAGGACGTCGAGGCGGCCCATGCGCACCGGTCCCCACGCGCCGCCGATCGCCAGCAGACGGCCCGCGACCTCGGTCGCGAAGCCGGGGTTCGCCTCGACCGCGCCCGGCGCGGCGCGTAGCCGGTAGAGGCCGCACAGCGAGTGGACGAGCGCGAGCGTCGCCATGCCGCCGAGCGTGCCGTGCCACTCGACGAGCACGGTGTGCGCGCCGCTCCGTGCCGCCGCGACCGCGGCCGCGAGGCCGGCGCTGCCGCCGCCGACCACGAGCACGTCGCAGCGCACGCTCGCCTTCAACGCACCCCGTCGCGCTCGGCCAGCCGCTGCGCGACGACCCGCGCGAGCGAACGGATGGACGCGAAGTTCTCGTGCGTCAGGTCCTGCTCGGGCAGCCAGAGCGCAAAGCGCTCCTCGATCAGCAGGAGAAGCTGCATCACCGCCATCGAGTCGATGCCCACCTCGGAGAGCGGCGTGGTCACGTCGAGCCCGTCCGCGCCGTCGAGGAGCTGCTCCTCGACGAGGGAGAGAAGCTCGCGCTCGAGGTCGGACGGGTCACAGATGGCGGACGCTTCGGCGGTCATGCCCCTGGTTCGATTTGTGGAATACCCCGGACCGCGGCGCAAGACCGGCGCGGCACCGGCAAGCGACCACGATGCCGCGCGCGATGCCGCGCGACGCGCGACGGACGGCGGACGGCGGCGCGCCGCGCGAACCTCACAGACGCTGCGTCCTCCAGTACCAGGTGCCCCAGACGTTGATCGCGATGCTCAAGAGGACGAGCGCCGGCAGCGGCCACCGCCAGAGACCCGGGCGCGCGTCGTTGCGCAGCGCGAGCGCGACGATCAGGAAGGGCGTGAAGTCGAGCGTGTAGCGGCTCCCGAACTGCCGCCAGCCGTCCCAGAAGTAGCACAGGTAGAGCGCGAGGATCGCCGCGCACGCCGCGAGCGCGAGGCGCCCATGGAGCTTCGCGTCGGGCGCGCGCTCGCTCCAGCCGCGGCGCAGGAGCAGGAGCACGGCGGGCGTCGTCGCAAGGAGGCTCATGCCGTGGTCGGTGAGGATCAGGTAGGGCCAGGACGACGAGAGCTCCGGGACGCGGACGAAGTACTGGTAGAGGTTGCGCGGCACGTAGCGCCAGGAGAACGAGCCGTACTCCGGGTTGAGCAGCGCCTGGTTGGCGAGCAGGTAGCCGTTGTTGAGCAAGTCGCCGAAACGCGCGAAGTTGTACATTCCGAGCAGGAGCCCGGTCGCGGCGAGCGGCAGCCCGAACGCCACCGCCGTGCCCAGTCGAGGGCGGCGTCGGAGCGCAAGCACGAGGAAGACCGGAATCCCGAGTGCCGCGGGCGAGCGGCTCGTCGCGACGATCGCCGAGAACAGGCCGAGGAGCCACGGGTTCGCGGCGCGCAGCCCCTCGAGCCACGCGAGCGTCATGCCCGTCACCGCGAGCAGGTGCGCGAGCATCCAGGTGTTGCCGTACCAGGACGCGTAGAAGTGCACCGTGCCGAGCCCGAAGAGGAGCGCACACCAGTTCGCGGTGCTACGCGTCACGCCGAGCGCGCCGAGCATGAGTCGGGTAAGACCAACGTTCGCCGCACCGACGCCGATCGCGACCTTCGCGAGGTTCACCGAGAGCCCCGCGACGGAGGCGAACGGCAGCAGGAAGACCGCGGGGAAGGGGTCGAAGTAAACGTAAGCCTTGCCGTCTGAGTAGGCGAACTCGGTGAGCCAGGAGGGGGGATTCGCGATGTGCAGGCGGCCGGCGAGGAAAGCTACAGCGAGGTGCAGGTGATAGTTGAAGTGCTGGAACCCGCCGTCGTTCGACAGCCAGTAGGCCGCGAGCGCGACGAGCGCCAGGACGAGCGCGTCGAGCCGCGACCGATCGGGCGCGGCGTGCGCGGGCGCGTGCGGCGTGGCGCCCGCGTCCGCTCCGGGAGCTCCTTCCTCGATCTTGCTCGCTTCCTGGCCACTCACGTCCGCGCATCCGCCGTCGGCTCTGGCGCGAGGATCGGCCGCGCGTCGTGACGACCCCCGCCCGGCTCTCCGGCCTCTCCGCGTCGTTCCCCGCGCACAACGAGGAGGACAACGTCGGACCGATGATCGCCGATCTGCTCGCCGCTTTACCGGATGTCGCGGAGCGCTTCGAGATCATCGTGGTCGACGACGGCTCGCGTGACGCGACCTACGAGCGCGCCAGCGCGATCGCGGCCCGCGACCCGCGGGTGAAGGTCCTGCGCCACGAGGTGAACCGCGGCTACGGCGCCGCCGTGTGGACGGGACTCACGGCGGGGACGCTCGAGTACGCGTTCTTCACCGACGGCGACCGGCAGTTCGACGTGCGCCAGATCGCCGACCTGATCGCACACCTGCCGGGGCACGACGTGGTGGTCGGCTACCGCGTCGACCGCCAGGACAACCTGGTGCGCATCGTGAACGCGCACGCCTGGAACTGGCTCATCCGCACGCTGCTCCACGTCCCGGTGCGGGACGTCGACTGCGCGTTCAAGCTCTTCCGCCGCGAGGTGCTGCAGGGGCTCACGATCGAGGCGGGCGGCGCGATGTTCTCCGCCGAGCTCCTGGCGAAGCTCGTCGCGCGCGGCGCGAGGATCGTCGAGGTGCCGGTCCGCCACCTGCCACGCGAGAAGGGACGCTCCTCCGGCGGCAACCCGCGCGTGATCGCGCGGGCGTTCTACGAGCTCTTCCGCCTGTACCGAAAGCTCAAGCAGCCGGCCGCGGCGGCTTGACGAGGCCCTGCGGCTGCTTGACGACGCCCGCGCGGCGGCGGCGGACACGGCGACCGCCGCATGCCCCGCGCCGCGCCCGTGCGTCTGCTCAGCCCTGCTTTGCGAGCTCGGGGTCGATGATCGCCTTGAACGCCTCGAGCGGCTGCGCGCCCGAGAGCCGGCGGCCGTTGATGAAGAAGGTCGGCGTCGAGTTGACGCCGATCGCCTCCGCCTCGGCGAGCGTCGCCTCGACGATCGGCTTGGTCTCGCCCGCCTCGTAGCAGGCCTTCACCTTCGCCTCGTCCGCGCCGGCGTCCTTCGCGAGCGCGAGCAGCTTCTCGCCCGGGTTCTCGTTCGGGATGTCCTTCTGCGCCTTGAACACCGCCTGGTGGTACTTCCAGTACGCGTCGTTGCCCGACTGCTGGTAGATGCACAGGCCGATGATCGAGGCGGGCTCGGCCCAGGGATGGATCGAGGTGAGCGGGAACTGCTTGTAGACGAAGGTCACCCTGTCGCCGTACTCCTTCAGGACCTCGTTCTGCAGGATCTCCTCGGCGCGCGCGCAGAACGGGCACTGGAAGTCCGAGTACTCGACGATCGTCACCTTCGCGTCGCTCGGTCCGAGGCTCGGGTTCTCGGGGCCGAGCTTGATCTTGCTCAGCACCTCCTGCACCGGGTCGACGGTCAGGTCGACCGGATCGGCGCGCAGGAACCAGCGGCCGTCGGCGGTGATCAGGAACGGAACCTCCTGGGTCTGCGCGCCGCGCGAGAGCTGGAGCGTGCCCTCGTGGAGCCCCGTCACCTCGGACGGCTCGAGCTCGGTGACGACCATGTTGACGTCTTCGGGAATCTGCCCGCTGTTCGTGTAGTAGCGCTTGATCGATTCGCTGATTTTTGCCTTGTCAAGGTTGGCTGCCGGCGCCGGAGCGGGAGCGGAGGCCTGCGCCGGCGCAGCGGCCTGCGGCTGCGCCGCAGGCGCCGGAGCCGTGTTCGCCTTCTGATCGGAGCTCGGGGACTCCTGGGAGCAGGCGAGCAGGGCGCCCGCCGCTAAGGCTGCAATCCATCGCTTGTCCATTCGAAGCTCCTTCGCTGCAAAGAGTCGCCTTGTACGAATCCGCCGGACGACGTGTCAACCGAGAACGAATGCGGTGTCCTCGCTCCGTCCGGCGGGCGCGGGCACCAGACGGGCGCGCACGCCCGTCGCGTAGCGCACGAGCGCCGCGGAGTGGTGCAGCGTCGTGAGCAGCAGCTCGCCGTCGAGGACCTCCACCACCACCTCGTCGCGCGGCGCCACCCAGACGCCGTCGGCGTCGCGCACGGCGAGCAGGGAGAACGCCTCCGCGAGCCCGGCAATCCGCGTCACCGGAACGCCGAGGTTCGGCAGCGGCGACGGCGCGTCGCGCAGGTCGCCGACCACCGCGACCGCGCGGATCCCCATCGCCTGCGCCGTCGTGCCCTTCTCGGCGAGCAGCGCCGCAAGGTCGCCCGCTCCCGCCTCGTCGAGCACCGCGAAATCAGGTTTGACGCGCTGCCAGAAGTCGAACGCGACCTCGCGCGCCGGGCCCGCGAGCGGACCGACCGGCATGTCGAGCGCGCCGAGCGCCTGCGCCGCGTCGCCGATGATGAGCGAGCCCGGCGTCGGGAGCCCGCCCGGCAGCGTGTTGGTTTCGCGGCCGCCCGGCGCGAGGCCCGCCGCAGCGAGCGCGACGCTGCCGACGCGCGACTCGCGCTCGAGGTCCTCCGCGGTGAACAGCACGAGCTGGAGCGGCGACGGCCGGCGCGACACGCCGACGCGTACGAAGTCCGACGCCGCTCGCCAGGTACCGTAGGGCGGATGCACGCGCTCGTCGACGGCGAGCTCCTCCGCGTGCAGCGGCGGAAGCCCGTCGAGCGACTCCGGGGCGCGCTCGTACCCGGCGTCGCGGAAGCGCTCGCGCCAGAAGGCGCTGCGCTCGAAGAGCGTCGCGAGCCGGCGCGCGACGTCGGGCGCGCTCACGCGAGCCCCCGCACGCGCCGGCAGCCTTCCCTTCCCCGTTCGCTCGACATCACTCGCTCCTTCGGTCTTTGGACGGGGCGCGTCGCCCCGCGTTCATTCCGCCTCGATCCGGTACACCGCGCCGCCCTGGCTCACGAGGTAGAACTCTCCCGCGGCGTCCTCGCCGAAGGAGGTGAGCCCCTCGATCCGCTCGGTCGACTCGAGGTCGTCGGTCAGCTCGACGTGCTCGGACACGACCCCGTCCTGCCAGCGGAACGTCCAGACGCGGTTCGAGCAGTAGTCGCCGTACAGGTAGCGCCCGACGAGCCCGGGGATCGCGCTCCCCCGGTAGACGTAGCCTCCCGTCACCGAGCACCCCGCGTCGCGGCCGTAGTCGAGCACGGGCAGCGTGAGCCCGCTCGTGTCGCAGCCGCTCGGCGGGTCGAAGCAGCGCGTTCCTTCCATGATCGGCCAGCCGTAGTTGCGCCCGCCCTCGCCCGCCGGCTCGACGTCGATCTCCTCGAGCGCGTTCTGCCCCACGTCGCCGACGTAGAGATCACCCGTCGCGCGGTCGAACGAGAAGCGCCACGGGTTGCGCCAGCCGAGGCTCCAGACGTCGGGGTCGGCGCCCGGCAGGTTGCCCGGGGGCGGCTCGGGATGGCGGTCGACGTCGATGCGCAGGATCTTGCCGAGCTTGCTTGCCGGGTTCTGTGCGTTGTCCCGCGGGTCGCCTGCGCGGCCGCCGTCGCCCGTGCCGACGTAGAGCAGCTTGTCGGGCCCGAAGGCGAGCATGCCGCCGTTGTGGTTGGCGAACGGCTGATCGATCGTGAAGAAGACCCGCACCGGCTCGGGCGAGGCGACCAGAGGGTCGCTCGAGCGGCGGAGCTCGACGACCTCGGTGTCGCCGTCGCGGTTTGTGTAATTGACAAAGAAGCGGCCGTTGCTCGCGTAGTCCGGGTGGAAGGCGAGGCCGAGAAGCCCGCGTTCGCCGCAGCACGAGACGCGGTCCGTGTAGTCGAGGAACGGCTCCGGAAGGACGACGCCTCCCTCGACGATCTGGATCCTCCCCCGCTGCTCGACGACGTAGAGCCTTCCGGGGTCGCCGGGCGCGGAAGTGACGAACAGCGGCAGGTCGAGCCCCGCGGCGACCAGCGTGAGCCGGAGGGCGGGAAGCGGACCGCCCGGCATCGCGCTCGCCCCGGGTGTCGCGCTCGCCGCGGGCGTGGGCTCGCCGGGTCCGGGCGTCGGCGTCGCGGGTGCGAGAGGCGTCGGGCTCGGCGCGCTGCCGCCATCGCCGTCGCCGCCCGAGCCGCACGCGGCGAGCAGCGCGACCGTGCAGGCAACCGTCCACGGCGCGGCGCGAAAGCGCGTCCGCGTGGTGCGCGCGCCCTCTGCCGCCCGGGCGCCGCGCGAGATCGTCGAGGCGAGGTGCATCCGTTCCTACGCGCCGGCCATTTCCTTCATCAGGTCTTCCATCGTCTGCTTCTCGACCGGCTGCGCGAAGAACTCCCGCTCCATCGCCGCGCCGAGCTCCATCGGGTCCCAGACCGGGTGCTTGAAGTCGCCGACCTGACGCACGGTCTGCCAGCCGCGGAACAGGTTCACGCGCCCGTTGCCGACGCGGAACACCTCACCGTGCACCTTGCCCGCCTCGACGCTCGCGAGCCAGACGACGAGCGGCGCGACGTGCGCGGGGCCGCTCCGCTCGAGAAGCTCGGGCGGCACCTGCTCGACGCTGCCGCGGCCCATCGCGTCGACGGTGAGACGCGTGACCGCGCTCGGCGCGATCGCGTTCGCGGTCACGCCGTAGCGCGCCATCTCCTTGTCGGCGATGATCGTGAGCGCCGCGATGCCGGCCTTCGCCGCGCCGTAGTTCGCCTGCCCGATGTTGCAGAGAAGGCCCGAGTCGGAGCTCGTGTTGATGATGCGTCCGTGCAGGACGTTCCCCTTCTTGTGCTCCTCGCGCCAGTACGCGCAGGCGTGCCGGCACAGGTTGAAGGTGCCCTTCAGGTGCACGGCGATCACCGAGTCGAAGTCGTCCTCGCTCATGTTGAAGAGCATCCGGTCGCGCAGGATGCCCGCGTTGTTCACCACCACGTGCAGCGCGCCGAAGGCGTCGATCGCCGCCTGCACCATGCGCCGCGCCGCCTGGAAGTCGGCGACGTCGTCCGTGTTCGCGATCGCCTCGCCGCCCGCGGCGCGGATCTCGGCGACCACCTGCTCCGCGGGGCTCGCCGACGCGCCGCTGCCGTCGTGCCCGCCGCCGAGGTCGTTCACCACGACCTTCGCGCCGTGCTTGGCGAGGAGCAGCGCTTCCTCGCGCCCGATGCCCCGACCCGCGCCGGTGACGATCGCGACCCTTCCCTCGAGCAGCATCTGGACCTCCTGGTGGCGTGTGGCCGGCGGAGCGCCGGGCTCGTGACGCGGATGATACGGCAGGTGCGGCCTTGGCCGCCACGGACTTAGCTGCCGGTCCGCGACCGACGCAACCGGTGGCTTCGCGACGCGGCCGGTGCCACAAGGAGGCTATGACGGGCCTCGTGATCCTCGTCGTCATCGCCGCCGCGGTGGTGTGGGCGATCGCCGCCTACAACTCCCTGGTCGGGCTCAGGAACCGCGTGGAGGCCGCGTGGCAGCAGATCGACGTGCAGCTCGCGCGGCGGCACGACCTCGTGCCGAACCTCGTCGAGGCGGTGCGCGGCGCGCTCGAGCACGAGCGGAGCACGCTCGAGGCGGTGGTCGCGGCCCGGGCCCGCGCGCTCGACGCGCGCACCCCGGCCGCGATCGCCGACGCGGAGGCGGAGCTCACGCGCGCCCTCACGAAGCTCTTCGCGGTGGCCGAACAGTACCCCGAGGTGCGCGCCAACCAGAACGTCCTCCACCTCCAGGAGGAGCTGACCAACACGGAGAACCTGATCTCGTTCGCGCGCCAGCACTACAACGACCTGGTCGCGCGCTACGACACCAAGCGCGAGAGCTTTCCCGTGAACCTGATCGCGAGCCGGTTCGGCTTCGGGCCGCGGGAGTACTTCGAGGCGGAGCCGGGGCAGCGCGCCGTGCCGCGCGTGCAGCTTGGCGCGACCGACGCCACGCCGCACCGGGCGACGTGAATCCGGCTCGAGCGCTCGAGTGAAAGGAACGACGATGAACAGGATGGCAGCAGTCGTGGTGACCGGGCTCGCGGTGGCGCTCGCCGGCGCGGCTCCGGCGCGGCTCGCGTCCATGCAGGACGAGCAGGACGTGCTGCTGCTCGCCGACATGGGCATGGGCGACCTCGGCCCCCAGCTCGGCGGCTCCCAGGACGACATGATCGTGACCGACCCGGGCCACGTCCCGGTGCCGGACGACGACGACGACCTCAGCGACCCGGGCCACGTCCCGGTCCCCGACGACGACGACCTCAGCGACCCGGGCCACGTGCCGCGCGAGGCCGACATGTTCATCGACGACCCGGGCCACCTCCCGCCGCAGGCCGAGATGGTGATCCAGCCGCAGCGCGACCTCGACCTGCAGGACGACATCAGCGAGTGAGCCCGCCGCTCGGCTCCGCCGCACCGGCGGCGGCTCCGGCCCGTGGCTGACGGCGCGACGCTCGCCGCGAGCGGCTGGACGACCGTCGGCGCGCTCGGCACCGCCGCGCTCGCGGGCGTCCTGCGCGGGTTCACCGGCTTCGGCTTCGCGCTCGCGGCGGTGCCCGCGTTGACGCTGGTCGCCGACCCGGTCGACGTCGTGCCGTGCGTTATGCTGCTCCAGGTGGTCGCCGGGGCGCAGCTCCTGCCGAGCACCTGGCGGGACGCCGACTGGGGCGCGATCGGACCGCTCCTCGCGATGGGGCTCGCCGTCACGCCGCTCGGCACCTGGCTGCTCGCCGACGTCCCCGCCGATCCGATGCGCGCCGTGATCGGCGTCACGGTGCTGGCCGCGGTCGTGCTCCTCGCCGGGGGCGTCGAGCTCGCGCGCGAGCCGACGCTCGCCACGCGCCTCGCGATCGGCGCGCTCTCGGGCCTGCTGAACGGCAGCACCGCGATGGCCGGGCCGCCGGTGATCGTCTACTTCCTCGCGACCCGCCGCAGCGCCGCTGCGAGCCGCGCCTCGCTCCTCACCTACTTCTTCCTGCTGTCGATCGCCGGCACGGTGTCGATCGTCGCGGCGGGGCTCGTGTCGCGCGGCACGCTCGTCCTCGCCGCGCTCATGCTGCCCGCGCTCGCCGCCGGCAACGCGCTCGGCCATCGCTTGTTCGGCCACGCCTCGCCGGAGCTCTACCGGCGGATCGCGCTCGCCGTGCTGTGCGTGCTCGCCCTGCTCGCGATCGGGCGTGCGTTCGGCGCCTGAGCTTTGCGAAGAAGGGCGGCGTGCTCGACTTCCACGAGGCCGCGGAGCGGAACCGTCGGCGCTCGCGGCTCCTGGTCGCGGTCGTCGGCGGGCTCGCCCTGCTCGTCGGTGCGACGCTCGACTTCCTGCTCGGCAGCTTCGCGGGCGGCGTGCCGGTCGTCACCACGCTCGCGCTCGCCGGCGTGCTGCTCGCGGCGGTCGCCGCGCACGCCGCCGGCGACCAGCTCGTGCTCGCGACGCTCGGCGCGCGGCCGCTCGACCCGGCGAACCCCGAGCACCGCCAGCTCGCGAACGTCGTGCACGAGATGGCGGTCGCGAGCGGGCTCCCGGTGCCGCGCGTCCTCGTGATCGACGACCCCGCGCCGAACGCGCTCGCGACGGGACGGGATCCTTCGTCCGCGACGATCGCGGTGACGAGCGGCCTCCTCGAGAAGCTCGACCGCGCGGCGACCCAGGGCGTGGTCGCGCACGAGATGGCGCACATCGGGAACCGCGACACCCGGCTCGGGGTGATGGTCGCGGTGCTGGTCGGCGCGGTCGCGCTGCTCGCGGACGTCGCCTGGCGGATCCGCTGGCGGCGCCGCACGGGCGACGGCGCGCCGGGCGTCCTGCTGCCGCTGCTCCTGCTCGCGACGGCGCTCGCGCCGCTCGCGTCGCGCCTTGCGGCGCTCGCGCTCTGGCGCGAGCGCGAGTACCTGGCCGACGCGACCGCGGTCGCGCTCACCCGCAACCCGCTCGCGCTCGCACGAGCGCTCGAGACGATCGCGCGCGACCGCCGTCCGACGGAGCGCGGCACGCGCGGCACGGCGCACCTGTTCTTCGTCCGCCCGCACGCGAGCCGTCTGGACGAGCGTCCGGGCCTGCTCGCCGGCTGGTGGTCGACGCACCCGCCGATCGCCGAGCGCATCGCCCGGCTGCGCGCGATGGCGTACCAGGGACGCGATGCATAGCTACGAGCTTGCGCAGCGGGTCTCGCACGCCGACGTGGACCTGCTCGGCGAGCTCAAGGTCTCGGCGCTGCTCGGCCTCCTCGAGCGCGCGGCGGTCGAGGCGTCGTGGGACTGCGGCTTCGACCCCGCCTGGTACACGGCGCAGGGTCGCGCGTGGATGGTTCGCCGGACGCGGCTCGAGCGCCACCTGCCGGTCGGCGGCAGCGACCTGCTGCGCGTCAAGACGCACGTCCTCGACTGGCGCCGCGCGCGCTCGCTGCGCGCCTATGAGGTACGCCGCGTGCCGCGCGACGCGGCGCACGACGCGCACGCGAGCGACGACGCGCCGCTCGTCGCGACCGCGACCACCGACTGGGTGTACTGCGACCTCGCGAGTGGGCGCCCGGCGCGAGCCCCGGAGGAGATGCAGCGGCGCTTCTCGGGCGACGGTCCGGTGGTCGCGCTGCCGCGCGCGCGGGCGCTGCCGCACGCGGGTCCCGGCGCGGCGGTCGAGATGGCGCTCACCGTGCGTCCCTCGCTCCTCGACCACGTGGCGCACGTCAACAACGCGGCCTACGCGTCGCTCCTCGAGGACGGCGCCTTCGAGCTCTTCGCGGCGCACGGCGCGACGGTCGAGCAGATGCTCGCGCACGGCGGCGCGCTCCGCCTGCGCGCGCTCGACGTCGAGTACCTGGACGACACGAACGCGGGGGATCGGCTCGTCGTGCGGAGCTGGCTTCTGCCGGCGGAGGGCGAGGCGGACGCACCCGGCGCGCTCTGGCCGCCGAGCGCGGGTGAGCGGCCGCGCGACGTGTGCCTCCTGCAGGTCGTCGAGCGCACGGGCGACGGGCCGATCCTCCGCGCGCGGAGCGACTGGACGTGGCGCCAGCGGCCGACCGTCCTGGGCGGCGTGCCGGAGCGGTGAGGCGCGGGCGCGGAGCTTGCCCGCGGCGGGCGTTTTCGTAGAGTCGAGGGCGTGACCGGATCCGTGCTCGCCGCCGGCGCAACCTTCGTCGCGGGCTTCCTCGCCTGGTCGTTCCTCGAGTACGTGATCCACGGCTCCCTCTCGCACCGCTGGCGGACCTTCGCCGCGCCGCTCCACTGGGAGCACCGTCGCGATCCGCGCCGGGTCTTCACCGCGCTGCTCGTCTGGGCACCCGCGACGGTGATCCTCTTCCTGCTGCTCGTGCCGGTGCTCGGGCTCTTCGCGGCGGGCGCGTTCACCCTCGGCGTCCTCGCCGGCTTCCTGCGCTACAAGTACGTGCACTGGCGGATCCACTTCCGTCCGGGGCGCACGCCGCGCGAGGAGCTGCTCCGCCGGCACCACCTCGCACACCACTTCCGCAACCCGAAGGCGTACCACGGGGTGACGACCCGCTTCTGGGACAGAGTCTTCGGCACGCTGCCCGCGTCGTACGCGGACGACTACGCGCGCGTCGCACACCACCCGCCGCTCCGCGGCAAGAGCAACTTCGGCGCGATCCTCCCCCGCCGCGCCGCGTGACGCCGGCGAGAGAGGCGCATTGCCGGCAGACCGGAGCCGACGGGGCGAGAGGGGCGCATTGCCGGCGGAGCGACTGTTTTGGAAGCCGCTCCGTCGCGCCATTCTACCCGCCGGCCTTCGGCGACCGGAGCGGAGCCGGCAATGCGCCCCTCTCGCCCCCTGCACGGCGACCCAAGCGCACTCAGCAATGCGCCAATCTCGCTACCGTGCACGCCGTGACGGCTTGCCGAGGCGGGACGATCGCCTAGACTCGGCCAGGGCTCGAGCGAGCGGAGGAGACGTAGATGACGATCGATTTCTCCGGCAGGTGGTTCAACCAGCACGCATCCACGATGGACATCCAGGTCGACCCGCGCGGGCGGGTGACCGGGACCTACAGGACGAAGGTCGGGGCCCCCAAGCCGAGCGCCGAGTTCCCGCTGGTCGGCTTCGTCTCGGGCGACCTGATCGCCTTCACCGTCAACTTCGACGGGCACGGCACCCTCACCGCGTGGGCCGGCCAGCACACCGAGAACGAGCGGGGCGAGTCCGAGATCCGCACGCTCTGGCACCTCGCGCGCGACATCCCCGACGCCGACGAGCCGAAGAAGCTGTGGGCCGGCCTCTGGTCGGGCTGCGACATCTTCCGCCGGGCCGAGCCGAGCACGGCGGAGTCCGAGCGGGTGCGGACGATGCCCTCGCACCCGCTCGGGTAGCCCCGCCGCCCTACGACCCGCCGCGGACCTCGAGCGCCTGGAGCACGCTGCGCGTGACGGGGAACTCCTCCTCGTTCCAGGCGACGACGAAGCCACCCGCCGGCGTCACGGCGAGCGCCGGCTGGTAGGCCTTCACCGCGCTCGAGAGCTGCTCGACCGGCCCGAACGTGGCGCCGCCGTCGAGGCTCGCGCGCGCGACGATGCGCCGCCGGACCGCGGTCGAGTCCTCCCAGACCACCAGGAGGCGGCCGTCGGGCGCGACGCCGAGCCGCACGTGATCGGGGATCGAGCCCTCGGAGCGGTCGAGACGCTTCGGCGCGGTGAAGGTCTTGCCGTCCGGCGAGGTCGCGAACAGCAGCGCCGGGCGCCCCTCGCTGCCCTCGGTGTACCAGGCGACGTACACCTTGCCGCGCGCGTCGATTCCGACCGCGCCGCCACGATGCGGACAGGCGGGCATCTTCCACCGGTCCTCGTTGACGCGCACCGCGGGCGCGAACGTCTGCCCCGCGAACGTCTGCCCGTCGTCGTCCGACGCGGCGAGGACCATGTCGCGCACCTGGTCGGGGAAGTCCTTGCGCCACAGCACCGCGGCGCGGCGGCCGCGCGCGCCGACCGCGACCCGGCAGCAGACGCAGGTCTCGCTGCCGAGCTGCTCGGTCGCGTCGACCCGGCTGCCGCGCTCGCCGATCCGCGCGACGTACGTGCCCGCTTCGTTGAAACCCTCGCGGCTGTCGATCCACGAGACGAGCACGTCGCCGTCGCCCGCGACCGCGAGGCCGTCGAACGAGTGCGAGATCGGACGGTCCTCGTTCACGCGCAGCGGCGGCTCGAAGCTCTTGCCGCCGTCGAGCGAGCGCGAGAGCCGCAGGTCCGAGGCGAACAGCGTGCCTTCCGGCTTTGGCTTGACGGACGACCAGGAGACGTAGATCTCGCCCGCCGGGCCGACCGCGAGCGCGGGCGCCTGGTGCAGGCCGTCGACGGGCAGGCCGGACGGGTCGACGCGCACCGGCTGGGCGTCCTTCTCGCCGGGGGCCACCACCCAGAGGTGGTTGACCTCGCCCTCGGCCGCGATCCAGGCGAGCAGCGGCGTGCCGTCGGCGCGCACGGCGACGGCCGGCGCCGAGATCGGCGCGTGCGGGCCGCGCGCCGCGTGCGTCCAGGCGAGGCGCTCGCCGCGGACCAGCTCGGGCGCGGGCGCCGCACCGGCAGCGCCGACGGCGAGCGCCAGCGCGACGAGCAGTGCGGCCCGGGCGAGAGGACGAGCGCGCGTCACATCCACCTCCATTGCAGGCCGCCGTAGAACGAGCGGGCGTCGCCGGGATAGAAGTACGTGCCGTTCCCGCTGTCCACCTCGACGGCGGAGACGTAGTTCACGTCGTTCAGGTTGCGCGCCTCGAAGAAGACCTCGAGGTTCCACGGCGCGTAGAGCCAGCCGCTGCGGAAGTTGGCGAGCGCGTAGCTCGGCGCGCTCACCGTGTTCTCGCTGTTCACGGCGTAGCTCGACGGCACCGCCTCGTAGCCCGGCGCGATCCAGAACCCCGACGCCGTCTCCCAGCGCAGCTCACCCGCGAGGAAGACCTCGGGCAGGCCGGGCAGCATGTTGTCGCCGAACGTCGGGTTGTCGACGAAGCGGAAGTCGCCGAACGTCAAGTTGTGGATGAAGCGCACGCGGTCCTCGACGCCCGACACGCCGAGCGCCGCGGCGAGGTTGCGCACGAGCGTCACGTCGGTGCCGAGCTCGACGCCGGTGTGGCGCGAGCGCGGGATGTTCTGGAAGCGCGGGATGGTGAACGGCGCGCCCGGGAACGGCTGCACGTTCACGTTCTGGATCTCGTTCCACAGCTCGACGTCGTAGACCGACAGGTCCCAGCGCAGGCGCTCGTCGAGCGCGACGCCGCGCGTGCCGATCTCGAACTGCCAGGCGTTCTGCGCCTTCAAGTCGTCGATGCTGCCGTCGATGTTGCCCGGCGCGGTGAGCTCGAGGAGCAGCGGCGGCTCGACCGCGTTGTTCGCGTTGAGGTACGCCTGGATGGTCGGCGTCGCCTGCCAGAGGAGCCCGAAGCGCGGCATCAGCTCGACGAAGTCGACCGTGCCGGTGATGCCCGTCGGCTGGTCGAGCTTCGGGCGCACCTCGCGGCGCGCCCACTGCACGCGGCCGCCGAGGTAGAGCGTCAGCTCGTCCGTCAAGAAGAACTGCTCCTCGCCGTAGAGCCCGACGTTGGTCGCCTCGTTGCGGTCGTCCTTGATCTTCTCCTCGCGAACGCCGCCCGCGTTCGCGTACTGCCGGTCGGCCATCCACGTGCCGTAGTACTGGAGGCCGATCGTCAGGCGGTTCGGCTGGCCGAGGAACGGCAGCTCGTTCAGGTAGCGGACCTCGGTGCCCCAGTTGAACGTCCGGTCGTCGATGATCGCGAACGGCAGCGGGTGGTCGAGGTCCTGGTAGCTGAACTGGGCGAGCCACTCGACGAGCTGGGCGTCGCCGATCGGCCGCCGCCACGTGAGCGCCGGGAAGAAGAAGTTGTAGTTCCGCTCCGCGCCCTGCGCCGCGTACTCGGGGTTCGCCTGCGTCGGGTCGGCCTCGAACTGCTGGCGCGTGAGCGGGCCCGGCAGCGTCTCCTTGACGTTCGCGTAGATGAAGTCGAGGCGCAGCGAGCCGTGCTCGCCGAGGTCCCAGCCGACGTTCGAGTACGCGCGCCGGCGGACCTGCTGGCTGTGCGAGCGGTAGCCGTGCAGCTCGGTGTCGGCAAGGCCGACGTAGCCGTCGAACGGCTCCGCGACGAACGCGCCGCTGATCGCGTTCTTGAAGTAGTCGAACGAGCCGAACTCGCTGCGGATCGAGAGCCGCGGCGCGTCTCGCCCGGTGAAAGTGATGAAGTCGATCGCGCCGCCGAGCGTGTTCGCGCCGTAGCGCAGCGCGTTCGCGCCCTTGTAGATCTCGATGCGCTTGACCGACAGGAGCTCGATCGACTCGAAGTCCGAGAAGCCGTCCGCGTTCCCGTAGGGGAACGAGTTGAGCAGCAGGTTGACACCGCGGACGTGGAAGTTGTTGCGGATCCCCGAGCCGCGGATCGAGAGCTGCACCTCCTCGGAGCCGAAGCGCGGACGCACCAGCACGCCGGGCACGAACTCGAGCGCGTCGCGCAGGTTCGAGGTGCGGGTCTCGCGGATCTCCTCCTCGGTGACGAGCTCGACGCCGCCCGGCGTGCGGTCGAGCTCGCGCTCGGCCTGCGCGTCGCTCTGCAGGCGGTCGTCGGGCAGGCGGTGCGCCTCGACGACGGTCGGTGACAGCAGGATCGGCTCGTCCTGCGCGCAAGCCGCGCGCGGCGCGGTGCTCCAGAGCAGGCTCGCGCCGAGCACCGGCAGGACCAGCCGGACGAAGGCCCGTGCCGCGCGGGGCAGGGCGGCCCCCGCGGCTCCATCCATCCTCGTGAACAAGGTCTCTCCTCCCGGAGCCGTGCGCGCGCGACCACGAGGTCGCCGCACGGCGCCGTGTCGCAAGGTCGAAGGGTTCGGGTCGGCGAGCGACCCGGCTCGATTGCGATCAGGCGGAGAGGGCGCGAGGCGGCTGCGTCGGCGGCTCGGGCAGACGGCGGCCGGCGCGCAGGACTGGTGCAGACACGGCGGCCACCTCGACGAGCGCCGGGGCGAGCGCCGCGGGCCGCGCGAGCACGGCGTCGGGCAGAGCGCGCACGAGGCTCCGGTCCATGTGGCCGCAGACGCCCGAGAGGCACGGGCCATCGGCCTCAGGTGCGGGCCTCGCCGCGCGATGGCAGTCCTCCTCGTGCGCGGCGGCCGGACCGCCGTCCGCGTCCCGCGCGGCCGCGTGGTGAGCGTGCCCGGCGTGCGCTTCGTGCTCCTCGGCGCCGGCGTCGCGCCGGACGTGCATCGGGCAATCCGGTGGACAGGCGAGGCACTCGCCGAGCGTCGCGAGGGGGCTCGCGCCAAGGAGCGCAAGCGCGACCAGCCAGACGGCCAGAGGACGGAGCGTGCGCATCGGCCTCGACGGGCGCTACCACGCCCGTGCCGCGCATCGCAACCGGCGGCGCCTCCGGCGCGCGGAGCCCCGCGCGCGTCGTGCCGCGCTGGCACGCCCGCCCGGGTAGCGCTAGACGAGCGCGGTGCGCTTCACGCAGCTCTTCGCCCCGACGCTCAAGGACGACCCGGCCGACGCCGAGGTCGTGAGTCACAAGCTCCTGGTCCGCGCCGCGATGATCCGCCAGGTCGCGCGCGGCATCTACAACTTCCTGCCGCTCGGCCTCCGGGTGCTGAAGAACGTCGAGCGCATCGTGCGCGAGGAGCTCGACGCCGCCGGCTGCCAGGAGATTCTGATGCCCGCCGTCTGCCCGGCCGAGCTCTGGCAGGAGAGCGGACGCTGGGACCGCTACGGCAAGGAGCTGCTGCGCATCAAGGACCGGCACGAGCGCGACTTCTGCTTCGGCCCGACGCACGAGGAGGTGGTCACCGACATCATCCGCAAGAGCGTGCGCTCGTACCGCGACCTGCCGAAGAACCTCTACCAGATCCAGACCAAGTTCCGGGACGAGATCCGGCCGCGCTTCGGCCTCATGCGCGGCCGCGAGTTCCTGATGAAGGACGGCTACTCGTTCCACGCCGACCGCGCAGACTGCGAGCGCGAGTACCGGCACATGTTCGCGACCTACGAGCGCATCTTCGAGCGCTGCGGGCTGCGCTTCCGCGCCGTCGAGGCCGACACGGGCGCGATCGGCGGCAGCATGAGCCACGAGTTCCAGGTGCTGGCCGACTCCGGCGAGGACGCGATCGTCGCGTGCGACGCGTGCGGCTACGCGGCGAACGTCGAGAAGGCGGAGCTGCCGGCGGTGCACGAGCCCTCGTCCACGGCGAGCGAGGCCATGCGTCGCCTCGAGACGCCCGGCCAGCGGACGATCGAGGAGGTTTCGGAGTTCCTCGGCCTGTCGCCCGAGCGCTTCATCAAGACGCTGGTCTTCGTGAGCGACACGGGCGAGGCCGTCGTCGCGCTCGTGCGCGGCGACCACCAGCTCTCCGAGGCGAAGCTCAAGTCGGCGCTCGGCGCGCAGTGGGTCGCGCTCGCCGACGCGGAGACCGTCTACCGCACGACCGGCGCCTCGGTCGGCTTCGCCGGACCGGTCGGCCTCGACCCGCGCGCCGTGCGGATCATCGCGGACCACGCCGTGCACGGGATGCGCGGTGCGGTGACGGGCGCGAACCGCGAGGACGAGCACCTGGTCGGCGTCGAGCACGGGCGCGACTTCGGCGAAGGCATCCGCTTCGCGGACCTCCGCCAGGCGATCGCGGGCGATCCTTGCCCGCGCTGCGGCCGCGGGTCGTTCGAGGCGCACCGCGGCATCGAGGTCGGCCAGGTCTTCTACCTCGGCACCAAGTACAGCGAGCCGCTGGGCGCGACCTTCCTCGACGCGGACGGCCAGACGCGCACGATCGAGATGGGCACCTACGGGATCGGCGTGTCGCGCACGATGGCCGCGGCGGTCGAGCAGAACCACGACGCGGACGGCATCATCTGGCCGCTGCCGCTCTCGCCCTACCCGGTCGAGATCGTCGCGACCTCGGTGACCGACACCGCGGTCCGCGAGGCGTCCGAGAAGCTCTACGGCGAGCTCCGCGCGCGCGGCGTCGAGCCGCTGCTCGACGACCGCGACGAGCGCCCCGGCGTCAAGTTCAAAGACGCCGACCTGATCGGCATCAGCCTGCGGCTCACGGTCGGACCGAAGGGGCTCGCGAAGGGCACCGTCGAGCTGCGCGAGCGGCGCGACGGCTCGGTCGTCGAGCTGCCGATCGGCGAGGCGGCGGCGCGCATCAAGGAGCGGGTCGGGTGAGACGCCCGCGCGCCGGCGCCGCGCAGAACGCCGGCGTCCGCTCCCGTCTCATCGTCGGGCTCGACGTCGCGACGCTCGAGGAGGCTCGCGAGCTGGTCGAGACGCTGCGCGGCTCGGTCGGCGCGTTCAAGGTCGGGAAGCAGCTCTTCCTGCACGCCGGACCCGCCGTCGTGCGGATGATCCACGAGCGCGGCGAGCGCGTCTTCCTCGACCTCAAGTTCCACGACATCCCGCGCACCGTCGCGCGCGCGGGCGTCGAGGCGACGCGGCTCGGCGTGTGGATGTTCAACGTCCACGCGTCCGGCTCGTTCGAGATGATGCGCGCGACGGTGGACGAGGTGAGCCGCACGTGCCGCAAGGAAGGGCTCGCGCGGCCGAAGATCCTCGCGGTCACTGTGCTCACGAGCCTGTCGCGCGACGACCTGAAGCGGGTCGGCGTGCAGGCGGGCGTCGAATCGCAGGTCGTGCGCCTCGCACGGCTCGCGCGCGAGGCGAAGATGGACGGCGTGGTCGCCTCGCCGCACGAGATCGGGCCGATCCGCCGGGCCTGCGGACCCGACTTCCTGATCGTCACGCCGGGCGTGCGGCCGAAGGAGGCCGGCTGGGACGACCAGAAGCGCGTGATGACGCCCGGCGAGGCGATCCGTGCGGGCGCGGACTACCTGGTCATCGCCCGGCCGATCATCCAGGCGCGCGATCCCGCAGCGGCGGCGCGCGAGATCGTCGCCGAGATGGAGCGCGCGTTCGTCGCGCGGCGTCCGGCCGGGCGGCGGCTTCTCGCCGTGCGTTGAATCGGCCGTCGCCGCGGAGATGCGCGCGCTCGCGCGCCGCCGGCGCGGCGCGCGCCGAACCTTGCAGGTCAGACCCTCGACCGGCAAGCTCGTCCGGATGCGTCGAGAGCTTTTCGGCAAGCTTCTCATGCTCGGGCTCGTCGCGTCGGTGCTCGTCCGGCACGCGCCGGCCGACGCCGCGCAGAGCTACGCCGAGCAGGTCGTCGAGCGGACGCTCGACAACGGCTTCAAGATGCTGCTCCTGCCCGACCACAAGGCGCCGGTCGCCGTCGTGCAGGTGTGGTACCGCGTCGGCTCGCGCAACGAGCTGCCCGGCTTGACCGGGCTCTCCCACATGCTCGAGCACATGATGTTCAAGGGAACGGAGCGCTACGGGCCGGAGGAGTACTCGCGGATCATCGCGCGCAACGGCGGCAACGAGAACGCGTTCACCAGCGACGACGCGACGACCTACTTCGCGACGCTCGCCGCCGACCGCATCGCGGTCGAGGTCGAGCTCGAGGCCGACCGCATGCGTAACCTTGTGCTCGATGAGGAGCGCTTCGCGCCCGAGCGCAACGTGGTCGCGGAGGAGCGGCGGCTGCGCCTCGACAACAACCCGATCGCGTTCCTCTTCGAGACGCTGAACGCCCAGACCTTTCTCGAGCACCCCTACCGGCAGCCGGTGATCGGCTGGGCGACCGACATCGCGGGCTGGACGCTCGAGGACCTGAAGCGGCACTACGACACGTACTACCAGCCGAACAACGCCTTCCTCGTCGCGGTCGGCGACTTCGAGCCCGGCCCGTTCGGCGACCTCGTCGAGAAGCACTTCGGCGTCTACCCGCGCGCCCCGGACCCGCCGCCCGTGCGCGCGAAGGAGCAGGAGCCGCGCGGCGAGCGGCGCGTGTCGGTCGAGCGTCCCGCGCGGCTGCCGTTCGTCGCCCTCCAGTACCAGGTGCCGAACCTGCACCACCCCGACGCGCCGGCGCTCGAGATGCTCGAGAGCGTGCTCTCGAACGGCAAGAGCTCGCGTCTCTACCAGACGCTCGTCCGCGAGCAGCAGCTCGCGCTCGACGTCGGCGCGAGCTACTCGCGCACGGCGGTCGACAACAAGACCTTCACCATCTCCGCCCAGCCGCAGCCCGGCGTCTCGGCCGAGAAGCTCGAGGAGGCGCTGCTGGCGCAGGTCACGGCGCTGCAGGAGAACCCGCCCGCGCCCGACGAGCTCGCGCGGGCGCGGGCGCAGGTCGAGGCGGCGTTCGTCTTCGCGCAGGACTCGATGTTCTACCGAGCGCTGCTCCTCGGCACGTACGAGCTCGCCGGCGGGTGGCGCCAGATCGACGAGTTCCTCCCGGCGATCGCCGCGGTGACGCCGGAGGACGTCCAGCGCGTCGCGAAGACCTACTTGACGCCGATCAACCGCACGGTGGGCGTCCTCGTGCCGCTGCCGACCGACGACGCGGCGCCGCTCGAGCGGATGCCCGAGGAGCCGCTGCCATGACGCCCCGCTCGCAGGCCGCCGGGCGCGCGCTCGCGCTCGGGTCGAGCGTCCTTCTCCTCCTCTTCCTCGCGGGGCAGGCGTCCGCCGCCCGGCCGGTCGTCGAGCGCGTGAAGCTCGACAACGGGCTGCGCCTCGTCCTCTCGACGCAGAGCTCGGTGCCGATCGTCGCGATCAACTGCCTGGTCGACGGCGGCGCACGCGTCGACCCGCCGGGCAAGGCGGGCCTCGCGAGCCTCACCGGCTCGCTCCTCTCGGAGGGCACGAAGGGACGCACGTCGGAAGAGATCTCGCGGCTCATCGACTCGCTCGGCGGGTCGTTCGGAACGGGCGCGTCGAGCGACTGGATCGCCGCGAGCGCCGCGGTCCTGTCGCGCGACTTCGCGACCGGGCTCGACCTGGTCGCGCGGAGCCTGCGCGAGCCGACGTTCCCACCCGAGGAGGTCGAGCGGCGGCGCAAGGAGATGCTCGGCGACCTCGAGGCCGACGAGGACCAGCCCGGCGTGGTCGCGGCGCGCGCGTTCCGCAAGGCGGTGTTCGGCGACGCGCCCTACGGGCACTTGCTCGACGGAACGCCCGAGTCGGTGCGCGCGCTCACGCGCGACGACGTCGTCGCGTTCCACCGCGAGCGGATGGCGCCCGAGCACACGATCTGCGCGATCGTCGGCGACGTCCCGACCGACAAGATGAAGGAGGAGGCCGAGCGCCTCCTCGGTCCGTGGCGGGGAACGGGCGAGCTGCCCTCGCCGAAGCCCGCGGTCCCGCCCCCCGCGAAGTCGATCGTCGTCGACCGTCCGGTGACGCAGGCGAACATCGTGCTCGGTCAGATCGGCATCGCGCGCCGCAACCCGGACTACTTCCCCGTCCTGCTCATGAACTACGTGCTCGGCGGCGGGGGCTTCAACTCGCGGCTCATGCAGACGATCCGCACGAAGGGCGGGCTCGCCTACTCGGTGTCGAGCCACTTCGAGGCGAACGACCTGCCCGGGCCGTTCTCGGTGGTCCTGCAGACCAAGGTCGAGAGCACGGCCGAGGCGATCCGCCTCGTGCGCGCAGAGATCGAGCGGCTGCACGCGGAAGGGGCGACCGAGGAAGAGCTGCAGATGGCGAAGGACTACTTGACCGGCAGCTTCCCGCTCCGCCTCGACTCGACGGGCAAGCTCGCGGGCTTCCTCGTCCAGGTCGAGTATTTCGGGCTCGGCGACGACTACATCGAGCGCTACCCCGAGTACGTCCGCGCGGTGACCGTCGAGGACGTGCGCGCGGCGGCGCGCAAGTACCTGCATCCCGACACGCTCGTGCAGGTGGTCATCGGACCGGCGGAGCGGCTCGCCGAGCAGGGCATCACCGGCGAGACGCCGGCCAGCGCACGAGGAGGGTGAGGCGCATGCCCTGCCGCCGCGTGTACCTCGTGCGTCACGGCGAGACGCTCTACCAGGGCGTGCGCTCCGCGCGCGGCGCGCGCTTCGACTTGACCGAGCGCGGCGTCGAGCAGACGCGCGCGCTCGCCGAGCTGTTCCGCGACGTCGAGGTCGATCGGATCGTCGCGAGCCCGCTCGCGCGCTCGTTCGACACGGCGTCGCTGCTCGCCGAGCCGCTCGGGCTCGAGGTGACGGTCGACGACGACCTGCGCGAGATCACCGCCGGCTCGTACGACGGCAAGTCCGGACACGAGATCTTCAGCGAGGTGCTGGAGTTCTTCTCGAGCCCGACCACCGGCTGGGACACGCCGTACCTCGGCGGGGAGACCTACCGCCAGCTCCGCATCCGCGCACAGCGCTTCCTCGAGCGCATGATCCGCGACTCGAGCTGGACGACGCTGGTGGCGGTCGCGCACGGCGGCATCAACAACGCGCTGCTCTCCGTCGTCCTCGGCAAGGACGAGTCATCGGGTCTGCTCAACGTCGAGCAGGACTTCGGCTGCGTGAACGCGATCGATCACGACGGCCAACGCTTCTCGCTGCGGCTGCTCAACTTCACCTGCTACGATCCGCTCAAGTCCGGGCTCAAGGTGCCCTCGATCGAGCTCCTCGCGGAGCTGGTCCGCGGACAGCTCGGTGTGGCAAAGGATGAGACACGGTGATCTCAAGTCGGTCGCGCCGTTCGCCGACACTGCTGCAGGAGATTAGTTCCCTTGACTCCCTGGGGCCCGGCCATTACGTTCTGCGACCGAGGTGCGTTCTCTCGCCGTTTGCAATCCGAACTCGAGTACGTCTGGGAAACCGGACAGCGGCGGTTCGCCTCAGATGCGAGCGACGGATCCTGGGAAGTGAGCACGGCCGTCACTTCCGAACAGTTGATCCCCAGTGAAGAGTCGGCGCCACAGAGCCCGTAGCCGACAATCGGATCGCCCCGATCCGGCCAGTCGGTCTACGCGAGACGTGCTCTCAGCGAGGGGGAAGCCGGCCGCCTCGGCGGCCAGGGCAATGGGCAAGACAGTGGGCAAGACTGTGGGCAAGGTTGCGAAGCAAGTCCCCGCGAAGCAGCCCGCCAAGGCGACCAAGCCGGCGCGCGCACACACTGAGAGCGAACGCGAGGCGCGCAGCGCGAAACGCGCAGCAGCCAACGGCGCCGGTCCCGAGGCGAAGCGCACGGCCCCACCTGCCGCCGCGCCAGAGGCCGAGCAGGCCGCGGGCGCGACCCCCGTCGACCGCCGCCCCGATCCGAAGCTCAAGAAGCTGATCGACCTGGGCAAGGAGCGCGGCTACCTCACGCAGAACGAGATCAGCGAGAGCCTGCCGAAGCAGCTCGCCTCGCCCGAGGAGATCGACGGCGTCATGTCGATGCTCGGCGAGATGGACATCGAGGTCGTCGACCATGGCGAGGGCGAGGGCCCGGACTTCACCGCCGCAGACAAGGACGACGCGACCGACTGGACGGGCGAGGACGAGCCGATCGCCGAGGCCGAGGCCACGACCCAGGGCGGCTCCGACACCTCCGACCCGGTCCGCATGTACCTGCAGGAGATGGGCGGGGTCCCGCTCCTCTCGCGCGAGGAAGAGGTCGCGATCGCCAAGCAGATCGAGGCCGGCGAGAACGAGATCAAGGAGGCGATCTTCTCGATCCCGCTCGCGCTGCAGTACGTCATCACGCTCGCGCAGAAGCTCAAGGACGAGGAGCTCACGCCGCGCGAGGTCTTCGGCGACGACGACGACGGCGACAAGGGCGGTGACGAGCAGCAGCAGGACGACCGCGACCAGCAGCGGGTCGAGGCGTTCCTCAAGCACCTGCCCGGGCTCAAGCGGCTCGCCGCCGAGCGCGCCCGGCTCGAGCAGGCGGCGCGCGGCCGGAAGTCCGGTGCGGAGGCCGCAAAGCTCGAGAAGAGGCGCGCGGCGCTCGCCGAGAAGATCAAGGCCGCGCTCTACGCGATGCCGCTCAACCGCAAGCACATCAACGACATCGCGGAGAAGCTCAAGGAGGCGGTCGCGCTGGTCGACCGCCCGCACGAGCTGATGCGTAACGCGATGCGGCGAAGCGGCAAGGACGAGGCCGAGCTGCTCCGACATCTGCGTCGCGTCAAGCCGAACGAGCGCTCGACGGCGGTGAGCGTCGGCCGGGCGCTGCACATCCCGGCGGACGACGTGCTCGAGCTCGTCGCCAACCTCCGCGCCGAGCGGCAGACCGCGGCGCAGGTCGAGCGCGAGGTCGGCATGTCGACCGATGCACTGCGCGAGGCGATCGCGAAGCTGCGGCGCGGCGAGCACAAGGCGCAGGAAGGAAAGCGCGCGCTCATCGAGGCGAACCTGCGCCTCGTGGTGTCGATCGCCAAGCGCTACACCAACCGCGGCCTCGGCTTCCTCGACCTGATCCAGGAGGGCAACATCGGCCTCATGCGCGCGGTCGAGAAGTTCGAGTACCAGCGCGGCTACAAGTTCTCGACCTACGCGACCTGGTGGATCCGCCAGTCGGTCTCGCGCGCGATCGCCGACCAGGCGCGCACGATCCGCATCCCGGTGCACATGATCGAGACGATCAACAAGGTGCTCCGGACCTCGCGCTACCTCGTGCAGCAGCTCGGTCGCGAGCCGACCCCCGAGGAGATCGCGGCGCAGATGGAGATGCCGGCGGACAAGGTCCGCAAGGTGCTCAAGATCGTCAAGGAGCCGGTCTCCCTCGAGACGCCGATCGGCGACGACGAGGAGAGCGCGCTCGGCGATTTCGTCGAGGATCGGCAGAGCGTCTCGCCGGCCGACGCCGCGATGGCGATCAGCCTCGAGGAGCAGACGCGCAAGGTGCTCGCGACGCTCACGCCGCGCGAGGAGCAGATTCTGCGCATGCGCTTCGGCATCGGCGAGCGCTCGGACTTCACGCTCGAGGAGGTCGGGCAGCGCTTCGCGGTGACGCGCGAGCGCATCCGCCAGATCGAGGCGAAGGCGCTGCGCAAGCTGCGCAACCCGGCGCGCGCGAAGTCGCTCGAGACGTTTGCCGGCTAGGCGCGAAATGGGATAGGAGGGTCTCACCCGGCCGCCGTCCTCCCGCAGGGCGGCCGGTGAGAAGAGAGTCCGGAGATTCCCAGCCTCCGGATCGCGCGGCGGGTGCTCTCACCCCGAGGCACCGCGGCGCATCTCGTTGGGTGGTGGTGGCAGGAGCGGTCCATGCAGAGCAATCTCGAGAAGGAGCTCAAGGAGTGGCGCGAGAGCCGCAGCCGCATGCACGCGGCTGTGTCCGAGGCGCGGGTGAAGACGTTCGCGACCTCGCACGGTGACCACCGGCGGCTCCGCGTGAACGGCCAAGAGGTCGTGGTCGTGAGCCGCACCAAGCGGACGATCGGGTAGGCTTCACCCGCCGGACGGCAGGCACCGTCCGGGCCGGCGAAGAGCCGGCAAAGCCGCGGCAGGAATTCGAGCACGACGCCGCGCCGGCGTCCTCACGCCGGTGTAACGGCGAAATCATGCGTTCGCGCCACATCGTGCGCGAACGTCACGACTCCCTAGGGCTTGCCGTGGCAATTTGCTGCGTTTTCGTGCAGCGCGTTGGCGCATGCCTTGCTCCGCCGCAGCGGGCCAGTCATAGCCGACACGCTCTGCGGGCACGGCCCTGACCACTGCCCGGAAACACCTGCTCCGAGACCGCCTCTCCTGCTGGCGCGATGCCAAAGAGCGTGCCGCCAACCAGGGGAGTGCTGCACTTGAACTCGAAAGCATCGAGCTGGGGCTCACTTGCGTTCACCGTCGCCGCCGTCCTGCTGCCTTCCCTCGCGGCGGCCCAACCGGTCGCCTACGTCACCAACCAATCGCTGAACGTCGTCCACCGCTTCCGGACGACGGACTTCGTCTCGCTGGGTGACATCCCGGTCGGCCAGGGGCCGCTCGGGATCGCCATCCCGACCTCGGGCGGCTTCGCACTCGTGGTCAACAAGGGCAGCGAGACGGTGAGCCGGATCGACCTCACGACCAACACCGTCACGGCGACCATCCCTGTCCCCGGCGCACCGACCACGGTGGCCATCACGCCCGACGGCGCGAAGGCGTACGTCGTCCAGTCGACCAACTGTCCGGCGCCGCCGGAGCCAACGCCCTCCCCCACCCCGGTCGGCCCGACGCCCGAGCCGACGCCGCCGGGCCCGAGCCCCACGCCGACGCCGCTCCCGCCGTGCACCGTGGCGGTCATCGACACGGCGAGCAACGCGGTCGTCAACACCATCACCGTGGGCCGCAACCCGTTTGGTATCGCGATGTCGCCCAACGGCGCGTTTGCCTGGGTGACGAACCGGGACGACGACACGGTGTCGGTGATCAACACGATCGCCGACACCGTGGTCGACGTGAAGGCCGCCGGGCAGACGCCCGAGGGCATCACGGTCGGCTTCGGTGAGATCTACGTGACCAACGACGCGAGCAACTCGGTCAGCGTCTACCGCGAGATCGACTTCCAGCCGCTCGCTACCATCCCGACCGGGGCCGGCCCGATCTCGGTCGCGGTGTCGCCCGACGGCGCGACCGCGGTGGTCGGCAACGACAGGGACGCCACGGCGACGATCATCAACACGGGCTCGGACACCGTGCGGTCGACGGTGCCCGTCGGAACGAACCCGGCCGGCATCGCAATCACGCCCGACTCGACCCGCGCCGTGGTCGCGAACAGCACGAGCGGCTCGATCTCCATCGTGCCGCTGGACGGCAGCAGCCCGACGACCATCCCGGTGCTCGGCTCGCCGTCGGGCGTTGCGATCACCCCGACTCCGTTCTTCCGGATCGCGAAGACCGCGGAGCCGGCGCCCGTCGCCGCGGGCGGCACGCTGGTCTACACCATCGAGTACGAGAACCGCGGCAGCGCGAACGCGACCGACGTGACGATCGTCGACGAGGTGCCTGACGGCCTCACCTTCGTCTCGGCGACCGCACCCGGCACGTTCGGCGGCAACCAGGTGGTCTGGGCTCTCGGCGACCTGCCGATCGGCGGCGCCGGCGAGGTCCAGGCGACGTTCACCGTCGACCCGGGCATCGCCGACGGGACCCTCCTGGTCAACACGGCGACGATCTCCGACCTGCTCGGCAACCAGGCTTCGGACTCCACCGAAATGGCGACGCGCGTGCCGGGCGGCTTCGGCGTGAACAACGCGAACTACTCGACCAAGGGCGGGACCAGCAAGGTCCCGCGGGACACGCTCAGGTTCCGCGGTGAGTTCTTCCTGCCGAGCGACTTCAACAACGACGGCATCACGATCTCCTGGTCGACCGCGTCGCAGGTGCTCGACGTGATCACGGTCGCACCGGGCGGGCTCACCAGCCGGCGTGGCACCGCGTTCCGGATCAACCAGCTCCAGCCCGACGGCAGCCGCATCATCGTGCGCATGCAGAAGCGGCGGAACTCGGACCTCTGGAAGATCAACGTGACCCACTCCCGGGCGACCCTGCCGATCTCCGACTCGCTCGACATCGTGATCACGGGCGTGTTCGGCTCGGACATCGTGTCGAGCCAGCGCACCTTCACTCAGAGGCGCTCCAAGCCGGGCACGCAGAAGCTTCACTTCCGCGGGGTCGCGAGCGGCGGATCGTGAGTCCGCCATAGCAAGCTTGCACCAGGCAAGAGGGGGGTGCGACGCCGGTCGCACCCCCTTTTTTTTGTCCGGCCAGGCGGGAGAAACGCCCGTCAGGCAAAGATCCCCCTTGCGCGCGGCCTCGCACAGAGGCAGGATAGACGCGCCTCGAACCGGAACCTGGCCTACTCGAACCGGAACCTGGGCAACCTGATGACCGCCACCACCTCCTCACCCTGGAGGGCAACCATGCGCCGAGCTGCCCTCGCTCGACCCCTCTCCTCCGTCCTCGCCCTGGCATTTGCCCTGGCGTACGCCAGCGAGTCGCAGGCCAAGGACTGCGGCGGCGGGATCCCCTGTCAGTGCGGGGACCGTGTGGTCGCGAACGTAACCCTCCCGCAGAGCCTGAACAACTGCCAGGACACCGGCCTGGTCGTCGCGGCCGGCGTGCTCGACTGCGCCGGCCGGCAGATCGCCGGCCCCGGGGCCCGGACTTCGACCGTCGGCGTGCTGGTCCGCGGCTTCACCGGCGCCGGAGCGCAGGGGGCCGAGGTGCGCAACTGCCGGGTGCGCAACTTCGGCAGGGGGATCGAGATCGACTCCGGCAACGAAAATGTGGTCGACAACAACGTGCTGTTCGACACTGAAGTTGGGCTGTGGCTCGGCGACGGGGCGCGCAACAGCGTCATCACGCGCAACCACGTGCGCGACAACCGCGACGAGGGCATCCACCTGGGCGAGGGCACGCAGAACAACGAGATCGGCTGGAACACGATCGTCAAGAACAGGCGGGAGAATCTCTATCTGATCGGCTCCTCCGGCAACTGGGTGCACGACAACACGATCTCCGACGCCGGCACGGCCGCAGTCCTCTTGAAGCACAGCAGCGAAAACCTCTTCAGCGACAACCAGATCGCCGACCGGTCGATCTTCGTGCGCGGCGACTCGCAGGGGAACGTCTTCGAGAACAACTTCATCGACTCGGCGTACTTCCGCTTCGCTGCGCTCGAGGAGAGCGGCGGGTGGACCTACCCGCACGCGAACGAGGTGAGCGGCGGGCGGATTCTGAAGGCGAGCACCTGCGTCGAGTTCGACGGCGCGTACGGCAACACGGTGGCGGGCGTTGAGGTCGATACCTGTCGGGCCTACGAGGAGAAGCAAGCCGGCGGGCTCATCCCGTACGACAACAGCGTGAGCGTGATCCGCATCGACGTCGGCGATCCGCGCTACAACGGTCGGCGCCGGACCGGCTCGCTTCGCCTGGCCCCGGTCAAGCTCGACCGGTACCGCATTGACATCCGCGGCCTCGAGCCGGCCACCGAGATGGACCCGGCGAGCGAGGAGCTGCGCTGCACGCTCACCGGCTTCGAAGGCGTGCTGATCGACTTCACGCTGCCCGCCGGGTCGCTCCGCCCGAAGCGCCGCGGTGTCCATTTCAGCGACCCGCACGGCACGTACGATGGGCTGCGGCGTCTCGACCTGCGGTACACCCCGGACGGCAGATGGCGGCTCACGTTCGTGGGCCGCAAGGCGCTACCCGACATCCAGTTTCCGATCATGACGCTTTCGTGCGTCGTCGGCGACGACACGTTCACGTTCACGGACTTCTGGAACGAGCGCGAGCACGGCTGGAACCTGCGCTACCAGCGGTGACCCGACCCATGCTTGACGTCCCGCGCAGGAATCGGCCCCTCCGCCCCGCCTAGCGCTCGATCCTCAGCCAAGGAGCGCGCCGCCGCCGTGCGGCGCCGGCTTGGATGGGATCGCACATGGAACACCCTCTCGCGAAAGGCGCGTTCGGGACGCCCGCGCCGTGGCTCGTCGTCCTCGTGCTCGCCGCGCCGTGCGGCGCGGCAGGGCTCTCCGGCACCCTCGACCCGACCTTCGGCACGGGCGGCAAGGCCACGGTACCGATCGCCCCGGGTGTCAAGCACGACGAGGCCTTCGCCGCCGCGCTCGACGCGCAGGACAGCCTCGTCCTCGGCGGCTACGCCGCGATCACCGGGCAGCAGTGGGCGCTCGCCCGCCTGCTCGAGAACGGAACCCTCGACTCGACCTTCGGGGACGGCGGAACCGTGGTGATCGACTTCCCGACGCCCGCGCGCGTGCAGGCGATTGCCGTGCAGGACGACGGCAAGATCGTCACCGCGGGCTCGTCACGGCAGGGAGGAAGTGACGACTTCGCCATCGCGCGCCTCCTCCCGGACGGCGACCGCGACCCGGGCTTCGGCATCGGCGGGACGGTGATCACGTCGATCAGCAGGGTCGACGACGTCGCCCGCGCCCTCGCCGTGCAGCCGGACGGCCGGATCGTGGTCGCCGGCTTCGCCCGGATCGGTGCGCAGCGCGACGTGGTGCTCGCCCGCTACCTCTCCGACGGCAGCCTCGATCCGAGCTTCGGCAATGCCGGGACGGTCGCGCTGCCGAGCCAGGGCAACGACGAGGCGTACGCGCTCGCGCTCCAGGAGGACGGCGAGATCCCGGTCACGGGCTACGCGACCGACGAAGGCGGGCAGCCGCTGCTCGTCGCGCGGCTGACCGACTCCGGCGCCCTCGACCCGAGCTTCGGCGGCACCGGCTTCGTGCACATCCCGTTCGGCGGCGACAGCGTTGCGCGCGCGCTCGCGCTCGTGCCCGACCGGCGGATCCTCGTCGCCGGGGGTGCGCGGGTCGACGGCGTGCCCTCGTTCGTCGTGGCGCGGCTCGCGCCCGATGGCACGCTCGACCCGACCTTCGGCGACGACGGCAAGGTGGCGACACCGATCGGCACGACGGCGGAGGGCCGCGCAATCGTCCTTCACCCGCGCGGGCGCTTCACCGTCGCCGGCCGGGCGCGGGTCGGAGCAAGGTGAGCTTCGCCGCCGCGCAGTACCGCGCGAACGGGACGCTCGATCCGACCTTCGGCACCGGCGGCATCGTCAGCGTCCCGCTCGGCAACCGCGCCGACGAGGGCTACGCGATTGCGCGCCACGCGGACGGGCGCATCGTCGTGGCCGGCACGACACAGACCGGCAGCAACCGCGACTTCGGCGCCGGCCGCCTCCTGGCGAGCGATTGCGGCGACGGCGTCCTCGACGCCCCTGCCGAGCAGTGCGACGGCGACGACCTGGGCGGCGCGACCTGCTGCTCGCTCGAGTGCACGGTGCTCGCCGCGGGAGCGGAGTGCCGTCCCGTGCAGGGCGTGTGCGACGTCGAGGAGACCTGCACCGGCGACGCGCCTGCGTGCCCGGCGGATGCCCACGTGCCGGCGGGCGTCCCCTGCCGCGCGGCGAGTGGCGTGTGCGACGCGCAGGAGACCTGCGACGGTGTATCCGCCGTGTGCCCGGTGGACGCGCCCGCGCCGGCGGGCACGCCCTGCCGAGCGTCGAGCGCGCCGTGCGACGCGGCCGAGACGTGCGACGGCGTGAGCACCGAGTGCCCGGCCGACCTGCTTGCCGAAGCGGGTACGGTCTGCCGCGCACCGAGCACGCCGTGCGACGCGGCCGAGACGTGCGACGGAGTGTCGACGGACTGCCCCGCGGACGAGGCACTCCTCGACGGCGACGGGACGTGCGACGCGATCGACCTCTGCCCGGTCGACCCGGATCCCGCGCAGCTCGACGGCGACGGCCGCGGCGACGCGTGCGACCCGTGCAAGGGGGCGTCAAGCTGCGCAAGACGGTGCTTCGTTTCGCCAAGCTCGCGACGCCGCCCGGTGACGACAAGTTGCTGCTCAAGGGACGGCTGCTCTTCAATCCGGCCCGGCCGGCGATCGACCCGCTGGCGAACGGCATGCGGCTGATCATCGAGAACGCACAGGGTGCGCGGCTGTTCGACATCGATCTCCCCGGCGGCCCGCTCGTCGGCAGCGGCCGGGGCTGGCGGCTGAACGACGCCGGGACCGTGTTCGTGTTCAAGAGCCCGACCCCGGTCGGCGGGCTCGTGCGGCGCGCCCGCGTCAAGCTGCCTCCCGCGAAGCCCAAGCGGATCGACATCCGCATCGACGGGCGCGGGCTCGACCTCGTGCAGGCGGCCGCGGCGGCGCCGGCGCGCGTCGTCGCGCTGATCGACCCGCCGGGTGCGAGGGCCGGCCGCTGCGCGGAAACAGCGTTCCCAGGGCCGCCCGCAGCTTCGTGCACCCGGAAGGAGGTCGCGCTCGTCTGCCGCTAGGCGGCGCTCACTTGCACTGCAGCGTCGAGCCCGAGGCGTTGAACGTGCAGCTCGGCGAGCCCGGAGCCGCGACGTAGTGGATCTCGCCGCAGGCGCCCGTCGCCGCCGTCGGCGCGTCGATCACCACGATCGCCGACAGCGGCAGCGCCACCGGGCTCTGCGCGAAGCCGCCCTTCCTGCCGGTGACGCGCACCTTCGCCAGGTCGCGCCGCGCCTTGGTGGTCGAGAAGCGGAGCATGTTCACGACGCCTCCCACCGGGGTCTGGCTGCGGAACGACCACATGGTGCCGGCCTTGTTCGCCCGCCAGCCGGAGCGCGTGCTCGAGCTGTAGGCGCCGGGCGGCACCGCGACGTCGAACAGCACCTCGCCGTTCGCGTCCTCGAGGATCACTCGAGCGCCGACCGCGACCGCGTCGATCACGGGCTCGAAGGCGAAGTCCATGTCGCCGGTGAAGGTGAAGGTGTCGTCGCCCGGGCCGCTCGTGAACTTGGTGATGCGCATCTTCGGCTTGCCGATGGTGACGCCGTTCGTGCATGGGTCGCACGCGTCGCCGAGCCCGTCGTCGTCGCCGTCGAGCTGCGCCGGATCCGGGTCGACCGGGCAGATGTCGATCTCGTCGCAGACCCCGTCGTCGTCGCCGTCGGGCTTGCGCAGGTCCGCCGGGCAGACGCCGCTCACGCCGTCGCAGCTCTCCTCGAGGTCGCAGAAGCCGTCGGCCGGCCGGCAGACGGTGCCCGCGCCGAGCAGCGTGCAGGCGGTCGTGCAGCAGTCGCCGCCGATCACCGCGCCGCCGTCGCACTCCTCGCCGAGATCGATCGTGCCGTTGCCGCAGTCGTCGATCAGGTAGCGGACGAGGCCGAAGTCCTCGAAGTTGCCGCTGCGCGCGGTCCCGGCCGCGAGCACCTTCGCGTCGCTCTGGATCGCGACCGCCTTGCCCTGGTCCGCTCCGGTGCCGAGCGTCTGCGTGACGATCCCCGTGCCGCCGAAGGCCGTGTCGATGCTGCCGTCCGCGTTGTAGCGCACGATCGCGACGTCGTCGTTGCCGGAGATGCGCGCGGTGCCCGCGACGACGAAGCGGCCGTTCGCGTCGAGCGCGATCGCCTGCCCTTGCGCCGTCGTGCCGACCGGCGTCGTGAGCTTGCCGGTGCCGGCGAGCGTCGGGTCGAGGGCGCCGCTCGCGGTGAGGCGCGTGACCGCGAAGTGGTCCACCGAGCCGACGTGCGCGTAGCCGGCGGCCAGGATCTTGCCGCCGGGCTCGAGCACGACGCCCTCGCCGAACGAGTTCCCGGTGCCGAACTCGACCACCTGGAAGCCCGTCCCGTTGAAGGTCGGGTCGGGGAGGCCCGTCGCCGTGAAGCGAACGACCAGCAGGTCCCGCCCGGCGACCGAGGTGTAGCCCGCGACCACGATCTTGCCGTCGCCCTGGATGGCGATCGCCGCCGCCTCGTCGTCGCCGCCGACGTGGAGAACGGCCTTGCCGGCCGCGCCGAACGCCGGGTCGAGGCTCCCGTTGGGCAGGTAGCGGACGACCGCCAGGTCCTTGTTCTGGGAGGTCCGGGTGAAGCCCGCGGCGACGATCTTGCCGTCGCCCTGCACGGCGACTGCGTACGCCGTGTCCTCCAGGCTGCCGATCTGGGTGACGACCTTGCCGTCGCCGTCGAACGTCGGATCGAGCGTCCCGTCGGGCAGGTAGCGCGCGAGCGCGAAGGCCTCGACACCCTCCTGCCGGCGGAAGCCCGCGACGACGATCTTCTGGTCCGGCTGCACGGCGACCGCGAACGCGCGGTCGACGTCGCTGCCGATCGGCGTCACGACCGCGCCCGTGCCGCCGAACGAGGCGTCCAGCGTGCCGTCGAGGTTGAAGCGGGCGACGGCGAAGTCGTCGTTCGCCGCGATCGCGTAGCCGGCGACGACGATCCGGTCGTCCGCCTGGATCGCCAGCGCCTCGCCGAACTCGTCGTTCGGCCCAAGGGGTGCAACGACCACACCCCCCGCACCGAAGGTTGGATCGAGGACGCCCGACTGGGCGTGCGCAGGGCCGGCCGGGGCCGAGGTCCAGAGGAGGGCGGCGAGCGCCGCGAGCGCGAGCGGCGCCGGACGGGTGCGGGCGAGGCGCTGAAACAAGGAAACCTCCACAGGTCGAGAAGCTGGATGAGCCGCGCGGGGAGCCTAAGGGCCCGCGCACGCCGCACGCAAGTCAAAATCTCGCGTCACTTTTTCTATTGCCGACAGCGTGACCGCGTTGATATCCCGGCGCACGCCGCCAAGCGGAACGACAAGCTCGCGGTCCCCGCTCCGGTACCACCACGACCTCCGCGGCCCGAGCGCGACCGACACGCACCGACCACAGGAGGGCAACCTTGAAAGCAACGCGAACCGTCGTCACGGTCTGTGCCGCCGTGCTTCTCGTCGCCGGGACCGCGACCGCACAGCCGGTCGCCTACGTGACCAACCATGCGACGAACGTGGTGCACATGATCCGCACCAGCGACTGGACGCCGATCGGCCAGATCTCGGTCGGCAACGGCCCGACCGGGATCGCCATCCCGCAGGTCGGCGGGTTCGCGCTGGTCGCCAACAAGGCGAGCAACTCGGTGAGCCGGATCGACATCGCGGCCTCGAGCGTGAGCGCGACGATCCCGGTCCCCGGCAACCCGACGTCGATCGCCGTCACGCCGGACGGCTCGAAGGCCTACGTCGTGCAGCCGACCAACTGCCCGGCGCCGGAGCCGGAGCCGACCCCGACGCCGGAGCCGGAGCCCTCGCCGACCCCGCCGTCGCCGCCGTGCACCGTGGCGGTGATCGACACCGCGAGCAACACGGTGGTCGGAACCGTGACGGTGGGCCGTGAGCCGTTCGCGATCGCCATGTCGTCGAGCGGCGGCTTCGCCTACGTCACCAACCGGGCGGACGACTCGGTGTCGGTGATCGACACCTCGACCGACACGGTGGTCACCGAGTTCCAGGTCGGCGACACGCCGGAGGGCGTCGCCGCGGGCGGGGGCGTCCTCTACGTGACGAACGACGCGGCCAACTCGGTGAGCGTCTTCCGCGAGCTCGACTTGCAGCCGATCACCACGATCGAGGTCGGTGCGGGTCCGATCGCGGTCGCGGTGTCGCCCGACGGCCGCCGCGCGGTGGTCGGCAACGACCCGGACGGCACGGTGTCGATCATCGACACGAGCACCCAGACCGTCCTCCAGTCGCGCACCGTCGGCCAGAACCCGGCCGGCATCGCGATCACGCCGAACTCGGGCGTCGCGGTGGTGGCGAACAGCACGAGCGGCACGGTCTCGGTCGTGCCGCTGCGGAGCGGCCCCGGCATCCCCGGGTCGACCCTCACCATCCCCGTCCTCGGCTCGCCCGCGGGCGTCGCGGTGTCGCCCGCGCCGTACTTCGCGATCGAGAAGCAGGCGACCCCCGAGGTCCTGATCGCCGGCGGGACCGTGACCTACGCGATCACGTACATGAACCTCGGCAGCGGCCCCGGGCTCAGCTCGACGCTGATCGACGTCTTCCCCTCGACCCTCTCGCTCATCTCCGCGACCGGCGGCGGCTTCCTCGCCGGACCCGGCGTGGTGTGGTGGACGCTCGGCACCGTTCCGCCGGGCGCGATCGGGACGCTCGAGGCGACCTTCCAGGTGGCGAGCCCCCCGCTGCTCGCGGACGGCGACGTGATCACCAACACGGCGACGATCTTCGACAGCGCGGGCAACACCGCGTCCGCCGAGCTGACCGCCGGCACCCGTGTGCCGGGCGGGCTCGGCCTGATCCAGGGCAACTACAACCGTGTGAACGCGGTGAAGCCGCGCGACACGTGGCGGTTCAAGAGCCAGATCCCCGAGCTGCCGGGCGGCTTCGACAACGACAAGCCGGTGACCATCACCTGGAGCACGTCGACGCAGGTGATCACGACGTTCACCATCCCGGCCGGCGCCTGGCGCGGGCGGTCGGGCCGCAACCGGTTCAACTACACGGTCAAAGACCTGATCGGGCCGGGAAGCCGCGTCCGCGCCCAGTTCGTCCTGCGGGCCAACGGGATCTGGCGGCTCAACGTGGTCGCGGCGAACCAGTCGCTGCCGATCATCACCGACTCGCCGCCCGAGATCACGATCACGGCCCAGGTCGGCGACACCGTGCTGTCGAGCACGCGAGTCTTCCGCGAGCGGAAGACGTCGCGGCCGGGCACGCAGCGCCTGAGCTACCGCTCGGTGATCGCCGGCGAGTAGCCGCTTCCTGATCGCGCGCGTCCGAGGGGCGCCCGGTTCGCCGGGCGCCCCTCGTCGTCTCGGGTGCCGGCCCGCGGCCGCTCTAGCGGCGGCTCGAGGCAGCCGCTAACCTCTTGCAGAAAGATGGCTACGCCCGATCGCGAAGGGGACGCGTCCGTCGTCACCAGCACGCGCACCGACAAGAAGCTCGAGCGCCCGAGGCTCTACCGGGTGCTGCTACACAACGACGACTACACGACACGCGACTTCGTCGTATGGATTCTCCAGGTGGTCTTCCACCGCAGCGAGGTCGAGTCGGTTCAGATCATGCTCCACGTGCACAACAACGGCGTCGGCGTCGCGGGCGTCTACCCGTACGACGTCGCCCAGGCGAAGGTCGAGCAGGTTCTCGAGCTCGCCGAGCAGCACGAGTTCCCGCTCCTGTCCACGCTGGAGCCGGAGCCCGAATGAGCGCACCCTCGATCACGGCCGACCTCCAGGCCTCGCTGCGCCAGGCGATCGACGAGGCGCGTAAGCGGCGGCACGAGTACCTGACGCTCGAGCATCTCCTGCTCGCCCTGCTCGACAACCCGCAGGTCGCGAAGATGCTCCGGGACCTCGGCGCCGACATCGACTACCTGCGCCGCGAGCTCCAGCAGTTCCTCGCCGAGGCGCTCGAGACGCTCCCCGCCGGCGTCCACCGGCCGCCGGAGGAGACGCCGGGCATCCAGCGGGTCCTGCAGCGCGCCGCAGTGCACGCGCTCAGCGCCGAGCGCAACACGATCGACGGCCCGGCGGTGCTGGTCGCCTTCTTCCGCGAGCCGAGCTGCCATGCGCTCTACCTGCTCGAGCAGCAGGGGCTCACCCGCCTCGACGTGCTCCGCTACGTGTCGCACGGGCTCAACCCCGAGGGCGTGGGCGGCGTGCGGCCCGGCAGCGAGGGGGGCGAGGAGCGCGAGGAGATCGGCACGGGCGAGGAGGAGGGCGCGAGCCCGATCCGCGACCCGCTCGGCACCTTCTGCACGGACCTCCGCGCCCAGGCCGCGGCGGGCCGGATCGACCCGCTGATCGGCCGCGAGGAGGAGCTCGAGCGGACGATCCACGTGCTCGCCCGGCGGCGGAAGAACAACCCGGTGTTCGTCGGCGAGCCGGGCGTCGGCAAGACGGCGATCGTCGAGGGGCTCGCGCGCCGCCTGCACGAGGGCACCGTGCCGCCCGCGCTCAAGGCGTCGACGATCTACGCGCTCGACATGGGTGCGCTCATCGCCGGCACCAAGTTCCGCGGCCAGTTCGAGGAGCGCCTCAAGGCGGTGCTGCGGGCGCTCAAGCAGAAGCCCGGCGCGATCCTGTTCATCGACGAGATCCACACGGTGGTCGGCGCCGGCGCGACGAGCGGCGGCACGATGGACGCCTCGAACCTGCTCAAGCCCGCGCTCGCGAACGGCGAGCTGCGCTGCATCGGCGCGACGACCTACCCCGAGTACAAGCAGTCCTTCGAGCGCGACCGCGCGCTCGAGCGCCGCTTCCAGAAGATCGACGTCAAGGAGCCGACGGTCGAGGAGACCGTGCTGATCCTGAAGGGGCTCGCGAGCCGCTACGCCGAGCACCACGGCGTCGAGTACGAGGAGGAGGCGCTGCGGGCGGCCGCCGAGCTCTCCTTCAAGCACATCAACGACCGCCACCTGCCCGACAAGGCGATCGACGTGATCGACGAGGCGGGCGCGGCGGACAGCATCCTCCCCGAGGAGCAGCGCACCCACCGGGTCACCGCACGCGACATCGAGCGCGTGGTGAGCAAGATGGCGCGCATCCCGGAGAAGACCGTCTCGGTCTCGGCGCGCGAGCAGCTCGAGCGTCTCGAGCCCGAGCTGAAGAAGGTCATCTACGGCCAGGACCACGCGATCGAGCAGCTCGCGGCGGTGATCAAGCTGCAGCGCTCCGGCCTCGGGCACGGCGAGCGTCCGATCGGCTCGTTCCTCTTCGCCGGCCCGACGGGCGTCGGCAAGACGGAGCTCGCGAAGCAGCTCGCCCGCATCATGGGCGTCGAGCTGCTGCGCTACGACATGAGCGAGTACATGGAGAAGCACACCGTCTCGCGGCTGATCGGCGCGCCGCCGGGCTACGTGGGCTTCGACCAGGGCGGGCTCCTGACCGACGCCGTGCGGAAGAACCCGCACGCGGTGGTGGTGCTCGACGAGATCGAGAAGGCGCACCCCGACCTGTTCAACGTGCTGCTCCAGGTGATGGACCACGCGACCCTCACCGACAACACGGGGCGCAAGGCCGACTTCCGCAACGTGGTCCTCATCCTCACGACCAACGCCGGGGCGCGCGACCTCACCGCGACGACGATCGGCTTCACCGGTTCCGCGACCACCGGCTCGGCGAAGAGCGCGATCGAGCGGACCTTCAGCCCGGAGTTCCGCAACCGGCTCGACGCGATCGTCGTGTTCAACCCGCTCGACCCGGTGGCGATCGCGCGCGTCGTCGAGAAGAACCTCGCGGAGCTCCACACCCAGCTCGCCGAGAAGGGCGTAACGCTCGAGCTCACCGAGGCGGCACGCGCCTACCTCGCCGAGAAGGGCTTCGACCGGCTCTTCGGCGCCCGCCCGATGGCGCGGCTCATCGAGCAGGAGCTCAAGCGGCCGCTCGCCGACCAGATCCTGTTCGGCGAGCTCCAGAAGGGCGGCAAGGCGCACGCCGACGTGGTCGACGGCAAGCTGACCATCACCTGCGAGCCTCATGCCGGCTGAGGTCACCGGATCCCTCCGCGGATCCGGCTTGACGCTCCGCTACTCGCGCTGGCAGGGCGGCGGAGCGCCGATCGTCGTGCTGCACGGCGGCGGTCAGACGCGGCACGCCTGGGAGGAGAGCTGCGCGCACCTGGGCGAGCTCGGCTACGACGTGACGGCGCTCGACCTGCGCGGGCACGGCGAGAGCGACTGGTCGCCCGAGCAGGCGTACGCGCTCGACGACTTCGCGGCGGACGTCGTCGCCGCCCTGCCGCAGCTCGGCCACGAGCGTGCGGCGCTGCTCGGCTTCTCGCTCGGCGGGCTGGTGAGCCTGCGCCTCGCCGCGCAGCGGCCCGAGCTGTGCGCGCTCCTCGTGCTAGTCGACGTGGCGCCGCGGCTCGAGACCAACGGCGTACGGCGCATCCGCGACTTCATGACCCGCTACGAGAGCTTCGGCTCGATCGAGGAAGTGATCGCGGCGCTGCGCGAGTACAACCCGAACCGGCCGCCGGATTCGATCCGCCCCGAGTCGCTGCGGCGCAACCTGCGCCAGCGTCCCGACGGACGCTGGGAGTGGCACTACGACAAGTACTTCCGCACCCCCGCGCCCGAGACGGCCGACGGGACGTACCGCTCGCGCATCATGGGCGTCACGCACGAGGAGCTGCTCGCCGCGGCGCGCGCCGTGCGCTGTCCGACGCTCGTCGTGCGTGGCGCGATGAGCGACGTGCTGAGCGACGAGGGCGTGCGCGAGCTGCTCAAGACGATCCCGCACGCCGAGGCGGCGACCGTCGAGCGCGCCGGACACCAGGTGGCGGGCGACCGGAACGACGCCTTCCTGGTCGCGGTGACGCCGTTCCTCCGCCGCGTCTACCCCGCGCGGGGCGGCGCGGACGAAAGCCCCCGGGCGACGTGAAGCGCGCGCGCCGCGCAGCCGCCGCGGTCGCAGGTCCGGCTTAAGCCTTGCCTCGCGTTCGACCGAGAGACTAGGAGTCAGTCTCCGGCACCAGCGCGCGCGAGCCGCGCCGTGCGGGTGCGCCGGAGGAGGTCGAACGATGCCCGAGGTCAGCAAGCAGTTCGAGCTGCGACAGCTCCTGAAGGCGTACCGCAAAGGCTTGATCTCGGACGAGCTGTTCGAGGAGCAGCTCGCGGAGATCTCCGCCGGCGACGGCGCGGGCGGCGGTACCGCCCCGGCGAAGCGCTACCGGGTGCGCGACCGGGTCTTCTCGACCGAGCGCGAGATGCTGTGCTGCTTCCTCGACGAGTTCCGCGCCGGCGAGACCTTCGGCGGCGAGGTGTTCGCGGCGTGGCACGCGGTCGCGACCGATCCGCGCGTCAAGGGCGGCCTCGCGGTGGTGCGTGAGCGCGAGGCGATGCACGGCCGCCTGCTCGGCGAGCGGCTCGCGCAGATCGGCGGCACGGCACAGGCGAGCCTGAGCGAGAAGTTCCAGACGTCGGCACGCGCGCGGCTCGGCGCGCCCGACGTTTCGGACGCGGCGAAGATCGCGGACTTCAACCGCCGGCTGCCCGACGCCGACGCGGCCGTGGCGCCGATCCGCGAGGTGATCGCGCAGATCGAGGAGGACTGCGAGACACGCGCTCTCCTCGAGGCGATCGTCGAGAACGAGCTCGCGACCGTGCGCTGGTTCCACGCCATGGGCAAGGCGCTCGGGACCGAGGCGCAGCAGCCGGCGACCGCGGGACACGGCGCCGCGGGGAAGAACGCTCCGGTCGCCGTGTAAGCCGTACAGCGGCGCAGCGCCGCGCCCTACGGGCCGTCTCGGAAGAGCCCGGAGGGGCGCTGGCACGGAACTCGCTCCCCGTCGCGTCATGGGACGCGCGATCTGGTCGGGTCACCTCACCTTCGGGCTCATCTCCATTCCCGTCGGTCTGCACGCGGCGCTCGAGTCGTCGGAGCGGGTGAGCTTCCGCCAGCTCCACCGCAAGGACCTCTCGCCGATCCGCTACAAGAAGTTCTGCAGCAAGGAGAACCGCGAGGTCCCCAACTCCGAGATCGTTCGCGGCTACGAGGTCTTGAAGGGCCGCTATGCGGTGGTCGAGAACGAGGAGCTCGAGGAGGTCCAGGGGGAGCTCGGCGAGGGCGAGCACACGATCGACGTCCTGCAGTTCGTCGACTTCGGCTCGCTGAACCCGCTCCTCTTCGAGAAGCCCTACTACTTGACGCCGCAGAAGGGCGGCGGCAAGGCGTACGGCGTCCTCCGCCGCGCGCTGTACGAGACCCGCAAGGTCGGGATCGCGCGCGTCTACATGCGGACCCGTCCGCTGCTCGGCGCGCTCGTGCCGAACGCCGACGTCATCTCGCTCGAGGTGCTGCGCAACGCGGCCGAGCTGCGCGACCCGCGCAAGCTCGACGTCAAGGAGACCGCGCCGCGCGCGAACGAGCTCAAGATGGCGCGCGCCCTGATCGACGAGATGACCGGCGAGTGGGACCCGACGGACCACCCGAACGTCTACCGGAAGGCGCTCGAGAAGCTGATCGCGAAGAAGCCCAAGGTCGAGGTCGGCGAGGGCGAGGGCGCCAAGCCGAAGGGCAAGGTCGTGGACCTGATGCAGGCCCTGAAGGACAGCCTCGAGTCGACGCGCAAGCGTCCTGCCGCCCGCAAGAAGGGCGGGCGCCAGAAGCGCGCGGCGTGAGGACGGCGATGCCCACCCGGAAGCGGGCCTACGTCTGCCTCGCTTGCGGCTGCAGCGCGGTCGCCGGCGACCGCCGGCTGCTCGCCGCGATCGGGTGGAAGGTCCTGCCGACCGATCGCGACGCAGGCGACCTGCCTGCGCTGTGCGCGCGGTGCGCGAAGCGGGCCGCGCGCGACCGTGACCGGGCGCACGCCAGGCTGCCGCCCCGCGTGGTAGCCGGCGAGCGCGCTGCTTCGCGCGTCGAGCGACCCCGCGGAAGCGGCGTCCACGCAGGTTGACAGCAGCCCACCCCGTACGGCAATCCTTGCGGATTGCGGTCCGCCGTCGTCCCGCCCGGGACGGAGACGGCGCGCCGCAGAGTCCCCCGGCAAGCCGGTAAGGAAGAACTTCAATAGGGAGGTCTGCGTCAATGCTGCTCGAAGGGAAAGTTGCGATCATCACGGGTTCCGGCCGGGGCATCGGCCGCGAGGAGGCCCTCCTCATGGCCAAGCACGGCGCGAAGGTCGTGGTCAACGACCTCGGTGCCCACTTCGACGGCAGCGGCGCGCCGACCGACACGCCCGCCCAGCAGGTCGTCGCCGAGATCAAGGCGATGGGCGGCGAAGCGGTCGCGAACGGCGAGAGCGTTGCCGACTTCAAGGCGGCGAAGCGGATCCTCGAGTGCGCGCTCGACAACTTCGGCAAGTGCAACATCCTGGTCAACAACGCGGGCATCCTGCGTGACCGGATGATCTTCAACATGGACGAGGAGTCCTGGGACGCGGTCGTCGCGGTGCACCTGAAGGGCACCTTCAACATGTCGCACCACCTCTGCGCGTACTGGCGCGAGGAGCACAAGAAGGGCAACGTGCTGAACGGCCGCATCATCAACACGTCGTCGGACGCGGGCCTGCTCGGCAACGTCGGCCAGAGCAACTACGGTGCGTGCAAGGCGGCGGTCGCGGCGATGGCGATCATCATCGACGCCGAGATGCGCAAGTACGGCGTCACCGCGAACGCGATCGCGCCGCTCGCGCGCACGCGTCTCACGGTCGAGGCGACGCCGTCGACCGCGGGCCTGATGGGCGCCGAGGTCAAGGAGGGCCAGTTCGACGTGTGGGGCCCGCAGAACGTGGCGCCGCTCGTCACCTGGCTCGCGAGCGACGATGCAGCCGACGTGCACGGCGAGGTGTTCCGCGTCGGCGGCGGCACGGTGTTCCTGCTCCAGGGCTGGCACACCGTCGGCAAGGTGCGCAGCAACACGACCTGGGATCCCGAGAAGCTCGGCCCGGCGCTCAAGGCCGAGCTCGCAAAGGGCCTCACCAAGAAGGAGAGCATGGCGGACATCCTGGGCGAGGGGCTGTAAGAGGCTCGCTCGTCACGCCGCTTCGAGGGCAGGGCGCCGCGGCGCCCTGCCCTCGTTGCTTGACGCATGTACCCCTACCGCCACGTCCTGTTCGTCTGTCACGCCAACACGTCGCGCAGCGTGATGGCCGAGCACCTGCTCATCCGCCTGCTGTCCGACCACGCCGTCCCGCCCGACGCGGTGCTCGTCACCTCCGGCGGCATCGCGCCCTACGCGCGTGACGGGAGCCTCGTGTCGCTCGACACGAAGCTCGTCCTGCGCGACGTCGACATCCACCTGGGGCCCGACGCGGTCGCGCGCGACCTGAAGCGCGGGCACCGCCACCTGCTCGAGCAGGCCGACCTGATCCTCACCATGACCCAGGAGCAGGTCGGCATGGTCCTCGCCCGGATGGGCGAGCTGGGCGAGCGCTCGACACCCGTGCTCACGCTGCGCGACTTCGCGGGCCTCGGCGGCGACATCGCCGACCCCGCGGGTCAGGACGAGGACGTGTTCGTCGCGACGCGGAACCGGGTCGCGCACGCCCTCGAGCACGCGCTCCCGAAGCTCGTTCCCGGGGCGCCGGGCCGCGACCCGGCGTCCTGCCCCGAGTGCCAGGCCGAGCGCGCCGCGGACGCGGCGCGCCGCTGAGCCCCGCCCTCCCCTGCGCTCGACGCCGCGGGCCGCGCGCCCGACGCAGCGGCCGCCCGCACGGACCACGCGTCGCTCAGCGCGACGGCTCCTGGAACACCGTGCGGTCGTCGAGCCGGATCGCGGTGAGCGCGTTGCCCCAGACCGCGCCCGTGTCGAGGCCGATCGCGCGCGGCGCGAGGTAGAGGCCGAGCGCGGCCCAGTGACCGAAGATCACCGTCGCGTCGCGCGACCTGCGCCCGGGAGCCGCGAACCACGGCCGGCAGCCGGGCGGCGCCTCCTCGGGCGGGCCGCTGAAATCGAGCTGCGGAATCCCCTCGCGCGTGCACGTACGGAGCCGGGTGAACCCCTGGAAGACGAGCCGCAGCCGCTCGAGGCCGGTGAGCTCCTCGCTCCACGGGCGCGTCGGCGGCTCGCCGAGCGACTCGAGGATCCGCACCACGTCGCGGCTCTGCAGCGCCTCCTCCGCCTCGCCCGAGAGCCGCTCCGCGTCCTCGACGGTCCAGCTCGGCAGGAGGCCCGCGTGCACCACGAGGTAGCCGTTCTCCCGGTGCGCGAGCGGACGGGTGCGGAGCCAGTCGATCATGTCGTGCAGGTTCGGCGCGTCGAGCACGTCACCGAGCGTGTCGCGCTTCTTGCGTCGGGCCGCGCCGAGCGCGCGGGCGATCAGGTGCAGGTCGTGGTTGCCGAGCACCGTGCGCACCGCGCGGTCGTTGCGCATCGCCCAGCGCAGCACGTCCGCGGAGTGCGGCCCGCGGTTCACCAGGTCGCCGACGAGCAGCAGGCGGTCGCGCGCGGAGTCGAACTCGATCCGCTCGAGCAGGCGCTCGAGCGTGCGGTAGCAGCCCTGGATGTCGCCGATCGCGTAGGTCGCCATCCCGCTAGAGCAGGACGCCGGGGTTCATGATGCCGTGCGGGTCGAGCGCCGCCTTGAGGGCGCGCAGCACCGTCATGCCGCCCTCGCCCAGCTCGCGCGGCAGGAACTCGCGCCGCACCCGGCCGATGCCGTGGTGGTGCGCGATCGTCGCGCCCGCGGCGATCGTCGCCTCCATCGCGGCGTTCCATGCTTGACGGTAGATCCGCTCCTGCTCGTCCGGCGCCGTCGCGCTGCCGACGAAGGTGAAGTAGATGTTCACCCCCGTCGTGTAGCCGTGCGACGTATGGCCGCTCGCCGCGATGATCCCAGGCACCTCGCGGATGGCGCGCGTCACCGCGCCGTGCAGCGGCCGCACCCGGTCCCACGTCGCCGCGACCTCGATCGTGTCGACGACGAGGCCGCCGGCGAGGAGCGCCTCCCACGACGGCACGTGGTTGCGGTGCTCGAGCCAGTGGCGCAGCGGCTCCTCGCCCAGCAGCGTCGCGCCGCGCGCGCGGCAGGCGGCCTGCGCCGCCTCGAGCTCCGCCTCGAGCGCGGGCGTCATGGCGCGCGTGCCCTCGCTCATGACGATGAGCAGCGACACCGGCTGCTGCACCCAGGTGCCGAAGCTCCGCTGCGCCTCGACCTCGTCGTAGAGGCGGAGCACCGCCGGGCGCCAGCCGGCCTGCAGGAGCTCGCGGCTGATCTGGAGCCCATCGTCCCAGCTCGCGAGCGTCGCGCCGAAGCCCTTCTGCCACTCGGGCTTGGGGGAGATCTTGAGCGTCGCCTCGGTGACCACGCCGAGCGTGCCCTCCGCACCGAGGAAGATCTGCCGCAGGTCGGGGCCGGTCGCGGCGCGCGGCGCGGGGAACGTCCGCACCACCTGCCCGCCCGGCAGCACGACCTCGAGCGCGAGCAGCAGGTCCTCGATGTTGCCGTAGCGGGTCGAGAGCTGGCCCGAGGCGCGCGTCGACACCCAGCCGCCGACCGTGGAGAGCGCGATCGACTGCGGGAAGTGTCCGAGCGTGAAGCCGCGCTCCCCGAGGAGGCGCTCGAGCTCGGCGCCGTTCATCCCGGCCTGCACGGTCGCGGTGAGCGCCTCGCCGTTCACCTCGAGGAGGGCCGCCATGCGCCGCGTGTCGAGGACGATCGCCTCGCTGCCCGGCCGCACGCCGCCGCACACGCCCGAGCCGAGCCCGTACGGCACGACCGCGACGCGCCGCTCCTGCGCGAGGGTGAGGACCTTCGCCACCTCCTCCGTCGCCTCGGGAAAGACCACGCAGGCCGGGGGCGGCGCCGCCTCGGAGCCCCGCTCGCGGATCGCCTCCAGCGCCCAGTAGTCGTGCGCGTGCTTGCGCAGCGTCTCGGGATCGGTCGCGACGCGGCCCGCGGGCAGCGCGCGCGAGAGGGCTTCGGCGATCGAGCTGCTCATGCGCTGTGCTCCCGGCTCGGCGTGGCGCGCCAGGCGAGGTCCTCGGCGACGCGCGCGCGGTAGTGCTCGATCTCCGCGGCCTCGCGCTCGGCGCTCCAGCCGAGGCGGCGAACGAGGATCACGGCGACGCGCTCGACGTCGGCGAGCCCGTTGCCGGGCGCGAACAGGTTGCTCCGCGCGCGCCGCTCGAGGACGTCGCACACCGTGAGCGCGCACTCCTTCTCGATCGCGTGCTCGATCTCGGCGTCGGAAAGCGAGATGCGGGCGATCGGCACCGGCTCCTCGCCCTCGACGAGCGGCACGTCCGCCGTGCGGCACGGCTGCGCGGCGTCCTTGCCGAGCCGCTCGACGACCGTGTCGACCACGCGCTCGGCCATCCGCCGGTAGGTGGTGAGCTTGCCGCCGCCGATCGACACCATGCCGTTCGGCTCGATCATGATCTCGTCGCGCCGCGAGATCTCGGACGGCTTCTTGCCCTCCTGGTGGAGGAGCGGCCGCACGCCGGCCCACGCGCCGCGCACGTCCTCGTCGGTGATGTGCGCCTTCGGCCACGTGCGGTTGGTCGCCTCGAGGAGGTAGTCGACGTCCTCGCGCGTGATCTCCGGACGCTCGACGGCGCGCGGGTAATCGGTGTCGGTCGTGCCGATCCAGACGATCTCGCCGTACGGCACGACGAAGACCATGCGGCGGTCGCGGGCGCGCATGACGACGATGTCGTCGACGCCGAGGCGCTCGCGCGCGACGACCAGGTGGATCCCCTTCGTCAAGTGCATGCGCGGCCGCGCGTCGCCGCCCAGGCGACGGACGACGTCGATCCACGGCCCGCCCGCGTTCACGACCACGCGCGCACGCACCTGGATCTCCCGTCCGACGAGCTCGTCGTTGATCGTGACGACGAGCAGCGGCGACGATCCGACCTTGCCGCCGCCCGCGGTCGTGCGCTGCGCCTCGGCGATTGAGATCGCCGGCGCGTAGGTCGCGACCAGCGCGCCGGCGCGCTTCGCCGACTTGACGGTCTCGAGGGTGAGCCGCGCGTCGTCGGTCACGTACTCGGTGTAGACGGCGGCGCCTTGCAGGCCCTCTTGCTCGAGGCCCGGGACGTGGTCGAGCGTCTCGTCACGGCGCCAGATCTCGTGTCGCTCCTCGGGCGCGATGCGGGCCATCTTCTCGTACGCCCAGAGCCCGGCGCGCAGCTTCATCAGCCCCGCGGAGGTACGGCCGTGCACCGGCAGCGCCATCCGCGCCGCGACCGCGAGGTGCGGCGCGATGCGGCGCAGCGTCCGCCGCTCGGCCGCCGCTTCGAGCACGAGCCCGACCTCGCCGTGCTCGAGGTAGCGCAGCCCGCCGTGGATCAGCTTGGACGAGCGGCTCGAGGTGCCCGAGGCGACGTCGGCGCGCTCGACGAGCGCGGTCCGGAGGCCGCGCATCGCCGCGTCCCGGGCGATGCCGGCACCGGTGATGCCGCCGCCCACCACGAGCAGCTCCACTTCCTCGCGCGCCATCGCATCGAGGTCGCGCGCCCTGCTCTCGTACGAGAAGCTCAGTATCCCATCTCCCGCAGGCGCCGGTCGTCGAAGCCGAAATGGTGACCGATCTCGTGGACGACCGTCCGGCGGATCTCGCGCCGCAGGTGGTACTCGTCGTCGTACTCGTCGGTCAGCGGGAGATAATAGATCGCGATGTGGTCGGGCAAGGCGGGGTGGTTCGCGCCCCGCTCGCCGAGCGGGGTGCCGTGGTAGAGGCCGAACAGCGTGTCCTTCTCGGGATCGAGGCCGACGCTCGCGATGGTCTCGGCGTCGGGCTCGTCCTCGACCACGACCGCCACGTTCTCGAGGTACGGCTGGATGCTCGCCGGCAGCGAGTCGAGCGCCTCGGCGACCAGCTCGCGGAAGCGCTCGAGCGGGAAGCGGGGCTTGTCGCGGCCAGCCCGGCCGGGCCGTCCGCGGTGTGAGTCGCGTGCGGGCATGCTCTCGGCTTACCACACCGCCCGTGCGCCATGCGCGTGCGGGCGGGGCGCGCGCCGCCGGCCGCCGCGGCCATGCTTTACGCTCGCGGCGCTATGGCATTGCCGATCGCCTTTTGCGCACCGGCGCCAAAATCTTGGCGCCGCGACACAGAAAGGCCACTCACGCGACACTCCGGCCACGCAAACTCGGCGCGAATCGCTGGCACCGGCCTTGCTCCTACCGCGGCGAGCTTCCGGGGATGGTCGTTGCCGGGCGGTGGATGGGGAGCTCGGGTGCGGACGAGACGGGCGGCAGAGAGGTCTCTGCACGGGGACGTGGTGTCGTGGTGAGTGGGCTGCAGACACCTCTCTGCCTCTGTCCGGCCCGCACGGCCTTCCTGCCCGCGCGCTGACGCGGTTGCCGCGCGGCGGCACGTGGTCTACGAGCCGCGCATGACGACGCAGCGACGCGTGCGGTTCGGGATCCAGACGCCGCAGGAGGGCGCCTCCTACGCGGCCCTCGCCGAGCACTGGCGGGAGGCGGAGCGCCTCGGCTACGACACGGTCTGGCTCGACGACCATTTCTACGGCGTCGTCACCCCGCCGCACGCGGACCAGCTCGAGGCCTGGGTGACGCTCGCGGCGCTCGCCCGCGAGACCAGCCGGATCCGCTTCGGCATCCTGGTCGGCTGCAACTCGTACCGCAGCCCGGCGCTGGTCGCGAAGATGGCGGCGAGCCTCGACGTCATCTCCGGCGGCCGGCTCGAGTTCGGGCTCGGCGCGGGCTGGTTCGAGCAGGAGTACCGCGCCTACGGCTACGACTTCCCGCCCGTCAAGCAGCGCCTCGAGCAGCTCGCCGAGGCGCTCGAGATCTGCGTCCGCATGTGGCGCGACGACCGCGCGACGTTCGCGGGCAAGCACTACCGGGTCGAGGAGGCCTGGAACCGCCCGCAGCCGGTGCAGAAGCCGCACCCGCCGATCGTCATCGGCGGCGGCGGCGAGAAGGTGCTGCTGCGCCTCGTCGCGCGCTACGCCCAGGTCTGGAACATGGGCGGCTCGGTCGCCGAGATGCAGCACAAGTGCGCGGTGCTCGACCGCCACTGCGCGGACGTGGGGCGCGACCCGAGCGAGATCGAGCGGAGCTGGTTCGGCCCCATCCTGATCGACGACGACCCGCAGCGCCTCGAGCGGCGGCTCGCGAAGCGGGCCGCCGGCGCCGGCGGGGTCGGCGCGGCGATCGACGAGAAGATGATCGCCGGCACGCCCGATCAGGTGATCGCGCGGCTTCGCGAGTACGTCGCGATCGGGGTGACCCACTTCATCGCGATGTTCGGCCGGGTCGACGACCTGCGCTCGACGCGGCTCTTCGCCGAGCGCGTGATCCCGGCCTTCCGCTGAGCGTCAGCCGAGCGGCAGGCTCGCGACCAGGTGCCGCGCGACCGGCGGCTCGGGCCCGATGTGGAAGGCGCGCGCCCGCGCGCTCACGTCGCGGTCGGTGACCGTCATGCGCTCGTGCTGGCGGAGGTGCTCGAGCCACGACTCGACGAGGAAGGACTCGACGTACGTCCCCGGTCGCGCGACGTCGGCAAACAGCCCCCAGCGCGCTGCGCCGCCGCGCCGGCGCATGCGGCGCACGACCTCCATCGTCGCGAGGAACTCCTCCGTCCGCGCCGGGTCGATCTGGTACTCGATCGTCACCAGGACCGGCCCGTCCTCGTAGCGCGCGCCCTCCATCACCTCCTGCGGCGGCCAGCGCACCGCGGGCGTCAAGTCGACGTGCCGGACGTCGCGCAGCCGGAAGCGCAGGCTCACGAGCAGCGCGACGACGAGCCCCGCCGCCGCGAGCTGCAGCGCGCGCGGGCTGCCGAGGCGGTCGGCGACCCAGCCCCAGAGCGCGCTGCCGCCCGCGAGCCCGCCCTGCAGCACGAGGAGGTGGACGGCGAGCGCCCGCGCCCGGACCCAGGTCGGCGCGATCGACTGCGTCTCGACGTTCAGGCTCGAGAGCGGCGCCATCCAGGCGAGCCCGCAGAGCACGAGCAGCAGGCAGGCGACCTCGAACGGCGGCACGAGCCCGAGAAGCCCCAGGCTCACCGCGAAGAGCAGCGTCGAGAAGTCCACGATCCGGTCGGTCTTGAGCGCGCTCCGCACGCGGGCGAGGAGCACCGCGCCCGCCACGGCGCCGAGCCCGATCGCGCCGAGCAGCACGCCGTAGCCCGCGGCGTCCGTCGTCATCTGGCGGCGCGCGAGCACCGGCAGCAGCGCCCAGAGCGCGCTCGCGAACGAGACGAACAGCCCGACCCGGAAGAGGATGCGCCTCAGCGCCGGCGAGTGGCGGACGAAGCGCATTCCGGCGCGGATCGCGCCGAAGACGTGCTCGCGCGGCAGCACGGTCTGCGGCGGCTCGCGCTGCCAGCGGAACAGCACCGCGATCACCGCGAGGAACGACGCGGCGTTGAGCAGGAACGCGGGCGCGGGCCCCGCGAGCGACACGACCAGGCCGCCGATCGCGGGACCGACCGCGCGCGCGAGGTTGAGCGACGCGGAGTTGAGCGCGACCGCAGCGGGAAGGTCCGCGCGCGGCACGAGCTCGAGGGTGATCGCGAGCCAGGCGGGCGCGGTGAGCGCCGAGCCGACGCCGAGCGCGCCGGTGAGCCCGAGGAGCAACCACGGGTCGTCGAGCCCGCGCAGCGTGAGGAAGCCGAGGACGCCCGAGGCGGCGAGCATCCACGACTGGCTCGCGAGCAGCAGCTTCCGCCGGTCGACCATGTCGGCGAGCGCGCCCGCCGGCAGCGCGAGGACGACGAGCGGCAGGCTCGCGGCTGTCTGCACGAGCGCGGTCATGATCGGCGCCGGGCTGAGCGAGGTCATGAGCCACACCGCGGCGACGCTGTGCAGCCACGTGCCGACGTTCGACGCGAGCGACGCGATCCACAGCGAGCGGAACGCGGCGTGCCGGAGCGGCGCCCACGACGAGGCGACGGGAGTCGGGCCTTCGGCGAGAGGCGGGGCTTCTGCGTTGCGGGCGATCGTCAAGCGCGGACCTGCGCCGCGGCGCGACGCGGCACGCGAGGTCCTTTACATCGCCTCCCCACACGGCGAAACTCGCGCTCCCGCGTCTTCCGCGGGAGCGCCGACGCCGGACGAACCGTGCTCCTGACCTCGCACGATCCCGCGTTCCTCGCCGCCTGCGGCCCGCGCGCGATCCGGCTCGACGGCAGCGCACGGCGCGGCGCACGACGGCCGAGGCGCCTGGACATATACCCCTCGGGGGTATATGTCGGGAGCAGGAGGACGGAGCCGTGAGCCACGAAGCGAAGGCCGCCAGCGAAGCGCCGCACCCGCCCGCGATCGACCCGATCTGCGGCATGACCGTCGACCCCGAGACGGCGCGGCACCGCGCCGAGCACGACGGGACGTCGTACTTCTTCTGCTCCGCGCGCTGCCGCGAGCGCTTCCTCGCCGACCCGGCGGGGCCGCTGGCGCGCCGTGCCGGGCAGCGGGCGGACGCCGCGCACGCGCACGGTCATGCGGCGCATGCGCACGCCCCTGCGGCGGAGCGGGGCGCGCCGTCCGAGGTCGCGCCCGGCACGGTGTACGTCTGCCCGATGCACCCCGAGGTCCGGCAGATCGGCCCGGGCGCCTGCCCGATCTGCGGCATGGCCCTCGAGCCGGAGGTCGCGACCGCAGACCAGGGGCCGAGCGCGGAGCTCGTCGACATGACCCGCCGGCTGCGGATCGGTTTCCTCCTCGCGCTGCCGGTGGTCGTGCTCGAGATGGGCGGCCACTTCCTCGGCCTCGACCATCTCATCCCCGCGCGAACCTCCGCCTGGCTCCAGCTCCTGTTCGCGACGCCGGTCGTCCTGTGGGCCGGCTGGCCGTTCTTCGAGCGCGGCTGGGCCTCGCTGCGCGCGCGGAGCCTCAACATGTTCACCCTGATCGCGATCGGCACCGGCGCCGCCTGGCTGTACAGCGTCGTCGCGACGGTCGCGCCCGGAGTGTTCCCGGAAGCGTTCCGCGGTCCGGACGGCGGCGTCGCGGTGTACTTCGAGGCGGCGGCGGTGATCGTCGTCCTCGTGCTCCTCGGACAGGTGCTCGAGCTGCGCGCCCGCGAGCGCACCGGCGGCGCGATCCGCGCGCTGCTCGATCTCAGCCCGAAGACGGCGCGGCGGGTCAAGCCGTCCGGTGAGGACGAGGAGGTGCCGCTCGAGGAGGTGGTGGTCGGCGATCTGCTGCGCGTCCGCCCGGGCGAGAAGCTGCCGGTCGACGGCAAGGTGGTCGAGGGACGGAGCTCGGTCGACGAGTCGATGGTGACCGGCGAGTCGATGCCGGTCCCCAAGGAGCCGGGCGATCCGGTGATCGGCGGGACGCTCAACGGGAGCGGGACGTTCGTGATGCGTGCCGAGAAGGTCGGGCGCGACACGATGCTCGCGCACATCGTGCAGATGGTCGCCGAGGCGCAGCGTAGCCGCGCTCCGATCCAGCGCCTCGCCGACGTCGTCGCCTCGTACTTCGTGCCCGCCGTGATCGTGGTCGCGATCCTCGCCTTCGTCGCCTGGGGGCTCTGGGGTCCGCCGCCCGCGCTCGGCTACGCCTTCGTCACGGCGGTCGCGGTGCTGATCATCGCCTGCCCGTGCGCGCTCGGGCTCGCGACGCCGATGTCGATCATGGTCGGCGTCGGACGCGGCGCGACCGCGGGCGTGCTGATCAAGAACGCGGAGGCGCTCGAGCGTCTCGAGCGGGTCGACACCCTGGTCGTCGACAAGACGGGAACTCTCACCGAGGGCAAGCCGCGCCTCATCGCGGTTCGCCCGCACGAAGGCTTCACCGAGGAGGAGCTCCTGCGTCTCGCGGCGAGCCTCGAGCGCTCGAGCGAGCACCCGCTCGCGGCGGCGGTGGTCGCGGGAGCGCGCGAGCGCGGGCTCGAGCTCTCGGAGGTGACGGACTTCGACGCGCCGACCGGCAAGGGTGTGGTCGGCCGCGTCGCAGGAAGGCAGGTCCTGCTCGGCAACGCGAAGCTCCTCGCCGAGCACGGGGTTGCGACCGATCCGCTGGAGGGCGCGGCGAACGAGCTGCGTGCCGAGGCGGCGACCGTGATGTTCGCCGCAGTCGACGGTCGGCTCGCGGGCCTGCTCGCCGTCGCCGACCCGGTGAAGGCGACCACACCCGCCGCGCTCGCGGCCTTGCGCGCCGACGGCGTCCGCGTGGTGATGCTCACCGGCGACAACCGCGCGACCGCGCACGCGGTCGCGGCCCGGCTCGGGATCGACGAGGTCGAGGCCGAGATCCTGCCGCAGGACAAGGCGAGCGTCGTCGAGCGGCTCCGCGCCGCGGGCCGCGTCGTCGCGATGGCGGGCGACGGCGTGAACGACGCCCCGGCGCTCGCCGCCGCGGACGTCGGCATCGCGATGGGCACGGGCACCGACGTGGCGATCGAGAGCGCCGGCGTGACGCTGCTCAAGGGCGACCTGATGGGCATCGCGCGCGCCCGCCGCCTGTCGCAGGCGACGATGCGCAACATCCGCCAGAACCTGTTCTTCGCCTTCGTCTACAACGCGGCCGGCGTCCCGATCGCCGCCGGCGTGCTCTACCCGGCGTTCGGCCTGCTCCTGAACCCGATGATCGCCGCCGCCGCCATGGCGCTTAGCTCGGTGTCGGTGATCGGCAACGCCTTGCGCCTGCGCACGGTGTCGCTCGAGATCGGAGAGGCCGCGCGGTGAACGGAGCTTGCATGGCTCCGCACCGCGATGGCCACCCACACCTGCTCGATGATGCGCTCCACGGCGCGCCCGCTGCGCGGCGCTCGATTTTTCGCGCAGCCGTCCGCGGGCACGCGCGGTGTCGCTCGTGATCGAGCGCACGCGCTCGTCTCCCGGAGGAACCGGCCGTCAACTCACGTTGGCGGACCGGCACGGCCGTGAACGCGCTCCCCGAATCCCTGCTCGATCTGGCGCGCGCGAGCGGCTTCGAGGCGTCGCCGTGTCCCGACTGCGCGGCCGGCGAGCCGGACGAGCCCTGCCCGAACTGCGGCGGCAGCGGACGGCTGTGGACGAGCCCGCACGCGTCGCTGAGCGACGAGGGGCTCGCGCGGCTCGCGCGACTGCTCCGCTCGTGAGCCGGCGCGCGGAGCACGTCGCGGGACGCGACGACCGGCAGCCGCGCTCGCGCCCTCGATGTCGGCTCGTGCGCCCGCGACGCCCACGGCGCCAAGGCGCGCTGCAAGCGCTACAGGCAACGTCGCTCAACAACGCGCCGTTGCTGCGTTTTCTCGTGGCACGCTTCTCGCTGCCGACCCCTCGTGGAAGGGATGATCGCTCGTTGCCGGTCTGTGCGTCGCGGCGCAAGCCACGACGACGTCGCGGCACGACGGTCGAGGGAGCGGGCGCGGTATCGGGTTGCCCGCGCCCAGCTCCCTGCCCTTCCCGAGCGAAGCGAGTCGGTGGTCGCATGTCCGAGATCTGGTTCTGCACACACTGCGGTGCCGCGACGAACGCGGAGAGCGATCGGTTCCTGATCCGGCTCGGCTGGGAGCTCCTCGCCCTCGCCCGGGAGAACGGCCGACGGCCCGCGCTCTGCCCCGAGTGCGCCGCGGCGGCGCGCGTGTCGCGTCGGGCGTAGCGATCGAGGGCGTCAAGCGCCGCGCACGCACCGGGTGCGCACCTGCAGAACTTGCGCACGAGCGCTCCACGACTGCGCACGTCGTACAAGCGCAGCGCTCCCTGGATCGGCTTCACGTTGGAAAAGCGCCCGAGGTCGCGCGCTCGAGCGTCGTGGCAGGGAACTTGGCGCGACGGGGACGTGCCGGCTGGGCGGAGTGATCACCGAGCGGTCTCGTGACTGCAGCGGGCGGCTGGGTCGATGAGCCGCCGCTCGAAGAAACTCCGCCGAGGACGGCCGGCCCGATGACCGGGTGGGCGGCAGCGAGCGCCGTCGCCCACCCGCGCGGGCACGGTGCACCGCGTTCGCCTGCGCGCGCAGCGGTGCAGGCGCCTCGCGCTCGCGCTCGTTCTCTCGCCTGGTGCGCCGAGTGTGCCAGCCATGGCACATCGCGCGCGAAAAGCTCCCGCTCAGCGCCTCCGATCGTACGAATTCGCTCATCGTCGCGCGTCCACCGGCCGAATTCGTTCACAGCCGGAGCCGATGTCGAGCGCGATCACCATCGTCCCGTGCGAGCTGCCGCCGACGTATGCGGTGGAGACGCGGGCGCTGAGCGTTCGCGCGGTACGCATCCTCGCCGTCCTCGGTCTGCTCAGCGTGCCGCCCTTCCTGTGGATCGACGCGATGCGCTTCCCCGAGCTGAGCGGCGCGCTGATCCCGATGCGTCTCGCGCTGCTCGTGAGCGCCGTGCTCGTCCTCGCTCTCCTCGCGACGCGGGTGGGCAGGGCGTGGCCCGAGCTGCTCGCGGTCGGCTTCGCGCTCGCCAGCGGAGCAATTTCGATCGCGCTCATGGCCCCGACGGGCGGGCACGAGAGCTCGCACTTCGCGGGCGTCGGTCTCTCCATGCTGCTGACCGCGCTCGTCATGCCGTGGGGCACCGCGTGGACGGCGCTCACCTGCTCGCTCCTCGTCGTGCTCTACGTCGTCGCCTCGGGCGCGCTCGGCTTCGGGCTCCAGGGCAACGCGATCCGCGGCAACCTCGCAGCGGCTGCGGTGATGATGGGGATCGCGGTCTTCGCGTCGGCGAGCCGCGAGCGCCTTCGCCGGCGCGAGTTCACCGCTCGCTGGACGCTCGAGCGCAACGCGGCGCAGCTCAAGGAGAACGCCCGCGCCGCGACCGTCCTCGCGCAGGCCGGGCGCGAGATGCTGCGCGTCCTCGACACGCCGCACATCCTCGACCGTCTCTGCCAGCTCACGCGCCAGGCGCTCGGCTGCGACGTGAGCCACACGGCGGTCCACGACGCCGCCGCCGACTGCTGGAAGGTCGTCGCACACGACGGCAACACGCCCGAGCAGTGGGAGCTGATCCGCGGGATCCGCGTCCTCGGCTCGCAGGTGCCGAACCTCGTCCGGCGGCTCCGCGAGGAGGGCGCGGTGCAGCTCTCGAGCGCGGAGCTCTCCCGCCCCGGCTCGCCGCTCGAGCGGGCGGCCCAGGCCGGGATCACGCGCTCGCTGCTGGTCGGCCTCTACGCGGGCGACGAGCTGATCGGCATCCAGGGCGCCGGCTTCCGCGGGCGGACCGAGCCGTTCACGGACGAGCAGGTGCGTCTCGCGATCGCGATGGCGCAGCTCGCCTCGTTCGCGCTCGCGAACGCGCGCCTCTACGACGAGCTCGCCCGGCAGAGCGCGGCCGAGCGCGCCGCACGCGCCGCGGCCGAGCGCGCGAGCCGGGCGAAGGACGACTTCCTCGCGACGCTGTCGCACGAGCTCCGCACGCCGCTCAACGTGATCCTCGGCTACCTCGACATCCTCGCCGATCCCGAGGTCGACCTCGCCGAGCGCGACGCGATCGTCGGGCGGGCGACGCGAACGAGCCGGCAGCTCTACTACATGATCACCGACACGCTCGAGATCAGCCGCCTGCACGCCGGCCGAACCGGACCGCAGCTCGAGCTCCTCGAGCTTCCCGAGCTCTGGCGGCAGCTCCGCGCGGAGTGCGAGACCCTGCCGCGCCACGCGGCGACCGAGCTCGTCTGGGACGCGGACGCACCGGACGTGACGCTCGCGACCGACCGGCGGATGGTCCTGGTGATCGTGCGCAACCTCGTGAGCAACGCGCTCAAGTTCACCGAGCGGGGCACGGTGCGCGTCGCCGCACGGGTCGTCGGCGGCCACCTCGAGCTCGAGGTCGCCGACAGCGGGATCGGCATCCCGGAGGAGGAGAAGAGCCGGATCTTCGAGATGTTCCAGCAGGTCGAGTCGGCGGAGCACCGCCGGCACGGCGGCGTCGGGCTCGGCCTGTACATCGTGCAGCGCTTCGCGGCGCAGCTCGGCGCGGAGGTCGACGTCGAGAGCACGGTCGGCGCGGGCTCCGTCTTCCGCGTCCGCCTGCCGCTCGAGCACCGAGGGCTCGCCACGTGCTGCCCCGGCCGGGGCTGAGCCTCCCCGCGCGCCGCCTAGTACGCGACCCGCGCCTCGAGCATGCCGGACTCGGCGCGCACCACGACGAGCCGCGACATGCAGGGCATGCAGTAGACCCGGTCGCCCGGCCGGAGCTCGCGGGTCGAGCGGATCACCACCTTGCACACCGGGCAGAGCACCTCGTTCGGCGCGAGCGAGTCGCCGGGGCCGCGCCACTTGCGGTAGAAGCGGCGGTACTTGACGGGCACCTCGTCGAAGCCCGTGTCCTCGAGGATGAAGCGCCGGCGCTCCTCCGAGCCGGACGACTCGACGGGCATCTCGAGCGGATCGACCATCACGCAAACCCCAGGCGCCCGACCGACTCGCGGTAGGCGCGGCCGAGGCGCTCCTGCTCGTACGGGTCGACGCCGATCTCCCGCGTCGTCGTCTCGAGCAGATCGAGCACCAGGTGATCGAGCTCCTTGCGCACCTGGCCGAGGCGCGCCCGGATGTGCGGCGAGCCGGTGAGCCGGCGGCCGAGCTCGTTCTCGCCGAAGCCGATGTGGCGCCGCTCGTCCTTGATGATCCCGTCGAGGATCTCGCCGGTGATCGGGTCCGCGTTGCTCGCGTGGGTGCGGAAGACCGCGAACTCGAGCGACTCGAGGATCACGTTCTGGGCGAAGAGCGCCGCCTCCCAGTCGCGCCCCGCGACGAGCTCGAGCAGCCGGCTGCGGAAGATCCGCAGGCTCGGGCTCGCGCGCCGCTCGACCTCGCTCTCGGGAGCCTCGACGCCGAGGCTTTCGAGACGCCGCAGCAGCACCTCGAGGTGACGTCCCTCGTCCGCCACCTGCGTCGCGAGGAAGACCTTGGTCATCCGGTTCGGCGCGATCGCGATCAGGCCGCTCGCGCCCTCGAGCGCGGCGGTCTCGCCGAGGCAGTAGTTGCAGAGCGTCGTGATGAGCCGCTCGCGCTCCACTCCCGACGGCGGCCGGTCGGGGGTCTCCGGGCGATGCCCGTCGACCCGGCCGCGCAGGTAGCCCTCGACCGCCTGGAACCAGAAGCCGAACGAGTGGACCTCCTCGAGGAACGACTCGTGGTCGAGGTCGTGGATCTCGCGCGGCTGTCGAGCCGAGCCCGCCATGCGCGCCTCACGGGCGAGCAGGGGTCTGGTACTCGAGGCCGATCCGGCCCAGCCGCGTCTTGAACTCGTTCAGCACCGTGTCGGCGAGGATCGACTCCATCTCCTCGGGGCTCATGACACCGAGGTCCGCGCCACGGTACGTGGTGTGCGCCCGCTCGATGCCGAGCCGGTTCAGCTCGTCCACGGTGCGGTTGCCGCGGAAGGCGTCGGCGAAGGTCGCGAGCATGAAGTAGGACATGTCCTTCTGCATGCGCTCGATCTCGGGCTTCTTGTGCGGGTGCTCCTTGAGCAGCGACCCGATCCGGTTCTCGCCGAAGCCCACGTGGCGCCGCTCGTCGGCGATGGTCCCCGAGAGCGTCTGTGCGAACTTTGGATTGATGGGCTCGTTCATCGCGTACATCATCTCGAAGACGCTGAACGCCATGCCCTCGAGCACGATGTTCTGCCCGACGACGCCCGCGACGAAGTCCTTGCGGTCGACCTTCTCGAGCAGCACCTCGGCGAACTTGACGAGGTTCGGGTTCGCGTAGCGGCGAATCGTGCTCTCGAGGTCCTCCTTGCGCACGCCGAGGTCGTAGAGCCGCTGGGTGAAGATCTCGACATGCCGCGCCTCGTCGAGCGTCTGCGTCGCGAGGAAGCACCGGCTCGCCTCATCGGGCGCCGCGTTGATCAGACCCGAGGACGCCGACAGCGCGCAGCGCTCGCCCACCACGAGCTGCACCGTCGCCTTGATCGTCTCCTCGAGCAGCACCTCGTTCTCGAGCAGCAGGGCGGGCTCGGTCTCGCCCGGCTTGTGGCCGTAGACGGTCCCGGCGAGGTAGCCCTGCGGCGCGGACTCGAGCCAGTTCTGGATCGAGTAGGCGGAGAGAAAATCGGCCATCGCTGCACCTCCTTCGAGCGGCGTCTGCGCGCACGTCGCACGGCGCGTGCCACGGGACGATCGACCGTTCGGACGGCGACTGACCGCAGAAGAAGAGGTGTCGCTCCGCGGCCTCGTTCTCGCCGGCGAGAAGCCGGGCGCCGCGCTTTCCCACGCCTGGGAAGCGAGGGGCACGCCGCGAAGCGCCCGAGGCCGCTCTTCTGCGATGAGACAGATTGACAGATGGTGTCTCATCAGGTCAATGTGTGTCGCATGTCACCCGAGACGCGCGAGCGGATCCTCGACGGGGCCGCGGCAGCGGTCGCGCGGCACGGGATCGCGAAGCTCGAGATGAGCGACGTGAGCGCCAGCTCACGGGTCTCGCGCGGCACCCTCTACCGCTACTTCCCGAGCCGCGACGCGCTGCTCACGGCGCTCGCGAGCCGCGAGGGCCGGCTCTTCAAGCAGCGCATGCTCGAGGCGATCGAGGCGGCGCCGCCCGGTCCCGAGCGGATGCGCGTCGCGCTCGAGTACGCGACGCGGCACGTGCAGACCCACGCCGCGCTGCAGCGCCTCCTCGAGACCGATCCGGCGCTCGTCCTGCAGGGCCTGCGCGAGCAGTTCGACGGCCTGAAGGCCGAGTTCGGCACGGTCCTCGGGCCGCTCTTGCGCGACGTCGCGCTGGTCCGCCGCCGCGTGGTCACGACCGAGCAGCTCGTCGACTGGCTCATGCGGCTCATGATCTCGGCGTTCCTCTTCCCCGACCGGGAGCCGGGCGGGATGACGGAGGGCCTGACCGCGATCTACCGCATCCTGACCACCGACCTGCACGACGCCGCAGCGGCCCGCCGGCGGCGCCCGCCGGTCCGTCCCGCGCCCGTGCCACGCAAGAAGAAGGCGGTTGCACGCCGCCAAGGAGCGTCAAGGTGAGCGAGAACCCCTGCCCTTCGACCGGAGTGGTGAACATCATCGACCCGGAGTTCACGGCGCACCCGCAGCCGGTCTACTGCCGCATCCTCGAGAAGTTCCGGGTCGCGCGCTCGATCGCCATGCACACGCCGATCCTGTCGCGCTACGAGGACGTGGTCTGGGCGCTGCGCCATCCCGAGATCTTCTCGTCCGAGATGGACATGAAGGTGCTGCTCGGCACCGAGCGGCCGATGATCCCGCAGCAGATCGACCCGCCGCTCCAGACCCGCTACCGCAAGATCCTCGACCTCCGCTTCTCGCGGCCGCGGATGCAGGAGCTCGAGCCCGCCGTGCGCCGCCACGCGAACGAGCTGATCGACGCGATCATCGACAAGGGAGAGTGCGAGTTCGACTCCGCGTTCGCGATCCCGCTTCCCTGCCGCACGTTCCTCTCGCTCATGGGGCTGCCGCAGGAGGAGCTCGACCTCTTCCTCGAGCTCAAGAACGGCATCATCCGGCCGCCCGTGCCGCCCATGGACCTGGAGGCCGCGACCGAGTACCGGATGAAGACCGGCAAGCGGATCTACGCCTACTTCGACGCGCTGATCGACGAGCGCCGGCGCGACCCGCGCGACGACATGATGACCTACTTGACGCAGGTCGAGCTCGACGGCCGTCCGCTCACGCGCAACGAGATCCTCGACATCTGCTACCTGCTGCTGCTCGGCGGCCTCGACACCGTGACCGCGACGCTCGGCTGCAGCATCGCCTACCTCGCTTCGAACCCCGAGCAGCGCCGTCGGCTCACGGCGGATCCGTCGCTCATCCCGAACGCGGTCGAGGAGCTGCTCCGCTGGGAGACCCCGGTCACGCTCGTGCCGCGCGTCGTCAAGAAGGACGTGAAGATCGGCGACTTCGAGCTGCGCGAGGGCAACCTCGTGAACCTGCTGCTCGGCGCGGCGAACGTCGACGGGACCGAGTTCGTCGACCCGACGAACGTCGACTTCACCCGCGAGCGCAACCGCCACCTCGCCTTCGGCGCCGGCCCGCACCGCTGCCTCGGCTCGCACCTCGCGCGCATGGAGCTCCGCGCGGCGCTCGAGGAGTGGCACAAGCGCATCCCCGAGTACTGGATCAAGCCGGGCGAGGTGCCGCGGGTCAGCCCCGGCATCCGCGAGGTGCTCTACCTGCCGCTCGTGTTCGGTGACAACGCCCCCAGGAGCGCGTCGTGAAGGTGCACGTCGACCCCGAGAAGTGCGTCGGCCACGGACGCTGCTACGAGCTCGCGCCCGAGGTCTTCGCGGAGGACGAGCAGGGCCACTGCCGGCTCCTCATGGAGGAGGTGCCGCCCGACCTCGAGAAGGCCGCGCGGACCGGCGAGGAGAACTGCCCCGAGGAGGCGATCACCGTCGAGGAGAGCTGACCCGGTGCAGGGCCTCCCGCCCCGCCGCACTCAGGGGACCCCCGTCGAAA